>WNGA01021692.1_pt1 | contig 22996 bp, 20 predicted proteins | sample 5400061 | NCBI WGS metagenome assembly WNGA01 (sample SAMN13153366, study PRJNA577476) | soil metagenome | isolation source: 100 cm soil or saprolite under grassland replicate 2 | place: USA:California | collected 2016-06-15
GCTTCCTCGACGGTCAGGTCGCCGAGCCGGCTTCCGGCCGAACGGGCCGAAGCGAAGGCGCGCAGGTTGCCGTAACCGCGCTCGCGCAGGAGCTCGATTGTCACCGTGCCGACTGCACCGGTGGCCCCGACGACGCCGATCCGGGCTGATCTATCCAAGCTCGAACGCCTCGTGCAGGGCCTGAACCGCGCGGTCGACATCCACGCTGGGGACGTGACACGCGATCTTGATCGGCGACGTGGAGACGACCGGCGCCTCGATGCCCGCCGCCTCGAGCGTCGCGAACGTCTTCGCGGCGACGCCGGGATGGCTCTTCATTCCGGCACCGACGAGCGACACCTTCCCGAGGTCGTCGCGTGCCGTCCACGTGACTCCGAGCGAGTCGAGCACGCGCTCCGCGTCGGGCCGGTCCTCGACCGGCGCCGAGAAGACGATCTCCGGCCCCGTCTGCACGATCGTGTCGACGTTGATGCTCGCGTCTGCGAGCGCGCCGAACAGCCGTGCCGCCGCCGCGCCGCGGACGTGGTAGACGGTCTCCTCGCGCTGATGCACGACTCCGGAGATCAGCGCCTTCTCGAGCATCTTCTCGTCCTCCTCACGGATCCACGTGCCCTCGGCGTCGTTGAACGTCGAGCGGACATGGAGCCTCACAGTGTGGCTGCGCGCGACCTCGATCGAGCGGGTTGCCATCACGCGCGCGCCCGAGGACGCCATCTCGAGCATTTCCTCGAAGCTCAGAACGTCGAGCTTGCGCGCGTTCGGGACCAGCCTGGGATCGGCGGTGTACACGCCGTCGACGTCCGTGTAGACCTCGCAGGCCTGGGCCCCGAGTGCGGCAGCGAGCGCGACCGCCGTCGTGTCCGAGCCGCCGCGACCGAGCGTCGTGACGTCGAAGGAGTCCGCGGAGACACCCTGGAACCCGGCGACCAGCACGATCTTGTCCTGGTCGAGCGCCTCGTGAATCCGGCGCGCGCGCACGTCCACGATCTTCGCTTTCCCGTGGACGGTGTCGGTGACGATCCCGGCCTGCGAGCCGGTGAGCGAGATCGCCTCGTGGCCGAGGTCGTGGATCGCCATCGCGGCGAGCGCACAGGAGATGCGCTCTCCGACGGAGATGAGCATGTCGAGCTCACGCGGCTCGGGTCGTTGCGAGACCTGGTGTGCGAGGTCGAGCAGCTCGTCGGTCGTGCTTCCCATCGCAGACAGGACGGCGACGACACGCGAACCGTTCTCGCGTCCCGCCACGAGTCGGCGGGCGACGTTTTTGAGCTTCTCGGGATCGGCGACCGAGGTGCCGCCGAACTTCATCACGACGGTGCCGAGATGCTGTGCCGTCTCGTCCCGCTCGACGGCGGGAACGGCCTCGTAGTCGGTGGTCGTCACGCAGACAGTGTAGGGAGCCCGTGAGACCTCTCCTTGACAAGGGCGAGCGTGGACGCTGGCGCCGCGTGATCGCGGGCCGGGGACCCGGCGAACGTTGCCGGTCAGACCACTAGGCCTATCCTGCAGCCGCCTCCGAAGACTCGACCAGCTCCGCGCGCACGTCGGGATGCATCTCTCGCCAGACTCGGAGGTAAGCGTCCAGCTCCATTCTCAGGTAGGCGGAGTCGATCTGCGGGCGCTGGGGCGGGTCGGCCTCGACGGCGCCCCGACCTGCTACGTCTGCGCTGCATCCGCAGCGCCTGAGATAGGCGACGAGGTCGCCTACCGGGGCAGGGTCGCTGAGCAGGATTCTCATTGCCGCAGTGCGAAGTTGAACGTGCCGCCGATCTCGCACACCGATGGTGCGCCTTCGGAGAAAGAAGTTCAATCCCCCGGCCGGGTGTGCCGGGTGCACACTTGGCGGGTGCGCGCCATGGTTCTGGAAGGGCCGGGCCGGCCGCTCCGCGAGGCCGATCTTGCCGAACCAGAGGCGGCACGGGGGGAACTGTTGTTGCGCGTCCTGGCTTGCGGGGTCTGCCGGACTGACCTCCACGTCCTGGACGGGGAGCTGGCGCGACCGAAGCTGCCGCTCGTGCTCGGACACCAGATCGTCGCCGAGACCGAGGACGGGCGCCGCGTCGGTGTGCCGTGGCTCGCCTGGACGTGCGGCCAATGCCGCTACTGCCGGGCCGAGCTCGAGAATCTCTGCGAGCGGGCGGAATTCACGGGGTACGACCGTGACGGCGGCTTCGCCGAGTTCGTCGTCGCGGACGAGCGTTACTGCTTCTCGCTACCCGACGGCTACTCGGATCTGCAGGCGGCACCGCTTCTCTGCGCCGGGCTGATCGGCTACCGAGCGCTGCGTCTCGCCGGCGACGGTGAGGCGCTCGGGCTTTACGGGTTCGGTGCTTCCGCGCACATCGTCGCGCAGGTCGCGCGCCACGAGGGCCGGCGCGTGTTCGCCTTCACGCGCGCGGGAGACGACGAGGGACAGGCCTTCGCGCGTGAGCTGGGCGCGGAGTGGGCGGGGGACTCCGCTTCGGCTCCGCCCGAGGAGCTCGACGCAGCGATCATCTTCGCACCCGTCGGCGAGCTCGTGCCCGCCGCGCTCCGTGCGGTGCGGAAGGCCGGCGTCGTCGTGTGTGCCGGGATCCACATGAGCGACATCCCCTCGTTTCCGTACGAGCTGCTGTGGGACGAGCGCGTCCTGCGATCGGTCGCGAATCTCACGCGCCGCGACGGCGAGGAGTTCCTGGCGCTGGCGCCGCGAGTCCCGATCCGGCCGGAGGTCGAGTGACCGGTTGCGGACCGGACGAATCCGCGGCTCTGCGGTCCTGCAAATTGCATCGGACGGCTAAACCCACCGACTCGCACAAAACATCAAGGCCGCAGGCTCAGGCACGCGCAGCGGTCTTAGCCGAAGGCGAATTCACGCGGGCGGTGACGCGTCAGCGCCGCCGCCCGCGGACAACCGACCGTCACCAAGCACAACCCGTTTGGAGTGCGCGGGCTTTGCCCGCGCACGTTTCCCGCGAAGCGGCGATACCGAGATCCGAGCGAAAGCGCAGCTTTCGCTCGGCGCTGTTACATCTCTCGACGGCCCGCCAGCGCGCGGCCGAGCGTCACCTCGTCCGCGTACTCCAGGTCGCCGCCGACCGGCAGGCCGCTGGCGAGTCGTGTCACGCGCACTCGTCCGCGCAGACGGTCGGCGAGGTAGGCAGCCGTCGCCTCGCCGGTCATGTTCGGGTTCGTGGCGAGGACGACCTCCTGGACGCCGTTTCGCTCGACGCGGCCGAGCAGCTCGTCGATGCGCAAGTGCTCCGGCTCGACGCCGTCGAGCGGCGACAGCGCGCCGCCGAGGACGTGGTAGAGCCCGCGGAACTCGCTCGTCCGCTCCACGGAGATCAGATCGACCGGCTGCTCGACGACGCAGATCATGGTGTGGTCGCGTCTTGCGTCGCGGCAGATCGCGCAGACGTCCTCCTCCGTCAGGTTCCCGCACTCCTTGCAGAAGCGGACGCGCTCCTTCACATCCTCGATCGCGGACGCGAGGGCGAGCGCCTCGTCCTTCGGGCGCTGCAGGAGATGAAACGCGAGCCGATGAGCCGTGCGCGTGCCGACGCCTGGGAGACGCGAGAGCTGCGCGACGAGGTTTTCCACAGCGGGGCTGAGCACCTGCCGTATTGTGCCGACATGCCCCGGATCGCCGTGGTCGCCCTCTTCGCGGAGGACGTCGAGCGGCTGGCCGACTTTTACGCGCGTGTTGGGGAGGCCCGGATCGGTTGAGCGCGTACGCTCGACCGGAGCCGATGTGACGGGGCCGAACGAGTTCTACTGGGGCCGGTCGGCGTATCTACGAGATCCGGACGAGCGTGCCGTCGAGCTGCAGCAGGAGGGCTAATCGAGGAGTCAGCGACGTCTTCTCGTGACTCGCATGCCGCCGGCCAGTAGCCCGAGGAGCGCAGGGACGCCGAGAGCGAGGGGGAGGATGCCACCTGAGTTGAGCGTCTTGCGCCCGGCCACTACGAGCTGCACCGTCCGGCCCGTCGTCGGCGGCTGGTTGACGCCTGCCTGCGGGAGGACGGCAACGTAGAGGGCAATCCGGCCCGTGTTGATTGCGTGCACGTTCCAGGTGATCGTTCGCGACCCGCGGGCCGGGATCGTGCCGAGGTACCGCGTGCGGTGGGTGGACCAGTCCTCCGGATCGACCTCGACCCCGTTGCGGAAGCTGAGGACGTTCAGGTGGGCGATGAGCGGTCCTGTGGGGCTCGAGGCGTGATTCGCGATCGTCGTCCGGAACACGATCTTCTGTCCCAGCTTGGTCGTGATGTGCGAGCGGTCGACGGTCACCGAGACGTCACCGGCGGCGGCGGCGCTCGCGTTCGCGAGTGCAATCGAACTGATCGCTAGCCCCGCCGCGATGGCGCGCTTCACGCTCATTCGCCACCGCCTCGGCCCAACCGGATGTAACGCGCGCCCACGATCGCGGCGACCACGGAGAACACTGCAGCCGCGACGACGGGAGAGATGAGCCAGGAGACGTCCTCGTTCCAGGTTGCTCGCCTGCGGTGAGCGGGTTGACGCGGAGCAGGAATTCGCCCGCCCAACCCTTCTGGGCACTCGAGGGAAGCTGGGTCGGGGCGAAGATCGCCAGAAGCAGGAAGAGGCTCAGCGTCAGGCTGACGCGGTTCGAGTTCGAGAAGACGCTGACGATCATCCCGAGCGAGGCGAGGAACAGGGCAAGGAGCGTGCCGACGACGATGCCCGTCAGGAGTGCGTGGCCAACGAGCTGGATGCCGCGGCCGAGGAACCAGACATAGGGGATCGTGATTGCGAACGCAGCCAGCCAGAGCGAGAGCGCGGCGAGCATCTTGCCGCCCGTCAGTTCCAATCGGGACACCGGGGTCAAAAGCACGCTTTCGAGGGTGCTGCGCTCGCGCTCGCCGCTGACTGCATCTGCCGCGGCGAGGAGGGCGAGGAGCGATCCCACCGCAATCGCGACCTGGAGCGTGAGGTTGACGGATTCCCGCTGCTCGAGGAAGTTGAGCGCCTGATTGGTTGCGGTGAGATAGGCGATGATGCTCAGCAGGACGCTGAACGCGAGGCCGAGGAGCAGGCCTCTTCCACCGAGCCAGAGATCGCGGAGCTCCTGTTCAGCGACGATCGCCCACGCATGCGGACGGCGGTGCCGCACGTTCGGCCCGGCGGTGGCGATCACGACTGCTCCGTCATCGCGAGGAAGGCGTCGCTCAAGCGCGCTCCCTCGAGTTCGAATGCGAGCACTGGGATCTCGGCGTCGGCCAGCGCCTTGAGCCCTTCGTTCATCGCAGCCGGCCCCTGTCTGTGCAACATCGCGATCAGCGAGCCCAGCTGACCGTCGGCCGGCTCGACTCGCTCGATGCCCGCCGACCCTGCCAGCGTCTGGCGCGCCCGGTCGACGTGCTCCGCGTGGACGCGAAGTCTGGCGCTCCGCGGTGCGGCTGCCCGGCGCGCTATCTCGGAGACGGTGCCCTCTGCGGTGAGGCGGCCACGATTCAGGATGAGGACTCGCGAACAGACCTCCTCGACCTCCGCGAGCAGATGCGTGCTCAGCAAGACAGTCGCGCCTCGCTCAGTAGCAATCCGGCGTACGAGTGCCAGGACCTGGCGCTGGCCCGCCGGGTCGAGCCCCAAGGTTGGTTCGTCGAGAAAGACGACCTGGGGATCGTTGATGAGCGCACGGGCAATCCCAAGACGCTGGCGCATGCCGCGGCTGTAGCCCGCGATCAGCGAGTGCCGGCGGTCGGAGAGACCGACCTGGGTGAGGAGTTTCTCTGCGCGCGCGCGTGCGCTCGCACGGGAATGGCCGAAGAGGCGGGCGAAATAGTGCAGGTACTCCTCGCCCGTCTGCCGCGGCGGGTAGCCGGCGCTCTCCGGGAGTACCCCCACCAGCCGGCGGATCGCGGAGGGTCGTGTGTGCGGGACGCCCGCCACGGAGAAGGTGCCGCTGCTTGGTCGGAGGATCGTCGTGAGGACGCGGATCGCCGTCGTCTTGCCGGCGCCGTTCGGCCCGAGCACGCCGAGGACTTCGCCGGCCTGCACCGAGAAGGTGAGGTTGGCGAGCGCGACGACGGACCCGTACTGCTTGCCGATGCCCTCCGTCTTGATGGCCGGCGTCATTCCGACCCTCGCGCCGCGACAGGCTCGCTATGGCTTCGCTTACCCATTGAGTAGTCCTCTGCCCGAATCGGGTCTACAGTAGGAAGCGAAGATGAACGAACGATGAAAGTGTGCAGGCCGGCCTTCATCTCTGGTTCATCGAGGAACCGGAGCATGAGGCGATGCGGGTCCTGATCGTCGAGGACGAGCTGCGGATGGCGAGTTTGATTCGCCGCGGCTTCATCAGCGAGGGACTCGCTGCCGACGTCGCCGCAAACGGCGAGGACGCCCTCTGGATGGCAGAGGCCCTGGCTTACGATGCGATCGTCCTCGACGTGATGCTGCCCGGCATCGACGGGTTTGAGACATGCCGTCGTCTCCGCAATAACGGTGTGTGGGTCCCCGTGCTGATGCTCACCGCACGCGATTCGGTGGATGACCGTGTTGCCGGTCTCGATACCGGGGCCGACGATTACCTCGTCAAGCCGTTCGCCTTCGCGGAGCTCCTTGCACGCCTGCGCGCGCTCGCTCGTCGGGGGGAGCTCGAGCGGCCAAGTGTGCTCGAGATCGGCGACCTCCGCCTCGATCCCGCGACGCACCGGGTTTGGCGGGGCCCGACCGAGATCCCACTCTCGGCGAAGGAGTTCGCGTTGCTCGAAACGTTCATGCGCAGGCCGGATCAAGTGCTCTCGCGCCTCCACTTGCTCGAACACGCCTGGGACTTCGCATATGAAAACCGCTCGAACGTCGTCGACGTCTACGTTCGACACTTGCGCAGCAAGATCGACCAGCCGTTCGGCCGGAGCTCGATCGAGACGATTCGCGGCGCGGGCTACCGGCTGCGGGCGGACGGCGGGACATGAGACGGGTTCCGATCCGGCTGCGCGTCGCCGGCGCGTTCGCCGTAGCGATGGCGGTCGTGCTCGCAGGCACAGGCTGGTTCCTTTACGTCCGTCTCGATTCCCACCTCTCGCTTGCGCTCGACCGTGGCCTGCGCTTGCGCGCGCAGGACCTGGCAGCGCTCATCCGCGAGCCCGGAGCTCCTCTTGCGGGCGCCAACGGCGCGCCGTTCGTCGAGGAGGGCGAGGCCTTCGCCCAGTTGCTCGACGGTGGCGGCCACGTTCTCGACGCCACACGCCCGCTTCGGACCAAGCCACTCTTGACCGCCGCCGAGCTGCGCGCGGCCCTCGGCGGCGCGATCATGGCCGATCGTCGTTCGGTGCCAGGCCTCGACGAGCCGTCGCGGCTGCTCGCCAGACCCGTGGCACGGCGTGGCCGGAGGCTCGTGCTTGTCGTCGGCGCCACGCGCGGGGACGTCGCCGAGGCGCTCGCAAGCCTCCGCTACGAGCTCCTCATCGCCGGGCCGATTGCGCTCGCGCTCGCTTCGGCCGCGGGCTACGTGCTGGCCGGCTTCTCGCTTCGCGCCGTCGAATCCATGCGCCGCCGTGCCGCGGCGATCTCGGCCGAGACGCCGGGCGACCGACTGCCGGTGCCGGAGACCGGAGACGAGGTCGAACGGCTCGCCAAGACGCTGAACGAGATGCTGGGGCGGCTCGAGGCCGCCGTCGCGCGCGAGCGCGACTTCGTCGCCGATGCAGGGCATGAGCTGCGCACACCTCTCGCGCTTCTCCGTACCGAGCTCGAGCTCGCCCTGCGCCACGCGCATTCCGCCGAGGAGCTCAGGGAGGCGGTCCGGTCGTCGTCGCAGGAGGTCGACCGCCTCGCGCAGCTCGCGGAGGATCTGTTGCTCATCGCGCGATCTGATCGGGGGAAATTGGCCTTGCAGCTCGAGACGCTTGAGGCGTCGGACCTTCTGAATTCGGTCGCCAGCCGCTTCGAGTGGCGTGCCGAGGAGACCGGTCGGCCTCTCCGTCCTCCGACGCCTTCGGGTGTTCACATACGCGGCGACCGGATCAGGCTCGAGCAGGCTCTCGCGAACCTCGTTGAAAACGCTCTTCGGCACGGCCAAGGGGAGGTGCGGCTATCGGTTGCATCGATCGACGGGCTCGTCGAGCTACACGTGACGGACGAGGGATCGGGGTTCCCCCCGGAGTTCCTCGGCCGCGCGTTTGAACGCTTTGCTCGTGCTGACGAGGCGCGCACACGGGGTAGCTCCGGGCTGGGGCTCTCGATCGTGCGTGTCATCGCGGAAGCACACGGCGGAAGCGCACACGTCTCGAACAATGACGGAGGCGGCGCAGACGCCTGGATCGTCCTGCCGCGCGCCGCGCCGACCATCAGGAAGGAGAAAGGTGCGTAGCACCCATCGGCATAGGCAGAAAGCGCTGGCGCTAAGCATGCTCGCGAGCGGCCTCCTGAGCGCGGCCGCGTTGTCCCCGTGCGCGGCCGCGACGACGTCCGTCGTGAAGGGAGGGGTCGTCAGGGCACCGGTGCCGCCGTCGCTGAAGGCCGTGGAGTCAGCCGCGGAGGATCTCGTCGACTCGGCGCTCTCTCACAACCGCGCCGAGGTGGTCGCCGAGTCGGCGAATCTCAGGGCAGCCGGCAGCGCGGCGGCGGGCCCGCTCACTCGATCCGGCATTCCATCCCCGCAAGTTGCGCAGCTCAGGCGGCGGACGAACCGTGTCGCGCAGCTCGCTCGCGGCGGATCATTCATCTCGATCGCGCTCGGCGCAAACGCGGTCTCCGGATTCATGCCCACGCTCTACGGCCGCTTCCACGACCGCGTCCCGGCTGCTGTTCTGGCGCTCGATTACCTCGACCGCGAGGCCCAGCTCCGTTCGCTGAACAGACAGCCGGAGAAGGTGTCGATGGCGGTGGCGACGCTCGTGCGGACCTGGGCTCGACTCCGACCCAAGGTGATTACTGCGGGGGGAGCGAAGGAAGCAGCGGCCTACGACAAGCACGTTGCGGCGATGAAGCGGCTCCTGGGTCGCGCGCCGAAGACCGTGGAGGCCGAAGCCGTCCATGGATTGAATCTCGTCGACCGCCTGGAACAGGTGTTTCTGCGGTAGGACTGACCGCGCGCCGGGGTGCGCTCGGTTACGACGGCCCTCTTCTGCTTGCGCGCGATCGGTCTTGGCGTTGAGAAAAGCCAACGCGGGGTGCATTGACGACAAATTCGAGACCTTGTACCTTTTTGGCAAGCGCGCGGCATGCGGCAGACTCTCCGACCAGGCTGGGGGACCGCGGGATCCATGCACGAACGGCGGAGCCGGATCGAGGCGATCCGCGTGGCCGTCCCACCGTAGACGGCATCAGAGCTAAAGGGAGGGGCCGGTTGTGGCCGGCCCCCAAACGCCAAAACACCCCGGAAGGCAACCAGAGTGATCAGCGACGGCAAGAAGGATAGCGAACACCAGCGCCGTTTCGCGCACGGCCGGGGCGTCCCTGAGCGGTTTCCAGACGGAACGCGGCGACCGGCGACGCCGCCGTTCTCGGTGCGACGTCACGCCAATGAGCGCCTATCCGTGCGCGGTCGTACGGCCGGCTCTTGGCCGCCGTCAGCCCGCCTAGACGCGCATTCCAGCACTCCACGAAGAGCCGAAATCAAGTTGGGCGAGCGAGCCGAGCCTCGAATCGGCCCGGCATTGGTGCAGGGAGGGACCGAGCAATGATGCGTTGGATCGTTGGATCGAGCCTGAGGTTCCGGAGTTTGGTCGTTGCCATCGCTGCAGGGACTGTGGCTCTCGGCGTCATGCAGCTCCGAAACATGTCGGTCGACGTGCTGCCCGAGTTCGGACCCACGACCGTGGAGGTCCAGACCGAAGCACTCGGGCTCTCCGCGTCCGAGGTGGAGCAGTTGATCACCGTCCCGATGGAGCAGGACCTGCTGAACGGAGTGGCGTTCCTCGGCGATATCCGCTCCGAGTCCGTTCCCGGGCTTTCGCGGATCCTCCTCGTCTTCGAGCCCGGTACGGACATGTACACCGCGCGACAGGCGCGACAGGCGGTCGCCGAGCGCCTTACTCAGGCGCACGCTTTGCCGAACGTGTCGAAGCCACCGCAGATGCTCGAGCCGCTCTCGTCGACGAATCGAGTGATGATGATCGGCGTCTCCTCCAAGGGCCTCTCGCCGATCAAGATGTCGGTGCTCGCGCGCTGGACGATCGTGCCCCGTCTGATGGGCGTACCCGGCGTCGCCAATGTGGCGATCTGGGGGAACCGCGACCGGCAGCTCCAGGTCCAGGTGGATCCGGAAAGGCTGCGCGATCTCGGCGTCTCGCTGGGGCAGGTCATCGAGTCCACGGGCAACGCGCTCTGGTTCTCGCCGCTGTCGTTCGTGGAGGCATCGACGCCCGGTACCGGCGGGTTCATCGACACCGCGAACCAACGGCTCGGTATTCAGCACTTCTCGCCTATCACCACCGCGGACACGCTCGCCGAAGTGACGCTCGAGGGCACGAAAGGCAAGAAGCTGCGCCTCGCCGACGTGTCCTCTGTGGTGGAGGATCATCAGCCGCTCATCGGTGACGCCGTCGTCAACGACGGTCGCGGCCTCTTGCTCGTCGTCCAGAAGTTCCCGGACGCGAGTGCCCTGGACGTAACGCGCGGGGTCGAACATGCGATCGACAACATGAAGCCCGGTCTCTCGGGGCTCGAGTTCGACACCACGCTATACCGACCCGCTTCCTACATCGACAAATCGATCCACAATCTCCGCGTCGCGCTGATCGCCGGTGTTGTGCTGCTGCTCCTCGTGCTCGCCGGCTTCATGTGGTGGTGGCGCGCCGCACTGGTCGGCCTCGTCGCGATTCCGTTGTCGGTGATCACCGGCGCGCTCGTCCTTTACGCGCTCGGAAAGACGATGAATGCGCTCGTCCTCGCCGGACTCGTCGCCGCGATGGTTCTCGTCATCGACGAGGTGGTGGTCGACATCGACAACGTCGTTCGGCGGCTGTGCCGGCACCGCGAGGAAGGAAGTGACAAGTCGACCGCGGCGATCCTCCTCGAGGTCGTGCTCGAGGTGCGCGGCGCCGCCGTCTACGGGACGCTGGTCGTGGCGCTCGCCCTGATCCCGCTCTTCTTCCTGACAAGCGTGTCGGGCGAATTCTTCCCTTCGATCGCGGTCGCATTCCTGCTGGCGCTCGCCGCATCCACTGTGGTGGCGTTGACGCTTACGCCGGCGCTGAGCATGCTGTTCCTCTCGGGGACGCGGCGTGACCGCGGCGACTCACCGCTCGTGCGCCGGCTCCGGCGTGGGTACGGAGGCGTGCTTTCGCGGGTTGCTCGTAGGCCATATCCCGTCTACGTCGCCGCCGTCGTCGTCGTCCTCGCCGGTATCGCCGCGGCTCCACATCTCAAACAGTCACTGCTGCCGAGGTTCAAGGAGACGCAGCTGCTGATCAGGTGGGACGGCGCGCCTGGCACCTCGCTTCCGGAGATGAACCGAATCACCGGCCTTGCCAGCCGCGAGCTCCGTTCCCTCCCCGGGGTCCGCAATGTCGGCGCGCACGTCGGCCGTGCGGTGACTGCGGATCAAGTCGTGGGAGTCCACTCCGGCGAGATCTGGGTCACCATCGATCCCAAAGCCGACTACGACGCCACGCTGGCTTCCGTGAAGGAGGTCGCGGCCGGCTATCCAGGTCTTTCAGGAAATGTGCAGACGTACTCGAACGAGCGAGTCCGCGAAGTGCTCTCGGGAGCAAGCGACGACGTCGTCGTCCGCATCTACGGCGAGGACGAGGCGGTACTTCGCACGAAGGCGAGGGAGATTCGGCACGTTCTCTCGGGAATCCACGGGCTCGTCGACGAGCATGTTCGGCTCCCGGCGACTGAGCCGTCGCTCGAGATCGAGGTCAGCCTCGCCGCCGCAGAGCGCTACGGGATCAAGCCGGGCGACGTGCGCCGCGCGGCGGCCACGCTCCTGTCAGGGATCGCTGTCGGCAGCCTCTTCCAGGAGCAGAAGGTGTTCGACGTCGTGGTCTGGGGCACGCCCGAGACGCGCGGGAGTCCGACCGGACTTCGTCAGCTGCTGATCGACACCCCGGCGGGCGGTCACGTCCGACTCGGGCAGGTTGCCGATGTCCGGATCGTGCCGAGCGCCACGGTGATCCGGCGTCAGGCGGTCTCGCGTTACGTCGACGTTGCCGCGAACGTGCACGGGCGCAATGTGGGTGCTGCGGCGCATGACGTCAGGCGGGCGCTCGAGCAGGTCGCCTTCCCGCTCGAGGTTCATCCCGAGGTGTTGGCTGCGAAGGGTCAGCCGGAGGGTCGCCTGATCTCGATCGGGATCGCGGCGCTGATCGGCATCTTGCTCCTGCTCCAAGTGGCGTTCAGCAGTTGGCGCCTGGCGACGCTGTGCCTCCTGACGCTGCCGATCGCCGTCGTCGGGGGGCTGCTCGCGGCGCTGGCCGACGGCGGCACGCTCTCGTTCGGCTCGTACGTCGGGTTCTTCGCCGTCTTCGGGCTTGCCGCGCGCAACAGCATCCTGTCGATCAGTCGTTACCGGCAGCTCGAGCAACGCGACCGTGAGCCCTTTGGGCCTGAGCTGGTCCTCCGCGGAGCGGGGGAATGCCTCCCGCCGATTCTGATGGGCGCTACCGCGACGGCGCTCGTCTTCCTGCCGCTGGTGATTGCCGGCCCGATTGCCGGCTTCGAGCTCGTTCACCCGATGGCCGTGGTCATCCTCGGCGGGCTGATCACGTCGACTCTGCTCACCCTCTTCGTCCTACCGACGCTCTATTTGCGGTTCGGGTCGAGCTCTGGACGGGAAGCGGCAGAGTCGCTTGCAGCTGTCCTGCAACGGCGCGCCAAAACGTTTGCTCGTCGAAGGAGCGCGCCCCAGGAGATACCCGTCCGTTCGGAATCAAGCTCATAGGAGGGCGATTTGCCTCGGGATCTGACGACGAGGGAGTGAGGAAGAGATGGAGCTATCGCGTTACCACGAATCCCGACGGAACCGTCGCTGGCTAACCATGATCGGGGCGATGGTCCTTGCCGGTCTAACCGCCTTCGCGGTGTACGAAGGCGTGGCTTCGAGCCCGCAGGCAGAAGCTGTTGTGGAGGCAAGCCCCTGGGCAACCGTCGAGCCCATCGGGAAGTCGGGCCTCAAGCGCGTAGTTTTGAGGCCTAGCGCTGTCAAACGGCTCGACATCAAGACTGCTCGGGTTTCCGACGCGCTCGTGAACGGAGCGCGACAGACAGTCATTCCGTATGCAGCGGTGCTTTACGACTCGAACGGCGATACCTGGACGTACACGAGTCCGAAGCCCCTCGTCTTCGTCCGACACGACATCCGGATCGACTCGATCAAGGGCAACCTCGCTGTTCTTTCGGATGGGCCTCGCGATGGCACCGCGGTCGTCACGGTCGGCTCCGCCGAGTTGTGGGGCATCGAGTACGGCGAAATCGAAGAAGACTGACTTGAGCTCGGCCGGACAGACAAAACGATGATTCGCTGGATCGTCGGGTCGAGTCTGAAGTTTCGGTTCGTCGTCGTCGCCGCCGGCGCGGCGTTGATGCTCTTCGGCGGCCAGCAGCTTCGCGCCATGCCGGTGGACGCCTTTCCCGAGTTTGCGCCGCCGCGTGTGGAGATCCAGACCATCTGCCTCGGACTTTCCGCCGCCGAGGTGGAAGGCCTGGTCACCGTTCCGTTGGAGCAGACCCTGCAGGGAATGCCTGGACTCGACCTCGTTCGGTCGAAGTCGATCCCGCAGCTGTCGTCGATCGAGCTTCTCTTCAAGCCGGGGACCGACATCTTCCGTGCCCGACAACTGGTCTCGGAGCGTGTCGCCACGGTGGGGCCGACATTGCCGACCTGGGCGGCTCCTCCTTTCATCATGCCAACCACATCCACCACCAGCCGGGTGATGAAGATCGGAATCTCGTCGCACAACCTCTCGATCACCCGGTTGTCGACTATTGCCTACTGGAAGATCAGGGCGCGCTTGCTGCGAGTTCGAGGCGTGGCAAATGTCGCCCTCTGGGGCGAGCACCTTCAACAGCTGCACGTGCTGGCGGATCCGAAGCGCATGCAGGACCGCGGTGTGTCGCTGGAGCAAGTCATGGAGACCACCGCGGATTCCTTGGATGCAGGGCTACTGAGATTTTCGTCAGGCGCGGTGATCGGTACGGGGGGATTCCTCGACACTCCGAATCAACGCCTCGCCATTCGGCACGTCCTGCCCATCGTCACGTCGAAGAACCTGGCGAAGGTGCCTGTCGAAGGGACCGACGGCGGCAACGTGCGCCTCGATGAGGTTGCGGACGTCGTGGACGGCTATATGCCGCTCGCGGGTGACGCTGTTATCAACGACGGCCCCGGGCTCCTGCTCGTCGTCGAGAAGTTTCCGTGGGGGAACACGCTGGACGTAACGCACGGAGTGGAAGAAGCGCTCGACGAGATGCGGCCTGGTCTACGCGGTATCGAGATCGACACGCACATCTTCCGGGCGTCAAACTTCATCGAGGCGTCGATCGACAATCTCACCCGAGCGCTGATCATCGGCGCTCTTCTCGTCATCCTCGTTCTCGGTGCCTTTCTCTTCGAGTGGCGCGCGGCAGTGATCAGCGTGGTGGCGATCCCGTTGTCACTGGTGGCAGCAGGGCTCACGCTCTACGCCCGTGGCGACACGATCAACGTGATGGTCCTTGCAGGGCTAGTGATTGCCCTCGGCGTGGTCGTCGACGACGCGATCATCGACGTGCAGAACATCGTGCGGCGTCTACGCGAGCATCGTAAGGACGGAAGCGCCAAGGCGAGTGCAGCCATCGTGCTCGAGTCCTCGCTCGAGGTGCGGGGTCCAATCGTGTACGCGACCCTGATCATCGTCGTCGCGATGGTCCCGATCTTCTTCCTGCAGGGTCTCACCGGCGCATTCTTCCGCCCCCTTGCGTTCTCGTACGTGTTGGCGGTCGCGGTTTCCCTGCTGACGGCCCTGACGGTCACGCCCGCGTTGAGCCTGATTCTCCTGCGGAAAGCGCCGCTCGTGCGCCGGGAGTCCCCCCTCAGCCGGTGGTTAGAGCATCGCTACGAGCGCCTTCTCTCGCGAGTGGTCTTCAGTCCAAGTCGGGTGTACTTCGCCGTAGGCGTCACAGTGGCAGCCGGCGTGGCGGTGGTTCCCTCTCTCGGCGAATCGCTGATCCCGACGTTCAAGGAGCGGGACTTCCTGGGGCACTGGATCACGAAACCCGGAACCTCGCTTCCGGAGCAGAATCGGATCGTCGCTCGAGCGAGTCGTGAGCTGCGCTCCATTCCAGGAGTCGGCCACTTCGGGTCTCACATCGGGCAGGCCTTTCTGGCGGACGAAACCGTAGGGGTCAATTTCGGCGAGAACTGGATCAGCATGGACCCCTCCGCCGACTACGACAAAACATTGGCCGCGATCGAAGAGGTGGTCGACAGCTATCCCGGGATCTTTCACGACGTCCAGACCTATTTGAACGAGCGGATCGACGAAGTACTCGCGGGTTCGAGTGAGCCGATCGTCGTGCGTATCTTCGGCCCGAACCTGGACACACTTCGTCGGACGGCAGATCAGGTACGGGCGATCCTCTCGAGGGTCGACGGAATCGAAGACCCGTTCGTGGAGTTCCAGGAAGGGGTGCCACAGGTGCAGGTCGAGGTCGACCTCGCGGCAGCCCGACGCTACGGAATCAAACCGGGCGACGTACGTCGTGCGTCGGCCACGTTGATGGAGAGTGAAGAAGTCGGTGACATCTTCTGGGGCGGAAGGGCCTACGACGTGCACGTCTGGAGTACACCCGAGACGCGCAACAGCCTGACGAGTATCCGCGAGCTTCCGATCGACACGCCCGCGATACCACGCGGAGCTGCTCGGCGAGTACAAGGAGCGCAAGGCTGCCGCGAATCGATTGTTCATCTTCGGGATCGGCGCTGCGATCCTGATCTTCGCCCTCTTGCAGGCCTCGTTCGGGAGCTGGCGTCTCGCAACGCTCTCCTTCTGCACCCTCCCGATCGCGCTGGTGGGCGGAGCTCTAGCGGCATTCGTGTTCGGGCGAACACTCTCGCTCGGCTCGCTCGTCGGCTTCTACACGGTGTTCGGGATCGCCGCTCGCAACGGCATCCTGATGATCAACCACTTCCAGCATCTCGAGCGGTCCGAGGGCGAAACCTTTGGCCCTGCGCTTGTCCTGCGCGGCGCGCGAGAGCGGCTGTCGCCGATCTTGATGACGTCGCTGGCGACGGCTCTGGCGCTCATGCCGCTGGTGGTTGCGGGCGACATTCCAGGACACGAGATCGAGTATCCGTTGGCAATCGTCATTCTCGGCGGCCTCGTGACTTCGACGTTGATCAATCTGTTCGTCTTGCCGTCGCTCTATTTGCGTTTCGGGAGGGGTAGGGCTGTTCTTGCCGCGCGTCCGTGATCTCCCTCTCGATCACCGGCCACGACAGGAGGTCGAGATGGTCCGTTCTCGCGCGACAGCCGGGGTAGCTTGCTTGCTTCTGCTGCTTTTCGCTTCCGCATGCGGCGGTAACGCTCGTTCGAACGCGGTCGCTCGCGGCGGAGCCCCAGAGAGACCGATCAGTGCGAAGGACTTCGACCGCAAGAATTTCGATCGCTCGACCAAAGTTGACAATGAGTGGTTCCCGCTTCCCGCTGGCAAGCGACTCGTCTTCGAGGGGTCGACGAGGGAAGAAGGTAAGCGCGTTCGTCACCGCGTCGTGTTCACAGTCACGGACCTGACGAAGGTGATCGACGGCGTGCGGACGGTCATGATCTGGGAGCTGGATTACACGGAGGGCGCGCTGGTCGAGGGGGAGCTCGCGTTCTTCGCGCAGGACAACGACGGGAATGTCTGGCACCTGGGCCAGTACCCGGAGGAGTACGAGGGGGAGAAGTTCGTCGCGGCCCCGGCATGGCTCGCCGGACTGAAGGGCGCGAAACCCGGGGTGGTGATGCAGGCCGAGCCGCGTCTGGGGACGCCCAGCTACTCCCAGGGCTTCGCCCCTCCACCAATCAACTGGGTCGACCATGCGAAGATCTACAAGCTGGGTGCGAGGACGTGTGTCCCCGTCCGCTGCTACACGGACGTCTTGGTGACTCGTGAGTTCGAGACGGGCAAGCCGGAGGCGTACCAGGTTAAGTACTACGCGCGGGGAGTCGGCAATGTTCGAGTCGGCTGGGCGGGGTCCAGAGATAAGGACAGAGAGGTCTTGGCCCTGGTCAAGTTCGTGCACCTCGATCCAATTGCCCTGAGGAGGGTTCGTGCGCAGGTGCTGAAGATCGAGAAGCGCGCCTACAGGATCAGCAAGGACGTGTACCGCCACACCTCACCGGCGGCCCCGCGGTGAGAGCCCGGCCCGTCCTCGGGAGCATGCGTCGCCCTTTCATCTTCCGTTCATCTCAGCATTCCAATGTCTTGAGAGACATTGAGACGAGGAGGACCCGGTGATCACTGTTCCTGGAATCACTGCGAGGCTCAAGACGATGGTTGCCGCGGCTGGACGGGCCCTTGTCCATCTGCGAGTCGTGCGGATGCTCCACGTGCCGCGGCGGGCGCTCGTCTTGCTTGGAGTCGCCGCCGCGGTAGCTATCGGAGTCAGTCTCAGTGTCGGCTGGCTCCAGAGCGCACCGGCCGCGCCCGAATCGCCGGGCGCGGTCGCAACGGCAACCCGCGACGATGTCGTTCTGAGCGTCGGCGGTGTGGGCCGCATCGTCCCGGCAGGGCGCTCCACGGACATCCTCCTCCCTGCAGCGGGGGGCGGGGCGGCGCCAGGAGCCGCGGCATCCGGCGGAGCATCCGCCACCGCCGGTACAGCGGCCATCGCAGTCTTCCCGCGCACGACCGGCCGCCTCCTACGATTTCTCGTCGCGCCGGGCCAGCGCGTAGCCGCGGGCCAGCCGCTCGCTTTGCTCGACGACCACCACTCGGCCGCCGCCGCTGTGGCGCAGGCGCGGAATGACGTCGCACTGGCGCTCACAGAACTGCGGCAGAAGCGTACGAGCGACCCGCTGAAAGGCGTTCCGCCGACGCGCGCGGAGCTCGCCGCAGCCCGCCGTGCCGTGACAGCTGCGCAGATGCGGCTCGCGCGGCTGCTCCGCGGCGCACGGCCCGCGGAGGTGAGCGCCGCGCGGCTCGACGTGAAGCGCACGGAGGCAGACCTCGAGGCGCTTCTCGGAGGGACGCCAGAAGCCCGCGCCGAGGCAATCCTCATCGCACAGCACAACGCCCAGCTCGCCCAGGAGCGGCTCGACCGGATTCTCGCGCCGCCGAACGCCGCGGACGTAGCGGCTGCCGAGGCTGACGTGCGGAGGGCCGAATCCGACCTGGCAGTGCTGTTCAAGCCGGGTGCCGGCACGGTGCCGGAAGAGCTCACCGCTGCCAGAGCGGCCGTTGCCGCGGCACGCGCGAGGCTTGCCAGGCTCCTCGCACCACCCAACCCCGCCGACGTCACCGCAGCGCGACTGGACCTCGAGCGCGCGCAGGCCGAGCTTCGACGGTTGCAGGCCGGTCCGAGCCCGGCGGCACTCGCGGCCGCCGGCCAGGCCGTCGACAGCGCCCGGGCGAGGCTGACCCAGTTGCTCGGGCCACCGCTGCCGGCCGATGTCGCGGCCGCCCGGTTCGATGTCTTCAAGGCCGAAGCCGACCTGGCCGTACTGCGCGCCCGAGGCGGGCCCGCCTCGGCGCTCGACGTCGCTCTCACGCGGCTGAAAGTCGTCGGAGCTCAACTCCGGCTCGCCAGCGCCCGTTTTGCCAGACCGCTGCTGACAGTGCGCGCCCCCTCGCCTGGAACCGTCACGGCATTGCTCACGGTGCCCGGGGCGCCTGTGGACCCCTTGACGCCAGTCGCAGCGGTAGCGGATCTCGAGCGCCTCGCCGTGACTCTCGACCTCAGCGAGTTCGATGTTGCGCGGGTGAAGCCTGGCCTGAGAGCCGTCGTCAGCGTCGACGCCCTCGGCGGCAAATCCTTCCCGGGGAAGGTGCTCTTCGCGGCGCTGAGCGGAGTCAACACCGGCGGTGTCGTGACCTTCCCGGTCCGAGTCGGGATCGCGCACGCGGCCGGCCTGAGGCCGGGCATGAACGTCTCCGTGCGCATCGTCGTGGCGAAGCGGCTTGACGTCGTCCAGGTCCCGCTCGAGGCCGTGTCCCGCGACGAAGAGGATCGCGCGATCGTCACCGTCGTCGATGCGGCGGGCGAGACCTCAGACCGGCAGGTGACGCTGGGGCTCGCGAGCATCAAGAACGTCGAGATCGTCAAGGGCCTGCGTGTCGGCGAGCGCGTGGTTCTCCCGGAGGCGCAAGGTCCAGAAGAGGGTGACTGATGCTCGAGGATGGCGGCGCGACCATCATCGAACTCGCCGACGTCACGAAACGCCACCGCAGCGGCGATCTCACTGTCGAGGCGCTCCGCGGTGTCAGCTTCGTCGTCGGCGAGGGCGAGTTCGTCGCCATCATGGGCCCGTCCGGCTCGGGAAAGACGACGCTGCTGGGCATCCTCGGGTGCCTCGACCGCCCGACGACGGGTTCCTACCGGCTCGTCGGGGCGGAGATGTCGACGCTCAGTGAAACGCGTCGCGCTCGCGTCCGCGGGCAGCGGATCGGTTTCGTCTTCCAGGCCTACAACCTGCTTCCTCGCTCGACCGCCTTCAAGAACGTCGAGCTGCCGCTCGTCTACGCAGGGGTGCGCACGCGTGACCGGCGCAGGCGCGCGCTCGAGGCCCTCGCCGAGGTGGGGCTCGCGGATCGAGCGCAGCATCATCCAAGTCAGCTCTCCGGCGGCGAGCAGCAGCGTGTCGCCATTGCGCGCGCGCTCGTGGTGGGCCCGAGTGTGGTACTCGCCGATGAGCCGACCGGCAACCTCGACTCCGCAAGCGCCGACGAGGTACTCAAGCTCCTCGAGCGTGTGAACCGTCGCGGAGCGACGATCGTCATGGTCACGCACTCGAGCCGAGTGGCGGAGCACGCATCGCGGATCCTTCGACTCGAGGACGGGCTGATGGTCGCGGACGAGCCGGTCGAGCGGTCGTCAGTGCTCGAGATTGCGCGATGACGATGCTGCTCGAGCAGTGGCGAATCGCACTCGGCGCACTGGCGGCGAACTGGTTCCGAGCCGCCCTGACGGCGCTCGGCGTGGTGATCGGCGTCGCTTCACTCGTGGGAGTCACGGCCGTAAGCGCCGGCGCGCAGTCTGAGGTCGCGGACAGCATCAGCAGGCTCGGCGGCAACGTCGTGAAGGTGGACGGGGAGTTCATCAACGTCGGCACGGGTCAGTCGGCGACCGACCGGACGATCACGCCCGAGGACGTCGCCGCGATCGCGAAGCTGCCGATGGTCACTGCGGTCGCGCCGCATCAGGACATCGAGAGCATCGTCGTGTCCGCCGGCCGCTACAAGACGAACACCTGGCTCGTCGGCATGACCGAGAGCTATGCCCACATCCAGAACCAACACGCCGTCACTGGGCGCCTGATCTCCGCTGCCGACGTCGGCTTCGGACGCAGCGTCATTGTGCTCGGCTTGGTCGCGGCCGAGCAGCTGTTTCCCGGCCAGAACCCGATCGGGAAGACGGTGCGCGTTGGAAATCGCGAGTTCGAGGTGATCGGAATTCAAAATCGCAGAGGCAAGCTCGCCGACGAGAACCTCGACAACCGGATCTTCGTTCCGCTCCCGATTGTTACCCGGGTTCTCTTAGGCGGCGTCAACACCGTGCACGTCGACGCGCTCGTCCGAAGCGACGCCGACATCGAGCCCGCGCTGGACGCGATCACGGCGCTGCTGCGCACACAGCACAAGCTTCCCGAGTCGTACCCCGACGACTTTTCGGCCGAGGACCAGGCGAGTATCGTGAAGGAGGGTCAGCGAGCGACGACGACTTTCCGCGTGCTTACCTTCGCGCTCGGTGGCATTGCGTTGCTCGTCGGCGGGATCGGGATCATGAACATGATGCTCGTTTCGGTTCGCGAGCGAACACGCGAGATCGGCATCCGCAAATCGGTCGGAGCCGATCCGTGGCGGGTTCAGGTGCAGTTCCTGGTCGAGGCGGTCATCCTGAGCACGCTCGGAGGCGTTGCCGGCCTGCTGGCGGGCGTCGGCGCGACACGGTTGATCACCGTCTTCGCGGGCTGGCGGACGATCATCGGGACCACGCCGCTCATGTTGTCATTCGCGATCGCGCTTGCAGTCGGCCTCTTCTTCGGCTACTACCCCGCGCGCCGCGCGGCCCGACTCGATCCCATCGCGGCACTTCGGTACGAGTAGGGAATGTGGCCCTGCACACTTTGCGGCGTAGTCTCGCCTCGGCGGCTTTGTCGCGGGCAGCTCTGCATCGGCAGCGCGTATGACGATATGGCGACAGCCGGTTAAACGGCCCAGTGAAGTGTTCGCAGAGCAGATGCGGATTCAGCGCGCGCGGAAGGGTTGGACTCAGAGGCAGCTCGCCGCGCGACTCGCAAAGCTGGGTTTCTTAGTCCATCAGACGACCGTCGGAAAGTGGGAGTCCGGGGAACGGCGGATCTCACTCGATGAGGCGCTCGCGATCTCGGTTGCTCTCGACGTTGGCCCCGCGCACATGATCGCTGGCTCGTACGTGGACGCGGCGTTCAGCCGCCCGAGCATCGCGCTCAGCCAGAAGACACCTCCTGTCTCGGCACGGCAGATGCGGATGTGGGTGCGGGGTCAGCAAGCCCTCTGGGGGCAGGATGAGAGGCGCTACTACACGGAGGTTGCACCCGATGAATGGCTCGCGATACAGCGGGCGGGCGTGATGGGACTACATCGTGGCCTTCAGGAGCTCATTGACGCGTGGGCCGACGACGATCATGAGTCAGCTCTCGAGAGCATCGAGGTGATGAGCGAAGAGCTCGAACGGCAACGTCGTTCCCTCGAGCGCGAGGTGAGCAAGGAGATCCGCCGCCGGCGCGTCGACGGGCGGGGGCAACGAGAGCTGGGCGGGAGGCAATGAGTGCTGGAGGGCCACTGCGGGGCGCGGGGCCACGACGCGCCCTGTGCACCGGTACGACGGTTATTCCCCGCTGAGCCTCTTCAGTCGCTCGGCTACGCTCGGGTAACTCTCCACCAGGCGCTCGATCGCGGGTCGTCCGATTGCGAGGCAGCGGACGTCGGTCTTGGCACGTACGCGCGCGGTGCGCGCGTCCTCCGTGCCGACCAGTGAGCGTTCGCCGAAGACATCTCCAGCCTGGAGCTCCCGCCGTCCCTCGGGTGCCTCGACGATCGCCTGTCCTTGCTCGAGCACGAAGACTCCGGATGCCGGGGCGCCGCGGTCGATCAGCGTACGCCCGGCCGGCGCGTGGAGCTCCGTCGTGGCGGCAGCAAGCGCGTCCAGGTGCTCGTCGTCGAGGTCCGCGAACAGCGGTAAGGCGCGCAGGCGTTCGCGCAAGCTCCTACTCTCCGAGACCCGGGAGGCCGAGGCCGCCGAGCGCGCCTCCCGTAAGTCCGCCGAGTTTCGACTCCATCAGGCTGTGCGCGGCGCGGATCGCCTCGTTCACCGCGGCGAGGACCATGTCCTCGAGCATCTCCGGGTCGTTCGGATCGATTGCTTTGGGATCGATCTTGATCTGCTTGATCTCGCCCGCGCCGTTGGCGGTGACGGTGACCATGCCGCCGCCCGCCGTCGCCTCGACTGTTTCATTCGCAAGCTCTTCTTGCGCGTGCTGCATCTGCTCCTGCATCTGGCCGACCTGCTGGAGTAGCTTGTCCATGTCCATGCCCATTTAGTCCTCCCGTTCGCGGGCGTCCAGGGTTTCCTTGACGAGCTCGAGGATCTTCTCCTCACCGGGCGGCTCGTCGTCGTCCGCTTCGCCGACTCGCGCCTCGCCCTCCGCGAAGGCGAGCCCGAGGTGGCGGCCGGTTACCTCGTAGAGCGCCTCGGCGAGCAGCGTCGCGTTCTTCGGCTCCTCGGCGAGCTGCCGGTGGAAGGCGGCGCTCGCAGGAAACTCAACGGTGAGCGTGTCGCCGGCGAGCCCGGCGGGATGCGCTTCGCGTAGCACCGACGCGGCGGGAATCGACCGCTCCTCGACCGCCGGCAGAATCGTGCGCTGCCACGCCTCCTGCA
>WNGA01003658.1_pt1 | contig 22992 bp, 25 predicted proteins | sample 5400061 | NCBI WGS metagenome assembly WNGA01 (sample SAMN13153366, study PRJNA577476) | soil metagenome | isolation source: 100 cm soil or saprolite under grassland replicate 2 | place: USA:California | collected 2016-06-15
CTGGCTGTGGCGGAGGCGGCGGCGGTTCTTCCGGCGGCACGGGCGGCGCTCCGATCGGCGGCAGCGGTGGCGGTCGCAGGGGCGGCGGCGCCGGCGGTGGCGCGGGCGGAGCCGCCAGGGGTGGCACGGGGGGCGGCGTGGGTGGTGGCTCGGCGGGCGGCGCGGGAGGATGGCTGAGCACGCAGTATCCGCGCGACGTCGGCATCGCCTCCGATCCGCGCGTGTTGTTCGCCTCCGACTTCGAGTCCGGGCTGACGGGCTGGACGCGCTTCACCAACAACACCGACCAGATCGCGGTGCTCACCGACGGGGCGCTCGCCCACGCCGGCAGCAAGCTGCTGCGGGCCCAGGTCACCCGTGCCCAGCTCGCCGCCAACGCGAACATCTCCGCCAACGTGCAGGTCGACTTCGCCACCCGCGTGCCCGAGCTCTACTGGCGCTTTCACACCCGCTTCGTCGGCCAGACCGCGTCTCCTCATCACTGGGTACGGGTCGGCGCCGGAACCCCGAGCTATCAGTCCGACGGGCTCGCCAACACCGTCCCTCCCGGGAACCAAGGGTTTTGGTACGACCTCGATGCGAGCCAGACCAAGACCCTCGCGTTCTACGTCTACTGGTACAAGATGCGTTCGGGCCGCTGCAACGACGGCAGCGCGACGCCGGGGTGCGCCGGCGATCAAGGCACCACCTACTACTACGGCAACAATTTCACCCCCGCGGGCCAGACAGCGTTCGCGGCCGACACCTGGTTCTGTCTGGAGCTGCGCACCAAGGCCAACACCGTCGGCCAACCGGACGGCGAGCTGACGCTCTGGAAAGACGACGCGCTGGTCGGCGAATACAAGACCGGCACGCCGCGCGGACGCTGGCTACGAGACAACTTCTACAGCTGGGGCCAGTACTTCGTGGACGAGCAGGGCTTCGACGGGTTCGATTTTCGCTCCAGCGCCGACGTGTTGCTCAAGCGCGTCACCCTCGACGCGTACTACCAGGTCGACACCCTGCCGGCCTCCGCGCCGGAAGCACAGGTCATCCTCTACGACGACGTCGTCGTCGCCACCTCCCGCATCGGTTGCCGGGTGCCGTAATCTCCCGACAAAGGGACCAGCGATGAAAGGGAGCGCTCTGCATCCTTTGCTTGCGGCGGCCGCCCTGATCGCCGGTTGTGCGTCGGCGGCGCCGCCCCCGGCGCCCGTGCGGCCGGTCGGCAAGGACGTCGTGCTGGCATGGACCATCGAGCGCGGGCTCTACGACGGCGGGCTTCGGCGGTCGACGGAGGTGGTGACGGTCCGGTCGCGGGCGGGTAAGGGAGAGATGGAGGTGCAGGACTTCGGGGTCGTGTACGCGGGCGATTCTGCACCGCAGACGCCGAGCATCCATCGGCGCGGGCTGACAGCCGCCGAGCTCGATGGGCTGAGCCGAACGACGTTCGGGATGGAGCTGCCGGACACGGATCGCCGCCGCGAGGCGCCGGCGATCGTGCCCTGGACGTTGTGGGGAATCTGCTTTCCGACCAGTCGCGCCATGCAATGTGGGCAGCTGCTCGTCGACGAGTGGGGCGGCGTGCACGGCGCGCCCGAGCTGTTCGCGCTGTTGGAGTCGCTCCGGCAGCAGACCATCAACACGTTGCCGCCGTGACCACGCGCGGTGGCCGGAAGCGAGCCGGGGTGGAGGTGCAGCTCGCCGAGCTCGAGCGAGTCGCGGCGGCGCCGACCTCTCCGGAAAAGAACGTGTGGTTGCACGCCGCGCTTCGAGAGGCGCCGTCTATGGTGGCCGCGGGCGTTGCGAGGGTGGTGCGCGAGCAGTCGCTCGCGGACTTCGCGGGCGATCTCGTGTTCGCGTTTCGGCGCTTCGTCGTCGATGGGGTCAAGGCCGACCCGGGCTGTCGCGCAAAGCTCGCGGCGCTCGAGGCGCTCGACTTCGGCGGACACGACGAGGTGGACGTGTTTCTCGAGGCAACGCGTTACGTGCAGCTCGAGCCGGCGTGGGGACCGCCTGTGGACAGCGCGGACGGCGTCCGCAGCCGGGGCGTGCTCGCGCTCGCACGGGTGTGGTATCCGCAGCTGTCGGTCGTCGCGGGCAGCCTGCTCGCGGACCCGGCGTCGCCCGTACGCCAGTCGGCGGCGGAGGCGCTGGCGTCGACCGGCGAGCCCGTGCACGCGGGCGCGCTTGCGCTTCGTTGGAGCGTCGGTGACGAGGATCCGCTGGTGCTGTTGGCGTGTATGACCGGGCTGCTCGTGCTGGCGCCCGACTACGCGCTGCCTCGGCTTCGCAAGGCGCTGTTCGGCGCCGACGATGGCGGGCGGGAGATGGCGGCGCTGGCGCTCGGCCAGTCCACGCGTTCCGAGGCGCTCGACCTCTTGCTCGAGCACCTCGAAGCCGCGCCCGTCGCACGCGAGCGCGCGGCCACGTTGCGTGCACTCGGCTTGCAGCGGAACGATCGAGCGATCGCCGCCCTGTTGAACGTCGTAACGACCGGGTCGGTCGCCGATGCCGAAGCGGCACTCGCCGGCCTGCGCACGCGCCGTTTCGATCCAGGCGTTCGCGATCGCGCCGCCGCGGCCGTGCGTGCCCACCCCGAAGCCGGCCGTCTGCAAGTGGCCCTCACCCGCGCAGTTCGAGAACAAGGCGAACCGTGACTGACGTCCAGCGGTCGCTAGAACGTCCAGCTGACGCTGCCCGCGGGCAGGACGCGGTGATCGACCGCGAGCACGCCGAGCTCAGAACGTCGCGCTGACACCCATCGCGACGTTGTTCTGGCCGACGGCGACGCGCGGGACGATCGAGATCCGGGCGGCGGGCTTGGCCGTTTCCGGATCGACCGCGGCGGGGGCCTGGAGGAACGCGACGAAGCCGTCGACGACGATCGCGGCCGCAGCGCCCACCATGAGGCCCAAGCCGATCTCGGACAGTCCGCACAGCGACCACGTGGTGATGGTGCCGCCATCGAGCATAGTCGTCATGCGCGGGAGCGGCTCGGAACAGTTCGCAGCGGCAGCGCCGATGCCGGCACCGACGACCGGCAGCACCACGCGTAGCGCCAGGCTGAGGCCCGCGCGGCCCAGGTTTCCGTTTGCGCCGTGAATGACGGGCGCCCCCAGCGCGTAACCCGCCAGACAGCCCTCGCTCCCAGTCGCGGCGAGGCATCCCACCGTCGCCAGATCGGCCAGGATGATCTGCCAGCCGTACCAGGACCGCCGAGGCGTGGTCTGCGGGACGGGCGCCGGCAGCGGTGCCGTGGTTGGTGCCGCGGCGGGGAGGGGGAGCACGCCGCCCAGGTCGACCGGCGGGTCGACCGGGTCGGCGAGCGCGGCGTCCGGAACAGCAGATGAGCAATTTTTTGCTGTCAGCGCCAGACCGGGGTCAACTCGGGGCATGGCCACCGCAGGCTCACGTCAACTCACGGCAACCTCCGGAAACGATGCTGGACTGCGCGGCCGGCTCGAGCAGTTCGGGCTGGCGACGGTGCTCACGTTCCTCGACCTCGAGCGGCGCTCGGGCGAATTGCTCGCGATCGCGGACGAGCGGGTGGGGCGCGTATGGTTGCGCACCGGACGCATCGTCGCGGCGCGCATCGAGGGCTCGCGCCGCGTGAACCGGGCGGCGGTCTACGAGCTTCTGTCCTGGGACCGCGGCCGCTTCGCGTTCACGCAGCGGGAGGTGCCGTCCTCCATCGACGAGGTCGGCGCGCCCACCACGATGTTGCTGTTCGAGGCCGCGCGCCGCGCCGACGAAGCGGGCGTTTCCGCGTCACCATAGCCGGCGATCGTTACGTGTCGTGATCCGGGTGTTGGTTCGATCGCATGGTGGCGAGGAAGCGATCGATCGTCGCTTGCTCGGCGGGTGGGCGGGTCGGTAGCGACGCAAGGGTCTCGAACCAGGGCAGCCGGCTTTCGAGCCCGACCTGGATCGCGGGCGGCGCGGCGTTCGGATCGTCGAGCGCGCAGATCGCGATCTCGGGCTTGAAACCATCGGGCTCGTAGCTGAGCGGCGTCCCACAGTCGCCGCAGAAGCCGCGGCGGACTTTGTTGGAGCTTCGAAAATGTTTGGGCGCACCATGTGTCCAGACGAGGCCGTTGGCGGTCACCAACGGCCCGAACGCGTTACCAAACGCCTTCTGGCACATCCGACAATGACAAATGGAGGCGCGGCCGAGACCGCCCTTGATGGCAAACCGAACAGCCCCACATTGACAGCCACCGGTCAGGACCGTTTCCGACATGCGCGAAGGATACGACCGTGATCGTTAGGAGGACATCCGTCATGAAGAAATCGTCGCCGGCCTTCCTGGCCGTTTCGTTGCTTTCACTGTTGGTCATCGTGATCACCGGAGCTCGCTGCGACAGCGACGAAAGCGACAGCGTGCCGCCGCGCGACGCGGGGACCGATCATCCGGCGACCGGCAACGCGGGCCGTGGCGGCACGACCGGCAATGCGGGCCGCGGGGGCACGACGGGCAGCGCCGGCACGATTGGCGCCGCGGGGACGACGGGCATCGCGGGCACGAATGGCGCGGCGGGGACGAACGGCGCGGCGGGGACGACGGGTGTCGCAGGGACGAACGCCGGCGCGGGAACCACAGGTGCCGCGGGCACGACGGGCAACGCAGGCCGCGGTGGTACGACCGGCGCAGCGGGCGCCGCAGGTACGACGGGCAATGCGGGCCGCGGCGGAACGACGGGCGCCGCGGGTGCCGCAGGTACAGCCGGCGCCGCGGGCCGCGGCGGAACCACAGGTGTCGCCGGAGCGGCCGGTGCCGCAGGTACGACGGCCGCCGCGGGTCGCGGCGGAACGACGGGCGCGGCTGGGACGACGGGAGCTGCGGGGACGACGGGGACTGCGGGGACAACCGGCGCGGCCGGAACGACGGGCGCGGCCGGCACGACGGGAGCTGCGGGGACGACGGGGACTGCGGGGACAACCGGCGCGGCAGGAACGACGGGCGCCGCCGGTACGACGGGCGCCGCCGGTACGACGGGCGCAGCGGGGACAACCGGAGCTGCGGGCACGACGGGAACTGCGGGCACCGGGGCGGCGGGCACCGGCGGCACCGGTGGCAGCGCACCGACGCAGGCCCAGGTGCAGACCATCATCGGCAATCACTGCACCGGCTGCCACACCGGCAGCGGCTCGAACCTACCCGGGGTCATGGACCTCACGCCGATCACGAATCAGATCGGCGTCGCCTCCATCCAGTGCTCGAACAAGCAGCGCATCAACCCCGGGCATCCAGAGCTGAGCTACCTCGTCGACAAGGTGCTGGGCGCCTCTCAATCCGGCGGCGGTTGCTTCATGGGCCAGCGGATGCCGTTCAATGGCCCCCCGTTTCTCACCTCGGCCGAGATCGCGACCATCCAGGGTTGGATCGCGTCGCTTCCAGCGCAATAATCGCCGCCAACATGAAGCGTGGCTGGATCCGCGCGCTCGCGGCAACGACGATGATCACCACCGCCTGCGGGCAGCTCGGCTGCGGGTACTTCCTGCACCCGGAGCGGCGCGGGCGGCAGAGCGGCACCATCGACTCGGCAACGATGGTGATGGACCTGCTCTGGCTTCTTCCCGGAATCGTGCCGGGCGTGATCGCGCTCGTGGTCGACTTCTCGAGCGGCGCGATCTATGTCGGCGGGCGCTCGGCGCTACGCCTGGCACCCGACGGGCGGCTCGCGGTGCGGCTTCCCCGCAGCGCCGCGCCCGCGAGGCTCGAGGTTCGGCTGGTCACCGCTTCGCGCCGCGTGATCGCGCAACGCACCGCTAGGGTCGGACCGTCGACGCCGGACGGCCAATCGATCGAGCTCGCCGCTCCCGAGTCGACGCGCGAGCGGGTCTACCTCGAGATAGAGAGCGACACGGGCGGCAGCGCGAGGTTCCCGACCTCGCTCGAGATCGCTTCCCACTAGCCGCACAGAAAACGGCCGAGCGGCCCAGAGCCGCGTGGGGGCGCTGCTCGGGGAGCCCGGCCTACCAGTCGACCCGCTTGCGCGCGCCGACCAGCTTAGAACGCGAAGCCGACCTGTCCGCCCAGGTTCCAGTTGTTGAGGCGGCCGGCGCTCGTCCGCATCAGGTCGTTGCGGTAGGTGTAGCGGTAGGTGAAGCGCGCGTCGGCCATGAACGGGCCGTACGCGAATTCGAGACCGCCGCCGTAGGGCAGGGTCATGACGTCGTCGTTGTCATTGACGTCCGACGACGCCGTGTTGGTGTTGGCGAGGCTGTAGTGTGACCAGCCGAGGCCCACGAAGCCGAACGGCTCGACCAGTGAGCGGTCGCCGAGGATCGGCGCGTTCAGTCGTAGCGCACCCTCCACGCCGTTCGACACCAGCGCCGCGTTCGAGCTGAGCCCGAGCGCGTCGATGCGGTGCGCGGCGCCGATGTAGGCCGCCTCGAGCCCGACCAACTGGCGCGTGCCCGCGATCGCGCGCGCGTTCCAGTATCCGCCGACGCCGGTCATCGACTGCACGTTGCCGTAGGTGAAGTCTTCGACGCCGCCACCGACGAGCAACGCTCCGCCCACACGATTGAACATCGTGGGGCGCGGCGTGGTGTCGGTAGCGATCGGCTGCACCGGCGCGGCGAAGGGCGGGGGTACGACCTCGAACGGCGGCACCGGCTCGGCCGGTGGCGGCGCAGCGAGGTCGACGTTGGTGTCAGCCGCGTCGCTTCTCGGCACGCCAGTGACGTCGCTGCTGCTGCCGCTGGTGCCGCCCGGGCTACTCCCGGTCGTTCCTGCGGGCGCGGTGCCACCAATGCCGGTCGTGCCGGACGTGTCTGCGGGGCTCGGCGTCGTCCGCATCGGGTCGGTGCCGGACGTCCCCTCGGTGCCGGTCGTGCCCGTGCGGTTGCTGTTGGTGCGCTTTGTGCGGGTGCTGTCCGGCGGTTGCACTGGCGTCGGTGTCGGCGCCGGGGTGGTCGTGGTCGTATCGGTCGGTACGCCGCTCTGGCCGACGCCCCCGACCGATCCGCTCCCCGATGTGGCTCCGCCCTGCGCCTGCGCGGTCGCGAGGGCGAGCATCGACGTGCCCGCGAACGCTGCTGTGATCGTCCATCGCTTTTTGCTCATGACGTTTCCTTTCTTTCCTCGTTTGCTGCCGAAAATCGCTATCTTTGTGGGCCCGGGGCGCCTAGCATGGAGGGCTCGCGTGGCCCGCCTTTTGAGCCTCGTCTCGCTTCCGCTGTTGCTGGCGTACCTGGTCTCCGCAGGTGGCTGCAGCGAACCCTCGTCGTCCGGCGAGGCGGTGCACTTCGACGCATGCGAGCCTGTCACCGTCGTGCCCGCGGCTGCGCTCACGACCGGCCAGGAAGCGGGCGTTCGCGCCGCGATCGGGCTCTGGAACACGACCGCGGGGACCCAGCTGCTGTTCGACGCCGATCCATCGGCTGTGGTCGCGGGTGCCCGGCTGCCCATCCGGTTCCAGGCCGCGGCGGCGGCATTCCATGGCTTCTACGACGAGCAAACCGGGAGCGTGTTCATCAACCTCGATCTCGTCGATCGCGCACAGACGATCGCGATCGCGCACGAGCTCGGACACGGCTTTGCGCTCGTGCACACGACCGCTCACCCGTCGGTGATGCGTCCAGGAAACCTCGACACCGAGCCCAGCGCCGCGGACGCCGACGCGCTCGTCGCCCTGTGGGGTGCGTGTCCGACCAGCGAAGACGCCGCGACCGAGTGACGCCGGGACGCTGCCGGTCGCGCTCGAGAGCGTGGTTTTAGGGGTCGTCGCGCGCATAGTGACGTTCCGTCTCACTTGAACACGTCGCAATCGGCGTGCCACGCGATCCGCGGCTAGCCGCAAGCGGTTGGGATGGTCGTTTCCGTCGCTGTTACCGCGGCGTGGCAGCTGCGGTAACCAAACGGGCGGGCTTGACGGCGTGCGTGGGCGTTGCAGATTTGCTCGACGATGGCGCCTCGCTCATGGTGCGCGGCGGGCGCCCTGCTGGTCGCGGCGACGCTGCTCGCGCCCGCGCCGGCTCGGGCCTCGAGTGGGCGTGAGCTGAACCTCGTGCCGATCGCCGGTGGCGACAGCGACGTCGGCATCGGCGTCGGACAGGTCAGCGACATCGCGTCGCTGACCGACGCCGCGCCTCCCGGGTTCCGCTGGCGGTTGGAATCGGCGGCCTTCATCACCTTCAAGCTGCGCGACAGCGACTTGGTGGTGCCGTTCCAGGACTACTACCTGCAGCTCGCGATTCCCAACCTCGGACCCGGGCGCCGGCTCCGGCTCGAGATCCGGCCGGCGTTCACCAACGAGTCGACGCTCAAGTACTACGGCATCGGCAACGCGTCGCCCCGTCCGGCGCTACCAGTCGCGGGCGTCGAGTACGAGCGCATGCATCCGACGTTCTCCGTCGAGGCGCGGGTTCGGGTGTTCGAGCGCTTCTACGGCCTCGTGGGCACCGGCTTCACCTACAACCGTCTCGACGTCCCGGCGAACACGTTGCTCGCCCAGCAGCAGGCAAACGGTCCGCCCGAGGTGCGCGCGTTGCTCGGTAACTTCGATCCGCACGGCGTCGCGCTCTTGACCGCAGAAGCGCAGTGGGACACGCGCGACGACGAAACCGTGACCACCCACGGCCAGTTCCACACGCTGCGGTTTCGCTGGAGCCCGCACATCGGCGACGCGCTCCCCTATCCGTACCAGCGCACGACGCTCACCACTCGCTTCTACACCGAGCCCATCGATCGCTGGTTGACGGTGGCGTGGCGGGTGGTGGGGGACGTGCTTTGGGGCTCGCCGCCCTTCTACGAGCTGGCGCGCTTCGACGAGACCGGCGCGATCGGGGGCGGCAAGGCGGTGCGCGGCGTTCCCGGACAGCGCTACTACGGCAAGGCGAAGTTGTTCGGCAATCTGGAGGTCGGCAGCCAGCTCTTGCCCTTCAAGATCAAGACCAAGCAGTTGGTGCTCGGGTTGGCTGCGTTCTTCGACGGCGGTCGCAGCTGGACCGAGCTCGGCCGCGCGCACCCGGAGCTGGACGGCACCGGCCTCGGCCTCAAATACGGCGTAGGTGGTGGGCTGCGGCTGCGGCAAGGCCGAACCTTCGTGGTCCGATTCGACGTCGCCTGGTCGCCCGACGCGGAGCCCGTCGGCGCGTACTTCGCCGCCGGGCAGATCTTCTGAGCCTCAGCGGAGGCCGAGCCGAATCAGGGGTGAGATTTCGATGCTGAAGGCGCCACCTGGCATCGGGGCACCGGCTTCCATGCGCGGCGCGGTAACGAGCACGAACACGAACGGCTGCTTGGCCTGGATGGTCTGCTCGAGAAACGTGCGCGCCGGGGAGGCATCCGTGAGCGCCAGGTGGCGAGGCTCATCGGTGAACGTGACGCCAGCGGCGACCGAGGAGACGCGATCGACGAGTGTCACTCCCGCGTCCGACTCCGTCGTCGCGCCCGGGGGCCCAACGTAAACGTCAATCGCCGGGACGTCGAAAGTCAATGTGTTGACCGGCACCGTGTACGAGAGATCGATGGTGCGCACCACGGATATCGCGTGCCGCTCGACCTTGGTGACGAAAGCGTCGTCCTTGAGCACGTCGAGCTCGTAGCTGAGGCGCGCGTGGGCCTGGGCGAAACAGCGCAGCGAGGCCGCGTCGCAGCCGGCGGCGACCTCGACCTCGGCCGGCGCGCCGCCGACGGTGCTCCCGCCGGCCACCGACATCCCTGTGCCACACGCAGCGGGCATGCCTGGATCGCAGCTGAGCGTGGGAATGCTCCCGGGCGACTGGCCGAAGTCGGCGGTGTACGCGTGCGAGGCGAGCTCGACGTCAACGTCCAAGATGTCGGAGTCGCAGCTGGCGACGAGTGCTGCTGCTGCGACGAGGGCCGGCGCGAAGTTGATCTTCATGGCGAGAAGGTAAGCCGTGCAGCGCTTGCGGCAAGCCAGCGCCGCGCCGTTACCCCAGGCGTCTTCGGCAGTTACGGCGCGGTAACCGCGCGCGTGCTCGCCGCTTCGAAAGCCATGATTCTCGCCTTCCACCGTGCTGGCACGGTTGTCGCTCATGCTGAGGGACGGACGGACAACGACAACCCACTGCAAAGGACAATCGTCATGCATCTGCTTTGGTCACTGATCGTCGGGCTCATCATCGGCGCCCTTGCCAAGCTCATCATGCCGGGCAGGGATCCAGGCGGCGTTCTCATCACCATGCTGCTGGGCATCGCCGGCTCGCTGTTGGCGACGTTCCTCGGCCGCTCGCTCGGCCTCTACCACACGGGTGACGCTGGTGCAGGCATCATCGCCTCGGTGATCGGGTCGATCGTCTTGCTCGCCGGCTATCGCGCCATCGCTCGCCGCCGCACGGTCTGACGCGAGTCGGGCCCCATGGCGGAGGCCGCGGCCAGACGGCGCGCCGAGGTAACCCTCGTCGCCGTCGCGACAGTTCTGGCCGCGGTCATCGTCTGGCCGCTGTGGCGTCCGTTGCTGGTCGCGGCGGTGTTCGCGGGCATCTCGTCGCCAGTGTACGAGCGCATCGTGCCGCGCCTCGGCGGGCGGCGCTCGCTGGCCGCCGCGCTGCTCACCAGCGCGCTCGTTCTGCTGATCCTGATCCCGGTGGCGGCGCTCGCTACGATCGCGGTGCGCGAGGCCATCGACGCCGCGACGATCGTGCGCCGCACGCTGGCGTCGGGTGGGATCGAGGGCGTGATCGAAAAGGCGCCGGACTTTCTCGAAGGTTGGTTGACCAGCCTCGAACGCCGGCTGCCGCAAAAGGTCGGCGAGGCCCAAGCGCAATTCTCGACCGGAGGCCGGTGGGCCTTCGGCGCCGTGTCCTCGACGCTGGGCATGCTGGGGCGGTTCGGGCTTCAGCTGGCGATGATGCTGATCGCCTTCTTTTTCCTGTTGCGCGACGGACGTGGGCTGGTGGACTGGCTGGCCCGGTCCACGCCGCTCGAAGGCCGCGTGCGCGAGCTCGGGCGCGAGTTCCGCACCGTCGCGCGTTCGGTGATGGCGGCGAACTTCATCACCGGCGGAATCCAGGCGGTGGTCGCGACCGCCGGCTACTTCATCGCACGCGCGCCGAGCCCGATCTTCTTCGGACTACTGACGTTGTTCGCTTCGCTGATTCCGTCGGTCGGCACGGCGCTGGTGACGTTACCCGTGGCCGGACTGCTTCTGTTGCTCGGCCATCCATGGTCGGCGCTGTTCTTGGCGCTGTGGGCGCTGATCCTGGTCGGGCTCATCGACAACGTCGTTCGCCCGATGTTGATCCGCGGGGGCGCCCAGCTGCACGGCGCGCTGGTGTTCTTCTCGCTCATCGGCGCGCTCAGTGCGGTGGGCGGGGTTGGGCTGTTCCTCGGGCCGCTGGTGTTGACCTTCCTGCTGGCCGCAGTCCGGATCTACCGCGCGGATCGAGTTCATCGAGAGGACTAAAGCTCCCGCTTCCACCTGCCGATGCGCAGGACAAGGGCAGACTTCTGGGGGGGTCACATGCCGCCAAACAAGCTCCGAGAAGCGTGGCTCGAGTACTACGCGGCTTTCGACGCACAGAGGATTTTGGTGGGCGATCCGTACCGGCGTCACGTGCAGCGAAAGGCCGCGCGCGAGCGCGCCCTGCTGCTCGCCTCCGGGCTGGTGCTGGCGGTGATCACCGCTGCGTTCGCAACCATGAGCATCCCGTGACGGTGGAGATGCGCTGATGAATCCAGGAGACACAGGGGTCATGACCTGGCACGAGCACTACCGAATCGCGCGGCGTCGTCGGCGCGCCGCCGGCGGCGATCTGGTTCGGCGATTCATCAAGCGGAGGCAGCTGCGCCGGCGCACCCTCGTGCTCAGCTGGGGCCTGTGCATGGTGACCCTGCTGCTCGCATTCTTCGTGATCTCGGGTCCCTGAGGGAACCGCTACTTCGAGCCCCGAGGCGCGCTCGGCGCGAGGCCGGCCACGGTGCCGCGCAGCGGAACCCGCAGCGGCCAGTCGGGCATGAACGGTGTCGGATCCCAGTAGACCTCGGGCAACTCCGCTGACGGGCGGACCGAAAGCGCGAAGTGGAGGTGGCGGCGCTCGCCCGCGAGGCCGGTGTCCCCGACGAGACCGATCACGTCGCCGGCCGCGACGTGTGCCCCGCGCGTGATGCCACGCGGGATGGCCGCGAGGTGGAAGTATTGCGTGAAGACCAGCCCGCCGTAGTGCGCAAGCCGCACCGTCGCGCCGCCGCGCGGGTGGTTGCCGTCGGGGTAAACCCGGTCCACGACTCCGTCGCGCGCGGCGTAGACGTGCTCGCCCCAGAGCTCGCCGCCGAGGTCGACGCCGCACACGCCCCGGGTGCGGCAGCTGGCGGGCAGATGGCGCGGCGGTTCGGGCCCGAAAATGCGGCCGTCGGGGGCCGGCGCCCGTCGGGTCGGGCCCGGCAGCGGGAACATCCACCCGGGTTTGGCGAACGCGAACTTCCAATCATCGTCGGTGGGCGGCCACGCCGGTCCGTAAAAGATGAGCTCCGGACGAGGCGTCGGGTCGGGGTGGACCTCCGGCCAGGCCAGCGAGATGGACTGCGACGCCGGCGCGTGCAGCCGGCGCCACGTGCCCGCGCCGACGACGATGAGCGCGAGGGCGGCCAAGCCCACGATCAGGCGGCGTCGGTTGCGTGCCGCGCGCGCCCGGCGCTGGCCATCGACGGTGTCCTGAAGGCACGCCTCCGAGCAGTGCGGCCGGCGCAGCCGGCCCTCGACCAGGGTGAACTGAGCCTCACCGTCGGTCGGATTTCCGCACGTGTAACAGGTATTCGCCATCTCGATCGCGTTCACTCGTCGGGGGACGATTCGGGCGCGGACGGGGCCTCGGGGGGGCCGGCGGCCTCGTCGCCGGACGGTGACGCGCCCTCTCCGTCGGCCGTGTCCGTCGCGGGGGCGCGGCCCTGGCGCGCGAGCTTCCGCCGCCGCCCCGCCGACAGCGGCGCCGAGCCGAGCGGCAGGCCCGGTCGCGCGGTGGTCGTGACCAGCCCGACCTCGGTACCCTCGACCGGCACGCGAAGCGGCCAGAGCGCGACCAGCGGCTCGGGATCCATGTAGCGCTCGGGGCGGTCCGGGGGCCGGATCGAGATCGAAAAGTGGAGGTGGGGCGCGGACTCCTTCACGCCCGTGTCGCCGAGCAGCCCGACCACGTCGCCGCCCTTGACGGGCGTCCCGCGCTCGAGCTCGCGTGGGATGGCGGCGAGGTGAAAGTACTGCGTGACCACGGTGCCGCCCCGGTGCGCGATGCGCACGTACTGGCCGCCATGCTGCGGGTTCGGGCCGCGCTGGATCCACTCGACGACGCCGTCGTGGACCGCGTGCACGTGCTCGCCCCAGATCTCACCGCCGAGATCCACGCCGCAGTGGCCGTTCCGACACTCCACCGCGCGATTGCCGGGGCGCGGCGCGCCGAATACGCGGCTGTCGCGCAGGGGCATGCGGCGAAACGGCCCCGCGAGCGGGTGCACCCAGGCGTCGCGGCCAAGCGCGGCCAGCAGGTTGGTTTCCGTCGGTGGCCAGTCGGGCCCGAACCAGCCATCGGGCAACGGGGGCGGGCCGGCAGGGGCGGCCACCGCCAGCTGTCGCAACGGGCGCCGCGGGCGCGCCGCGCTCGGCCCCCCGTGCGGCGTCAGACACGCGCCCACGAAGACCACGACCGCGCTCAGTTGCAAGGCGCGGCGACGGCGTGCCGCCCAACGCCGCCGCCACTGCGCGCGCAGCCCCGCGCGCAGGCACGGCTCCGAGCAGAACACGGCGAGCGAGGCCGCGTGCGCCAGCACATAACGTTCCCCAACCGGCACCGCGCTGCAAACAGCGCAGGACTCGGTGGGGTCGGCGATCGCATCGATCTCGGTCGCCTCTAGGTCGAGCGCGTCGATCGCGTCGATCGGATCATTGGATTCGATCATGCGGCGCAGCCTCGCAGGCTACCCCGCAAGCATAGCTCAGCAGGGTTCGACCTCGCGCCTGCAAAGCGGTGACTTTCGCATCGGTAATTTCCAGTTAACGTGCTCACATCGTGGCGATGACAGGCGGATACTTGACTCTCGCCCGCTGGCATGGCGCGCCGGTGCGCGCACACTGGACGTTCCCGCTCGGCGCGCTGATCTTCGGACAGGGCCGGGTCGCGCCCGGATTCTGGCTGGGGTTCGTGCTGCTCGTGCTGGTGCACGAGATCGGCCACGCCGTCGTCGTCCGCCGTGTGCGCTGTCGGGTCGTATCGATCGATCTTCACGCTCTCGGCGGCGTGTGCCGCTGGCAGGGCGATCCGACAGCGGCCGAGCGCGCCGCGATCGCGTGGGGCGGCGTGCTCGCGCAGGCGGTGTTGTTCGCCGCGACGACCGTGTGGCTCGAGCTCGCCGGCGATCCGCGATCGAGGTTCGCGGGCGATCTGATGGACGCGTTCGTCTCGACCAACGTGCTCATGATCCTGCTCAACCTGCTCCCGGTGGCGCCGCTCGACGGGGGCGAGGCCTGGAAAATCCTGCGCCACGTGCGGTTGCCGCGCGCGCGCCGCAAGAACCAGTGACCACGACTTTCGTGTCGGAAGCCAGGATCCAAATGTCGCGCCGAATCGAGGCCGGACGCGCCAGTCGACGCCTATCCGCTGGAAAACCCGGGCTCGGCGTGATCTCGACCACCCGCGGCACGGTGGTTGCTTTGGCGGGGGGGCGTGCGTTTCGATTGCGTGCTTCGCGTCGCGCCGCTGGCGCTGGTTTGGGTCGCTTGCCAACCCCCGGATCCGATCGTCGAGATGCCGCCGGTGGTCGCGGTGGCCTGCGCCGGAGCGGGAACCATTTGCAGCGTCGCGGGCAACGGCGATGCGGCGTATACCGGCGAGGGCGAGGCGGCGCTCGCGACCAGCCTCTATTGGCCGGTCGACGTCGAGCTCGCGGGCGATGGCCGCGCGTACATCCTCGACTGGCAGAACCACCGCGTTCGTCGGCTCGACGCCGACGGTGTGCTGCGGACGGTGGTCGGCACGGACGGCATCGGTGACGGGCCGGTGCCCGGCTCGGGCGACGAGACCGTCGCCCCCGGCGTCGCGGCGACGTCGATCAATCTAAATCACCCGACCGACATTCAGCTGTCGCCCGACGGTGGTTCGCTGCTGCTCGCCGCCTGGCACAACCACAAGTTGCGGCGGGTGGATCTCGCGACCGGGCTCGCGCAGGTCGCGTGCGGGCGCGGCCCGGGCTTCGCGGGCGACGGTGGGCCCGAGGCGATGGCGCTCTTCAACCAGCCCAAGAGCATCGCGCTCGCGCCGTCGGGCGACCTGTTCGTGCTCGATACCCGCAACCTGCGCATCCGCCGCATCGCCGCGGACACCGGCATCATCACCACCGTCGCCGGCACGGGCGCGCGCGGCGCGGGCGGCGACGGTGGCGATCCGCTGGCGGCGCAGTTCTCGTTCCAGGCCGACGGTGACAACCCCGAGCCCGCGGGGGCGATCGCGCTCGACGCCGACGGCCGGATCTACGTCGCGGATACCCAGAACCATCGCATCCGGCGGGTCGACCTCACGCGCGCGATGGTCGACACCGTCGCGGGCACGGGCGCGCCGGGCGACGCCGGCGACGGCGGCCCCGCGACCGCGGCCGAGCTCCGCTACCCACGCGACATCGAGATCTCCGCGGATGGCCGGCTGTTCATCGCCGACACGGAGAACCACCGGATTCGCGTGGTGGATCTCGCGACCGGCGGCATCGACACCGTGGCCGGCAGCGGCGAAGCGGGCTTCGCGGGCGACGGCGCGGCGGCGCGGGAGGCCAGCTTGTGGCGGCCGTTCGGCATCGGGCTCGGGCCGAGCGGCGACCTGTTCATCGCCGACACGCTCAACAACCGGATCCGGAAGGTGATAACGCCATGACGACACTCGGTGGGCGACGCGGGCTCGGCATGTCGGTGTGGGGCGTGCTGCTGGCGACGGTGGCCGGCGCGGGGTGTGGCGACGATTCGGGCCCGCTCGGCCCCGACGCGACGACGCCGGTCACCACGGGCGCGTTGTGCGCCGGCGGGCAGATCTGCACGCTGGCCGGCACCGGCATTGCCGGCGACGGCCAGGACGGCCTTCCCGCCCGCGAGACCCGGCTTTACCTCCCGCAGGACGTCACGTTTGGTCCCGACGGGCGGCTCTACGTCGTCGATTGGAACAACCACCGCATCCGCGTCGTCGACGGGGATCGCACGATGCACGTGATCGCGGGCATCGGCGAGCTCGGGCTGTCGGTAGATGACCCGGCGACCGGCCGTCTGAACCATCCCACCAACGTCGCCTTCGATCCGATGGCACCGCCCGACGAGATGACGATCGCCGCCTGGCATAACAGTCGAATCAAGAAGGTGCAGGTCGGCACCGGCGCGCTCGTCGACGTGTGTGGCAACGGCAAGCGGGGGTTTGCCGGCAACGGTGGGCCGGCGTCGACCGCGACCTTGGACCTGCCGGTCGCGGTGGTGTTCGACGCCGCCGGAAATCTGCTCATCGCGGATCAGGCCAACCAGATGATCCGAAGGGTCGACCGCGCGACCGACGTCATCACCACCATCGCCGGGACGGGTCACTGCGCGGATGCGGTGAACCCGGCGCCGTGTGTGCTCAATGACGGCGGCCCCGCGACGGCGGCCGGTTTTCATTTCCCGATCGGCCAGGCGGCGTCGCCGGGCGGCCGCATCGCGCTCGGCGCCGACGGCAGCATCTACGTCGCGGATACCGAAAACTTCCGCCTGCGCCGCATCGATCCCGACGGCAACATCGCGACGTTCGCCGGCACCGGGAGGTGGGGCTTCGCGGGCGACGGTGGCCCCGCTATCGCGGCCGAGCTCGGACGCCTCACCGACGTCGCGGTGGGCGGGGACGGGCGAATCTTCATCGCCGACACCGACAACAGCTGCGTCCGGGTGGTGACCCCCGACGGCGTCATAGCCACCTATGCGGGCAACTGCGGGCAGCGCGGGTTCTCCGGCGACGGCGCGCCGGCCACGTCGGCGCTGCTCGACCGACCGTATGGCCTCGAGGTCGGCCCCGCGGGCGAGCTCTACGTGGCCGACACCCACAACCACCGCATCCGCGTCGTTTATCCGAATCTGCCCAACCTGCCGAGCCAGCCGTGAGCCTAAAGGAGACCATCATGCGACACGCGCACATCGACGATGTCGGACCCCGAGTGGCCAATCCGGCCCGGCTGGTGAGAGCTGCCGCGTTCGCGATCGTGGCCGGCTTCGGCCTCGTGCTGTTCGCGCTGCGCGGCGACGCGCAAGCCTGCGGCGGTCTGTTCTGCAATTCGCGCCCGCCCGATCCGTTCGCGCCGCTGCCCGTGGCGCAGAACGGTGAGAACGTCGTGTTCTCGATGACCAAGGATCCGGCGGGCGGGGCGCCGACGCTGGCCGCGCACATCCAGATCCTCTACACCGGAGACGCGGCCAAGTTCTCGTGGGTGGTACCGGTGGACGCGGTCCCGGTGCTGTCGACCGGGACGGACCGGCTGTTCTCGTCGCTGTCGGCGGTGACGCAACCGCGGTTTCAGCCGATGTACACGGTCACGGGGCAGTGCATTCCGCAGCAGAACACGACCGGCGGGGGCGGCGGCTTCGGCACCGGCAGCGCCGGGACGACCGGCTCGGCGGGAACAAGCGGCGCAGCGGGCGGCGGCGGCGTGATGGTCGCGTTCCAGGGCGCGGTCGGTCCATTCGACGCGGCGGTGATCAAGTCGACGGATCCGGCGGAGCTCAAGCAGTGGCTCACCGACAACATGTACGTCATCAGCGACGCGGCCGGCGCGCTCATCGATACCTACGTGCGCGAGAACAAGTACTTCGTCGCGCTCAAGCTGCTGAACGGCGTGGGCGTGCGGTCGATTCAGCCCATCGTGCTGACGTTTCGCGCGCCCGAGCCTTGCGTGCCCCTGCGGCTGACCTCGATCGCCGCCAACCCCGACATGCCGGTGCTGGTCTGGGTGCTTTCCGACAAGCGGGTCGTCCCGCGCGGCTTCTACGAGCTCAAGATCGACGAGATGCGCATCGATTGGCTGCGCAACGGGTCGAACTACTTCGGGCCGAGGGGGCTGGTCAGCCTCGCCGCCGACGAGGCGGGCGGCAACGCGTTCGTCGCGGAGTACGCGGGTCCCTCCGAGGTCGGGCGGAACCAGGTCTACATGAACGGGCAGTTCAACCTGGCCGCGCTGACCGCGTCGATGACCCCGCCGGTGTACGTCCAGCAGATGTTATCGATGGGACTTGGAAGCGATTCGCTGACGCTGCCGCTGCTGGCGAGGTACATCCCGATGCCCGATGCCGTGAAACAGATGGGCGTCACGGAGTCGCAGTTCTACGGCAACATCAACTTCTACTGGATGCAGTACACGTTCCCGACCTACGACCTGCCGGGGCTGACGAACGCGATCAGGACCTCGATCATCGAGCCGCGCATGGACGCGCAGATGATGATCGATGGTCATCCCTACCTCACCAGGCTGAACACGTTCATTTCGCCCGCGGAGATGAACCAGGATCCGTTCTTCTTCGAGAGTAGCGACCTCGGCAACGTGTCCAACTTCCACACCGCCGTGATCGACACGATGTGCGGCAACCAGGAATACCTCGCTTGCAATGCCCCGGTTCGCCTCGAGCTCGTCGATGGCCGGATGGCGTGGCTCAAGGCGGGCTCGACGTCGGCGACCTGCGGTACGCCGTCGCCCGACGTGGTGGCGTTGCAGAAGCTGCCCGCGGCCGAGGTGGCGTGGGAGCGCGAGGTCACCGGCGAGGGCCGGCGCGTCGTCGACAACACGATCGCGATCAGGGACGGGATCGCCGCCAACAACGCCAAGTTCCCCACCGAACAGATGAAGTTCCCGATCGCCACCGGCAGCGCGGGATCCTCGGGGACGGGGGCGGGCGGTTCTGGCGGGATGACCGGGATGGCGGGGCAGGGCGGCAACGTCACGACCGGCCAAGGTGGGTCGGCCGGGTCGGTCGGCGATGGCGGATCTATCGCCAACGGCGGATCGATCGGCAAGGGCGGATCGATCGGAACCGCGGACGGCGGCCTCACCGGCGTCGCGGGAAGCGGTTCCGGCATCAACTCGGCCAGCAATTCCGGCTGCGGGTGCGACAGCGCCAGCGGCGGAGCAACGGAGCTGTCGTCACTGGCGGTGGGGGGCATTGGGCTCGTTGTGATGGGCATGCGCCGCCGCGCCGCTAGACGGCGCGCCAGCGGCCGCGCCGCCTAGCCGCCGCCTAGCCGCTCTCGCGCGCAGCGCGAGTTTGCGGCTATTTGTGCGACAGTCGACGAGCTCGGGTTACACGGAGCTTGCGGGCGGGCGCGCGCGCCGGTAACCCTGGCGCGACATGCGGTTTCGTCTCGGCGGCCGGAGGCTGCGCCGCTCGCGCCTGCGGCTCGGCGGGTTGATCGTGGTGCTCGCGGTGGTGGCCAGCTGGGCGGTGCGCGAGGCGTTGCGTCCCGGGCCGTGGCAACGTGTGTTCGCGACCCGCGAGGGGCTGAGCGGCGGCCGCACCGCGACCGGCGACATCATCCGAGCGGGCGATCTGTTCGTCGCGCTGCCCGATCGATCGGCGTTGCGGCGCGACGTCGAGATCCGGTACCGCGATAGGGTCGCGGTGGTGCCGGTACGCGACGTAGGCCCGTGGAACGTCGACGATGACTACTGGAGCCGGGGCGAACGCCCGGCGGCCGAGCAGGGGCGGGGCACGTTCCGCAAGCCCGCCAACCCGGCCGGCATCGACCTATCGGACGCGACGTTCGCGCGCCTCGGCCTCGGCGACAACGACTACGTCGAGTGGCGGTTCGTTCACCGCGGCTACGTGCCCCTGCCCCGGCTGGCCACCTCGCGTTGACGCCGGCGCTGAGACCACCGCCGCTACTGACTGGCGTTCGAGGTGCCCGACAGCGACCCAAACGCGGTGGGCGCCACGCGGTGAGCGAGCACCGCGTCTCGTGTCATGGTGCGCATCGAAGACGTGGTCGAGGTTCCAGGCAACGTCGCGACGTCGATGGCGTGAACCTGGAATTGATACGTGTGCAGCATGCCGCTCGGACAGGGGCCGAAGTAGCCGTTGCCCTGCAACGCGACTTGTTTGGCACCGGCTGGTTCCGTGAGCGTCGCCGTCTTGGCGAGGTTCCCGGGCAGCGAGGTCGTGCTCGCGGGAATGTCCCACAGCACCCAGTGGACGTAGTTGTTGCTGAGATCGGTCAACGTGATCGCGTAGGCCATCGTCCCGGTCGGCCCGGCCGTCCAGGTCAGCGGCGGCGACATATGGCTGCCGTCGGTGCAGGTCTGCGCCGCCGGAATGGTCATGCCTTCGGTGAACGCGGTGCTCGTCAGCGTCATCGTTCCCGACGCCGCCCCGCCCGTGCCGCCGCCACCCCCGCCGCGCCCGCCGTTGCCGGTGGCACCGCCGCGCCCACCGTTGCCGGTGGTGCCGCCACGGCCACCGTTCGCGGTGGCGCCCGCGCCACCGCTGGTTCCCGCGGTCGCGCCGCCGGCCGCTCCACCATTGCCGGTGGTGCCGCCGCGACCCGCCGCGCCGCTGGTTCCGGCCGCGCTGGTTCCGGCGGCGCCATTGGTTCCAGCGGCGCTGGTTCCGGCTGCGCCGTTGGTCCCGGCTGCGCTGGTTCCGGCCGCGCCGTTGGTTCCAGCCATCGCGTTGGTTCCGGCGGCGCCGTTGGTTCCGGCCGCGCCGCTCGCGCCCGCTTGTCCCGTGTTGTCCGAGCCGCCGCCGCACGCGACGAGCGCGAGCGCGAAACCAAAGCTGAGGGTGCGAGGGAAACGAGCGAGGCGCGTCATGGGGGGACCTCCAAGCTGTTGGCCGGCGACGTTGCCGTTCCGGTTGGGCGGCAGCCTATCACCGTCCCGAAGCCGGGACCGCGAGTTTGAACGCGCGCAGCGTCATCCCCGCGAGCTCGAGGCCGAGCTCGTCGAGCGCGGGCGCGTCGCTCCCCAGCCGCTCGCGTGCGCCCGCCGACAACAAGATCTCGCCGCGGCCGGCAACGTCCTCGCCCAGCTTCGAGGCCAGGTTCATCTCGGCGCCGAACAGGTCGTCGTCCCCGACCATCAAGAGCGGCCCATAGCCGATGCCGATGCTCGCGTGAAGATCCCAGTCCGCGGGCAAGAACGCGTTGGCGGCACTGAGACAGGCTTGGATCGCGCGCGCGGCGCCGAGCGCGGCGGGGACATCGTCGAACGTCGCGAACACGTTGTCGGCCTCCGTCTTCACCACCTGGCCGCCCGACGCCGCGATGACGGGCCGGACCAGCACGCCGAGGCGGCGGATCATCGCGAGGAAATGCGTGATGCCGTATCGCATGGTCAGGCGCGAGAAGCCGCACATGTCGAGCACCAGCACCGCGCGCGTGCGCCCGAACCGACGCCAGATCTCGGCGTCGATCTGCGCGAGCGACTCGGGGTGCTCGTTGCGCTCGTCGAGCAGCTCGGCCAGCGCCGCTGTGTCCCCACTGCCCGTGTCGCTCATGCGTCGATGATACGTCGAGGGATTTACTCGACGGACATTTGAGCAGAAAATACGGCGCATGACGAATCTGTTCGCGCTCGCTCGGAGGACCCTGGGTGTCGTTTCGCTCGTGATCGCCGGCGGCGTTCCGGGCTGCGGCGGAGACGGCGGGGGAGGGAGCGGAACCTGCACCGCCGGGAGTGGGACCGGGATGCTGTCGATCACGATCACAGGACTGCCGGTCGGGCTCGCGGGTGCGGTCGCGGTCGGCGCGGAGGCCGTCACCGGGGATCGCGTGCTCACGCTATCGGCGGGACCGCACGACGTCACGGTGTCGCCGGTCGCCGAGGCCGCGGGCAGCGCGTTCGTCCGCGCCGCCTACGGCGCCCAGGTCACTTCGTCGGTCGCGTGCGTGCGCGACGGCGCGACCACGACCCTCGCCGTCGCGTACCTGCCGATCCCTACCAGCGGCAAGCTGTGGTTCGGCACCAGCAACGCTCCCGAAGCCGCCACGCTGCTGGGATTCTCGGCGTCCTCGCTGGCGACGACCGGAACCCGCGCCGCGGACCGCGTGACCAACACGGCGAGCTCGGGCGGCTTCGCGTTCGATCGTAACGGCAACGTCTGGATCGTCGGCGGCAGTCCGCCGCTCGCGCGCTACCGCGCCAACGGTTTCTCGACCGGCGGCGACAAGGTTCCCGACGTCACCATCGACGGCAGCGTGTCGTTCGGCGACGCGATCCCCGGCCCTTCGGTGGTCGCGTTCGATCCGCAGGGCAACCTGTGGGTGTCGGTGGTGTCCGCCGACCGGCTGGTTCGGTTCACACCCGCGCAGCTCGAGGCGGGCGGCACGCCGACCGCGGCGGTGCAGGCGGACGGCATCCGGGCGCCGTCGGGGATCGCGTTCGATGCCGTCGGCAACCTTTGGGTGGCGGCCCAGGACGGTCCATCCGTGATGCGCATCGACGCCGCGCACACGACGGTCAGTGGCACGGGCGCGGACTTGACCATCACCGCGGCGACGCCACCCCCGGTGATCGGCACCCTGGGCGCGCCGAGCGGCCTCGCGTTCGACGCGGCCGGCGCGCTGTGGGTGAACTTCGACGGCACGATCGTGAAGCTGACCGCCGCGGATCTGGCCGGCACCGGGACCAAGATGATCACGCCCGCGATCCAGATCAAAACCGACGTGTTGTCACTGCCGTCGGGGATCGCGTTCGACGAGGGCGGAGGCCTGTGGTTCGCGTACGCCGTCACTCAGATCGCGCGGCTCGCGCCCGCGCAGCTGGCGGCGTCCGGAAGTGTCGCACCCGCCATCGTGGTCACGAGCCCGGACCTCGGATCGGGGGAATGGACGGCGCTCTACCCCGCCCCCGCGAACCTCCCGCTCTACCATCGGTTGCCGTAGTACCCGGGACCCTGGGCGGACTCCGAACCTCCCGCTCACGGATGCTTAGGCGGCGCGCGTAAATTATCTATACGAGTGCAAGCAACTGTGATCTTCTGCGTGTGTGAAGCGAGACGAGGATATGGAGGCCGCCATCGTGGCGAAGTTTGCGGTTGTAGCCCCCGTGCTCAACGAGCGTGCCCG
>WNGA01003659.1_pt1 | contig 22988 bp, 23 predicted proteins | sample 5400061 | NCBI WGS metagenome assembly WNGA01 (sample SAMN13153366, study PRJNA577476) | soil metagenome | isolation source: 100 cm soil or saprolite under grassland replicate 2 | place: USA:California | collected 2016-06-15
CGCAGAGCATGTCGGACGGCCGCTCGACCTCGGTGACGAGAACGCTGCCCGGGTCGGCGCCGGGGTCGAGCAGGACGGCCAGCGCGAGCCCGTCGAAGCGCTCGGCCGCCGGAGGCGCCTGCTCACCGCTCCGCTCGACCGGCCGCCGGGCGAGGCACGCCGGCGTGAGCACAGCCCAGCGCTCCGGCTCGCCCCGCGCTCCCGCATAGCCGGGCAGGAGCTCACGGCAGGCGTCCTGGAGATCCCGGGCGCTCTCCACCTAGGAGATTGCCTGTACCGGTTCGGGCTCCGGCGCCACCGCCAGCGGGTCGCGCTCCTCGATCTGCTCGAGCTTCGCCAGCAGGTTCTCGGCCATGCGGATCGAGGCGGCGTCGATAAGGCGGCCGTCGAGCGAGACCGCGCCCTTCCCCTCCGTGGCCGCCTCGCGCATCGCCTCGATGATGCGGCGGGTGCGCTCCACGAGCCGCGGCGCCGGCGTGTACACCTCGTTCGCGAGCGGGATCTGCGACGGGTGGATCGCCCACTTGCCCTCGTAGCCGAGCACCGCGGAGCGGCGCGCCGCCGCGAGGTAGCCCTTGGGGTCGGTGAAGTCGCCATAGGGCCCGTCGATCGGCCGCAGCCCGTAGGCCCGGCAGGTGACCGCGATCCGTGCGAGCGGGTAGTGCCACTGGTCGCCCCAGTGCCGGTCGCGCTCCTCGGAGCCGTTCGGGTCGGTGAGCACGGAGTAGTTCTCGTCCACTCCGCCGATCGAGGCCGTGTGGCTCTGGAGCGACGCGGCGTAGTCGGCCACCCCGAAGATCATCGCCTCCATGCGGTCCGGGCAGGCCTGCGCGACCTCGTCCACCTTGACCATCCCGATCGCGGTCTCGATCAGCACCGCGAGCCCGATCTTGCGCTCGAGCCCCATCGCCTCCTCGATCTGGGTGAGCAGAGTGGCCACGAGGTGCACGTCGCCCGCGCCGCTGACCTTGGGGATCACGATCGCGTCCACATGCTCGCCCGCCTGCTCGACCACGTCGACGATGTCGCGGTAACACCAGTGCGTGTCGAGCCCGTTGATGCGGACCGACACGGAGCAGCGCGACCAGTCCTGCTCGCGCAGCGCGTCGACGAGGTTGATGCGCGCCTGCTCCTTGTCGTCGGGCGCCACGGCGTCCTCGAGGTCGAGCATCACCACGTCGGCGCCGAGCGACGGCGCCTTCTCGAGCATGCGTACGTTGCTGCCCGGCACGGCGAGCTCGCTGCGGTGGAGACGGGTCTTGGTGGGCGTCATGCCGGGAGTAGAGCGGCGACCGCCCGATCCGGCAAGAGTTCTTAGAGAAATTTGTCTATGTGTTACGCAAAACTCTTAGGTTGCACTCTCAGTGCTCTTGCGGCACCCTGACGCGATGGACCTCCCCCAGCTCCGGCCGCCCGAGCGCCTGCTCTGCGGCCCCGGCCCCACGAACGTAGACCCGGCCGTGCTCGACGCGATGAGCCGGCCCATGCTCGGCCACCTCGACCCCGACCTCCACGAGATCCTGCTCGACGTCGTCGACATGATGCGACGCGTCTACCGGATGCCCGACGGTCTCGTGCTGCCGCTCCACTGCACGGGCACCGCCGGGATGGAGACGGGCATCGCGAGCCTGCTCGAGCCCGGCGACACGGTGATCGTCGGCCAGTGCGGGTTCTTCGGGAGGCGGATCGCGGAGATCGCTCGCCGTCACGGGGCTGACGTTGTCGCGGTCGAGGCCGATTGGGGCGAGTGCGTCACGAACGATGCTTTGATGGAGGCTCTCGACCGTCATCCGGGCGCGCGGATGGTCGCCGTGGTGCATGCGGAGACATCCACCGGCGTGGAGCATCCGCTGGCCGAGCTCGGCGCGGCGCTCCGCGGCCGCGACACGCTGCTGATGGCCGACTGCGTGACCTCGCTCGCGGGCGTGCCGCTGGACGTGGGCGCCTGGGGCGTCGACTTCGCCTACTCGTGCACGCAGAAGTGCCTGGCGGCGCCGCCGGGGATGTCACCCGTGGCCGTCTCGGAGCGCGCGCTCGAGCGGCTGCGCTCGCGCCGGACGCCGGTGCCGTTCTCGTTCGACCTGCTCCTCCTGGAGCGCTACTGGATCGAGCGGCCGGCGACCTACCACCACACGGCGCCGATCCTGGCGATCTACGCGCTGCACGAGGCGCTCCGGGGCGTGCTGAGCGAGGGTCTCGAGGCGCGCTGGGAGCGACACGCCGAGGCGGCCGCCCACCTCCAGGCGGCGCTGGAGTCGCGCGGCCTCGAGCTGCTCGCGGACCCCGACCACCGCCTCGCCCCGCTCACCGCGGTGCGCGTGCCCGAGAGGGTGGACGGCAAGACGGTGCAGACCCGGATGCTCCGCGAGCACGGCATCGAGATCGGCGGAGGGCTCGGACCGGAAGCGCCCGCAATGTGGCGGATCGGCCTGATGGGCCGGAACGCGACGGCGGACACCGCCGACCGCGTCCTGGCCGCCCTCGACGCGGTGCTGGCCGACCAGCCGGCGCCGGCCCTGGCCGGATAGTTCTCCGCCGCCGGCTCGCCTCCGCAGGCGAACGACGGCGCCGAGGAAAGGCCGTCCCGCCTTCAATGCCCGTAGTTCGAGCCCCGGCGCGGCCGCGCGGACTACGCTGCGCGGGTGGCACTGCTGCAGGCTGCGCTCAACGGCGATCGCGAGCATCCGGCGCTCCCGCGAACGCCGGAGGAACTCGCCTCGGAGGCCCGGGCGGCGGTGGATGCGGGAGCACGGGTCCTCCATCTCCACCCGTATGACGCCAACGGCCGCCAGACCTTCGAGGCCGAGCCGTGCGCCGCTGCCCTTCGGGCGGTTCGGGCGGTCTGTCCGGGAATCCCGATCTCGCTCAGCACGTCGGCCGAGATCGAGCCGGATCCGGAGCGCCGCCGCGCGCTGGTCGCCGCGTGGACGGAGCTCCCCGAGCTGGTCACCGCCAACCAGGGCGAGGAGGGGATTCTGGATCTGTGCGCGGTCCTGGTCGAACGCGGCATGGGGATCGAGGCCGGGCTGCTATCGCTCGCCGACGCGCACGCGTTCGCCCGCTCCGGCATTGCGGACCAGTGCGTGCGGGCGATGGTCGAGCCGCTCGGCGAGGATCCGGACGCCGCTCTGGCCGAGGCCGAGGCGATCGAGGAGGTGCTCGCCTCGGGACACGTCTCGCTCCAGCAGGTGCACCACGGCGACGGCCTCGCCTCGTGGGCGGTGAACCGCCGCGGCGCCGCGCGCGGCCACGGGATCAGGACGGGTCTCGAGGACACGCCGGTAATGCCGGACGGGTCCTTGGCATCGGGGAACGGGGAGCTGGTCGCCGCCGCGGCCGCGATCCTCGCAGAGCTGGCGCCGGAATGGCGGAACCCTCAACCTCCCTCAAGGGGTCTGACCCCTTGAGGGTTCCTTGAGGGTTAGGAGGCCAGCGCGTGCCGTCCCGCCTGTGAGCCGCAGAACGCCATGAACGCCTCCACGTCCTCGCGGACGGGACCGATCGCGCTCCGCACCACGTGCCAGCGGCGCTCGGGAAGGCCGCCACTCGGCGAGATCGTGTCGAGGAGGCCCAGCTTCAGCTCGAGCTCCACCGCGACCCGCGATTGAAGCGCGATCCCGAGTCCCGCCCGCGCGGCCTGCTTGATCGCGCCGTTCGAGCCGAGCGTCAGCACGGTCGGGTCGATCCCGCGCGAGGCGAGGAACTCCTCGCAGAGGGTCCGCGTTCCGGAACCCGGCTCACGGAGAAGCCAAGGGCGCGAAGCGAGCTCCTCCAGCGCAACCCAGCGACGCCGGGCGAGCGGGTCGCCCGAGCTGGTCACGAGCACGAACTCGTTGTCCGCAAAGTCCTCGCCCACAAGCCGCTCGTCGTCGGGGATGCGCCCGGTCACCGCCACGTCGACCTCGTGGTCGAGCACGCGCTGGAAGACCACCTCACGGTTCCCCACGTCGAGCGAGATCTCCACCTCCGGGCGGCGCTCGCGGAACGCCTGGATCAGCTGCGGCACCAGGTACTCGCCCGCCGTCGTGACCGCGCTGATGCGCAGCGTGTGCGGGCGCGCCTCCTCGGCCTCCCGCGCCGCCCGCGCGCCCTGGTCCAGCAGTCCGAGCACGTCCGCGGCATAGGGCGCGTACGCCTCACCCGCGGCCGTCGGCCGAACGGTCCGGCCCGCCCGCTCGGTCAGGCGCACTCTGAGCTCCCGCTCGAGCGCGGACACCGCCGCGGAGACCGACGGCTGCGTCACGACCAGCTCCTCCGCCGCGGCGGTTACCGATCCGCGCCGCACCACCGTCAGGAAGGCGCTGAGCTGGGTAAGGGTCACCGCCATGGGGTAACCGAAACGTATAGAGAAGCGCCTAAGCGTGCAAAGCCGAATCGGCGCCCGTCGGGAAGCGCGGGTCCGCTCGCGGCGGTGACCCGCCGATCGACAGCGCCGCCCGCGCCGTGACCACGTGGTAGAGGATCAGCAGCTGGACGAGCGCGAGCGAGTCCGAGCGGAACAGGTCGGTCCCCACCGTGAACTCGCCGAGCCGCCGGATCCGCAGGTGCGAGGCGAAGCTCATCCGCTCCCAGACCGCCTCCTCGAGCTCGGCGGCGTGGCCGGGATCGAGGTCGCCCGGGATGCGAAGCAGCCACTCGTGCTCGCGCTTGACCAGCGCAGGCCCGCTCCCGTCGAGCAACGGCGAGAGATCCGGGTGGGGCAGCGTGTCGCGCAGGATGAGGTCGGCGTCGAGATGCGCGGGGTCCTGCGACTTGTTCTGGGCGAACGCCACGACGATGTCCGCGTAGCGGCGCTGGGGATGGATGTACTCCTCGGCATCGGACTGCCGGGCGTCCAGCTCGGCCAGGACCTCGTCGGTCGTGTAGCCGCGGCGAGTGCAGTCGCGCTTCACCTTCCAGGCCCGCCGCAGCTCCTCCGGAGGAGCCAGGGCGATCCGGACGTCGTGCAGGCTCCGCAGTGTCTCAGTGTGGAAGTTGAGCAGCCCCTCGACGAGCAGGAACTTCGACGGGCGCACGTAGATCGGCGGCTCGAACTCGCCGCTCCGGTGGCTGTAGACCGGCTTGAGAACGGCCTCGCCGCGGCGGAGATGGGTCAGATGCTGGGTGAAGATGTCGAGGTGGTTCGAGTCGGGGTGGAGAGGGGTGACTCCCAGCTCGCGGCGCTGCCTGCGGTCGTAGCGGTGGTAGTCGTCGGCCGAGACGTGCGTCACGTGCGCATCGCCGATCACTCGTGTGAGGCCGCGCGTGATCGTCGTCTTCCCCGCACCGGAATCGCCGACGACGCCGACCACGATGGCGCGCGGCACGCCTACGCCCCGAGCTTCTCGTAGCGGCCGCCGTGGAACAGCAGCGGCGTGCCGGCGTTCGCGCGCGCGTACTCGACACGGCCCAGGAACAGCGAGTGGTCGCCGCCCCAGTACGAGCGCTCGACGCGCGCGACGAAGTGCGCGAGCGCCCCGTCCACGAGCGGCGTCTCCCTTACAACCGCAAATCGAGGTTCCGGCAGGTCTTCTCCAGGCCGGCCGGCGAAGCGATCCGACAGCGCTGCCTGTGTTTCGCAGAGAACGCTGACGCCGTAGTGCATTCCCTCGTGAAGAAGGCTGCACATCTTCGTCCGGCGGTCGACCGAGATGAGAACGAGCGGGGGCTCGAGCGAGATGGACATGAAGGCGTTGGCGGTCATCCCGTGCACCTGGTCACCCTTCAAGGCCGTGATGACCGTCACGCCGGTCGCGAACATGCCGAGCGTGCGGCGGAGCGCGACGGCCGGGTCCTGCCCATCGTCGCAAGTGACGTCCGGGCGCTCCTCCTCGCCGTACTCATCGAATGGGCTCGCGCCAATACCGTCAGGCCCGGTGAAGCTGATGGGGAAGTCGAACTCCGTCGGCGGCCGCCCAGGCGGTCCCTGCGAGACGCTCACGAGCGCGGGCGCTCCTTCTTCGGGTCGTAGAACGGGAAGCCCACCACCCGCGCGGGGATGCGCTTCTGCAGCCCGTCGAGCTTGCCGACCTCGACCGCCGTGCCGAGCTCCGCGTACTGGACGGACATCCGGCACAGCGCGATGTTCTTCCGCAGCGTCGGGCTGCGCGTGCCGCTCGTGACCACGCCCACCCGCTGCCGCCCGACGTACACCTCGTCGCCGTGGCCCGCGATCTCGTTGCCTTCCAGCTCGAGCCCGACGAGCTTGCGCTGCGGATGGGCGGAGCGCTCGATCAGCGCTTCCTTGCCCACGAAGTCGTCCTCCGAGTCGAGCTTCACCGTGAACCCGATGCCTGCCTCGAAGGGATCGACCTGATCGTCGAACTCGTAGCCCGCGAAGATCAGCCCCGCCTCGATCCGGATCATGTCGAGCGCCTCGAGCCCGAGCGGTTTGAGCCCGAAGGGTTGCCCCGCCTCCCAGATCGCGTCCCAGACAGCCGCGCCGTCGTCCGGGTGGCAGAACACCTCGTAGCCGAGCTCGCCGGTGTAGCCGGTGCGCGACACCACCAGCGGGATCCCCTGGTAGCCGCCGATCCGCCCGACCAGGAAGCGGAACCACTTGAGGTCCTCCAGAGACGGCTGCGTCGGCGGCGTCCAGATCAGCTCGCGCATGATGTCCCGCGAGGCCGGCCCCTGGACCGCCACGTTGTGCAGCTGATCGGTCGACGGCTTCACGAATGCCTTGAGGCCGAGCTTGTCGCCGAGGTCCTTCAGCCAGACGCCGTCGTAGGAGTCGCCGCCGATGAAGCGGAAGTTGTCGTCGCCGAGCCGGAAGACGGTCGCGTCGTCGACCATCCCGCCGGTCTCGTTGCACATCGCCGTGTAGACGACCTGCCCCACCGCCAGCCGGCGCGCGTCGCGGGTGATCGCGTGCTGGATCAGCGTCTCGGCGTCCGGGCCGAGCACCTCCCACTTCCGCAGCGGCGAGAGGTCCATCATCACGGCCTTCTCGCGGCAGGCCCAGTACTCGCCGATCGCGCCCTCGTTGTTGAAGCAGTGCGGCAGCCAGTAGCCGCGGTACTCGATGAAGCTCTCCGTGAGCTCGCTGGTCCGCGAGTGGAACGCCGTCTCCTTTGTCAGCACTGGCTCTGCCTCCGGGGTCACGCGGTGGGCGATGGCCGTCGAGAAGCGGTTCTCGGGCGGGTAGACGCGCACGTGGATGTCGGTGCACTCCCACGCGTTCGCCGGGTCGATGTCGTCCGGGCACGCCGACGACGCGCACACGAGATCCGTCATCGCCTTCATCAGGACGTAGTCGCCCGGCCGCGACCAGGGCTCGTCCGAGACGAGCACGTTGTCCGCCTCGATCCGGGTGTTGAAGAAGAAGTTCACGGCCTCCCAGCCGGCGCGCGCGGCGATGCCATACGGGTCGACCTGCTCGTTGAAGTTGTCCGTGCAGTTCACGTGGCCCGGGTAGCCCATGTCCTCGTAGTAGCGCCTGTGGCACGCCAGCCCGAACGTGTCGTGGCGGCCGACCGTGTCGCGCACGACCTGCACGAGCGGGTCCATGTCGACGTCGAAGAACTTGCTGTAGAGGCCCGGCAGCGGATAGGCGGCGCCCATCAGCGTGCGGGTGGTGACCCCGTCCATCCCGCGCTCGAATCCCTTCTCGAGCTTCGCGCGGTGGAAGGCGAGGAAGTCCGAGCACTGGCGGCCCTGCACGTCGATCACCTGGATGTACTCGCCCTCGCGCACCTCGTATGCGAGCGCGCTCGCGCGGTCCACGCGCAAGTCGAGCCGCGGCTCGGCGAGCGGCTCCGGGAGCTCCACCTCGGCCGGCTTCCGTGGCGTCTGGCGCTTGATCTCCACGACCAGCGCCGACGCCGGCGGGTCGCCGTCCACCAGCCGGCCGCCCGGCGCGGCCACCACGAGCAGCGCGTCGCGCTCGACCGCGAAGGACTCGGACGCGCCGGGCGGGCTGTCCGTCCCGAACAGCAGCGCCGCGCGCGCCCCATCAGGGGTCAGACCCCTTAAGTGCAACCGACTTAGGAAACCGTCGTCCTCGCTCGACTCCAGCAGACTCCTGAGCACGGTGGCCGGAGCGTCCTGAGGCGGCCCGAGCGCCTCGGGAAGAGCCGTCACCTCGGCCGGCTGCCCGCCGTCCGGGTCGATCACGGTCACGCGGTCGCCCGCGTGAACCTCCACCGCCGTCGCCGAGCCGGGCCGCACCCACCAGCTCTCGAAGCTCCGGTCTAGCGGCCGCAGCCCCGAGATCAGCGAGGGAGGCGTGGCCTGGACCGTCACGCCTTCGCCGCCGGCTCCTTGGCCTCGTCCTTCTCGGCCTGCTCCATCAGCGTCTTGGCGAGCTCGCGCTTGCCGGCGGAGTCGAGCTTCTTCACCTCGTTCTCGACCACGCGCCGATTGTAGGTCTGGTTCCAGTAGTCGAGCGCGTCGAAGCCGAGCAGCACGGCCTTGCCGACGAACTGGCGCAGCACCTCGTTGGTCGGCCCCATGACCCAGCCGGCCTTGGCGTCGCGCACGTAGCGCTCGAGCTCCATGTCGCGCTTGTAGCCCGACCCGCCGCAGGCGTGCAGCATCTTGTCGACGTGCAGCGCGGTGTTCTTGGCCGCCTCGAACTTGATCTGCCAGGCCCAGTGGAGGTAGTCGGCGCGCGCGGTCTCACCGGGCTCGAGGATGCGCCGGTTGTCGTCGGTCACGCGGTCCATCGCGTTCGCCACCGACATCACGAATACGCGGCAGGCGTTCGTGTCCATCACGGCCTCGCCGATGTAGTCCTGAATCGTCGGGTAGTCCGCCACGCGCATGCCCACGTCCACGTGGCGCTTGCGCGTGGTGTGGCGCTTCGCGATGTCGATCGCGCCCATCGTGATGCCGTTCCATACCGACGACGACCCGATCAGGAACCACGGGTCCACGGCCTCGTCGTTCGAGTTCGCGCCGTCGCCGAGCGGGCCGACGACCTGCTCGGCGGGAATCTCGATGTCCTCGACCTGGATCGGCCCCGACTGGTTGCCGCGCAGCCCGAGCGCGTCCCAGAGCGAGGGCTGCGCCTTCACGTCCTCGCCGTCGATGACGAACACCGAGAGGTCGTCGTAGCCCTTGAACTCCGGGCTCGTGGTCTGCACGACGTAGAAGTCGGCGAACCCGCCCGAGGTCGTCCAGGAGGCCTTCTTGTTCACCTTGAAGCCGCCGTTCGACTTCTCGGCCTTGGACGAGAACGGGTACCAGAAGTGCGAGCCGGTCTCCGGGTCCGAGTAGGACAGCGTGCCGATCTTGACCTCGGGATCCATCGGCCGGATGTACTTGTCGATCAGCTCCGGCGTGGGCCGCAGCATGATCGTCGCGACCGCGCCGATGTGCATCACGTAGCACATCGCGGTCGAGGCGCAGCCATAGCGCGCGAGCGTCTCGCAGACCATCGTGAAGGCCACGTGGTTCTCGCCGAGCCCGCCGTACTCCTCGGGCACGGTCAGGCCCAGGAAGCCGTTCTCGGCGAGGATCTCGAAGTTGCGGCGCGGATACAGGAGCTCGTCGTCGGAGCGCTTCGCGTTCGCGCGCATCTCCGTCTCGCACAGCTCGATCAGCTTCGCGCGCAGCTCCTTCTGGCGCTCGGTCAGGAACCAGTCAGGGTCCCAGTCGTAGCCGAGCCCCCAGAAGGGCTCGCCTCCCCAAGTCTTCTCCACGGTGCTCTCTCCCGAGTCGGGTCAGCCGGAACGCTTTCGTACAAATATGTACATAGCCCTTGTATCGCATATGGATGATCGGCACAACCTAAGAGAAGCGTAGGAATCCGGGGCGGGCCGCGGACCCGCAGCTACGGTCGTCGGATGACCGAGCCCAGGGCCAATCTGCTGAGGCGCCGCGAGGCCCTTTTCGCCGCCGGCGGACTGGGCGCGGCCGCCGTGGGGGCGCGGCTGCTCCTGGGAAGCGAGGACGCCGCTGCCGCCGCCGGCTGCGTGCTTCAGCGCGAGGTCACCGAGGGTCCGTACTACCTCGACCTCGACCTGGTTCGCCGCAACATCAGGGAGGACCGCCACGGCATCCCGCTCACGCTGCGCCTCCGCGTCCTCAACGTGAACACGTGCCGGGTGATCAGGCACGCGGCCGTCGAGATCTGGCACGCCGACGGCTCGGGTACCTACTCGGGAGTGAGCGGCGACAGCGACACCTACCTGCGCGGGATCCAGCGCACGAACTCGAAGGGCTGGGTTCGCTTCGAGACGATCTACCCGGGCTGGTACCGGGGGCGGACCCCCCACATCCACATGAAGGTCTTCGTCTCCGGGAACGAGGTGCACACGGGTCAGGTCTTCATGCGCGACGCCGTCTCGGCGAAGGTCTACGGGCGTAGCGTCTACGCGCCCAGGGGACAGGCCGACACGACGAACTCGGAGGACATGATCTACTCGGAGGCGGGCCGCCGCGCGCTCCTGTCGCTTCGGCGCAAGGGCGACCGCGTCGCGGACGGCTACACCGGGACGCTCAACATCGGCGTCGACCCGTCGTGAGCGATATCAGCCGCCGCCAGGCGCTCGCCGGCTTCGGCAGTGTCAGCCTGGGCGCGCTCATCGCCGCGTGCAACGACGACGACTCGTCCTCGGCCGACGGAGCGACCAACGAGGCGACCGCCACCGAGGTCGAGCCGAAGCACGCCAAAGCCGACCTCGTTTCCATGTTCGACGAGTCGGCCCATTGCACCCAGAGCGCGGAGCTCACCGAGGGGCCGTTCTACTTCGAGGTCGATCGGATCCGCAGCGACATCCGCGAGGACCGCAAGGGCGCCACCCTGTGGCTCGGCGTCCGGGTGCGGGACGCCGCCAAGTGCGACCCGGTCAAGAATGCGGTCGTGGACGTCTGGCACTGCGACGCGACCGGCAGCTACTCGGAGCCCGGGGAGACCTACCTCCGCGGCCTGCAGGTCACGGACAAGGACGGAATCGTGGAGTTCACCACGATCTACCCCGGCTGGTACCCCGGCCGCACGGTGCACATCCACGCGAAGGTGCACCTCGACAAGCAGACCGTGCTCACCACCCAGCTCTATTTCGACGACCATGTGAGCGCGCGTGTGTTCCTGGACGACCCCTACCCGGGCGAGTCGAACCGCGACGGCTTCAACGCGACCGACGGCCTCTACCGCAAGGACCTCGAGCTGACGCTGTCAGGGCAGGACGAGGGCCGCCTCGGCCTGATCACGCTCGACGTGGCGAGGGCCTAGGCGTCATAGAACTAGCCGTCCGGCGCGACCCAAATCAGACAACCGGCCTCGCGCCGCAGCCGGCGCGCGGCGAGCCGGAAGCGAAGCCGCCCGGTGAGCTTCAGGTCCGGGCCGAAGACGAGCAGCCCGGCGTTCCGCTCGCGCACGATCTCGAGGAGCGCGGTGACCGGCCTCCGCGTGGTGACGCGCAGCAGCTCGGTCTCGATACCGAGCTCCGCGGCGCGGGCGGCGGTAGCGCGCACGGCGTCGAGGTCCTCCTCGTGCGGAAGGTTGAGGCCCTCCGGCCCGAGCAGCGCGAGCGTCGCCGGATACGGCCGCAGCCGCAGGATGTTCGCGATCACGAGTGGCACGCCGGCCTCGATGGCGCTGTCGATGGCCATCCGCTCGGCGGTCGGATCGATCCGTACGGACAGCGTCCCGAGCACGACGGGCCGCTTGCGGGTGCCCTCCGCGCCCCGCTCCGTCCGTCCCTCGTGTCGGTCGACGACTTGCGCCATGTTGACGACTGTCCTTGACCCATGGTAGAAGGGCGCTGTACCAATTGGTACGAGCGCTCGGCGCTGCCACCGAAGGAGAGGAAGAGTCCATGGCCCATGCGGAGGTAGAGGAGAGGCAACTCCTCAAGGCGATGAGCTGGTGGGACGGCTTCGTCGTCGCACTGGCGAACCCCGGGTTCCTGATTGCGGCCCTGGGTGCCTCGATCGGAGTGCTCGGGACAACCGGCGCCTTCGTCCTGTGGACCATCTCCGTCCTCCTCGGAGCGCTCCAGAACAACGTCTATGCCGAGATGGCCACGATGTTCCCGAACAAGGCCGGCGGCATATCGCTCTACGCGCACGAGGCGTGGCGGAAGTACCTCGCGCTGATCGGCCCGGTGGCCACGTTCGGCTACTGGTTCGCCTGGTCGAGCGTGCTGGCCATCAACGGCTACATCATCGGCACCCTGGCTCAGGCGGAGTGGTTCTCGAGCACTACGTTCACCCAGGACGTGGGGGATTTCCAGTGGAGCCTGCCGGTCTGGATCGGCATCGGCTGCATCCTGGGCGTCTGGATCTTCAACATCTTCGGCGTCCGGCCGGCCGTGTGGCTCAGCTATGTGACGGGCGCGTTGCTGATCCTGCCCGCTGCGGCGCTGATGTTCCTGCCCTACATCACGGGCGACTGGTCGAGCGACAACATGGATTGGAATATCGGCACCGGCGGGGGCCTGGGGCTCGCGATGACGTGGCTCTACTTCATGGGGTGGTCGTCCTACGGCTTCGAGACTGTCGCGGCGTTCGCACCCGAGTACCACTCGACGGAGACCGACACTCCCAGGGCGCTGCGAGCGTCGGCCGCGTTCTCGGTCGTCGTCTACGCGCTGCTGCCGCTCGGGCTCGGCGGAACGCTCGGGACGAAGGCCGTTGCCGATGACGCGACCGCCATCGCGTTCTACAAGCAGGCGTTCGACGCGATCGTCGGGAACGCTCTCGGCCACGTTCTGATCGCATGCCTGATCGCCGGGCTGCTGCTGTCGATGAACACGGCGACCATGGACGGGTCGCGCGCGCTCTACGGGATATCCCAGGACGGCATGACGACGAAGTGGCTGGGCCGGCTCAACCGCTACAACGTGCCGGCGATCGCCATGACGTTGGACGTGGTTCTGAACCTGTGGCTGATCTCCTACTTCGGCTACCCGCTCGACATCCTCGCGGCGGGCAACCTCGGTTACATGCTGGCGCACGTATTCGCGCTCACCGGCTTCCTGCTGCTCCGCAAGGACCGGCCGAACTGGCCGCGGCCGATCAGGCTGGCGGCCGCCTGGGCGCCGATCGCGGCGCTGCTCGCCGCGATCAATCTCGCTTTCATCGTGGTGGGAGGGTTCGTCTACTCCGGCGGGTTCCTGGGCATCGACACCCAGTACGGCTACGGCTGGGACAAGACCCGCATCGGCCTGATCGTGCTCGCGGTCGGGCTCCTGCTCTACATCTACCGCCACGTCGTCGAGGACCGGAGGGGCCTCTCGCTTCGGGAGGAGACGCCGACGATGCCCCCCGACACGAGCGCCGCGGCGGCGGCGCCGACGGCGCCGACGGTCTAGCGGCCGGCGCTTCGGCGCGCTATTCGGGGCGGAGCTCCCATTTCGGGAGCTCCGCTATCGCCCTGCGGTAGCGCCTGCGGTGGTAGGGCCGGACGAAGTAGAACCAGATCATCAGCGCCAGCGGCAGCAGGACGAAGACCGAGAAGATGTTGCCGGTCAGCGTGAAGAAGACCGCGAGCGCGAGAACCCCGAAGCCGTAGCTCACTGGCAGCACGCGGAAGCGCAGCTGCGTGCGGCGGATCGTCGCGTACTGCTCGGGAGGGATCTGGTTCGTGTCCCAGCGCCGCCCGCAGCTCTCACAGGTCCAGTCCTCGCCGTAGCGAAGCTCTCGCCTCTCGCCGCACTCGCAGGTGACCGTGATCGGAGGCCCGCCGAAGACGGCGCCGGGCCGCTCGTGGCCGACGCGCTCGCGCTGCGCGCGCTTCTTGCGATTCCACGGCGCGACGAGCGGCATGGCGCTCGATACTAGTCGCGACGTCTGCGCACGGCCGCCGGCCACGGACGCGACCGGGTGGCTACCGCTTGAGTGTGACCTCGCGGACCACGCGAGTGCGGTTTCCGGCGCTGTCCGCGGCGGAGAGCCGCAACGTGAGCTTCACCCGAGTCGCGGCGGCGAGCTTCCGCCTCGCCTTGTGGAGAAAGCTCAGCTTGAGCGTCAGCTTGCCCGGCGAAGCGATCGAGGCCTCCGCTCAGCTCCAGGGATAGGGGCTGTGCGAGACCGGGTGCAGGTCGCCGGTCGCGAAGCGCTCGTAGCGGAAGGGGTGCAGGAGGCTCGAGTGCTCGCCGAGCACCACGTTCGCCACCTCGCGGCCCACCGCGATCATCTTGTAGCCGTGGTTTGAGTCGGCGATGACGAACACGTTGGGGCGCATGTAGTCGAAGACCGGGAAGTTGTCGGCGGTGAAGGCCCCCACCCCGCCCGAGCGCACCTCGTTGTACTTCGGCCGCGAGCCCTCGAAGCGCTCCATGCAGTGCGAGAGCGCGGCGCACCAGAGGTCGGGGAAGCCCGGCTCGGCGGAGCCCGTCGGGTACGGGTCGATGTCGAATTCGTGGCCCTTCGGCAGCGGGCTCGCTCCGCCCTGTACTCCGTCCTTGTCCTGCTTGAAGTAGACGCCCCACTGCTCGTCGGTGATGAGCGTGCCGTCGTCCGCGTGGAGCGGCGCGTGGCTGTCCACGTGGAGGACCGGCGGAAGCTCGCCGTCGGCCGTCACGAACACGCCCGGGTCGACGTCGATCTCGCCCTCCTGGAGATACCAGTAGGTCCACATCTCCTTCTCCTGCCCGGCCACCTCGAGCCGGCGCGGGAGCCCGAGCAGGCCCCACATCCGCGCGATCCACGGGCCCACTGCCACGATCACCTGCTCGACCGCGACGTCGCCCTCGCTCGTGTTCACGCGCGTGACGGCGCCGGATTGGTCGAGCACGAAGCCGGTGACCTCGACGCCCTCGGCGATCTCGGCGCCGGCGTAGATCGCCTTCCGGGCGAGGCCCTCGATCGACTCCCGGTTGAACGCGAACCCGCCGCGGTGCTCGTGGAGGCAGACGGACAGGCCGGGCGCGCGCCAGTCGGGAAACAGCTCGCGCATGTGCTTGGCGACCTCGTCCTCGCCCAGGATGAGGTCAGAGTCGTAGCCGATCCGCTCCTGGCGCTCGTGGACGGTGGTGAGGTCGGCCTCCTGGGCACCATCGCCGAGCGCGATGTAGCCGGAGCCGTGGTAGTGGAGCGTCTCGGGGTCCGACTCCCAGATCTCGACGCAGGCGGCCATCAGCTCGGACATCGCCGGCTGGAAGTAGTTGTTGCGAACGACGCCGCAGGCGATTCCCGATGCGCCGGCGGCCACGGCGGTCTTGTCGACCACGAGCACCTGCTCGCCGCGCTCGGCGAGGTGCCAGGCGGTGGAGAGGCCGTGCACACCGGCCCCGATCACCAAATATGCAACCGACCGACTCAAGGGGTCAGACCCCTTGAGTCGCGGGGACTTAGGGGGTCTGACCCCGCCATCAGTGGAGCGGCGGCTCCCAGCCTTCGAGGACGGAGGGCTGCCAGTCGGCGCCGACCGTCCTCGAGTCTTCGACCCAGGGGCCCAGCTCCGGCTGCGCGAACTTCGTGTGCTGCTCCTTCAGCCGGATGCCGTAGGAGTTGCCCGACTGGAGGTGCGCGATCAGCACCTTGCGCGCAATCTCGTTCTCGCGGCCGGCCGGGATGTCGAAGTAGAGCTTGAGGAAGGAGTTCGAGTAGCGGTCGAACACGGCCGGCATGCCCTCCTCCTCGAGCAGCTCGACGTCCTCGAGCCAGTTGATGTCCTGGCCCGGCGTGGCCGCCTCGAGGTCGATGTCCTCGACGGCCGAGATGTCCTCCTGGTACGGATAGCGCTTCCCGGCCAGGTACTCGGAGTCGATCGAGACGATCTTCTCGGGCTCGCGCGTGCTCGGCCTGACGTCCGGCTCGCTCATCGCGCGTCCTCCCCCGCGCTCGCCTTCTCGGGCACCACCGGGAGCTCGTCCACCGGGTTGGCGAGGTAGCGGTCGAGCAGCGTCTCGATCCGCTGGAGCGCGCGCTCCTCGGACACGCCCGGGATGTAGTCGGTGCCGGCAAGCGGCACGCGCGCCATCGCGGCCGCCTCGGTGGTGAGCGCGGCGAGGTCCTCGGGCTCGAGCGAGTGCACGTTTGTCTTCCCGCACGCGCGCGCGAGCATCTGCACCTCGAGCGTGAGCGTGTGGAGGTAGTTGTAGACGCGGTTCGCCGCCTCCTCCACGTGGAGGCGCTTCCGCAGCTCCGGGTCCTGCGTCGTGATCCCCACCGGGCAGCGACCCGTGTGGCAGTGGTAGCACTGGCCCGCGGGCACGCCGATCGTGCCCTCGTAGTCGGTGACGCCCGGGATCTCCTTGTTGCAGTTGAGCGCCATCAGCGCGGAGGTGCCGATCGCCACGGCGTTCGCGCCGAGCGCTATGCACTTCGCCACATCGCCGCCGTTGCGGATGCCGCCGGCCACGACGAGGTCGATGTCGTCGGAGAGGCCCACGTCTTCGAGCGCCCGGCGCGCCTCGGGGATCGCCGCCATCAGCGGGATGCCGGTCTCCTCCGTGGCCAAATGGGGTCCCGCCCCCGTGCTCCCCTCGGCGCCGTCCAGGTAGATGATGTCCGGGCCGCACTTGGCCGCCATGCGCACGTCGTCGTACACGCGCGCGGCGCCGAGCTTCAGCTGGATCGGGATCTCGTAGTTGGTCGCCTCGCGGGTCTCCTGGACCTTGAGCGACAGGTCATCCGGGCCGAGCCAGTCGGGGTGCCGGGCCGGCGAGCGCTGGTCGATGCCGGCCGGCAGCGAGCGCATCTCGGCCACCTGCTCGGTCACCTTCTGCCCCATCAGGTGGCCGCCGAGCCCGACCTTGCAGCCCTGGCCGATGAAGAACTCGACCGCGTCCGCGAGCATCAGGTGGTGCGGGTTGAACCCGTACCGGCTCTGGATGATCTGGTAGTACCACTTGGTGCTGAGGTCGCGCTCCGGCGGGATCATTCCCCCCTCGCCCGAGCACGTTGCGGTGCCGGCCATCGAGGCGCCCTTGGCGAGCGCCATCTTCGCCTCGATGCTCAGAGCGCCGAAGCTCATCCCGGTGATGTAGATCGGGATGTCGAGCTCGATCGGCTTCTTGGCGAAGCGCGAGCCGAGCACAGTCTTCGTGATGCACTTCTCGCGGTAGCCCTCGATCACGAAGCGCGTCAGCGTGCCCGGCAGGAAGATCAGCTCGTCCCAGTGCGGGATCTTCTTGAACATCGAGAAGCCGCGCATCCGGTAGCGACCGAGCTGAGCCTTCATGTGGATGTCGTCGATGACCTCCGGCGTGAAGATCTTGCTGCGGCCGAGGACGGTCTTCTGGCTCGGTGCGTTCTCGTCGGCCATCACAGGACCAGCTTTCGCTCGCTCGGCTCGAGGCTGTCGTAGTTGTAGAGCTTCTTTCCGCAGACGAACTTCTGGAACTCGGGCGGGTCGCCGAGGCCGTAGATGCGGAACTTGCGCTCGATCAGCTCGGTGTCTCCGTCCGTCCACTCGCCTGGGACGCAGTCGATGCCGAGCGCCTTGACCTTGCCGGCGACGTAGATCGTGCCGTCGTACATCGAGTCGCCGAGGCCGGGGCCCACGTCGCCGCAGATGATCTGGCGACCGCGCTGCATCATGAAGCCGGTCATGGAGCCGGCGTCACCCATGACGAGGATCGTGCCGCCCTTCTGATCGATGCCGGTGCGGGCGCCAACCTGGCCCTTGACCACGAGATCCCCACCCCTAATGGCGGCGCCCGCCAACGACCCGGCATTCGATTCGATGATCACTACTCCCGACATCATGTTCTCGGCGACCGACCAGCCCACGCGACCGTTGATCTGCACCTCGGGGCCGTCGATCAGGCCGACGCCGAAGTAGCCGAGCGATCCTTCGAAGGTGATCTTGCAGCGCGTGAGGATCCCGACCCCGAGGGAATGGCGCGCGCTCGGGTTGAGGATGGTCACGTCCTTGACGCCCTCGCCGTAAACGAGCCGTCGCAGCTCCGCGTTGATCTTGCGCGTCGTGAGGTCCTTGGCGTCGAACTGCGCCCTGTCGCCGTCGATCTCCGCGACGTTCGGGACGGTCTCGTCGAGCTCGACGAGGCCGCGGGGGTCGAAGAGGACCTCCGGCTCGCCGCCGTTCCCGGCGGTCTGGCCGGCTATCGCGTCCAAACCATCACCGCGCCTTCGTAGGGGTCGTAGGTCTCGATCTCGCGATCGACGACCTTGCGGATCGCTATCTCCTCGGAAGCGAGCGCGACGATGTCATCCGATTCGTAGAGCACCAGCGGCTTGGCCCCGAGCTCGTCCTTGGCAACACCCAGCGCGTCCTCTGTCACGCAGATGTAGGTGAAGACGCCGTCGAGCTCGCTGAGCGAGCGCCGCATCGACTCCTCGAGCGAGTCGCCGTGCGCCATGCGCTCGGCGAGGTACACGGCGATGATCTCCGAGTCGCACTCGGACTGGAACCGGTGGCCGGCGCGCTCCAGCCGCCGCCTCCACTGGTGGTAGTTCGTGAGCTGCCCGTTGTGGACGACCGCTACGTCCGGGAACGGATAGGCCCAGTACGGGTGCGCGTTGGCGATGTCGACGTCGGACTCGGTCGCCATGCGGGCGTGCCCGATCGCGTGGGTGCCGATGAACTTGTCGAGGCCGTAGTCGGCCGCCACCGTGTTGGCGTCGCCGAGGTCCTTGACGATCTCGAGCGTCTTGCCGAGGCTGAGGACCTCGGTGCCGCGGACGTCTTCCACGTAGTCGGCGAGCTGCTTGAGGTCGCCCTCGTAGCCGAACGTGACGGTCATCGCGTGCTCGGACGGGCCCCGGATGTCGGCGATGTCGGCGCCGAGCGAGCGCATCCGCCCCTCGACGTCGCTGCGCTGCCGGCGATGGCGCTCCACGAGGTCGAAGTCGTGGTGGCCGTTCGACTCGGCGAGCTTCACGTGCATGACGTAGCCGTCGGCCTCCGGGCGGTAGAGCGCGTAGCCCGTGGAGTCCGGGCCACGGTGCTTCATGGCCTGGAGCATGGCCGTCATGTCGCGGCCGACGTGGCGCTCGCCGCCGCCGTCGCGGTAGATGATCCCTGCGATGCCGCACATGGCCTAGCGCCCCGCTCCCCGGCGATGCCCCCCGCCCGCCCCGCGGATCACGGGAGCACCTCGAGGTATTCGTCGCGCTCCCAGTCGGTGACCGCCGCCAGGTAGCGCTCCCACTCGTCGCGCTTGTAGTGCTTGAAGACGCCGTAGAGGCGGCCCGGCATCGCGCTCTTGATGAGCTCGTCCTTGTCGAGCGCCTCGAGGGCTGCGCCGAGCGAGTCCGGCACCCGCTCGAGAGCCGGCGAGCTCCCGTTCGACGCCTGCTCGGCGACGATGTCGTAGGTGTTGCGGCTCTGGGGCTCGCCCGGATCGATCTTGTTGCGAATGCCGTCGAGCCCGGCGTAGAGCAACGACGGGATCGTGAGGTACGGGTTGGAGCTCGAGTCGACGCCGCGGTACTCGAAGCGGCCGCCGCTTGCCACGCGGACGGTGCAGGTGCGGTTCTGCCAGCCCCAGTTCTTGTAGACCGGGGCCCAGAAGCCGAAGTCCCACATGCGGCAGTAGGAGTTGACCGTCGGGTTCCCGATGCACATCAGAGCGCCGAAGTGCTCCAGCATGCCGCCCAGGAAGTATCGGGCGGTGTCACTCAGCTGCGCCGGGCCGCTCTTGTCGTGGAAGACGTTGTTGCCCTCGTCGTCGATGAGCGTGAAGTGGTGGTGGTGGCCGTTGGCCGACACGCCCGTGAACGGCTTCGGCATGAAGGTCGGCAGCAGACCGTGCTTGCGGCCCACCGCGGCGCAGATCTGGCGGTAGGTCGTCGTGTTGTCGGCGGTCTTGACGGGGCGGTCGAAGCGGAAGTTGAGCTCGAGCTGGCCGGGGGCGTCCTCGTGGTCGCCGTAGGACATGTCGAGGCCGAGCGCCTGGCCGTATTCGACGACGTCGAGGAGGACCGGACGGAGCTCCTCGAACTGATGGATGTGGTAGCAGTAGGGCTTGGTAACGCCCTCGGGCACCGAGCCGTCCTCGGACTTCTTGAGCCACATCATCTCGGGCTCGATGCCGATCAGGAACTGGTAGCCGAGCTCCTCCTCGAACTCCGCGACGACGCGCTTGAGGTTCTGGCGCGGGTCCGCGTCGAGTAGCTCACCCGTCTCCGTGTCGTAGCAATCGCAGAACACGCGCGCGACTTTCGGGTCCCACGGGAGCTGTGCGAAGGTGGAGAGATCGGCGATTGCCGCGAGCTCCGACTCCTCTGGGCCGAAGCCGATGTAGTCGCCGGCGCGGTCGACGAAGAGATTCGCCGTCGCTCCGTATACCAGCTGATAGCCCCTCTCCGCGACCTGCGGGAAGAACGAGGCAACTACGCCCTTCCCCATGACACGGCCGGTTACGGAGACCTGCTGGAAGAAGACGTACTTGATGCCCTGGGACTCGATCCGCTTGGTGATCTGCTCGATCTGCTCACGCCGACCGGGCTGATTGCGAGCCTCCTCGAGCGTCTTGGGCGGCATGATCGCGCGCGGACTTTCGAGGACTGTCCTCACATCGCCGCCGAACGTCATGGGGGCAGAGGCGTCGACGGTGACGCTGTCGCTCATACGTCTCCTCCGGAAGTCGTGGGGGCCTATCGAGCCACGCCTGCTGGCGCGTCGCGACTATAACGCAGGATTGAGCAAATTTGTATAGGGACGGGGAGCGGCCCCCGCTCGATCTAATCGACGGGCTGACTTGGTCGGCGAGTCGTGCCTGGTGATCGTTGGTGGAAGTCGCGGACGAAGCTGGTGGCGTTGAGCTGGATCAGCAGCTGGCGCAGTCGGTCGAACTGTGCAGGTCCGAATTCCTGTTCCAGCTCGGCCTCGATCTCAGCCACCGTTTCACGGATTGCTCGCCCCGCGGCGTGTCCTCGCTCGGTGAGGTGAACGCGTTTGAAGCGCTGGTCGTCCGGGTCGTCGTCGCGGGTGAGGTAGCCGAGCTGTTGCATCTGTCCGAGCAGATAGTTCATCGCCTGTTTGGTCATCCGGGCCTCGGCTGCGAGCTCTGACGGGCGGCGGTTCTCCGCTCCCGGGTAGCGCAGCACCGCGAGGTGCGCGGGAACCAGGTCGGTGAAGCCGGCGTTGTGGAGGTCGTGGAGGATTCGTGCGAGGACGGCGTCCACTGGCATGCGCATGAGCGCGCCGATCATCGGTGGTCCGAGTGGGTATTCGGGCTTAAGGGTCAAGTCACTTGACAACGCTATCGAACCCCGCTAGGGTCGTCAAGTCGCTTTACTCCGCCCAACAGCCAAAGGAGACCCGAATGGACTCGTCCACCACAGCAACCATCGACGTCGGTGCGGTCTCGATCGACTTCCTCGTCGACGCCGACGACTCGGGCGGCAGCGTCACGGTGTTCGAGTGCGTTGTCCCAGCCGCTGCGAAGGTGCCCATCCCTCACAGCCACGACGCGTTCGAGGAGACGATCTACGGCCTCGAGGGAGTCTCCACCTGGACGATCGACGGCGAGGCCCGTGAGCTCCGCCCCGGCGAGTCGGTGTGCATCCGGCGCGGTCAGGTCCACGGGTTCGAGAATCGCGGCAGCATCGACGCGAAGTTCCTCGCGATCGCAACGCCCGGGGTGTTCGGACCCACCTACTTCCGGGACATCGCTCAGGTCCTCGCCGAGGCGGCGGGCGGCCCGCCCGATCTGGCCGCGATCGGCGAAGTGATGCGCCGCCACGGGCTGACACCCGCCCAACCAGTCGCGACCTGACTCGGCGCCGCTACAGCTAGATCGGCTCGCCCGGGAAGCGCAGGTCGAAGCGCTCGACGAGTCCGGGGACCGTCTCCGGCTTCATGTCCAGCTCATAGCGGCCGCAGAGATCGGCCATGGTCTGGGGGTCGGCCTGGGCCACGCCGCCGAGGTCGACCAGCTCCGCGAAGAAGCGCTCGAAGCCCGCTGGGGAGATGATCTCGAGGATCCGCGCCGGCTCGTCGCCGGCGTTCCAGAAGGTGTGCCACTGGTTGCGGGGCTTGAAGATCAGGTCGCCGGGGTTCCCGATCACCACCTCGTCGCCGAGTAGCGCGCCCATGCGCCCCTCCAGCACGTAGCTGTACTCGTCCTCGCGGTTGTGGCGGTGCAGCGGCGCCGCGAGCGCTCGCGGGCCCATCGGGTGCTCGACCAGCGAGAACCGCTCGTCCGCGTCGGCGCCGTCGATCATGAACCGCACGCCGATGCTGCCGAGGAATCCCGACTTGCCGTCGCTCGGTCCGACTACTGTCGCTGCGGTCAATTCCATCGCCGACTCCTTTTAGTGGGACAATCGTGTCGCGGGAAATTCCTACCATGCCGGCGCGGTGTCTGTCAAGATTCATCGGACAGCTATGACCGGCGAAAGGCGACCCTACGAGAAGAAGCGGCGCGCGGAGGCCGAGGCGGAGACCCGCCGGCGGATCACGGAGTCGGCGGTCGAGCTGCACCGGACGGTCGGGCCCGCTCGTACATCCATCAGCGCGGTGGCAGAACGAGCGGGCGTCCGGCGCTCGACGGTCTATCGCCACTTTCCGAATGAGGCGGCTCTCTTCGCGGCATGCTCGTCACACTGGGCCGCTGCGAACCCCGTGCCGGACGTCGCCCGCTGGGCGACGATCCGCGACCCCGACGAGCGCCTGAGGAGCGCACTCGAGGAGCTTTACGCCTACTACACGCGCACCGAGCGCATGATGGACAACCTTCACCGCGACGAGCTCACGATGCCGACCGTCAAGCGGTTGTTCCGTGGGTTTCGCGACTATCTCTCGGTGGCGCGCGAAACGCTCATCGCCGGCCGCCGTGCCCGGGGGCGCGTTCGCCAGGAGACCCTCGCGGCGATCGGTCACGCGCTCGCCTTCACCACCTGGCGCTCGCTCGCACGCGAGCAGGGGCTCGACGACTCGCAGGCCGCTGAGCTGATGTGTCGCCTCGTTGCCGCAGCGGGGCGGCGCTAGCTTCCGGACACGGCCGGCGCGTCCGCCCCGCCCCCGTTCGAAGGCTTCCCGCCTGAGGCGTTCGAGTGGTTCGTCGGCCTCGAGGCCGACAACTCGAAGGCATACTTCACGGAGCACCGGTCGATCTACGACCACGCCGTCCGCGGCGCGCTCAAAGCGATGCTCAACGAGCTAGCCGATCGCGTCGAGCGAGAGCTCAGCGGCAACGTCGCCG
>WNGA01003660.1_pt1 | contig 22988 bp, 18 predicted proteins | sample 5400061 | NCBI WGS metagenome assembly WNGA01 (sample SAMN13153366, study PRJNA577476) | soil metagenome | isolation source: 100 cm soil or saprolite under grassland replicate 2 | place: USA:California | collected 2016-06-15
CGCCGTACCACTCTCGCCCCGCGACCGCCTCTGAAATGGCGAACGAGCCTCTCGAAGTCAACTTCGACGGGCTGCCGGGCCCGACGCATAACTACAGCGGTCTCGCCATCGGCAACCTCGCTTCCGAGCGCAACAAGAGTCTTGTCGCCAATCCGCGCCAGGCGGCCCTGCAAGGGCTCGCCAAGATGAAGGCGCTCGCCGATCGCGGATTCGGCCAAGCGGTGCTGCCGCCGCACGAGCGGCCCGACATTGCGGCGCTGCGCGCGCTCGGTTTTGCCGGCAGCGATCGAGACGTGCTCGCGACGGCCGCGCGGCAAGCCCCACAGCTCCTCGCCGCGTGTTCGTCGGCGGCGGCGATGTGGGTTGCCAACGCCGCGACGGTCAGTCCCTCCGCCGACACCGCCGACGGCCGCGTGCATTTCACCCCCGCCAATCTGGTCGCGCATTTCCACCGTTCGCTGGAGGCCGCGACGACGACGCGCGTGTTGCGCGCGATCTTCGCCGACGAGCAGCGCTTTGCGGTGCACGACCCGTTGCCTCCGGCGCAGCAGCTCGCCGACGAAGGCGCGGCCAATCACACGCGGTTCGCCGCAGCCGACAACGCGTCCGGCGTCGAGCTCTTTGTCTACGGGCGCGTAGCCTTCGACGCGGAAGCGCCTGCACCGCGCCGCTTTCCGGCCCGCCAGACGCGCGAAGCGTCAGAAGCCGTCGCTCGCCGCCACGCGCTTGCGGCCGGGCGCAGGCTGTTCGCACAACAACACCCGGACGCGATCGACTTCGGGGTGTTTCACAACGACGTGATCGCCGTGGGCAGCGGCAGCGTATTGTTCTGCCACGAGCGCGCGTTCGTCGGTCAGGACGCGCTGCTGCAAGCACTGGCCGATCGCATAGGCGCGGCCTTTGCCGCGATCGTCGTTTCCGAGCGCGAAGTGAGCCTCGAGCGCGCGGTTGCCACCTATCTCTTCAACAGCCAGCTGCTGCCTCGCCGCGAGGGCGGGATGCTTCTGGTCGCTCCGGCCGAATGCCGGAGCGACGCGGCGGTCGGCGCGTTGCTCGAGCGCCTCATTTCCGGCACCGGGCCGATCCGCGAAGTGCTGACCTTCGATCTGAAGCAGAGCATGCAGAACGGAGGCGGGCCGGCGTGCCTGCGCCTGCGCGTGGCGCTCACGCCTGCGGAGCGCAGCGCGATCCGGGCCAGGATCTGGCTCGACGCTGCCTTGCATGCCGAATTGATCGCGTGGGTGCAGCGCCACTATCGCGACCGGCTTGCGCCAACCGATCTTGCCGACCCCGCATTGCTCGACGAAGGCCGGCGCGCGCTCGACGAGCTGTCGCAGTTGCTGCGCCTGGGGAACGTCTACCCGTTTCAGCTCTAGCGAACAGGGAACCTCTGAACAAGCCCCACATGAGCCGCGTTTCTGGCGCAATGGCCTCAGATGCTAGGCGTCGCGGCGCAGCGAATAGTTCATCCTATTCGCAAGCCGCGCAACAACGCAGATGAGGCCATTGCGCCGAAACCCGAAGGGATGGGGCTTTCCGGGCGATCTGCTTTGTCGCGCCGCTCGCCCATGGAGGCCTGCCATGGGCTTCGCGTCGCTTCGTGCAGCTCATCCCGGAAAAGCCGCCGTCGCGGCCACGCGGGACTTATTCAGAGGTTCCTTAGCCTGGCGCGTTTGCGGCGAGCCGAAACAAGAGCGGCACTTCGAGCGTCTTCTCGTGCGAGACTCCGTGCTCCCACAGACCGTCCTCGCCCCAGCAGTCGCCGTGGTCCGCGCAGACAATTACCGTATCGTTGGCGAAGCGTGCAAGCAGCGGCTCGAGGATCCTGTCGCACCATTCGACGGAAGCGACCTGCCGGCGCCGGGCTTCAGCGGCGTCGTTGTTCGTGCCGAACGCGACCGCCGGGTTGTATGACGGATCCCACGGGGCGCCTTCGTAGTAGTACGGCACGTGGGTCTCGGCGAGGTTAAGGAAAACGAACGCCGGCGTGCCCGCACTGACCTGCGCCAGCATTGTATCGATCCATTCGATTTGCCGCTTGAGACCAGGACCGCCGCCCGTGAAGGCGAAGGCGTCGAAATCCGCGCTCAACACCCGCCCGGTCGGCCGCTGGGGGTTGAACCAGTTGACCGCACCGGTGCCGATCGCCCGGTAACCGATTTTCTTCAGCCCATCGATGATGTTGTGACCGCTGAGCGTGACCAGGGGCGGCGCTGCGCCCGGATGCCCTCCCCCCTCCATGCGGAAGATCTTGCCGTACTTGGGATTGACGTACGGCTCCTGTCGGCTCGCATCGCCCGGCGTAAAGCCCATGAAAAAGGCGGCGTGCGCGCCGTAGGTGAAGTGCGACGGCGACTGTGTGCGGTGCAGCGGCGCGAGCGACTTCAGGTTGGGCGCCCGGGCCTCGACGAATGCGTCGTAGCGGCAGGAATCGAGGGTGACGAAGAGGATCGACGGCGACATGGCGTAGCATCCGGGCGCGCACCCGTTTTACCGCGGGCGTGCGCAAGGCGCATTTTACATCCGGCGTTAGGAGCCTGTCGGGCTTGCTCTCACGTATGCGTTGCTGGCCAAACGGTGATGAATGCAAGGCGCTCGGCGCAGCGAATAGCTCGGCCTATTCGCAAGCCGAGGAACGCCGCAGGCGCGCCGTTTGGCCGCAACCCGCAGGGACGGGGCGCTTTGGGGGCAGTCCGTTGTTGCCGGCCGCTGGCAGTGGGCTGGCACTGCGGCGCGGCCGGCGCCTAGGACTGCCTCCAAAGCGCCGCCGTCGCATACGCGACAGTAAGCCCGACAGGCTCCTAGTCGGCCGCAGGCGCCGGCAGTTGCCGGTGCCACCGCACGGGGGACCACATCACCGCCGCCCCAGCAAGCACCAATCCGAGCACCCCTACGGTGAGCAGCGTCCCGCGCAAGCCGATACCTGTCGCCAGCGCGCCGCCGAAGAGCGAGCCAAGCGGCGCCGACGCGACGGTCAGGAAGCGCATCGTCGCCGTCATGCGTCCGAGCAGCCGGTCCGGTGTGATCGCCTGACGCAGCGCCAGATAATTGATGCCATAGAGGACTGCCCCGAAATCGAAAACCAGCATGGCGAGTCCCAGCGCGAGCGTCGCCACCCACCCCGATCCCCCGAGCAGGCCGAACGCCTGCCAGCCCAGGGCGGTGACGATCAACGCATGCACGATCACCGGGCCGATACCCAGCCGGCTGGAAAGGCGCTCGGCAAAAGCGGACGCGAGGACGCAACCCAGCCCGCCGAAGACATAGGCGATACCGATCGCTCCGGCCGACAATGACAGATCGCGGGTTGCGAACAGGATCAGCACGGCGATCTGCATGTGGTGCAGGAACTGCCACGACCCGGCAAGCCACGCAAGCCCCCACAGCGTCCTGTTCTCCCACACGAGCTTCAGGCCTTCGCCGATCTCGCGCCACATGCTCGCCGCGCCCTTCCCGTGCACCACATCGTTTCTCGCTTCGAGCCGGCGCAACATAAGCGCCGAAACAAAGAAGGTGACGGCGTCGAGCGCGATCGCAAATGGAGCGGTCAGCGCCTGGATGAGGCCGCCGGCGATGCCCGGACCGATCAGCGCGGCTGACGTCTCGCCGAGCGAGATCTTGGCATTGGCTTCGACCAGCCGCTTGCGTCCGGCCATCTGTGCGAGGAGCACCTGGTACGCGGCTCCACCGACCACGTTTTGCACGCCGCACAGAAAGCCGACGCCGAACAAGAGCTCGACCGATAGCGCGTCGAACCACGCCGCGATGGGGATCGCGATCAACGCCAGACCGCGCCCGACGTCCGCTGCGATTACGACCGGCAGCTTGCGCACGCGGTCGAGCAGCACACCCGCGTGCAGGCTGAACAGCGCGAAGGGCAATGTTTCGAGCGCCACGAGAATACCCATCTGCATCGGCGTCGCGTGCAGCAACAGCGCCGCGGTCAGCGGCAGCGCGAGGTTGGTGATCTGCGCGCCGAACGACGTGATGGTGAGCGAGAGCCACAGCTTCCGGAAATCCCGGGACAGCCAGAGGCCGCGCAGCGTGCGGCGGAGGTAGGTTCGGAGTCGATCGATCATATGCATCAAGTTTTCCTCCGGCCGGAGCATAAAGAGCGCCCGGCCGCCGGGCATCCGGCACCGGCGGGAAACGAGCCTCGGGAATCAGTGCCCCTGACTTCGGTTCCCGCCACCCGGCGGGAAACCGCACGGGCAGTTCTAACGCGAAAGCGGCAGCAGCATCCCCGGCCCGTGGCCGGAGAGACGCGCGTCCAGGAACTCGTTCCATGCGAACGCGCGCGCCGCGAATGCGATCGCGGTGACGGAGGTCGTCGGCGTTCTGGTCATGGTTGGAGCGTTCCTCGAGTAGGGTTGCAGATGCCGCTAGTGTACGGGAAGACGCCGCTCTCGCGCAATCTTCGCGGACGCCATCGGCGCATTTCAAACACCCGTCTGTCGCATTAGCGCAACGGATCGGCGTTCATTCATTTGCCGGCGGCGTTGCGCCGCGTGACATCGATGTCGTAGTACTTCCACGGGTGCCAGTCGAATACCGTGTGCTTGTAGCCCATCACCCAGGGCTGCACCAGGATGTTCTCGTAGCGATATGCGTTCAGCATCCACGGCGCGTAGGCGTTGACCAGCTGGGACATTTTGGCGAACAACTGCGTGCGCTCGGCGCCGTCGGGGAGCTTCTGAGCTTTTTCGTAAAGCTGGTTGAACTCGGGCAGATTGAAGCGCGACAGGTTCGCGAATCCCGAATGCGGCCCGTAGAGCAGCGACATGAATCCGAAGCCTTCGGGCGTGGTGTTGATGTTCCCCAGAAACCACATCTGCAATTGCCCGTAGCGACCCATTTTAAGCAGTTCGGGCCACTTCTGCTTCACGAACTCGAGCCGGATGCCGATTGCGCTCAGGCTGCGCTGCCACAGCTCGTCGTACTGTCGCGTGAGCGCGGAGGGATCGGATCCCATCGTCAGCTTCAATGGCTTGCCGTCGGGCAGCTCGCGCCAGCCGTCGCCGTCTCGATCGATGTAGCCGAACTTGTCGAGCAGCGCCTTGGCGCCCGCGACATCGTAGATCGTGTTGCCCTTGATCTTCGGGTCGTAGCCGCCCACGTTCGGAGGAATCGGCTGCGTTGCCCTTTCCGCCTGGCCCTGGCGCAGGACGCGAATCTCCTCGTCGACGTTGTACGCCATGCTGATCGCCCGGCGCAGCGCGATCTTTTCCTTCGTATACCCTCCAACGATCGGGTCCTCCATGTTGAAGTACGTATACGAGATCGCGGGCTGCACGCCGCGGGCGAGCACGATCCCCTGCTTGGCAAGCTCCGGCTTGAGCTTGTTTTCGGGCCCGACGACATTGGAAACCATATCGGAAGGGACGGTCACGTAGTCGAGCTCGCCCTTCTGGAACGCAAGCAGGCGCGGGTTCGATTCCTCGATGACGCTGATCTCGATCCGCCCGATGATCGGCAGCTTCTTGCCGCGCATCTTAGCCACCAGTGCCCGGTCTTCCGGCGCCGAGCTCTCCGGGAAGGTCTCGTCGCGGTAGCCCGGATTGGCCTCGAGCACGATCTTCTGCCCGCGGCGCCATTCCTTCAGCCGATACGGTCCGGTGCCCACCGGGTTGGCCATCGTCCAGTGGTTGTCGTCGCCGTAGGCATCGATCACTTCCCGCGCGACCGCCGCGGTCGGCGAGGTCGTCAACTCGGCCATCAGCTCGTACGACGAAAAGTTGAGCTTCAACCGGATCGTGTAGCGATCGATCGCCTGCAAACCCTCCATCGGCGCATCGTAGTCGAATTTTCCGTTCTCCTTCGCGGCGGAGACGACGGGGTCTGCACCCACGATCTTGCCGTCGAAGATCTGAATGTTGTTCGAGCGCATCTTCGGATCGATGATCCGTTTCCAGGAGTACACGTAATCGGCGGCCGTGAGCTCGCGCTTCTTGCCCTTGAACGCGGGATCGTCCGCGAAATAGATGCCCGGCTTGATCCGGAACGTCCAGGTCTTGCCATCGGGCGAGATCTCGGGCAACGCGGTCGCGGTGTTGGGCACGATCTTGTACGGCCGCGCAAGATAGTCGTACTTGTAGAGCGCGTCGAAGATGGCCCGATTCACGTATTGCGAGTAGATGTCGCCGACGGGCGCAGGGTCGAAGCCGGTTTCCGCGATGGGGAAGGCGACCCGCAGCGTCTTGGCGAGGTCGGCGGCAAAGGCCGTTGCGGCCGACAGGATAAAAACGGCCGCAAGCGCCGCGAGGCGATGACCCGGCGCGCGCATCACAGCAACTTCTCGATGTCGTCTGCGATCGCCTGTGGCTCGACATTCGGCGCATAGCGCTCGACGACGTTGCCCTTGCGATCGACGAGAAACTTGGTGAAGTTCCACTTGATCGCCTCCGAGCCCAGCAGCCCGGGTTTCGCCTTCTTGAGATACTCGTATAGCGGCGCCGCGGTCGAGCCGTTAACGTCGATTTTGGCGAAGAGCGGGAAGGTCACGCCATAGTTGAGATCGCAGAACTGCGCGATCTCGGCTTCGTTGCCGGGCTCCTGCGCGCCGAACTGATTGCAGGGAAAGCCGAGAACCTCCAACCCACGGGAATGGAGCTTTTCGTACAGCGCTTCGAGCCCCTTGTACTGGGGCGTGAAGCCGCATTTGCTCGCGACATTAACGACCAGCATGACTTTATCCTTGTAGCGATCGAGTTTCTGTTGCTTGCCGTGAATGTCCGCTACCGAGAAATCGTAGATGCTTGCCATGAGACCCCCGCAGTTTCCGATAAGCGCCGTGTCCAACGCGGCAAGAATTATGCGCCTCGAAAGTAGGGTCAGAGACGACTTTCGTCGCCATCTGCGCCGCCGCGCCTCAAGTCTGGAAAGTCGTCTCTGACCCTACTTCCCGCGTCAGGGCGCGCCGTACCCGCCGCCGCCCGGCGTCTGGATGACGAACACGTCGCCCGTTTGCATTTCGACCCGACAAGTCCCGCCGAATTCCTGCCGCGTCCCGTCGACGCGCTCCACCCAGTTGCGGCCGACGGCGCCCGGCAAGCCGCCGTCAACGCCGAAGGGCGCAATCCGCCGATGGTCGGCCAGCATTACCGCAGTCATGGCTTTCAGGAAGCGCACTCTGCGCTCGCCGCCGTCGCCGCCGTGATGGCGACCGGCGCCGCCGCTGCCGCGGCGAATCCGGTAGAGGTCGAGGCGAACGGGAAAGCGCCACTCCAGCACCTCGGGGTCGGTGAGCCGCGAGTTGGTCATATGCGTCTGCACAACGCTCGCACCGTCGAAGTCCGGCCCGGCGCCGGCGCCACCTGAGATCGTCTCGTAATACTGGTAGACGTCATCGCCGAAGGTAAAATTGTTCATCGTGCCTTGCGACGCCGCAAGCACGCCGAGTGCGCCGTACAGCGCGTCGGTGATCGCCTGCGAGGTCTCGACGTTGCCCGCAACGACCGCGGCGGGATAGCGCGGATTGAGCATCGAGCCCTCGGGAATGACGATCTCCAGCGGCCGCAGGCAACCTGCATTCATCGGAATTTCGTCGTCGACCAGCGTCCGGAACACATACAGGACGGCCGCCTTGCACACCGCAGAGGGCGCGTTGAAATTGGTCGGCTGCTGCGTGCTCGTACCCGTGAAGTCGATCTTCGCCGCGCGCCGGACTCGATTGACCCCGATCGTGACGACGATCCGGGCCCCGCTGTCCATCTCGTATTCGAAGTGTCCGTCCTTCAACGCGCCGAGCACGCGGCGCACGGCTTCCTCGGCGTTGTCCTGCACGTGCTTCATGTACGCATGCACCACGTCCAGGCCGAAATGCGCGACCATTTTTTTCAGCTCCTCGATGCCCCTGGCACAGGCAGCGACCTGCGCCCGCAGGTCGGCGAGATTCTGATCGACATTGCGCGATGGATATGGTCCCGAGCCGAGGATCGCGCGCATTTCCGTCTCCAGAAACCGCCCTTGTCCCACCAGCTGCACGTTGTCGAGCAGGACGCCCTCCTCGTCGACGTGCTTCGAGTCCGGCGGCATCGAGCCAGGCGTGATGCCGCCGATGTCGGCGTGGTGCCCGCGCGAGGCAACGTAGAACTCTGGCCCCTCACCCGCGCTTCGCGCTCCCTCTCCCCGCTCGCGGGGAGAGGGTTGGGGTGAGGGGAGAAATACCGGCGCGATGACCGTCACGTCTGGTAGGTGCGTCCCGCCGTTGTACGGTGCGTTCAGAACGAACACGTCCCCGGGCTGCATCGTTCCCCGGCGGCGCGCGATGATCGTCTGCACGCTCTCGCCCATCGAGCCCAGGTGCACGGGCATGTGCGGAGCGTTGGCGATCAGCTGGCCTTCGGCATCGAAAAGCGCGCAGGAGAAATCGAGCCGCTCCTTGATATTGACCGAGTACGCGGTGTTGGAGAGCGTGACGCCCATCTGCTCGGCGATCGCCATGAACAGATTGTTGAAGACCTCGAGCAGCACGGGATCCGCGCGGGTACCGATCGCATGCTCGCGCCGCAGCGCGACAACGCGTTCGACCAGCAGGTGATCGCGCGCGGTCAGCGTCGCCGCCCAATCGGGCTCGATGACTGTCGTCGCGTTCTGTTCAGCGACCACCGCCGGGCCGGCGATGCGGTTGCCGGGCCACAGATCGCGCCGCGCGTAAACCGGCGCGTTCCGCCATGTGCCGCCGGTATACACGCGGCCGGTCTTCGCCGGCGAAAGTGCGCCGGAACGCGGAGGAAATACGGGCGCTGCTTCGTCGACGCGCGCGTTGGCGCCGATTGCTTCGACGGCGACTGCCTCGATGATGAGAGCCTTGTCGGGCATGAGAAAGCCGTACTGTGTCCGGTACCGGCGCTCGAATTCGGCGACGAGATCAGCCTCTGCGTTGACGCGTCCGCCGGGGGCGTCGCGGGGAATCTCCAGCGTCGTGTCGGTGCCTTCGTACTTGAGATGCAGCGTACGCTTGAGCGCGATTCGCTCGGCGGCGATGTCCTGCGCGGCAATCTCGGAGCGCGTCGCGCGCGCCAGCTCGTCGAACACCGGTTCACACGCGGCCAGGGTTGCCTCGGCAAGCTTTGCTTCGACCGCTTTCTGCCGCAGCGCCCGGACGTCCGCCAGACCCATACCGTACGCGGAGAGCACACCGGCCAGCGGATGGATGAATACGCGCGTCATGCCCAGCGCATCGGCCACCGCGCAGGCGTGCTGCCCGCCTGCACCGCCGAAGCAGCACAGCGTGTATTCGGTGACGTCGTAGCCGCGCTCCACCGAGATGTGCTTGATCGCGTGCGCCATGTTCTCGACGGCGATCTTGAGATAACCCTCGGCGATCTCCTCTGGAGTGCGCACGTGACCGGTTTTTGCGGCGAGCTCCGCCGCAAGCGCGGCGAACTTGGCGCGCACGACCGCGCCGTCGAGCGGCAGATCGCCGGTCGGGCCGAAAACCTGCGGGAACAACGCGGGATCGATCTTGCCGACCATGATGTTGCAGTCGGTTACCGTCAGGGGGCCGGCGCGCCGGTACGAGGCCGGGCCGGGATTCGCACCCGCCGACTCGGGCCCGACGCGGAAGCGCGAGCCGTCGAAGCTGCAGATCGAGCCGCCTCCCGCCGCGACCGTGTGAATCTGCATCATCGGCGCCCGCAGGCGTACTCCCGCAACCTCGGTCACGAACGCGCGCTCGTACTCTCCGGCGTAATGCGTGACGTCGGTCGAGGTGCCGCCCATGTCGAAGCCGATGATCTTGTCGAAGCCCGCGAGCTCGGCGACCTGCACCGCGCCGACGACGCCGCCGGCCGGACCGGAAAGGATCGCGTCCTTGCCCTGAAAGCGGTGCGCGTCGGTCAGTCCACCCGACGATTGCATGAATTGCAGCCGCACGCCCGGAAGCTCGGACTCGACGTCGACCACGTAGCGGCGCAGGATCGGCGACAGGTATGCGTCGACGACCGTCGTATCGCCGCGCGAGACAAGCTTCATCAACGGGCTCACCTCGTGGCTGACCGATACCTGGGCGAAGCCGATCGCGCGGGCGAGCGCAGCGAGAAGGCGCTCGTGCCCTGGATAACGGTAGCCGTGCATGAGCACGATCGCGCAGGCGCGAATGCCGTCCGAATGCGCCGCGCGCAGCTCGATCTCCGCGCCGGCAAGGTCGAGCTCCCGCACGATTTCGCCATGGGCTCCGATGCGCTCGTCGATCTCGATCACGCGGTCGTAAACCGGTTGCGGAAGAACGATCTTGCGCACGAAAAGCTTGGGCCGGTTCTGGTAGGCAATGCGCAGCGCGTCCCCGAAGCCGCGGGTGATCGCGAGCACGGTGCGCTCACCCTTGCGCTCGAGCAAGGCATTAGTGGCGACCGTCGTGCCCATTTTTACCGCGTCGATCTTCGCGGCCGGGATTGGGGCGCCGGGCGCCACGCCGAGCAGCTCGCGGATCCCGGCAACGGCCGCATCGCGATAACGCTCGGGATTCTCGGAGAGCAATTTGTGCGTCAGCAGGGTCCCGTCCGGCAGTCGTGCGACGATGTCGGTGAACGTGCCGCCACGGTCGATCCAGAATTGCCAACGGCTCGGCGGAATATCCGTCATGGTCAGGAACGTAAGGAAGCCTGCTGGGAAGGCGTCACGGACCCGGACAGATGGTGCGTACGCTTCAACGGTGCGTGGGTCCATTATAGCGGCGAGCAGAGTGTAGCCGCCCTTCCTCTGCGAGCCGGGACCGCGTCATGTTGCGCCGTTCCGGCGCTCGCCGCCGGTCGGCCAAGTGTGGTACAAATGCGCCGTGCTTGCCCGGGCTCACGCGCGTGCGCGCACCGGCAAATTTCGATATCAAAGCTGCGGGGGATTCCGATGAAACCTTTCCACGCTCTAGTTGCCGCGCTCGGTCTCTGCCTCGCCGCGGGCGCCGGCGCACAAACCAAATGGGATATGCCGACCGCGTATCCCGCGACTAACTTTCACACTGAAAACATCATGCAGTTCGTGGCCGACGTCGACAAGGCGACCGGCGGCAAACTCAAGATCACGGTGCATTCGAACGCGTCGTTGTTCAAGGCCCCTGAGATCAAGCGCGCGGTTCAGACCGATCAGGCGCAAATCGGCGAGGTGCTGATCTCCGCTTACTCCAACGAAGACCCGCTCTTCGGCGCCGATTCGATACCCTTCCTGGCGACGAGCTACGCGGACGCGGCCAAGCTCTGGAAAGCGTCGCGCAAAGCAATCGAGGACAGGTTTGCCAAGCAGGGGATGCGGGTCCTCTACGCCGTGCCATGGCCGCCGCAGGGGATCTACTCCAACAAGCCGATCGCGTCGCTGGCGGACATGAAGGGCTTGAAGATGCGCACGTACAACCCCGCGACGTCGCGCATCGCCGAGCTCGCCGGCGCCCAACCGGTCACCATCCAGGCAGCGGAGCTGGCGCAGGCGATGGCAACCGGAGCCGTGAATGCGAATATCACTTCCGGCGCGACGGGTTACGATTCCAAGGCGTGGGAACAGGTGAAGTATTTCTACGACGCGCAAGCCTGGCTGCCGAAGAACATCGTGTTCGTCAATGAAAAGGCCTTCGGGGCGCTCGACAAGTCCACTCAGGACGCGGTGCTGAAAGCCGCCGCCGATGCCGAGGCGCGCGGCTGGAAGCTCTCCGAGGAAAAAACCAAGTGGTATCTAGAGCAGCTGGCCAAGAACGGCATGACCGTTGCTCCGCCCTCGCCCTCACTCGCCGGGGACCTCAAGAAGATCGGCGATACGATGACATCGGAGTGGACCAAGCAGGCCGGTCCGGACGGCCAGGCCGTGGTCGACGCATACAAGAAAATGTGATCACGCGCCTACCGAAGCTTGGATACGGTGACGATAATGATCTTCGTAACTGAGTGATGCAGAGCGTATCTGCACTCGGGTCATCCCGGCGCAGGCCGGAATCCAAGTTTGTACGTCGTCGCATTACGTAACTTGGGCCCCGGCTCAGTGACCCAAATGAGCCGGGGCGACACAAATAACTCCGCGGACGGACCCGTAATGCGCCGGCTGCTCGACACCCTGTATAACGCCGCCGCTTATCTGGCGGCGTTGTTTTTGATTGCGACGCTGGCGATGGTATTGCTCGGGATCTGTGGCCGCTTGTTCGCTTTTCAGGTGCGTGGTACCGACGCCTATGCCGGTTATTTCATGGCGGGTTCGGGCTTTCTCGCGCTGGCACACACGCTCGCGCGTGGCGAGCACATCCGGGTAAACCTTATCCTCGAGCACGCGGGGGGACGCGTTCGCCGGGCACTGGAGCGTTGGTCGCTGGCAGCGGCCTCCGCGCTGTCGATAGGGTTCGCGTACTTCAGCGTTCGACTCGCGTGGCAATCGTTCATGCTCCACGACATCTCGACCGGCAATGACGCGACGCCGCTGTGGCTGCCGCAGCTCGCCATGGCCGCGGGCACCGTGATCTTCGCGATCGCCTTTGTCGACCAGTTCGTACGCGAGCTATCGGGAACGCGGCCGCACATTACGCCCGACCAGGAACCGGCGCATGTCGAGTGACCTGCTGATAACGACGCTGCTGATCGTTGCGCTGTTCGTGCTGCTCGGCAGCGGCGTATGGATCGGGCTCGCACTGGCGGGTGTGGCCTGGATCGGCATGGAGCTTTTTTCGTCGCGCCCCGCCGGCGATGCGATGGCCGTGACTATCTGGGGCACGGCGTCGTCGTGGACGCTGACCGCGCTGCCGCTGTTCGTGTGGATGGGCGAAATCCTGTTCCGGACGCGGCTTTCGGAAGATATGTTCAAGGGCCTGGCGCCTTGGCTCGAACGCATTCCGGGACGGTTGCTGCACACCAACATCATCGGCTGCACGATCTTTGCCGCCGTGTCCGGATCGTCGGCGGCGACTTGTGCCACGATCGGCAAGATGACATTGCCGGAGCTCAAAAGCCGCGGCTATCCCGACGACATCACGATCGGCACACTGGCAGGCGCGGGCACGCTGGGCCTGCTGATCCCGCCGTCGATCATCATGATCGTCTACGGCGTATCCGCCAACGTGTCGATTTCGCAGTTGTTCATCGCCGGCGTCATCCCCGGGCTCATCCTCGCGGCGCTGTTCTCCGGTTACATCGTCGTCTGGGCACTCTTTCATCCGGACAAGATCCCGGTCATCTCGGAACGGACCACGATCGCGCAGAAGCTCTTCGCTTCGCGGCACTTGATCCCGGTCGTCGTCCTGATCGGACTCGTCCTCGGCTCGATCTACGCGGGTATCGCCACCGCGACCGAGGCAGCGGCCTTCGGCGTTGTGGGCGCACTGATGATTTCCGCGGTGCAGGGTTCGCTCACGTGGACGACGTTTCGCGACAGCCTGCTCGGCGCCACCCGGCTCTACTGCATGATCGCGCTAATCCTCGCCGGCGCCGCGTTCCTCACTCTGGCGATGGGCTACATCGGACTCCCGCGTCGCCTCGCGGAGTGGATCGGTGGCCTGGGCCTCTCCCAGCTGTGGCTCATCGTTGCACTGATGGGGTTCTACATCATCCTCGGCTGCTTCCTCGATGGCATTTCGATGGTCGTGCTGACGATGGGAGTGATCCTCCCGACGATCGACAAGGCCCGCATCGATCTCCTCTGGTTCGGCATTTTCGTCGTGCTGGTGGTCGAGATGGCGCAGATCACGCCGCCCGTGGGCTTCAATCTGTTCGTGCTGCAGGGTATGACCCGAAAACAGATCACATGGATCGCGAAACAGGCGCTGCCGATGTTGTATCTCATGATCGCCGCAACGCTGTTGATCTATCTCTTTCCGCAGCTCGTGACTTTTCTGCCGCAGCAAATGAGAATCGGCTAGGACAGCAAAGGAATGCCAATTTACAGCGCGAAAATGAGAGCGCCGTTCGCTGTGCTCGGCATCCGCACCGGCCAAGGCGCCGTTACCGGCATCGAGTACCTGCCACGGTCGGAGCGCGCGCAGGCGCCGACCGACGCGCTGGCGGCGCGCGCGTGCCGGCAGATCGAACGCTATCTCGCCGATCCGCAATTTCGCTTCGATTTGCCCCTCGCACCGGCGGGCACTGTCTTTCGGCGCCGGGTCTGGGATACGCTGGCGGAGATTCCGGTCGGAGAATCGCGCACCTATGGCGAGCTGGCGCGGCAGCTGCACACCGCGCCGCGCGCGGTCGGCGGCGCGTGCGGCGCCAACCCGATTGCGCTGGTGATTCCCTGCCATCGCGTCGTCGGTACGCATGGATCGCTCGGCGGTTTCATGGGCGTGACCAACGGCGATCCGATCGCGATCAAGCGCTGGCTTTTGGCCCATGAGGGCTACCGCTTCGGCGCCTGACGCCGCCGCGTTGATCGACGCGTTCTGCGACCAGGTGTGGTTGCAGGACGGGCTCGCGGCGTCGAGCCTGGCGAGCTATCGCCGCGATCTCACGGCGTGGGCCGATTGGCTCCGGCGCAACGGGCACAAGCCACTGCTCGCCGCAGAACGCGGTGACATCGATCTCTACCTCGCCGCACAATTCCGGGCGAAGGCAAAGAGCACATCGATCGGTCGGCGGCTGTCATCGTTGCGCCGCTTCTATCGGCTGCACGCCGAGCACGGCACGATTGCGCGCGACCCGACACTTCGCGTTCGCGCGCCCAAGCTGCCGCACCGGCTGCCGAAGAGCCTTTCCGAAAGAGAGGTCGAAGCGCTGCTCGAAGCGCCTGATCCCGATACCACGCTCGGCCTGCGCGACCGCGCGATGCTGGAGACGCTCTACGCCACGGGCCTGCGCGTGTCCGAGCTCGTGGGCCTCAAGCTCGGGCAAGTCAGCTTCGATATGGGCATCGTGCGCGTGCTCGGCAAGGGCGGCAAGGAGCGGCTGGTGCCGCTGGGCGAAGAAGCGGTCGATTGGCTCAAGCGTTATCTCGCTACGGGCCGGACCGAGCTCGCAAGAGATGGGAAGAGCGATGCGGTATTCATCACGGCACGCCGCGGGCCGCTGACGCGGCAGGCGTTCTGGCAGCTCGTCAAGCGTTATGCCGTCAAGGCGGGCGTCGCCGCTACGGGCCTGTCGCCGCACACGCTGCGGCATGCCTTCGCGACGCACCTGCTCAATCACGGTGCGGATCTTCGGGTCGTGCAATTGTTGCTCGGGCACGCCGACATCACGACAACCACCATCTATACGCACGTCGCCCGCGAACGGCTGAAACAACTGCACGCGCGGCATCACCCCCGCGGGTGACGCGAGCACCGCGGGAGATCCGGAGTTACTCTAGCCGGATTGGCCGCGCTCGATGACTACTCCGAGCCGCTTGACGCCGGCGATCGGCGCGAGCTTGGCGACGCTCACCCGGACCCACGGGGATCCGAACTCGGCGCGAAGCAGCTCGGCCAACGCCTCGGCGAACCGTTCGAGCAATTTGTGCGGGTGATCGGCCGCAAACGCCTGCACGCGCTTCACAACCGCCGCGTAATCGAGCGCATCGGCAAAATCGTCGCTGGCGAATGCCTTCGCCGAAGGCAGCGCTAGCTCGAGATCGATGAGCAAGGGTTGCGCGAGATGCTGTTCCCACGCGTAGACGCCGATGCGCGTCTCGACGCGCAATTCATGGACGAAGATGGTATTCATCGCCGGGTATTCGACGGCGGAGGTTTGGTGGCCTGCTAGAATCTCAAGCCTGAAGTCGCTGAGCGCGCATTGTAGATGAATACGTCGCTGGCCACGCTTGCTGTCATCGTCGGCGCGTATCTCGTCGGGTCGGTATCGTTCGCAGTCGTCGTGAGCAAGCTCTTCGGGCTCCCCGACCCGCACAGCTACGGATCCGGAAATCCGGGCGCGACCAACGTCCTGCGCACCGGCAACAAGGCCGCCGCCGCGTTGACGCTCGCCGGGGACGGCCTCAAGGGGTTCGTGGCGGTATGGATCGCGCATCGGCTGGGCGCGAATTGGGGCGACGCGTCGCTGGCCACCGCTGGCGCCGCGCTCGCGGTCTTCCTCGGCCACGTCTATCCGGTATTCCATCGCTTTGCGGGGGGCAAGGGAGTCTCGACGGCAGCAGGCGTCGCCTTCGCGCTTGCGCTACCGCTTGGAATGGCGCTGCTTGGCGTCTGGCTTGTCTTCGCACTGTTGTTCCGGATCGCTTCGCTGGCATCGATTGCTGCAGCTGTCGCGGCGCCGCCTCTCGGCCTGTATTTCATAGGCAACCGGCCCGAGGCCTGGGCGCTGTTCCCGATCGCGTTGCTCCTGATCTGGCGACATCGCGAAAACATCCGCAAGCTTATGGCTGGGCAAGAACGAAAGATCGGCAGCTAGCGCCCTGCAACGCTGGAGGCCGATCCTGCGCTACGACGCGGGTCACACGATGGCCGCCCTGCGAACCGAGGACAGCTCCCAGCGCGGGCGCACCGTAAAGCGGTAGTCGGGCATGTTTTCGCGCTGCAGGTGCAGTGCGCCGACAAGCGCGATCATCGCTCCGTTGTCGGTGCAGAACTGAAGGTCGGGAAAGAACACTTCTGCGCCGCGCTGCCTCCCTGCCGCGGAAAGGCGCTCGCGCAGCGAGCGATTGGCGCCGACGCCTCCGGCAACGACGAGCCGGTCGAGACCCGTCACATCGAGCGCGGCAAGCGCTTTCGCGGCCAGTACATCGACGACTGCGTCCTCGAAGCCTCGCGCAATGTCCGCCAAGCGCTCCTCGGGCAGGGCTTGCTTGCGCACATGCGTCAGCACCGAAGTTTTCAACCCGCTGAAACTGAAATTGAGATCGCCGCTGCCGAGCATTGGCCGCGGCAGCGTGACCGCGCCCCGCTGTCCGCGGGCCGCAAGTCGCTCCAGCGCGGGGCCACCGGGATACGGCAGGCCGAGGAGCTTGGCCGTTTTGTCGAACGCTTCCCCCGCGGCGTCGTCGACGGTGTCGCCGAGCAGAGCGTATTCGCCCACGCCATGAACAGCATGCAATTGGGTGTGTCCACCGGAGACGAGCAACGCGACGAACGGGAACGGCGGACGCGGGACGCCAAGCAGCGGCGAGAGCAGATGACCTTCGAGATGATGCACGCCGATGACGGGTTTCCCGAGCGCAAACCCCAGGCCGTTGGCCACGCTGGCGCCGACCAGCAGAGCGCCCGCAAGACCCGGGCCTTGCGTGTAAGCGATGCCATCGAGGTCCGAGAGCCGGCAACCGGCTTCGCCGACCACGCGCTCCGCAAGCGGAACGACGCGGCGAATATGATCGCGCGACGCGAGCTCGGGCACGACTCCGCCATAGGCTTCGTGCATTGCCACCTGCGAGTGGAGAGCATGCGCAAGCAAGCCCTGGGCGCTGTCGTAGATAGCGAGCCCGGTCTCGTCACAGGAGGTTTCGATGCCAAGGACTTTCACGTCGTGGAATCGGTTCACGCCAATGCCTTAAAGTATACGTTCCCGTTGCCTTAATCGATGTTGCCTGCTAGACTTATTGGTTGATGTAAGTTCCGAGCGTCGGCTAGCGAAAGGATTGATTCTCCAATGCCCAGTGTCCGCGTCCGCGAAAACGAGCCCTTCGAGGTGGCATTGCGCCGCTTCAAGCGCACGATCGAGAAGACAGGCCTCCTGACCGAGCTCCGCGCCCGCGAGTTCTACGAAAAGCCCACCGCCGAGCGCAAGCGCAAGCTCGCCGCTGCAGTCAAGCGCCACTACAAGCGCCTACGCAGCCAGCAACTGCCGCCGAAGCTTTACTAGCCACCGACGATCCGGACCGCAAGGGGCGAAGCGATTCGCCCCTTTTGCTATAGGGTCAGAGACGATTTTCACGAGTGTGCCCATGAATTGACGCGACGTCTGCCAAAATTCGTCTCTGACCCTAATGTCCCGATGACTCGTGAAAGTCGTCTCTGACCCTACTAAATGACACTCAAAGCGACGATTACCGAAGGCATGAAAGCCGCCATGCGTGCCAGGGAAACCGCACGCCTGTCGACGATCCGTCTGCTGCTCGCAGCGATCAAGCAGAAGGAGGTCGACGAGCGGATCGAGGTATCCGATGCCGATGTGGTCGGCATCGTCGACAAGATGATCAAGCAGCGCCGTGAGTCGATCACCCAGTTCGACGCGGGCGGCAGACCCGAGCTTGCCGCCGCCGAGCGCGCCGAGATCGAAATTCTTCGCAGCTATCTTCCACAGCCGCTCTCCGCGACCGAGATCGAAGCGCTGATCGCGGAGGCGATCGCCAACGCAGGTGTCTCGGGCCCGGCGGCGATGGGCAAGGTTATGGCAGCCCTCAAACCGCGGCTTGCCGGCCGCGCCGATATGGCGCTGGTCGCCGACCGGGTCAAGGCCAAGCTCGCGGGCTAGAGCAAAAGCGCCAAGGCTACCTCGCAGCACGTAGAACCTCGCCTATAATGGGGAGATGGGCCCCGCGACTACGTTGTCAGGGTGGTCCGCAGCCTCCAAGCCCATGATTCCCAACGATTTTATTCAGACGCTGCTCGCCAGGGTCGACGTCGTCGATGTCATCGATCGATACGTTCCGCTTAAGAAGGCGGGCGCTAACTACACGGCCTGTTGCCCCTTCCATAGCGAAAAGACCCCGTCCTTTACGGTGAGTCCCTCGAAGCAGTTCTACCACTGCTTTGGCTGCGGAGCGCATGGCACTGCAATCGGTTTTCTGATGGAGTACGGCGGCAAGTCGTTCCCCGACGCCGTCGAGGAGCTGGCGCGGGACGCGGGGCTCGAGGTACCTCGGTCGGTTACCCCTGCCGACGATGCGCGGCGCATGCAGGGGCAGGACCTCACGGGATTACTTCTGCACGCCGCCAAGTTCTATCGCACGGCGCTGAAGGAAACCCCCCGCGCGATCGATTACCTCAAGGATCGCGGTCTGACGGGTCCGATCGCCGTTCGCTTCGGAATCGGCTATGCGCCCGACGAGTGGCAGCCGTTGGCGCGCGTTTTTCCCGACTATCAGGACAAGGCTTTGGAGACCGCGGGGCTGGTCATCGCGGGCGACGCGGGCAAGCGCTACGACCGCTTTCGTGACCGCATCATGTTCCCCATTCACGACGCGAGCGGGCGCGTCGTCGGATTCGGCGGTCGGGTGCTCGACAAGGGTGAGCCCAAATACCTCAATTCGCCCGAGACCCCGCTGTTTTCCAAGGGTCGCGAGCTTTATGGTCTATTCCAGGCGCGGCAGGCGATCCGCGCCGCGGGCAAAGTCGTCGTCGTCGAAGGCTATATGGACGTCGTCGCCCTCGCCCAGCATGGCGTCGAATACGCGGTCGCGACACTGGGAACTGCGACAACGGCTGTGCATGCGCAAAAACTCTTTCGCCTCACCGATACGGTCGTGTTCTGTTTCGACGGCGACGAGGCGGGCCGCCGCGCCGCCTGGCGCGCGCTGGAGAATACGCTCGCCTGGCTCGCCGATGGCAAGAATGCGAAATTCCTCTTCCTACCAGATGGTGCGGATCCGGATGACTATATCCGGCGCCGCGGCAGCGCTGCGTTTGAAGGACTCGTCGGCCAGGCCGTGCCCTTGTCCGATTTCCTGCTCTCCGAGCTGGCTACGCGCCATCCGCCGTCTTCAGCGGAGGATCGGGCCGCGCTGGTCAACGCCGCCAAGCCGTTGCTAGCGCAGCTCCATGCGCCGATCCTGTCGGCGCTCCTGCGGCGCCGTATCGCGGAGATTGCCGGACTGCCGGAGATTGAGCTCGCCGCGTTGCTCCCGGCGAACGCGCCGCGGAGCGCGCCCGAGGCGCCGGCGCGCACTCCACGGCTGCCGGTCACTTCCAACGATCGACGCTTGTTACGCGCCTTGCTGTTCCGTCCGCAGCTCGCCAGCAGCCTGGATATCGGTCTCCTCGGCCCGGCGAACCCGGAACGTCCCGCGGTGGCCTTCATCCAGTCCGCGACGAGCGCGAGCCCCGTGGAGCTGACGACCGCAGCGCTTATCGAGCAAGCCCGCGGCACATCGTTCGAAAGCCTGTTCGACGAGCTGGCGGCTGAGATATTCGGCTGGGACGACGACTACGATGTGAACGCGGAACTGACCGGCTTGGTCGAAAAGCTTAAGAGGGGGCAGGAAAACGCCGCGTTCAGGGAGATCGTTCGATCGGGCAGCGTCGACGATCTGTCCGCGGAGCAGCGCAAGCGCGCTCAGGAGTACCGACGGGGAGGTCCTGGCAGCGATGCTCGCGAAACATGAAGAGCGTCGGAGCTGCCCTTGGCGTATGAATGTTATAATTTTGGGTTTTTCCCAAATGGCCCCATCTTCGGGGGATGACCGGATCGTGGCGCGGATTCGCAGGCGCCCAAACCAGCAGGACAGCCATGGCCAAAAAATCCTCCAAACCCGCCAAGAAACGCAGCGCCAAACCTAAGGGCAGGGCCCGACCGGCGTCGAGTGCGGCGCGCACCGCTAAGCGGCCGGCGCGCCGATCGACCAAGGTGGCGCGGACTACGCGCAGGAAGGCATCGCTGCCCCGGCGCAGCAGTACAAAACGCATGTCGCGGAGCACGCTCCACGGCAAGAAACGGCCGGCTCCCCGAGCCGGTGGCCGGCGCTTGCCGAAGGCTAAGACCTCGTTGAAATCGCGCAAACAGGCGAAGCTGGTCGAGCACAAGAAATCGCCGAAGCTTGCGCCCAAGGCGCTTCCCAAGGTTGCGCCGAAACTCGCGAAAACCACGCCAAAGATCCCGTCGAAAGCGCAAACGGGACCGGCCAAGGCAGGCGTCGCCCCCACCGCACCGGTCAAGCCGAGCGCGGGTGAGATCGCTGCAAGACTGTCGGCCCGGCGCACGGAAAAGGCGCTTGCCGAGGGCAAGGTGAGGAGCGGCAAGAATGGCGGCGTGGAGCTGCGCAAGGTCGAGCTGACTCCGGCGGAAGCCGAGGCGCGCAAGACGCGGCTCAAGAACCTGATCGTGCTGGGCAAGGAGAGAAGCTACCTCACCTACGCCGAGATCAACGACCACCTGCCCGACGACATCCTCGACGCTGAGCAGATCGAGGGCATCATCTCCATGATCAACGACATGGGGATCCAGGTCTACGACGAGGCGCCCGACGCCGAAACGCTGCTGATGTCGGAAGCCGCGCCGACCACGGCCGCCGACGATGTCGACGAGGAAGCCGCCGAAGCGGCAGCGTCGACCCTCGACTCCGAATTCGGCCGCACGACCGACCCGGTGCGCATGTACATGCGCGAGATGGGCTCGGTCGAGCTTTTGACCCGCGAGGGCGAGATCGAGATTGCCAAGCGGATCGAAGAAGGCCTGAAGCACATGATCATGGCGATCTCGGCCTGCCCGATGACCGTCGCGCAGATCCTGGAACTGGCCGCCAAGATCGAAAAGGACGAGCTCAAGATCGACGACGTCGTCGACGGCTTGATGGATTTCAACGAGCAGCTCGAGGCGATGGACGACGAGGATGCGCTCGAGGAGCTCGACGAGGAAGAAGCCGACAGCGGCGCGATCGCGGCCGAGAATCTCGAACGGCTGAAGGTCGCCGGCCTGCAGCGCTTCGCGGCGATCCGCCGGCTGTACACGCGCATGCTTGCGGTCCTGCAAAAGGATGGGCACAAGGCGCCCAAGTACTTCGACCTGCAAAAGAAGATTTCGGCCGAGCTCATGCAGATCCGTTTTGCCGCGCGCCAGGTCGAGCGGCTGTGCGACAGCGTGCGCTGCGAGGTCGACAACATCCGGCAGACCGAGCGCAAGATCCAGGATCTCGTCGTCAACAAGGGCGGCATGCCGCGCCCTGACTTCATCAAGAAGTTCCCGGAGCACGAGACCTCATTGCGCTGGATCGACCGCGAGATTGCCGCGCACCATCCGTTCGGCGAGTCGCTGGCCAAGTACCGGCAGGCGATCGTCGAGCAACAGCAAAAGCTCCTCGACCTGCAGAAACGGGTGATGATCCCCTTGAAGGACCTGAAGGAGATCAACAAGCAGATGTCCACGGGCGAGGCCAAGGCGCGCAAGGCCAAGCGCGAGATGACCGAGGCGAACCTGCGCCTGGTGATCTCGATCGCGAAAAAATACACCAATCGCGGTCTGCAATTCCTCGACCTCATCCAGGAAGGCAACATCGGCCTCATGAAGGCGGTCGACAAGTTCGAATACCGCCGCGGCTACAAATTCTCGACCTACGCGACGTGGTGGATCCGGCAGGCGATCACGCGCTCGATCGCCGACCAGGCACGCACCATCCGCATTCCGGTGCACATGATCGAGACGATCAACAAGATGAACCGCATCTCGCGCCAGATCCTGCAGGAGACCGGGCAGGAGCCCGACCCCGCGCTCTTGGCCGAGAAGATGGAGATGCCCGAGGAGAAAATCCGCAAGATCCTCAAGATCTCCAAGGAGCCGATCTCGATGGAGACCCCGATCGGCGACGACGACGATTCGCACCTCGGCGACTTCATCGAGGATGCGAGCACCGTCGCGCCGGTCGACGCCGCGGTCAACGCGTCCTTGCGCGACGTGTGCAAGGACGTGCTGGACACGCTCACCCCGCGGGAGGCCAAGGTCCTGCGCATGCGCTTCGGGATCGAGATGAACACCGACCACACGCTCGAAGAAGTCGGCAAGCAGTTCGACGTCACCCGCGAGCGCATCCGCCAGATCGAAGCCAAGGCGCTGCGCAAGCTGCGCCACCCGTCGCGGTCGGAGAAGCTGCGCAGCTTCCTCGAAGGCGAATAGGGGTCCGTCCGCCAAATGAAATGCCCCGGCCGGTCCGGGGCATTTTTTTGCAAGCTGCGCGGACGCGGCTCAATCCGGGTTCGGCCGGCGCCGCTTGCTGGAAAGTTCGAGCTCGGCGACGAGCTGCTCGGCGTCGTCGGGGTCGGTTCGGAGCCGGAAACCAAGTGTCCGCACGAGCTTCTGCATCGATGCGTTGATGCCGAGTATCGCCCCGACCAGCCGGCGGAAACCGCGGCGCTTCGCGCTCGCGATCAGCTTCGCCATCAAGGCCCGGCCGAGGCCCCTGCCCTGCCAGACATCGGCCACGACGACCGCAAACTCGGCGCTCTCCCGATCCGGATT
>WNGA01003661.1_pt1 | contig 22984 bp, 13 predicted proteins | sample 5400061 | NCBI WGS metagenome assembly WNGA01 (sample SAMN13153366, study PRJNA577476) | soil metagenome | isolation source: 100 cm soil or saprolite under grassland replicate 2 | place: USA:California | collected 2016-06-15
AGTCGAAATCGACCGCCATCCCCCGCGCGACGATCGCATCCCAGCCCAGCCGTCCGGTCTCCCGGGCCTCGAAACGGTCGATCGCCTGCTCGCAGGCCCACTCAAGCCCGCCCGCCGTCGGCCAGCGGAATGCGAAGCCGGTTCCCTCGCCCGGTCGGTCGTGCTCGTCGATGACCGTGTCGCGCAGGCCGCCCGTCGCGTGGACGATCGGCGGGGTTCCGTAGCGCAAGGCGATCATCTGGCTCTGGCCGCAGGGCTCGAAGCGTGAGGGCATGAGGAAGGCGTCGGCGCCGGCGTAGATCCGGCGGGCCATCGTCCGGTCGAATCGCTCCACGAAGGAGACCTGATACGGACGGGCGGCTGCCAGCGCTCGAAGGCGGATCGCCAGGGCCTGATCGCCGCTCGCCTGGACGACGAGCCGGGCGCCGCGGTCGATGAGCCGGGGAGCCGCATCCAGGACCAGGTCGAACCCCTTCTGCTGATCGAGCCGTCCGACCATGCCCAGCACGGGCCCGGGGTCCGTCGCGTCCAGGCCCAGTCGCGTCAGCAGATCCCGCCGGCAGACTTCCTTGCCGGCGGGTTCGGCCAGGGAGTACCGCGCGGCGATCTCGCCGTCGGTGGCAGGGTCCCATATCCGCGTGTCCAGCCCGTTGAGGATCCCGAAGAAGCGATGGCCCTTGGCCTGCAGCGTGCGGTCCAGACCGAAGCCCAGGCCGGGCGTGAGTGCCTCCGCCGCGAAGCCCGGGCTGACCGTGTTCACGAGCTCGGCCCGCTCGATGCCATCCCACAGCAGGTCGATGCCCGTCGCGTCCGGGGCAACCAGCCCGTCGCCGGGTGCCAGCCCGACCAGACCGAGGTCGGCCCGCGGCACCCAGCCGTGATAGGCGAGGTTGTGAGCCGTCAGGAGCGCCGCGCTGCGGCCGATGACGGGATCCGCGGCCAGCCTGGCGTCACGGTCCAGGAGGGCGGGCGCGGCATGCCAATCGTGGAGATGGAGCACGTCCACCGGTCGGCCACCGGCCGCAGCGTCCGAGCGCAGGGCCTCGAGGGCCGCCCGGGCCAGGATCGTGAACCGCCACGCGTCGTCGGGATGGCCGTAGATGCCGTCGCGATCGAAGGCGGGCGGATAGTCGATGAGGCGCACCCGGTAGCCATCGGCGGCCAGCGGCACGACGCGAACCGCGGCCGACCCGCCCGCCCGGGCGTCCGGCACCCGAACCGTGATCGCCCGCCGGCGGCCTGCCGGCAGGGCGATGCCGCGGTAGTACGGCAGGAAGACGTCCACCGGCGCCTCGACGGTCGGGCCTCCCTGCCGCGCCTGGACCGGGGGATTGACTCGCGGCAGGGCTCGCGCCAACGCGTCCACGACGTCGGCCAGGCCGCCCGTCTTGGCCAACGGCTCGCACTCGGCGGCGATCATCGCGACGCGCACGGCGGCCATGGTACGTGCCGGGACGCCTGGATTCAGTCCGCCCAGGCCTCACTCGCCGTGGCTTGCCGGCAACGGCCACGCGGGAACACCGGCCGCGACGATCGTTTGCCTGCGTATCATTCCCCGAATGGAGCCAGTCCGAATCCCGACCGAGCCGGGCGCGATTTTCCGCCTGCCACCCCAGCTCGAGGGGCTGCGCCGCCTCGCCTACAACCTGTGGTGGACCTGGCACCCGCGTGCCAAGATCCTGTTCAGCCGCGTGGACGGAACCGCCTGGACCAGGTACCGCAATCCGATCCCTGTCCTGGCCGGGCCGGTCGCCTGGAGCGAGCTGCTGGAGAACCCGGCGTTCATGGCCGAGTACCAGACCGTGATCCGCGCCTTCGACCGGTACATGACCAACGGCGCGGACCACTGGTTCCACCGCACCCACGGCGACTCTCTGGACGGGCCGATCGCCTACTTCTGCGCCGAGTACGGGTTCTACGAGAGCCTGGGCATCTACTCCGGAGGCCTGGGCGTGCTGGCCGGCGACCACATGAAGTCGGCCAGCGACATGGCCCTGCCGTTCGTTGGCGTTGGGCTCATGTACCGCAAGGGCTACTTCCGTCAGACGATCGATGCCGACGGCCACCAGGAGCACGCCTATCCCGACTTCGATCTCACCCGGCTGCCCCTGCTCCGGGTCCAGGGCCAGGACGGCGACCCGCTCCAGGTGGCGGTCGAGGTGCCCGGCCGGTCCCTGGCCGTCGCCGTCTGGCTCGCCCAGGTGGGCAGGGTGCCGGTCCTGCTGCTCGACACCGACGTCCCCGACAACGACGATGCCGACCGGCCGATCACCCACATCCTGTACGTTCGCGGCCGCGAGATGCGCCTCCACCAGGAGCTGGTCCTTGGCGTCGGCGGGGTCCGGGCGATCCGCGCCCTCGGCGTCGAACCGACTGCCTGGCATCTCAACGAGGGCCACAGCGCCTTCCTGCTGGCCGAGCGGGCCCGCGAGCTGGTCGCCAAGGGAGTGACGCTCGACGACGCCTTCGCCCAGGTCAAGCGCGACGCGGTGTTCACGATCCACACCCCGGTCGCGGCCGGCAACGAGCGATTCGATGGGGACCTCGTTCGGCGGGTCGCCGGTCCACTCCTCGACGGTGACCGCCGGCCCGGCACCGGCGGCGTGCCGGTCGAACGCGTCCTGGAAGTCGGCCGCGGCCCCGACGGCGACGAGCGCCAGTTCGACATGACCGCCTTCAGCCTTCGCCTGACCACCGTCGCCAACGCCGTCAGCCAGCTGCACGCCGTGACCGCCAACGGGACCTGGCAAGGGGTCGTGGACAAGCCAATCCTGGGCATCACCAACGGCGTACACGTACCGACGTGGCTGGGCTCGCCGGTTCGCGAGCTCCTGGAGCGCTACCTGGACGCGGACCTGGATGACCTGGATGGCACGGACGACGCGAGTCGGTGGTGGGAGCGACTGGACCGGATTCCCGACGAAGACCTGTGGGAGGCCCACCTGCGCCAGAAGCTCGAGCTGGCGATCTTCGCCAGGGGCCGGCTGCGGGCGCAGTTCGCGCGGCATGGCGAGGCCCCTTCCGTGCTCCAGGATCTCGAGCAGGTCCTGGATCCGGACGCCCTGACGATCGGCTTCGCCCGCCGCTTCGCGACGTACAAGCGAGCCGGCATGGTCTTCAGCGACATGGATCGCCTGGAGGCGCTGGTCTGGAACGCGGAGCGGCCCGTCCAGGTGGTGTTCGCCGGCAAGGCCCACCCGGCCGACCGGCCTGGCCAGCAGGTGATCCAGGAGATCTTCGCCCGTTCGCGCTCGCCCAAGCTGCGTGGCCGCGTGTTCATTCTCGAGGACTACGACATGCGGGTGGCGCGGTTCCTCGTGCAGGGCGTGGATGTCTGGCTCAACAACCCGCGACGGCCGCTGGAGGCTTCGGGCACGAGCGGCATGAAGGCCGCCATCAACGGAGTCGTGAACGTCAGCGTCCTCGACGGCTGGTGGGACGAGGGCTGGCTGGGGGACAACGGCTGGGCAATCGGCGGCCGGGACGTCAATCCGGACGAGGGAGCCCAGGACTGGGCCGACGCCCAGGATCTATACCGAATCCTGGAGGACGAGGTGGTCCCGCGCTACTACGAGCGCGAGAAGGACGGCCTGCCCCGGGCGTGGGTTCAGCTCATGCGAGCATCGATCGCCAGCACGATCTGGCGCTTCTCCACCACTCGGATGCTCCACGAATACACCGAGCGAATGTACCTGCCGGCCGCCGGCGTGGAGCCGCCCGTCGAGGAGACGACCGAACGGCCGGGAGGCGAGACGGAACGGATCGTCGCCGAGGCCGGCTGACCGGCGCATGGCGCCCCGCATCTCGCTCGCCCTGGCGCTGCACGACCACCAGCCCGTCGGCAACTTCGGCTGGGTCGTGGCCGACAACTACGAACGCGCGTATGAGCCGATGCTCCGGGCGCTGGAACGACATCCCGGCGTCCATGTGGCCCTCCACGTCAGCGGGCCGCTCCTCGACTGGATCGGCACCGAGCGGCCGGCGTTCCTCGACCGCTTGCGGGCCCTGGTGGCGCGCGGCCAGGTCGAGATGATGGGTGGCGGCTGGGCTGAGCCCGTCCTCATCGCGCTGCCGGATCGCGATCGCCTGGGCCAGCTGCGGCGGATGGCGGACGAGGTCGAGCGGCTCGTCGGCGTCCGACCGGCCGGGGCTTGGCTCGCGGAACGCGTCTGGGAGCCCGACCTGCCGGTGGCGATCGCCGGCGCCGGCTACCGCTGGACCATTCTCGACGACGCCCACTTCCGGGCCGCCTCGGTCCCGGAGGACGCCCTGTGGGGCGCCTACGTCACCGAGGACCAGGGCGCCCTGCTGACCGTCTTCGGAACGGAGCAGGGCCTGCGCTACCGCATCCCCTTCGGCGAGGTCGACGACGTCATCGCCCATCTCCATGGCCACGCGACGGAGGACGGGACGCGCCTGGGGGTCATGGGCGACGACGGCGAGAAGTTCGGTGGCTGGCCCGAGACGTTCGAGCACTGCTGGGGCCGGACCCGCTGGGTCGATCGATTCTTCGCGGCGCTGGAAGCGAACGCGGACTGGCTCGTCACGGTCACGCCCTCGGCGTGGCTGGCCGACCATCCGCCGATCGGCCGGGTCTACCTGCCCTCCGGCTCGTACGCGGAGATGGGCGAATGGTCCCTGCCGGCCGACGAGGCGCGCCAGTTCCAGCGCGTGGTTCGCGAGGCGGTTGCCGAGGGCCGCCCGGAGGCCAGGTTCCTGCGGGGCGGCACGTGGCGAAACTTCGCGGCGAAATACCGCGAGCTGGGCGACCTGCGGGCGCAGATGTTGCGCGCATCGGCGGCGGTCGCGGCCCTCGAGGGTGTACCCGCGGCGCGATCGTCCGATGGATCGTCCGACGACGGATCGTCCGCCGACGGATCGTCCGCCGACGGATCGTCCGCCGACGGCAGGCTGCATGCCGCGGCGCTCGACCATCTGTACCGCGGCCAGGCGAACGATGCGTACTGGCATGGCCTGTTCGGCGGCGTCTACCTGCCGGACCTGCGCCTCGCAGTGGCTCATCACCTCATCGCGGCCGAGGACCTCGCCGACAGCGCGGCCGGGGATGCGCAAGGCGGGTCGCCGGGCTCGGCGGGTCCAGCCCGACTGACGACCGGCCAGCTCGACCTGGATCTGGATGGGGTCGACGAGGTCCGGCTGGTGGGGCCGGGCCAGGTCGTCATCGTCGACCCGGCCGAGGGCGGCGGCATCGGCACCTGGGACATCCGCGCGGTCCGGCACGCGCTCACCGCGATCATGCGCCGCCGGCCGGAGGCTTATCACGGAACGCTGCTCGAGGAGGAGGCGCGACAGGCCGCTGCCGTCCAGCCGCCGCGCCCGACACCGGTCGGCGGACCCACCCAGGCCGGCGCCCAGGGCGCCGCCGCATCGATCCATGACATCGTGATGGCCAAGGAAGCGGGGCTGGGCGAGCGCCTCCACTACGACGCCTGGGAGCGCCGCTCGGGGCTCGTCCACCTGTATGCCCGGGACGTGACCCCGGACGCGGTCGCGGCGGCCCGCGCCCGCACGCTGGTGGGGCCGGACGGCCCCTGCCGGGTGGTCGCCCTGACCGACGAGCGGCTGGAGCTCGTTCGCGAGGTCGTCGACTCGACCGGCCTCGATGCGCAGGTCACCACGATCCTCACGATCGGCGGCAGCCGCCGAGCGCCGAGTCTCCGTCTCGCTGTTGAGCTGCACAATCGGGCCGCGTCGGCGATCGACGCCCGCCTGGGCATCTCGTGGGACCTCGTGCTGCTCGGCGGTGGAGGCAATCCAGCGGCCTACCACGAGATCGGCGGCGAGCGCCTCCCCCATGACGGAGCCGGCACGGCCGAGCGGCTGACGACGATCGCCGCAGGCAACGAACAGGTCGGCCTGCGAATCGAGACGCGCGTGGAACCGCCGGCCGACGCCTGGTGGGCATCGATCGACACCGTTTCCAACTCCGAATCGGGCTTCGAGCGAGTCCACCAGGGCAGCGCCATGCTGCTGTCGTGGCCGATCACGATCCCGGCCGGTGGCCGGATGTCCGCCTCGGTCGAGCACCGGGTCTCCACCGAGCGAGACGCCGCCGCGAGCGAGGGTTTCCCGGCGTGATGCCCCGGCCGCGCCTCATCGTGCACGGCCATTTCTACCAACCGAGCCGCGCCGACCCATGGTCGGACGCGATCCCGGAGGAGCCGGCCGCCGCCCCGTACCACGATTGGAACGCGCGGATCGACGCCGAGTGCTATCGGCCCAACGTCGAGCGCGGCAACCTTTCGCGCATCAGCTTCGACCTGGGGCCCACGCTGGCGACCTGGCTCGCGCGCGAGGATCCGACGACTTATGCGGGCATGCTGGCGTCCGACCAGCCCGGCGCCCGGGCGATGGCGCAGGCCTACCACCACACGATCCTGCCGCTCGCCTCGATGGCCGACCGGCGGACCGAGATCCGCTGGGGGTTGCGGGACTTCGAGCTGCGCTTCGGCCGGCCGGCGAGCGGCCTGTGGCTGCCGGAGACCGCGGTCGACATGGCCACGCTCCGGATCCTCGCCGAGGAGGGCATCGCCTACACCATCCTGGCCCCCTGGCAGGCGGCGGATCCGACGCTCGACTACCGGCGGCCGCATCGGGTTGCGCTCGGTGGCGGCCGGACGATCGTGGTCGTCTTCTACGACGCGGGAATGTCCGGCGCGGTCTCGTTCGATGGCGGCGCGACCGCAGACGCCGATCGATTCGCCGCGGAGCATGTCGCCCCGCGCCTGGCCGATGCCGAATTCGCCGACGGCACGGCGGCTCTGGCCGTGATCGCCACGGACGGCGAGCTGTTTGGTCATCATCGGGCCTTCCGGGACCTGTTCCTCCAGCGGCTCGTCGCACCCCAGGCGAGCGTCGCCCTCACCCGTCCGTTCGACGTCGTTGGCTTCGCGACGGCGCTCGAGGAGCCGGACGATCGGCCATTCCCGATGACGTCGATCGTCGACCGAACGTCATGGAGCTGCCATCACGGTGTCGCTCGCTGGACGGCCGAATGCGCGGACGCGACGGACGGCCGCTGGAAGGGCCCACTCAGGTCGGCACTCGATCGCCTGGCCGCCGGCATCGACGCGGTGTCAGGGGATCTGTTGCGCGGGCATATCGGCGCCGGATCGCTCGGACCGGAGGACATCCTCGGCCCAGCTCGCGACGCGTACGTCGACGTGGTCTTCGGCACCGTGACACGGGAGGCGTTTGCGGTCGAATGGCTCCGCGACGCGCGGGCGGACGACCGCCAGATGCTCCTTTCGGTCCTGGAGGCGCAGCGCTGGCGGCTCGCGATGTTCGCCAGCGACGCCTGGTTCTGGGACGACCCGGCCCGCACCGAGACGACACAGGTCCTGCGGGCGGCCGCTCGCGCCGTGCGAATCATCGATGGCCTGGCCGACACCCACCTGGAGCGCCGGCTGGTCGATGATCTGTTGGCTCTCACGTCGCCGTCCACCGGGCTCGACGGCGCCGCTCTCTATCGCGACGCGCTTGCCGCAGTGGGTCAGCATCCCCCGGAGTGAGGAGTGCTGGCCCCGTGCCACAGGACGATGGCCAGGAATCCGTCAGCCCGTGGCCTGCGTCACCACGGGCTGACGAGCGGCCGGCCGGCGGGCGGGAGCCGCTGGGACCTGATGGGAATGGGTCTTCGATTGAGGCCGTCGGCGAGATGCTCGGCGACGACCGGCGCCGATCAGCGAAGGGCCACCGACTTCGCAGGCTGTGTGTCAGTGGCGGTCTGCCGTGAATCCGCGCCGAAGCGCACGGCGACCGCGCCAAAGAGCGCAAGACCTGCGACGATGAGACCCAGGAGGACGAGCTCATTCATCGCGATTCTCCAGTTTGCTATAGTTGACTAGGCCAAGTCGAACGATACTTGGACCAGCAGGCTATGTCAAGATCCGATCCTCCCACGGACCCTTCAGCCATTGGTCCTGCCGCAACAGCTCCGGCGGCCTCGGCCTCGACCTCCAATGCGCTGGACGTTGAGCGCGGCTCGGACGTCCCGATCTCCACGCAGATCTATTGGCAGCTCGCCTACCAGATCGACTCTGGCCGCCTGTTGCCGGGCTCCCGCCTGCCGCCGGTCCGGGACCTGGGCGCCGCACTGCGCGTCAACCCCAACACGATCCGGGCGGTCTACAAGCGACTGGCGGACAGCGGCTACGTCCACAGCCGGCATGGGGCCGGCACGCACGTGGCCGACCGGCCCCCCCAGCGGCGCGGTGCCGAAGCCCTGGCCGGGCTCGTCGCCGAGATGCTTCGCCGAGCGGCCCAGGCAGGCTTCACGGCGGACGAGGTAGCCGCCGCGACGTTTGCCGCCGCCACCGAGCGCAAGCGGCCCGGCGCTCACGTCCATGTGCTCTTCGTCGAATGCACCAAGGCCGACGCGACATACGACGCCGAACGGGTCGCGGCGGCATTCCCGGGCGTCATCGAGGCCGAGGGTGCCCTCCTCGAGGAGGTACCCGAGCGCATCGAACGGTTTCACTACGACCTGGTCGCCACCACGACCTTCCATGCCGACGAGGCGCTGGCGATGGTCGCCGGCCAGATTCCCGTGGTCGCGATGCTCGTCGGTCCCGGCTACATCGAGCTCGTCCACGAGGTAGCCGCCCTGCCTCCGGGCTCGACCGTAGGCCTCGTCTGCGCCTCCGATCGCGGCGCGCGTAACATCGCCGAGACGCTGGCGCTGTCGGGCACGACCGGCGTCGGCCTGATCACGGCGTCCTACGGGTCCGAGGAGGATCTGGCACGAGTGGATGGCACGGCGGATCTCATTCTCCTGTCTCGTGAGGCGCTCGCCCTCCAGCTCGACGAGCGCTTCGCACATCCCGAGCGGGTCCGGGAATGGACCTACGAGTTCGATCCATCGGGCCTGGAGCTACTCCGCCGGGCGATCGAGCGAGCCCTCGCCGACCGCGCGAGCGACGCGTCTGCCTCGGCCGGCCCCTCCACATCCGCCGCGCCGCCGACCGCGGTCGCCACATCGGGATGACCCCATGAGGTCGGCGCCGCCCGGCGTCACCGGCACCCGGATCGCAGGGCAGGCGCGCAACCGGTTCGATCTCGCCGGCCTCGTCCGGCCCGACGGTCGAAGCCACCTGGCGGACATTCCCGTCGCCCGCGAGGTCGCCTATCGCCTCAACCAGACGCGCGAGCCATCGCGGGCCGTCCACGCCGGCGAGCTCGCCGGCCTGGGCCTGCTCGACGCCCTGCAGGCGGCGCTCATCCGAGCGTACGAGCGGCAGGTGGACCCGACCGCGTTTACCACAGCCCGCCAGGCCCTGGAGGAGCGGCTCGGTTCCGACGCCCTCGACGCAGTCCTGGCCGCGTCCCTGACGGCATTTCCGCCGGACGAGGTCCAGAGCGGCGAGCGGACGGCGGCCTCGTCGCTGGGCGATCCGGCGGCTCGCGAGGCCGCCCTGCGCGACCTGCTCATCACCTGGCTGGACAACGTCAATCCGGCGATCGAGCAGCTTCGCGACCTCGTCGACGACCGCCCCATCGCCAGCCAGGCGCCGGCGTATGCCAGGGTGGTCGAGGGGCTGCGTGCCCATTTCGAGGCTGCGCCGCGGTTCGGCCCAGACGGCCAGTCGCTCGTTGGCGTGCTCCGGGCGCCCGTGTTGGCGGCACCGACCTCGCTGGCCGGCCAGCTGCGATACATCCGCAACAGCTGGGCGGCATTGCTCGGCGACGAGGCCGCCGACCTGCTCGAACGACTCCAGAAGGGCCTCGACGTGATCGCGGAAGAAGAGCGCGCCCTCCATCTGCGGTTCGGCGGTGGCGGCACCGGCGACGGCTTCGGCGCGCTGATCGGGGTCGGCGTCACGGAGGACGTCGGCGGCGAAGCGGAGCTCGAGCGTTTCAGCCAGGACGTCGAGTGGATGCCGCGGCTCGTCCTGATCGCCAAGAGCACCTACGTCTGGCTCGACCAGCTGTCCCGGACGTACAGCCGCGACATTCGGACGCTGGACGCGATCCCGGACGAGGAGCTCGACCGGTTGGCTCGGCTGGGCATCACCGGGCTGTGGCTCATCGGCTTGTGGGAGCGAAGCCGGGCGTCGCGCGAGATCAAACGGCGGCGCGGCGACCAGGAAGCCGAGGCGTCCGCGTACTCGCTCCATGACTACGCGATCGCCGACGACCTCGGCGGGACGGCGGCTCACGCCAACCTTCGGGATCGGGCCTGGCGTCGCGGCATCCGCCTCGCCAGCGACATGGTCCCCAACCACATGGGAATCGATGCTCGCTGGGTGATCGAGCATCCGGACTGGTTCCTGTCCCTGCCGCACAGCCCGTACCCGGCCTACTCGTTCAATGGCCCCGACCTGTCATCGGACAGCCGGGTCGCGATCGTCCTCGAGGACCACTACTGGGACGGGACGGACGCCGCGGTCGTCTTCAAGCGCGCCGACCGCTCGACGGGCGACGAGCGCTACGTCTACCACGGCAACGACGGCACGAGCTTCCCCTGGAACGACACCGCCCAGCTGGACTACCTGCGGGCGGACGTTCGTGAGGCCGTGATCCAGACGATCCTGCACGTCGCGCGCCAGTTCCCGGTCATCCGTTTCGACGCGGCCATGGTGCTGGCCAAGAAGCACATCCAGCGGCTGTGGCACCCGTTGCCGGGTCACGGCGGCGCGATCCCGTCGCGCGCCGAGCATTCCCTGTCGCGGCGGGACTTCGAGCGGGCGATCCCGACGGAGTTCTGGCGGGAAGTCGTGGATCGGGTGGCTGCCGAGGCGCCGGGGACACTGCTCCTGGCCGAGGCGTTCTGGCTCATGGAGGGCTATTTCGTCCGGACGCTGGGCATGCACCGCGTCTACAACAGCGCCTTCATGAACCTGCTCCGCGACGAGCGCAACGCCGATTACCGACGGGTCATGCGCGAGACGCTGGAGTTCGACCCCGAGATCCTCAAGCGGTTCGTGAACTTCGTGAACAACCCCGACGAACGGACCGCGGTCGAGCAGTTCGGCACCGGCGACAAGTACTTTGGCGTCGCCACGCTCATGGCGACCATGCCGGGTCTGCCGATGTTCGGCCACGGCCAGTTCGAGGGGTTTACCGAGAAGTACGGCATGGAGTTCCGGCGGGCCCGGATGATCGAGGAGGTCAACGAGGGCCTGTACGCCCACCACCAGCGGGTGATCGTGCCGCTTCTCCATCGCCGGGCGCAGTTCGCGCAGGTCGGCGACTTCCTGCTGTACGACGTCGCCGGTGACGAGGGCGACGTTCGGGAGGATGTCTTCGCCTATTCGAACATCGGACCGAACGGCGAGCGCTCGCTCGTCGTCTTCCACAATCGGTTTGCCGACACGTCGGGCTGGATCCGCGAATCGGTCGGGTATTCGGTCAAGGTCCCGGATTCCGCCGAGCGGACCCTCGTCCGCCGCACGCTCGGGGAAGGGCTGCGGCTGGGCCGCGACGGCGGCACATTCTGGGTCGCCCGCGACACTCGCTCCGGCCTCGAGCACATCTGGCCGGCGGTCGATCTCGCCGATCATGGCCTGCGCGTCGATCTCCACGCGTACGAGTGCCGGGTGTTCCTTGACTGGCGTGAGGTCCCCGACGACGCGGACGGGACGCTGCGGCGGCTGGCCGAGCGCCTCCGTGGCGGTGGCGTAGCGTCGATCGACGACGCTCGCGCGGAGCTCGCGCTGGAGCCCGTCCGCGAGCCGTTCTGGCGGCTGCTCGAGCCGGGTGTCGTTCGCGCGATGGTCGATGCCGCGGGACGTGGCGGCTTTCCGGCCGAGGCCGTGGCGGCGCTCGAGGGCAACGCCCGCTGGCTGGCCGAGGCCGCCCACGCATTCGGCGAGACGTCGGGACCGGTCACGCCGATCGCCGAGCTCGCCGCCAACCTGCTCGTTGGGCTGCGGGCGGTTGTCGAGCTGGCCGCGACGCAGCCCAAGATCGTGAAGCCGGAGGCGTCGACGGTCGGCGTCCTGCTCGCCTGGCTGGCGAGCCGCGGCCTGGGGGGTGGCGCGGACGTGGCCGATCGCGGCCGGTGGAGCGTCGAGCGCTTCGACGCGTGGCGCATCGGCGCGGTCGCCATGTCCATGTTCCGTGGTCTTGGCATGGACGAGGCGGCCGCCGGTCGGGCGGTCGACGCGGTCCGGGCGTTGCTGTCCCTGCCCCGCTGGCCGGCCGTTCGCCGCCCGGCCGCTACCGCCGCCGCGACGATTGCCCGATCCTGGCTCGACGACAGGGTCGCGCGCCAAGCCCTCCGCGTCCACGACTGGGACGGAACCCTATGGCTCGAGGGTGACGCCTGGTCGGAGCTCGTGGACCGCTCGCTGGCGGTCGAGGCCGTGCGCCTCGCCGAGGAGGACGCCGCGACTCCGGCCGCACTCCGATCGGCGACTGCGGTCGCGAAGGCGCTGCGGGGCCTGTGCCCAGCCTCGGGTTATCGCGTCGACGCCCTGCAGCGGCTCATCCAGCCGGCACCTGGTCGGTCGTCGCGACCCCGTCCTCGTCGATAGGGATCGTGAGTGGGCCCGTTCTGGATTGCCATTGGCGTCTGGTCCAAGCAAGAGCTCGTCCCCCATCGTCAGCGACCCGGTGCCGACGGAACCGGGACGCCCACCGTCCACCCACCGCACGGCTTGTTGCACGTCGTGCAAGATTCCGGTTTCGTTTGCACCCCGTGCACACAACGGACGTCGGGAGGCGATCCGGTGCGGATTCCTTGCAGGCCACACAAGAAATCGGCTCCGATGCAATGCGGTAGGCGGCTCTCGACGGTTTCTTGCGTGGGATGCAACGATCGGGCCGGAATCCGCCCAGCCGACAGCCACGTGGCACGGTTACGTGCACCGGGTGCAAAGGCAGCAGCCGGAGCCGCCGAGGCTGACCCGGAACTCAGTCGAATAGGAGGCGGCGGAGGACCGGCATGGGCGGCGAGCCGTGACTCATGACCGACTCGAGGTGGTTGCGGTAGTCGAAGCCCGGCGTCGTCCCGAAGTTCCCGACGACCCGCGCCTCGGGCACGGCGTCCGCGCCCCGAGCGTCGCCGGCGGCGATCGCCGCCCGTCGGCGGGCCTCGCGCTCGATCTCCCAGAACTCGACCGAGCCGATGAAGTACGTCGAAAGCTGCGTCGACGTGAGGCGCGCGCGGTTCCACTTGTTGCGGGCCTCGGCCTCCTCCTGGAAGCCGCCGTCGACCATGAGCCCGACGGCCTCGTCCTCGGTCATTTCACTTGAATGGATCTTCACGTCGATGATCGCGTTGGTCACTGCTCGAAGGTAGAACTTCCAGTGGTTGAGCAGGAGCGCCACGTCGTCCCCGCCGTATCCCAGGTCCATCATGACCTGGGTCACGTAGACCGCCCAGCCCTCGGCGAACACGCCCGACCAGAGGATCGTCCGCGGCAGTGACGGGCTCCGGTTGGCGTAGACGCCCTGGAGGTAGTGGCCGGGCACGGCCTCGTGGATGGTCAGCAGCCTGAGCATTCGGTCGTTGTCCTCGCGCAGGTAGCTCTCGACCTCCTCCGGCGACCATTCCTCGGGGATCGGGGTCACGCAAAAGAACGACTTCTCGGCTTTGTCGAGCGGCCCCGGCGAATCGAGCATCGCGCCGCCGAACGCGCGCAGGAAGACCGGCGTCCACATGATCTGGAGCGGCTCCTCCGCCATGCCCACGACGTCATGCTCCCGGCAGAACGCCTCGATCCGCTCCAGCTCGGCCCGGCAGAAGTCGAGCAGGTCCTCCGGCCGCTGGTGCGCCGCGGCGATCGCATCGAGCACCGCCCGGACGGTCTCGCTCTCGGCGGCCGCCTCGCTGCCGGCGGTCCCGGCGGTGGGCAGCGGGCGGTCCCGCTGCCAGGCCGGCCAGGCCTTTCGAGCGAGCCGGATCATCTCCGCCCGGACGGCGGCGTATTCACGCTCGGCTCGGTCGAGCACGTCGGCCGGTGCGAGATCGATCCGGAGTGTGTGCTTGAGCTTGGCGGCGAACAGATCCGGCCCCAGCCGGCCCTCTCCCTCGGCGGTTGGAATGACCGCGTCGCGGAGGTGGTCAGCAAAGCCTGTTAGCGCGGCACGGGCGGTTTCCGCTCCGGCGCGCAGCCGGGGCAGCACGGCCGCGACGGCCGGGTCGTCGGGCGCCGCCCCCTCACCGGCCGACAGGGCGTCCCCGACGAGATCGTCGATGCCGGGCAGCTGCTTGAGCGCCGTCTCGGCGTGGAAACGCGACACCGGCCGGTCGGCATGCCCAACGAGCTGGTCGCGGGCCGCGTCCAGGAGCGCCGGCAGCCGTTCCAGCCGGCCGGCGACGCTCGTGAGGCGGGTCGCGAGCGGGGCGAACTCCCGGGCGAGCAGCGGGAAGAAGCCGCCGCCCATGAGGTAGACCCAGCCGAGCGGGTCCCAGCGCTCCTCGCCCAGCTCCACCTCGCGGAAGCGCATCGCGTCGAGCTCGAGGAGGAGGACGTCGCGGTCGGCCAGCTCCTCCCGGGACAGACGGGCGACATCGGTCCTGCCGAGCTCGCCGGACCAGCGATCCACGAAGGCCAGGCGTTCGGCGCGGCCCGCGTCGGTCATGTCCGGCCAACGGTCGTCGAAGCGATGGTCGCCGATGCTGCTGGCTGCCACCGGGTCCAGGCGCAGGTACTCGTCGAAAAACGTGGCGACGCGGTCGGCGAAGTCAGTCACGATCGGCTCCCGGCGATGGGGTATGGCCATGCGGCCAGCCTGTAGGGTAGCCTGCGCGGCGGGTAGACATCGGCTGGACTCCGTCTGCCATCATCTGCCCGTCGCCCCCGCCGGCCGGCCGTCGGGACCGCAGATGTGCGTGGAGGAACGTCCCGTGCTGGACCTGCTCATCCGGATCGTCATCAACGCGATCGCCCTCGTCGTCGCGGCCCAGCTGATCCCGGACATCCATCTCAAGATCGGCCCCATGGGCGTCGAGTGGCTGAAGATCGCGGCGATCGCCCTCGTCTTCGCATTGGTGAACACGTACATCAAGCCGATCGTCAAGATGCTGTCGTTCCCGATCACGGTGCTGACGCTGGGGCTGGTCGCGTTCCTCATCAACGCCGCACTGTTCCTGCTGGTCGCCTGGGTCGCCGACCTCCTGTTTCCCGGCATCCTCAAGATCGCCGGGTTCCCGCCGAAGCTCGACGGCAACGCGGTGATCGCCGCGATCCTCGGCTCGATCGTCATCAGCATCGTCTCCACGGTTCTGGGCCTGGTCGACTTCGGGCGCCGCGCCATCCTCCGCTGACCGCCCAATTGACGGGGGCCGGGTAGGCTAGGGCCATGAGTCCGACCGACGGCCGAGTCCCCGGCCAATCCGCTGACGCGCCGGGCGGCGGCCTTGCGCCGGGCGGCGGCCTTGCGCCGGGCGGCGGCCTTGCGCCGGGCGGTGGTCTTGTGCCGGGCAGCCCCCTAGCGCCCGGCAGCCCCCGCGAGCGGTTCCGGGCCCGGCTGGCGCGCGGGCCGGTGCTCGTGGACGGCGCGATGGGAACGCTGCTGTTCAGCCGGGGCATCCCCCAGCGCGCCTGTCTCGATGAGCTGCCGACGATCCGCCCCGACATGATCGGCACGATCCATCGCGAGTACCTAGAAGCTGGCGCCGAGATCATCGAGACCGCCACGTTCGGGGCGAATCGCATCCGGCTGGCTCAGTACGGCCTGGCCACCGCCGCCCACCGCTTCAACCGGCGCGCGGCGCAGGTCGCTCGCGACGCGCGCGACGTGGCCGGGCTCGACGCCCTGGTGGCCGGCTCGATCGGTCCGCTTTCTGGTCCCACCCACGCGCCCGAGCGGCCCGATCCGGGGGCGGTCCGGGCGGCCTTCCGTGAGCAGATCGACGGCCTCCTGGAGGGCGGAGTCGACGTTCTCTGGATGGAGACCTTCTCCGACCTGGAAACCTTGATGATCGCCGCAGAGGAGGCGCGCCGGGCGGCCGACGTGCCGGTCGTCACCAGCCTGACGTTCGGCGAGGAGCTCGCCCTCAGCGACGGCACGACCCCGGAATCGGCCGCCGCGATCCTCGTCGCGGCCGGCGTCGATGCGCTGGGCGTGAACTGCGGCGTGGGCCCGGAGGCGTGCCTGGACGCGCTCGACAGGACCGGCCAGCCAACGGCCGAGACGGCCCGCTCGATCCTGCCCAATGCCGGCCTGCCGCAGCGGATCGCCGGTCAGTTCGTCTACGCCGCGGGCCCCGAGTATTTCGGCGCCGTGGTGCCGCGCATGCTGGCAGCGGGAGGATCCCTGGTGGGCGGCTGCTGCGGAACGACCCCGGCCCACATCGCCGCGATGCGGGCGGCCCTCGATGCGATCGCGACGGCCGACGGGCGGCGGGCGGCGGCACGAGCGAGCGCCGGCGTACCGGACGCGCCGTCGCGGCTGGGCGGGGCGTCGCCCCGGGCGACGGTCGTCGAGGCGGCCGGCCAGGCCGTGGGCGATGCGCCGCCACCGACCGGCCTGCTCCAGAAGCTCAACGAGGGCCGGTTCGTCATCTCGGTCGAGATCGACCCGCCGCGCTCGATCCGCATCGAACGGACGATCGAGGCTGCCCGGCTTCTCAAGTCGGCCGGCGTGGACGTCGTGAACGTCAGCGACTCGGCCATGGCTCGCGTCCGGATGGGCGCGATGGCTGTCGCGTTCGGCATCCAGCACGACCTGGACCTCGAGTGCCTGGTCCATTTCACGACGCGCGACCGGAACCTCATGGCGATCGAGTCCGAGCTGCTCGGCGCCCATGCCCTGGGCGTTCGCAACATCATCGCGCTGACCGGCGACCCGCCACGGATCGGCGATTACCCGACCGGCACCGGCGTCTGGGACGTCGACTCGATCGGGCTGATCGAGATCCTGGCCCGCCTCAACCGGGGCGAGGACCAGGCCGGCTCGCCGATCGGACAGCGGGCAGGCTTCACGATCGCCTGCGCCCTGGACCCAACGGCCGCGGACCAACCCACCGAGTGGGATCGGCTGGAACGCAAGCTGGCGGCGGGAGCACATCTGATCATGACCCAGCCGCTCTACGACGCTCGCCAGGTCGACGCGATGATGGCCGAGGGGCAGCGGCGCTTCGGCGCGGGCGGCTTCCCGGTGCCGCTGCTGCTCGGCGTGCTGCCGCTGGTCAGCGCCCGGCATGCCGAGTTCCTCCACAACGAGGTGCCCGGGATCACGATCCCGGACGAGACGCGAGCCGCGATGCACGCGGCCGGCGAGCGGGGCGCGGACGTCGGCCTGGAGCTCGCGCTGGCTTTCCTGACGGAGGCTGGACCGGCCGTCCAGGGCACGTACCTCATGCCGAGCTTCGGCCGGTACGAGCAGAACGCGGAGCTGGTCCGGCGGCTTCGCGAGGCGCTCCCCGCGATGCGCGTGAGAGCGACGACGTGACGAATGGATCTTGAAGTCGGGAATTGACGAGCGCAGGCCGAGGGCGAGATGAGCCAAGCCTGGATCGCAGTCCTCCAGCCACCATCGGTGCGGCGGCTTCCCAGCCTCGCCGGTACACTGAGGTCGCGATGGGTGCCGTCGACACGATGGAAGTCTTCTTCGAGCTCCTGAACGCGGGCGACCGCGAGGGCGCCGTGGCCCTGATGGACGAGAGCACCGAGATGCGCGTCCACGTCGGCGACAGCGCGCAGACCCTGCGCGGACGGGATCGTGTGGGCGGCTGGTTCCTGCGCGGCGACAAGGGCCTCAGGATGATCCCGGGCGATGTCCGCGACACCGGCAACATGTACGAGACCGATCTCGTCGTCATTCGCCCGGGCGCGCCGACGCAGCACATCGACGCGACGTTCCGGGTGGAGGCCGGCCGGATCACGGCGATCAACCTGGCGCCTCGCTAGGCGAGAGCCCGGCGGCGGCCGGCCCCTAACCGGAGGGCGGCGGCGAGCCGGAGGGGGCCGAGTCGATGACGTCCGAGGGACCTCGCGTCGGGATCACGATCACCTGACCGATGACGATCTTGTCCGGATCTTTGATCTGCGGGTTGGCGGCCATGATCTGCTTCTGCGTCACCCCGTACTTCGTGGCAATCCTGGCCAGCGTGTCGCCCGGCTTGACCGTGTGCGTGAGCTGCGTCGGGGCTGCCGGCGCGCTCGGCGCCACAGATGACGACGAAGCGGCGGAAGGGCTCGGAGTTGTCCTGGCCTCCTGGTTCGCGCCGCCCAAGAACAGGTACGGCAGAGTGAAGAGCAGCGCGGCGGCGACGAGCAAGGCGATGACCCCGATCGTCAGGCGGTTCATCGTCGGCACGCCCACCCGCCGCTTCAGCGTCGGATAGGCCTCGAACCGGCGCGGGCGCTCCCAGGACGGGGTTCCGTCGTCGTGCTCGCTCTGGGCGACGGGCCGTGCCTGGCCGATCACCGGCCGCCGCGCTGCCGGGCGTTCGCCGGCCGCAGCCGACCGACCGGCAGCGTCGCGTGCCACGGGCCGCCGGGAGCGAGGGACGGCGATTGCCAGCTCCTGACCGGGACCGGCCTCGTCGTCGGCTTCAGCGGAGCGTCCTGCCAGGAACGAAGGTGTGTCCACGGCGTTCGACGTCCGCGGACGATCCGACCCGCCGCTGCCGTCGTCGAGCCAGCGGGATGCTGCCAGGCCGGTCGCTTCCGGCGGCTCAGCCGCGGCGCCTGCGGCCGCCGCGGCGCCTGCCGCGCCCGCAGCACCTGCCGCGCCTGGGGCGCCTGCCGCGCCTGCCGCGCCTGCCGCGCCCGCGGCCCACGGCGGCGGAGCTGCCCACTTGCGGTTGGCGGGGCGGGGCCGGTAGAGCCGCCCGTCGTCTGCCCAGGGGGCTACGGCTGCATCGCCCGACGCCGCCGAGCCGACGGCGCTTGCCGCCGAGCCGACGACGCCTGCCGCCGGGTCGGGTTCCGGCTGCGCCGAAGCCGCGCTCGGCTGGGCCACGCCCGCGTCGGCACCGTCCGTTGCCTCGCTGGCTGCCGCGATGCCGGCGGCCGCCTCCTCGGTTGCCCGACGGGCCCTGGCCGCCTCGCGCCGGGCCCAGTCCTGAAACGTGGGGCAGGCCGGGAAGCTCGCCGACAGGCAGTACGCCTCCTGGTGCGCGATCGCGCGAGGCGCAGGGCGCAGCTCGGCGTAACAGCGGTGACGGTGGTCCGGACGCTCCGAGCGTTCGTCGCGATCATCTTCGAAGGCCACGAACGGGCAGGCGACGGCGCGTTCGACTGGGGCGCTTCCGCGTTCGGTCATCAGCGGCCATGATACCCGCGGCTCGGGCCCGGCCGCCGCCGGCAGGGAGCCGGGCCCACCGCTCGATGACGCTCACCAGACGGGTGGCTGTCATGATCTCCGCGTCGGCCGTGGGATCCGGTCGCGATCTCGTAAGGAGGAACAGGCCATGGGCGACGATATCCCGGGCTCGAGGCCCGGCATGGCAGAGCCGGACGTCGGCGGCTCGATCACCGTCGACTCCGACGGCAACGTTCGCAAGGTCGAGGTCGACGTTCAGATTCCGGGCGCGAGCGGCGGCGATCCCGCCCACCTGGAATGGAGCCCTGGCCAGCACGATCCGGCCAACCCGGCCGGCCCCGGCTGGATGCCGAACACGTCGGATCCCAACGAGCCGGTCTACAACCCGCTTCCGGTGCGCCCGGGCTGGCATCGCGACCCGGTCACCGGCATCGATTCTCCGGATCTCAGCCTGCCGGCGAGCGACTCGTTCTCCGAGCCTGGCGACTATCCGCTGCCCAACCCCGACGAGCCGATCGTCTGAGGCCCAGCGCCGACCGCGGCGCAGCCATCCGCCCGGCACAATGGCCGGGTGACGAGCACCAGCGAGGAAGACCGCTACGAGGCTCGACGGCGACCTGCGGTCGCCCTGATCGGGTATGGCTGCTTCCTGTTGATCGGCTGGACCGGGGTCCTCGTTCCGGCCTTGATCCGGCCGGTCGAGGACAGCTTCGCCCAGACGGACGCGGCGGTGGGCGGATACTTTTTCGTCTTCGCCGCGTTCTACGGCATCGGCTCGTTCGGCGGCGGGCTGCTGACCGAGAGGCTCGGCCGGCGGGCAGTTCTGATGACCGCCGGCCTCCTCCTGGGCCTGGGACTGATCGGGCAGGCCCTGTCGCCGAACTGGCTCCTGTTCCTGGCAGTCGGGGTGCCGGCCGGATGGGCGGCTGGCGCGATAGACGGCGGGATCAACGGCTTGTTCCTGGCGCTGTACCCACGGTCGCGCGGCGGCGCCCTCAACCTGCTCCACCTCTTCTTCGCCCTGGGCGCCCTGACATCGCCGTTCCTCGTGGGTCAGCTCGTCTCTGCCGGCCTGTCCTGGCAGGCGGTGATGATCGCGACGGGCGCGGTGGCCGTCGGGTTGGGGCTGCTCCTGGCCAGGACGGAGATGCCCTCGGGGCAGATTCGCCAGGCTCCAATTGGCGGGCAATCGATCGTCGGGCCGCCTGGCGCAGAGTCGCGGCCCGGCGCGGCATGGCCGTTCGCCGCGCTGGCCATCGCCATCGGCTGCTACGTCGCTTCCGAGGTCGGCGTGTCCAACTGGCTGGTCCGCTTCCTCAGCGTGGCGCCGCTGGCCACGGCGACGGCGGGCCTGTCGCTCTTCTGGGGCGGGCTGACCCTGGGCCGCCTGCTCTCGTCACTCGTCGCCGACCGGCTCAATCCGGTGGCGTTCGCCGCGGCATCGGTGGGGCTCGCCTCCGTCGCGCTCGTCGCGGCTGTTCTCGTGCCGGCGCTTCCCGTCTCCATCGGCCTGTTCGCCGTGTCCGGCTTCTTCTTCGGACCGGTCTATCCGATGATCATGGTCGTGGGAGGCACCCTGTACCCGCACCGCCTCGCGGCGGTCAGTGGCGGCCTGGGTTCCGCGGCCGTCGCCGGATCGGTGCTCTATCCGCCGGTGATGGGGCTCCTGTCCGACCGGGTCGGCCTAGGAGCAGGCATGATCGGCGCCGGGATCCTGGCAGCAGCGTCGGGTCTCGCGCTCGTCGGCGCGAGCCTCGCGGCTCGTGGCGGACCCGCCTTGGGCCGACGCGCTTGATCGACCGCAACGTGCCTCAGCCGAGAGAGCTCAGACGCGTGAAGGCGACGGTTCGCGCCAGGCGCCGCAGAGACTCCCGGCTTAGCTTCGGATCCTGGAGGAGCACGAGGCGTATCGCGACCCACTGGTCTGACTTGCGCAGGAAGATGGCACGGTCCCCTTCGGTCGTTGATGAGGCCCAGGGATTGTTACCGCGCGGCTGGCGATTCCTGGGCGGGCGGCTCGCTGGCCGGTTCCTCCCCCGCCCCGGGGGTGAGCATCCGGCGCAGGACCTTGCCGATCATCGACTTTGGCAACTCGGTTCGGATCTCGATCTGGGCCGGCCACTTGTAGTGCGCCAGGTTCTCCTGGCAGTGGCGAGCGATGTCGTCGGTCGTGGCGGCCATGCCTTCCCGAAGGACCACGTAGGCGCGCGGCAGCTCGCCCTTGCGGGCATCCGGCATCCCGACCACGGCCGCCTCGGCAACCGCCGGATGGGCGAGCAGGACGTCCTCGATCTCGCTCGGGTACACGTTGGCGCCGCCCACGATGATGAGGTCCTTGATGCGATCGACGATCGTGAAGTAGCCGTCCTCGTCCATCGTCGCGACGTCGCCCGTGAAGAGCCAGCCGTCGCGCAGCATGTGGTCCGTCTCCTCGGGTCGCTCCCAGTAGCCCGACATCACCTGCGGCCCGCGGATACAGAGCTCCCCGACTTCGTTGGGCCCCAGGACCCGCTTCCCCGTCTCGAGGTCCACGATGCGCGCCTCCGTCGAAGGCAGGGGCAGCCCGATCGTGCCCTGCTTGCGAAGCCCGTGGATCGGGTTCACGTGGGTGACCGGGCTGGCCTCGGTCAGCCCGTATCCCTCGCAGAGCCGGCCGCCGGACAGCGCCTCGAACCGTTCCTGTACCGGCCCCGGCAGCGGGGCCGCACCGCTGATGCAGGCCTCGATCGAGCGGATGTCGTAGCGACCCAGGTGGGGATCGTCGATGAGCGTCGCGTAGAAGAGCGGCGCGCCGGGGAACAGTCGCGGCCTGCGGCGGTGGATCGTCTTGAGAACCGGGCCGGCCTCGAACCTGGGGTGGAGCAGCTGGGTCAGACCGTTGAGGATCGCGAAGTTCATGGCCACGGTCAGGCCGTAGCTGTGGAAATACGGCAGCGCACAGAGGATCCCGGCGGGCGCCCCATCGCCGCCCGGGAGGACCGCGGCGCACTGGACCACGTTCGCCACGAGATTCCGATGCGTCAGGATCGCCGCCTTGGGCAGGCCGGTCGTGCCACCCGTCGGCTGGAGCAGTGCCGCGTCGTCGGGACGCGCCACGGACTCGACGCGCTCCGCGGGGGTCTCCCGGAGCAGGCGGAACAGGTTGGGCGTGGCCGCGGTGTGACTGACCGGGTGCCAGCGGTTGGTGCGCCGCGCCTTGAGCGGGTAGAGCCAGCGGATCGGGATGGGCAGCGAGTCCTGGATCCCCGTGACGACGAGTCCGCTGGAGCCTGACGGCGTCTCGAGCGGCCGGTCGATCGCGGCCCGTGCCTCCGACACGCGGCCGACCAGCAGGTCGAGCGTGACCGAGATGCGCGGCCGCACCTGCCCGAGGAGCACCTCCAGCTCACGCTCCACGAGCAGGGGGCTCATCGGCGACACGATGCAGCCGGCACGCAGCGCGCCCAGGAAGGCGATGACGAAGGCGGGGCTCGTCGGCAGGTGGAGGCTGACCCGATCGCCATGCACCAGGCCGAGCCCGCGCAGGTAAGTGGCGAAGCGGTCGACCGCCCCGTCCAGCTCCGCGAAGCTCGTCCTGGTGCCGAAGAAGATGAGCGCGTCCCGAACCGGGAAGCGCTCGGCCGTCTTCCGCAGCATGCCGTCCACGGTCAGGTCCGGGATCTCGACCTCGGCTGGAACGCCGGGCTCGTAATTGGCGAGCCAGGGGCGTTCGGCGATGACCGTTCGCCCGGCGGTGGCAGGGCCAGCCGGCGAGGACGGTCGAGTGGGTGGGATCTCCTCTGTGGACGGTCGCGTCGTGGTC
>WNGA01003669.1_pt1 | contig 22962 bp, 12 predicted proteins | sample 5400061 | NCBI WGS metagenome assembly WNGA01 (sample SAMN13153366, study PRJNA577476) | soil metagenome | isolation source: 100 cm soil or saprolite under grassland replicate 2 | place: USA:California | collected 2016-06-15
TGAGGGCTTCGCGAGGTGCCAGCTCGCGAGCAGGTTGACGCCGCCCGCCGCGCCGGGGCGGTTGTTGTGCGGATGGCTCCACACGTCGTGCGTCCAACTGACGACGTTGCCCTGGGCATCGAGCCCGCCCGAGAGCTTCATCACCATCGCCGAGCCGTACGGCTCCCACTGAAACTCGTCGTCGCGCATCCATTGCAGCTTGACCGGGCGGCCGCCCGTCGCGCGCGCGACCAGCGCCGCGTCGAGCGCCACGTCGTCGGCGCCGTTGTGGCCGTAGCAGCCCGCGCCTTCGGCGTGGATGCAGTGGACGTTCGCCGGGTCGGTCGCGAATACCTTGGCGAGATCGCCGCGCAGCGGAAACACGCCCTGGCTGTGCGTCCACACCGTGAGCTTGCCTTCGCGCCACTGCGCCACCGCGCACGAAGGGCCGATCGAGCCGTGAACCTGGAACGCTCGCGTGTAGGTCGCATTCAGCGTCTTCGCCGGCGCGGCGGCGGTCGCGGAGGTCTTTTCGTTCACCACCGAGTCCACCGACTTGGCCTTCGTCATCAGGTGCTCGTACAGGGCCTCCCCCGACGGCGGCAGCGAAGCGCTCTCCTTCCATCGCGCGGATTTCTTGAGCAGCTCGCGCGCGCGGATCGCCTGCTCCTCGCGCTCGGCGGCCACGCCGAGGAAATCGCCGTCGCGCACGACCGCGATCACGCCGGGCATGCGCTTCACGGCGGCCTCGTCGAAGGAAACGAGGCGCGCGCCGGGCGAAGGCGGACGCACGACGCGCCCGAACACCATGCCGGGCAGGCGCACGTCCTGGACGTAAGCGGCGCCGCCGGTCATCTTCTTCGGGATGTCGCGGCGAAGCACGCTCTTGCCGACCCATTTATGTTCGGACGCGGGCTTGGGTTTGAACTTCGCGGATGCTTCGCGCTTGAAGTCGGCGTCGCTGACCAGAGTCCAGTAGGCCGCCGACTTTCCGCCTGGCCCGAGGCATGTGCCGTCGTTCACGGTGAGATCGGCCGCTGCGACGCCGAGCTTCGCAGCCGCGGCCTTCACCAGGATGTCGCGCGCCTCGGCGCAGGCGAATCGCAGGGCGGTGCCGCTGTTCTCGACCGACTGGCTGCCCGCGGTCTGGCCCTCGTTGGGAGTGAGCGCGGTGTCGCCGTGCACGATCCTGACGCGCTTCAGATCGACGTCGAGCTCGTCGGCGGCGATCTGCACGAGCGCCGTGCCGATGCCCTGCCCCAGCTCGATCTTGCCGGTGAAGACCGTGACCGTGCCGTCCGCGCCGATGCGCAGCCACGCGTCGAGCATGCGGTTGTTGTTGAGGCTGCCGGGCAGCGGCGCGGGCTTCGCCTGGCCGAGCGCCAGCTCGGGGGCAAGCGAAAACGAGATGACCAGCGCGCTGCCGGTCTTGAGGAAATCGCGGCGCGAGAGAGAGGGCTTCATGCCATCTCCTTTGCCGCGCGCTGCACGGCGCGAACGATGCGGTTGTGCGAGGCGCAGCGGCACAGGTGCTCGTTCAAGGCCTGCTTGATCTCGCCCTCGCTCGGGCGGGGATTGCTCGCCAGCAGCGCCTTGGCGGCCATGATCATGCCGTTGCTGCAATAGCCGCACTGGCAGGCCTGCTCCTCGATGAAAGCGCGCTGCAGCGGGTGGAGCTTCTCCATCGTGCCCAGTCCCTCGAGCGTGGTGATGGCTCCCTTCGCCGCGGCCGACACCGGCACCGAGCAGGAGCGCACGGACTTCCCGTCGATCAGCACGGTGCAGGCGCCGCATTGGGCGAGGCCGCAGCCGAACTTCGGGCCGTTCAGCTCCAGGTCGTTGCGCAGGACGTACAGGAGCGGCGTGTCGGGCGCGACCGACGACACGCGCCGCGCCGCGCCGTTCACCCGCAATGTGAACTCGGCCATGATCTCCTCCGGACGGGGTCTCGTGCTTGGGCGCCTAGACGGCGGCTCTTCTCGTCTTCAAGGCCAGCGCGCCGTCGCCAAGGAGAGCGAGCGCGAAGCAGGCGAGCGCCCAGAACAGCGGATACTCGTAGCCGCCGCCCTTGGCGGTGAAGATCCAGCCGTTGCCTGCATGGCCCAGATAGGCCGCGAAGAGCAGGTGAACCCCGAGAAAGACCGCAACCCATCGCGTATAGACCCCGAATATGAGCGCCAGTCCGCCGAGCGTCTCGTAGATCACGACGACCCAGGCGAACCACTCCGGCAGCCCCAGGGATGCGAAATACTTTCCGGCTCCCGCCATGCCGAACACCATGGCCTTGAGATAAAGACCATGCAGAATGAACAGGACCCCCATGCTGACGCGCAGCAGCAACGCTCCGTACGGTGCTCTCAGTGCATCGATCATTTTTCCCCCTTTCGGTCACGCCTTTCCGCGCATGAGGATGCACTTTTTCGGGCTCGCCGGCAAGGCCGGAGACCGTCGACGAGATCTTACTTCGGATAGAGAACCAGCTGGGTGCAGCGAAACAGCGCGAGCTTGCGCCGCTCTTCGCCGTGGGTAACGAGCGCGTCCCAGACCTGGGTGGTGCGCCCCAGGTGCACGGCGCGCGCCTCGCCCTGGAGCGTGCCTTCCTGCGCGGTATTGAGGAAATTCGCCTTGAGCTCCACCGTGGTGAAGTTCTGCGCGTTCCCGGGCAGGTGCGAAATGCAGCCGTAGCCTGCGAGCGTGTCGGCGAAGCTGATGATTGCCCCGGCGTGCAGATAGCCGTTCGGCGCGAGAAGCGCCTTGCGCAACTCGAGCTCCCCCTTCAGCAGCCCCTCGGACACTTCGGTGATGAGAAGGCCGACGAAGCCGGGCAGAAAATCCTTGCCGAACCGATTGAAGCGATCGACGTCGAACCCGGGCCGAAGCGGCATGATGTCTCCTTCTTGAGATGCCGCTATCTTATACTTGCCGACGAACCTGACAGATCATGAGCGAAGGCATCGGATACGCGCTCGGCGCGATGCTGCTCTACGGGGTGGCGGATTTCGTCTACAAGCGCGGCGCAGCGGCGGGGGCCGAGCCACATCAATTTCTGATGGTGCAGACCTGGTTCTTCTCCTCGTTTGCGATCCTGTACGGGTTTTTCTCGGACGCGCTCGCGCTCAATCGCGGGGCGCTCTGGGGCGCAGCGGCCGGCGTGCTGGTCGTCATCGGGTACTACAACTTCGCCCGCAGCCTCAAGTCGGGCGCGGTCAGCACCCACGCGACGATCTTCCGGATGAGCTTCGCCGTCACCGTGGCGCTCGCCGTGCTGGTGCTGGGCGAGCCGCTCACCGCGCCCAAGCTCGCCGGCCTCGCGCTCGCGCTGGTGGCGGTCTGGCTGCTGCTCGCCGCGCCGGGCGCCGCGAGCAGCGACGCCCATCGCGAGCGCCGCTCCTCCCTCGTGCGCGTGCTCGTCGCGACCGTCGCGGTCGGGATCGCGAGCTTCACCTACAAGCTGGGCCTGCGCGAGGGCGCGACGCCGATCTCGCTCGTCGCCGCCCAAGGGGCGGTCGCAGTTACCCTGTCGACCGCATTCTCGGCTTACGTCGATCGCCGCATCCGGCCTTCGCGAGCCGTATGGAGACACGCGCCCGTTGCCGCGGTTCTCCTGGTCGTCGCTTTCACGTTCCTCGCGAAAGGCCTCGAGGGCGGAGAAGCGAGCGTGGTGGTGCCGGTCGCGCAAATGGGATTCGTCGTGACCGCGCTCCTCGGGTTCTTCTTCCTGCGGGAGCCGTTCACGGCGCGCAAGTGCGCCGGCCTCGCCGCTGCGCTCGCCGCGCTGGCGAGCCTCGCGCGGGGCTGACGCGCGTCAGAACCTCTCGACCCAGGGGCGCAGCTCGACTTCCCAGGTCCAGGCGCTGCGGTGTTGTCTGTATACGTACAGGTAGTTCTTCGCGATCTCGTCGGGGAGGAGCATCCCGTCCGCGCCGCGCTCGCCCGCCCGCGGGTCGCCCGGGCCCCTCGCGATCCCGCCGTCGATGACGAAGTGCGCGACGTGGATGCCCTTGGGCGCGAGCTCCCGCGCCATGCTCTGCGCGAGGCCGCGCAGCGCGAACTTCCCCATCGCGAAAGGCGCCGATTCGGCGTAGCCCTTCACGCTCGCCGAGGCGCCGGTGAAGAGAATCGCCCCTGCGCATGGCCGCGCGGAATCTAGCGCGGCGGACCCTGCAGCGCGCGCGAGCATTCTCTTCGCAGCGGCCTGAGCGACCAGAAACCCCGCATAGCCCGTCACCCTTATCGTGCGCTCGACTTCCTTCGGGTCGAGTCCGACCAAGGGCCCGCGCACGCGGTAACCGGCGTTGTAGACGACGAGGTCGGGCACGCCCCATTTCGCCTCGACCGCGCCGAACATCGCCTCGACCTGCGCGAGGTCCGTGACATCGCAGGCGATCGGGAACGCGCTCGTTTCCTTCGCGAGCGAAGCGAGCTTGGAGATATCGCGCGCCGCAAGCGCGACGCGCATCCCGTCCTTTGCGAACAGGCGGGCGAGCGAAGCGGAGAGGCCGCTGCCCGCGCCGACGATGAGCGCGGTTTCGTGCACTACGCCGGCTCGGGCATGCTCAACAGCCCGCGCTGAATGAGCGAGCGGAACGCCTCGTAGGTCTCGCGGATGCCTTCGGCGAGCGGCATGTTTCCATAGTTTCCCAGCTGCGCGCGAAGCGGCTCGTCGGGCAGGTGCATGGGAAATGCGAGCGGCTGCCCCGAAGAGGTGATCGCGGCCGAAGGCGCGAGCTGCCTGAGGATGCGAAGCCCCTCCTCGACCGGCGCATAGACGCCGTTCATGTCGAAGACGGGGGCGCCCTTGCGCTCGCGCGAGACGGCGTGAATGAACGCGCTCGCGACCTCGCCCGCGTACAGCCACGATACGCCCCCGGAAAAAGGCACCTCGTAGGGCTTGCCCGCGGCGGCGGCGAGAATCGCGAAAGTCGTTTTCGAGGTGAGGCCCTGGTCGCGGCCCACGCCGTAGACGACCCCCGGCCTGATGCCGACGCTCGCGACGTTCCAGTCCTCCGAATACACCTTTGCGATCTGCTCGTCGCAGTGTTTGTACGCGCCGTAAAGCGTGTGCATGGCGCCATGGCCCTCGTCCATCGCGCCGTAAGCCGCGATCGAGCTCGCGTAGGCGATGCGCCCGATCCCGAGACGCCGCGCGGCCTCGAACACGTTGACCGTGCCGACCACGTTCACTTTCGCCCCCGCGACGGGGTCGGCCTTGCAGAACGGCACCTGCAGAGCCGCGAGATGGATGACCGCGCAGGGGCGCAGCGCATCGAGAGCATCGACGATCACCTTGATCTCGGAGACGTCGCCGGTGCGCCACCGGATTTTTTCCAGATCGCCCTCGGCAATGAGCAGGCGCGGTCGCCGCTTGTCTTCCGACAAGTCGAGCGCGCACGCCGGAACGCCGGCGCGCACGAGCAGCGCGAGCACCCAGCTGCCGATACAGCCGCCCGCGCCCGTGACGAGGACGGGGCCGGGAAAGCTCGTGCGATCGATCGAAAAACGTTCTTTCATGCAAATCCCCTTGACCGCCACAGTGGGCGCGGCTAACCTGCCGTCGCCCTCCCGAAATTTTCCCAAAAACGCGACGCCCCGGCAAATCGAGCACCCGCATGGCATCGGTGACCCTCTCCGGCGTGCGCAAGAGCTTCGGCTCGACCGAGGTCGTGCACGGCGTGGACGTCGGTGTCGAGGACGGCGAGTTCTGCGTGCTGGTCGGCCCCTCGGGCTGCGGCAAGTCGACGCTCCTGCGGATGATCGCCGGGCTGGAGGAGATTTCCGGCGGCCGGATCGCGATCGGGGACCGCGTCGTGAACGGCGTCGCTCCGAAGGAGCGCGACATCGCCATGGTGTTCCAGAACTACGCGCTCTACCCGCACATGAGCGTGTACGACAACATGGCCTTCAGCCTGATGCTCGCCGGAGAGTCGCGCGAGCAGACGCGCCTGCGGGTCGAGGAGGCGGCGCTGATCCTCGGGCTCGAGGAATACCTCCGGCGCTATCCGCGCCAGCTCTCCGGCGGCCAGCGCCAGCGCGTCGCGATGGGACGCGCGATCGTGAGGAAGCCGCAGGTGTTCCTGTTCGACGAGCCGCTGTCCAACCTGGACGCCAAATTGCGCGTCGCGATGCGCACCGAGATCAAGGCACTTCACCAGAGATTGAAAACTACCTCGCTCTACGTCACCCACGACCAGATCGAGGCGATGACCATGGCGGACAAGATCGTGGTAATGAACGCGGGCCGCGTCGAGCAGATCGGCTCGCCGCTCGAGCTCTACGACGACCCGGCGAACCAGTTCGTCGCCGGCTTCATCGGCTCGCCGGCGATGAATTTTCTCACCGGCCGCATGGCGAGAAACGGCGCCGGGTTCGCGGTGGCGGTCGGCGGCGGCGTGCACCTGCCCATACCGGTGCGCGCCGAGATCGCCGAGGGCCGCGAAGTGGTGGTCGGGGTGCGGCCCGAGCATTTCGCGGTGACCGACGACGGCGTGCCGGCGGAAGTGGTCGTGGTCGAGCCCACCGGCGCCGACACGCAGATCTTCTGCAAGCTCGCCGGCGTCGACGTCACGGCGGTCGTGCGCGAGCGCCACGTTTTTCAACCCGGCGCGGCGGTGCGCCTCAAGCCACAATTGACCTATCTTTTCGATCCGTCGAGCGGCGCTCGACTTGCATAAGGAGGAGCCATGAGCAACAAGCGCAGGGACTTACTGAAAGCAGGGGCAGGCCTCGCCGCGAGCGCGACGCTGCCGATGATCTGGGCGAAGGACGCGCACGCCCAGTGGAACAGCCAGCCCGAGAAGGGCGCGAAGCTGCGCGTGCTGCGCTGGAGCCGCTTCGTCCAGGGCGACATCGATCAGTACATGAAGAACGTGCAAGCCTTTACCGCCAAGTACGGCATCGAAGTGCGCGTAGACAGCGAGAGCTGGGAAGACGTGCGCCCGAAGGCGGCGGTCGCGGCTAACACCGGCGCTGGACCGGACATCATTCTCGGCACCTACGACGATGCCAATCTTTATCCCGAGAAGCTGGTGGACGTCACCGATCTATGCAACTACCTTGGCAAAAAGTACGGCGGCTGGTACCCGACGTGCGAGCTCTATCTCAAGCCCGACGGCAAGCGCTGGATCGGCGTTCCCCTCGGCGCGACCGGGAGCATGATGGTCTACCGCGAGAGCCAGATGAAGGCCGCGGGCTTCCAGAGCTTCCCGAAGGACACCGACAGCTTCCTCAAGATGATGAAGGCCCTCAAGGAGAAGGGCACGCCCGGCGGGTTCGCCCTCGGCCACGCCACCGGCGACGCCAATACCTGGTGCCACTGGCTGGTGTGGACCTTCGGCGGCAAGCTGGTCGACGAGAAGAACAACGTGGCCATCAACAGCCCCGAGACGCTGCGGGCGCTCGAGTACTCGAAGGAACTCTACGGCACGTTCATCCCGGGCACGCTGTCCTGGCTCGATCCGAACAACAACAAGGCCTTCCTCGACGGGCAGATCTCGGTGACCAACAACGGCATCTCGATCTATTACGCGTCGAAGAATTCCAAGGACCCGAAGATCAACGCGCTGCAGACCGACATCAACCATGCGAGCTATCCCGCGGGGCCGGCCGGCGTCTCAAGCGCCTGCCACCTGTTCATGAACCAGATGATCTTCAAGTACACGAAGTATCCGAAGGCGGCCAAGGAATTCATCCGTTTCATGATGGAGGAGGAGCAATACGGAGCGTGGCTCCAGGCGGGAATCGGCTATACCGCGGGCCCTCTCGTTGCCTACGAGAAAAACCCGATCTGGACGGTAGACCCGAAGCACACGGCTTACCGCGACGCCTGCAAGCAGCTGCGTCCCGCGGGGTACGCGGGCAAGCTCGGCTACGCGTCCGCAGGCGCGCTCGCAGACTTCATCATCGTGGACATGGTCGCCGAAGCCGCCTCGGGCGATAAGTCGCCGAAGGAAGCCATGGAGCGCGCCCAGAAACGCGCCGAGCGGTATTACAAGGTATAGCGCAAAGGCAACGAGGTATTGCGCTAAAGCAACAAGGTTTGAACAGCAGTTTTTTCGACAACAGGAACACCCTCGGGCTGCTGTTCATGCTGCCCGCGGGTGTTCTGCTTCTGCTTTTCCTTACGTACCCTCTCGGGCTCGGCACCTGGCTCGGCTTCACCGACGCCAAGATCGGCCGTGCCGGTGAGTGGATCGGAATCGAGAACTTCCAGTTCCTCATCGGCGACAGCGTCGCACGGCTGTCGCTCTTCAACACGCTTTTCTACACGATCGTAGCGAGCGTGCTGAAGTTTGTCCTCGGGCTGTGGCTGGCTCTGATTCTCAACCGCCACCTCCCGTTCAAGTCGTTCATCCGGGCGATCGTGCTGCTGCCGTTCATCGTGCCGACGGCGCTCTCCGCAATCGCGTTCTGGTGGATCTACGATTCCCAGTTCTCGGTCGTGAGCTGGACGCTTGCGAAGATGGGCCTGATCGACCGGTACATCGATTTCCTGGGCGAGCCCTGGCTCGCGCGGCTCTCGGTGACCGCGGCGAACATCTGGCGGGGCGTCCCGTTCGTTGCGATTTCCCTCCTCGCGGGCCTGCAGACCATCCCGCCGTCCCTGTACGAGGCATCCTCGATCGACGGCGCGACGCCCTGGCAGCAGTTCTGGAACGTCACGCTGCCGCTGCTCACGCCGATCATCGCGGTGGTGATGACCTTCAGCGTGCTCTTCACGTTCACGGATTTCCAGCTCATCTACGTGCTCACGCGCGGCGGGCCGCTCAACGCCACTCACTTGATGGCGACGCTCGCGTTCCAGCGCGGCATCCCCGGCGGCGCGCTCGGCGAAGGCGCCGCGCTGGCGATGCTGATGGTGCCGTTTCTGCTGGCGGCGATCATGTTCTCCTACTTCGGATTGCAGCGCCGTGCCTGGCAGCAGGGCGGCAGCGACAAATGAGCGATAAAACCGAGGCCGCGGGAATGGAGTACCTGCAATCCTTGCCGCGACGCTGGGTGACGCTCTACGTCCCGCTCGGGGTGTTCATGTTCGTGCTGCTGTTCCCGTTCTACTGGATGGTGATGACCTCGTTCAAGTCGAACGAGGAGCTGATGTCGAAGGCGGCGAACCCCTTCTGGATCGTCAAGCCTACGCTCGATCATTTCGAGAAGCTCCTGTTCCGCACTGAATACCCGCAATGGCTCTGGAACACGATTCTCGTCTCGGTGGTCGCGACCTTCATTTCGCTATTCGCGGCAGTGCTCGCCGCCTACGCCATCGAGCGGCTGCGGTTCAGGGGCTCGCGCCCGGTCGGGCTGTCGATCTTCTTCGCCTACCTCGTCCCGCCGTCGATCCTGTTCATCCCGCTCGCGCTCATCGTGTTCAAGCTGGGGCTATTCGACTCGGTGTGGGCACTCATCCTCACCTATCCCACGTTCCTGATACCGTTCTGCACCTGGCTGCTCATGGGCTATTTCCGCACCATTCCGTACGAACTGGAAGAATGCGCCCTCATCGACGGGGCGACGCGCTGGCAGATCCTGGTGAAGATCATGCTGCCGCTGGCGGTGCCGGGACTGATCTCGGCCGGGATCTTCGCCTTCACGCTGTCGTGGAACGAGTTCATCTACGCGCTCACCTTCATCTCGTCATCGGAGAACAAGACGGTGCCGGTCGGTGTGATCACCGAGTTGGTCGAAGGCGACGTCTATCACTGGGGCGCGCTGATGGCGGGTGCGCTCCTCGGCTCGCTGCCCGTGGCGATTCTCTATTCGTTCTTCGTCGAGTACTACGTCTCGGGCATGACGGGAGCGGTCAAGGAGTGAACCAACTCGATTTCAAGGGACGCACCGCCATCGTCACCGGAGGGCTGCAGGGGATCGGCGCCGCGATCGCGAGGCGCCTCGAGGGTTCCGGCGCAACCGTCAGGGTGTGGGATCTCGCCGCAAACAAGGACCCGGTCGACGTTTCGAACGCGGCCGCGGTCGAGCGCGCGACGGCGAAGGCGCTCGCCGAGCTCGGCAAGATCGACGTGCTCGTCAACAACGCCGGCGTCGCGGGCCTGAACGTCGCCACGGCCGAGTACCCCGTCGAGGAATGGGAGCGAGTGCTGAGGGTCAATCTCACGAGCCAGTTCCTGTGCTGCCGCGCGCTCGCCCCGCACATGGTGAAGCGCAAGTACGGGCGCATCGTCAACATCGCCTCGATCGCCGGGAAGGAAGGCAACCCGAACGCGGTCGCCTACAGCGCGTCCAAGGCGGGGGTTATCGCGCTCACCAAATCGCTCGGAAAAGAGCTCGCGCAGACGGGCGTCCTCGTGAACTGCGTCACTCCCGCGGCAGCGAAGACCGCGATCTTCGACCAGATGACGAAGCAGCACATCGACTATATGCTCTCGAAAATCCCCATGAACCGCTTCGTCACGGTGGAGGAGATCGCCTCGCTCGTATGCTGGCTCGCGTCGGAGGATTGTTCTTTCTCCACCGGTGCGGTGTTCGACATCTCCGGCGGCAGGGCGACCTACTGACATGGCAAAGAAGAAGACGCCTGCGCTTCGCAGCCAATCCTGGTTCGGGCGGCAGGACATCTACGGCTTCATCTACCGCGGCTGGGTGAAGAACCGCGGCGTGCCGCAGGACCAGTTCGACGGGCGCCCCGTAATCGGCATCTGCAACACCTGGTCCGAGCTCACGCCCTGCAACACGCACTTCCGCACGCTCGCCGAACACGTCCGGAACGGCGTGCTCGAGGCGGGCGGGTTCCCGATGGAATTCCCGGTGATGTCGCTCGGCGAAACCCTGCTGCGCCCGACCGCGATGCTCTACCGCAACCTCGCCAGCATGGACGTCGAGGAGTCGATCCGGGCCAATCCGCTCGACGGCGTGGTTCTCCTCATGGGCTGCGACAAGACGACGCCTTCGCTCCTCATGGGCGCGGCGAGCGTGGACATCCCGGCGATCGGTGTGTCGGGCGGCCCCATGCTCTCGGGCAAGTACCGCGGCAGCGACATCGGCTCGGGCACCAACGTCTGGTCGATGTCGGAGGACCTGCGCGCGGGAAAAATAACGATCGAAGAGTTCCACGAGGCTGAGTCCTGCATGAACCGCTCGCACGGCCATTGCATGACCATGGGCACGGCGTCCACGATGGCCTCGATGGTGGAAGCGCTCGGCGTCGGCATGCCCGGTAACGCCGCGATCCCGGCGGTGGATGCGCGCCGCTACGTGCTCGCCCGCGCCGCGGGCCGGCGCATCGTGGAACTGGTGAAGGAGAACGTGACGCTCTCCAGGATCCTCACGCGAGCCGCCTTCGAGAACGCGATCCGGGTGAACGCCGCGATCGGCGGCTCGACCAACGCGGTGATCCACCTCATCGCGATCGCGCGGCGCATCGGCGTCGATCTGAAGCTCGACGACTTCGACCGCATCGGCCGCGGCGTGCACTGTTTGGTGAACCTCATGCCCTCGGGCAAGCACCTGATGGAGGATTTCTATTACGCCGGAGGGCTGCCCGCGGTGATCCGCGAGCTCGGCGCGAACGGGCTCCTGCACAAGGACGCGCTCACCGTGAACGGCAAGAGCCTCTGGGAGAACAACAAGGACGCCCCCTGCTGGAACCGCGACGTGATCTTCCCGTTCAGGAAACCGTTCAAGAAGAACTCCGGGATCGCCGTGCTGCGCGGCAACCTCTGCCCCGACGGCGCCATCATCAAACCTTCGGCCGCGACGCCGAAGCTGATGAAGCACAAGGGCCGCGCGGTGGTGTTCGAGAACATCGAGGACTTTCACAGGCGCATCGACGATCCGAAGCTTGCCATCGACAAGAACTGCGTGATGGTGCTCAAGAACTGCGGGCCGAAGGGCTACCCGGGCATGGCCGAAGTGGGCAACATGCCGCTGCCGCCGAAACTGCTGAAGCGCGGCGTGACCGACATGGTTCGCGTCTCGGATGCGCGCATGAGCGGCACCGCCTACGGAACGGTGGTGCTGCACGTCGCGCCCGAGGCCGCTGCGGGCGGCGCGCTCGCGCTCGTCGAGAACGGCGACGAGATCGAGCTCGACGTCGCGAAGCGCAGGCTTCAGCTACTCGTATCGGACGATGAGCTCGCGCAGAGGCGCAGGAAATGGAAAGAACCCGAACCGCCGCTCGAACGCGGCTACTGGCGCCTGTATTTCGATCACGTGCTGCAGGCGGACGAAGGTGCGGATCTCGACTTTCTCGCGGGGAAGAGCGGCAACTTCGTTCCGCGCGACAACCACTAGTGCCGTTCCAACTGTCCCGAGCCAGGATTCCGGTAACTCACCGGAAGCCAATGCCGATGGCTGCTTCCGACACGGCGAATGAGCGAGGATTGATTTGCTTACCCGTTTCAATGAGCTGTGGGCAGGCGTTAAGCCAAACTCTCAATATGAAAATAAAAGTGTGACAAATTACCGCAGCCATAGTAGCCTGTGCGTGCGTGCCGGTCGGGCACGCGGAAACAAAAAAGAGTCACACGTAACAAGCACGGATTGTCGGTTTCATTCGGTTCGTCGCGCGCCGCGCACCTGATTCGCAGCGTGCGCGATCGGCGGGAGGGCCGCCGCACACCAGCGAGGAAACCGGATTCGGGGGAGCACCCCGATCGGGTGCCGTGGTCACGTGGTGGGGGAGGCTCGCATGAACGCGCCGCTCGAATGGCCGCTGCGCCGCGCACGCGCACACCGCCGCCGTCCGCCGCTTGCGCCGCCGTTCCGGCGCAAGATCCTTTTCGAGGCGCTCGAGCCGAGGCTGTTGTTCTCGGCGGACGTCGCGTCCCCTGCGGTCGACGAGCTGCTGCAAGCCGCCGCCGTCCCGCAGGACGAGCAGCGCGCGCCCGCGCTGCTGCAGGGCGAGGCGAGCGGCGCGCCGGCCGCCGCGGACGCCGCTGTATACGATACGGATCCCGCCGCCGGCGCCTCGATCATCGATGAGGGCGTGCCGTCCTCGGCGGACGCGGGGCCTGCCGGGCAGCTGATTTTCCTCGATCTCGACGGTGCGCTCGGCGTCGACTACGAAGGCCCGGTCTCCGTCGACGACATCGACGTCGCCGCGTTCTCGGCGTCCGGTGCCCTGGCCGGCCACGAGGACGAGATCGCCGCTTCGATCCTGGCCCTGCTCGACGAGGCGTTCTCCGGATCGGGCGTCGCGTTCACGCTGGACCAGCCTCTCGTAGGCGATTTCTCCACGATCTACATCGGCGGCGACGGCGACGAGTTCGCGCAGTGGGGCCGCTACTACGGCCTGTCGGAAAAGGTCGACACCGGCAACCTCGACGCGAGCGACATCGCCTTCGTCTTCAGCGACAACATCTCCGCGGCCGGCCTGACGGCGCAGCAGTACGGCGAGCTGCTCGGGCACTACATCGGGCACGAAGCCGGCCACCTGCTGGGACTCGAGCACGCGCACACGGTCGCGGCTGCGGACGATCCGCTCGCCGAGGTCGCGTTCAAGCCCTACACGCACGTCGAGATCGCCAAGGACGTCCTCGCCGATCTGTTCGGCGACCCGAACACTACCCTCGACGACGGGAAGCTCACCATCGCCGGCAACGAGTACGACGTCCACCCGAAGATCGTGGCCGCGCTGAAGGACTATTCCGAGTTCTACTTCGCCGGCGCGGTCGGTCCCGACGGCTTCCCCGATCTGGCGATGGGCCAGGGGGTCATCCATCCGACCGACACCGGGACCTGGCTCACGCGCATCCTCGACATGGCGTGGCAGGCGCAGAGCGACGACTCGTTCAGCGAGGTCGAGAAATCGCAGATCCTCGCCTGGTCCTACGGCTTCCTCACCCACGCCGCAGGCGACCAGTGGTCGCACACGCTGGTGAACGAGTTCTCCGAGGGTGTCTTCCCCGCTTTCGCCGACATTCTCACCGATCAGAGAGACCTCGCGAACGCGGTGCGCCACATCCTCGTCGAGGCCTACGTCGGCGACGCGACGCACGGTTTCGACGGCAATCGCGACGACCGCACGCGGCTCCCGGACGGCGACGTCAGCGACGACAGCACGCCGGCCGTTCCCCTGGACGCGCCGATCCGGTTCATCTACGAGACCCTGATCCGGCCGTTCCCGTTCGATCCGTCGGCCCTATTGAAGACCGACCTCGATGCACGGGCCTTTACGATCAATGGCACGGCGCGCACGATCGCCAGCTTGAGCGGCAGCTTCATCGATGACGGGTTCACAATCGACCAGGAGATCAAGACCTCCGGCTTCGCGAGCGCGGCGAACAACGGCACCTTCCATATTGCCCGGGTCACCCCATTCACGATCACGGTGAAAGAGTCGACGCTCGTTAGCGAGAGCGCCAGCCAGTCGGACGGCGACGAGAGGATCGAGGGCACCGCGGCGAACGGACCGGTCGCCGAGATCCGCCCGGGCGGTGTGCTCACCGTCGACGCCGCGACGCACACCATCCTCAGGTCCGCCGGCAGCTTCATCGAGGACGGCTTCGAGCCCGGCCACAAGATCACGACCTCGGGCTTCGCCGATCCGGCGAACAACGGCGTTTTCCACGTCACGGCGGTCACCGCGACCACGCTCACCGTGCGCGAGGCGCTCGCGAGCGAGGGCGCGAGCCCGGCGAGCGGCGACGAGACGATCGAGGTCTTCGTGCCCTACACCGAGAAGACCCGGATCGACGTCGATGCGGCGGCCGACGCCTTCGTGCGGACCTCGGGGAGCTTCATCGACGACGGCTTCGTCGAGGGCCAGCGCTTCACCGTCTACGGCCTGAACGATTATAGCGGCGACTATCTGGTCAAGACCGTCGATGCCCTCACCCTGACGGTCTGGCAGGACCTCGGTCCCGCCGACGAGACGGGCGACGGCGACGAGCAGCTGGTGGTGCAGGGCAAGCGCGGCAAGGTGCTCGACACCATATTCGCGATGCGCGACGCGGTCGAGATGGCCGCGATCAAGATCGGCCCGCGCCTCGATCTCGGTCCCCTCGTCTCCCAGACGATCGAGGACGTGCTCCAAAATCTCTTCAACTCCGACCCCGAGTCGCCCGGATTGAAGAGACTCTACGGCGCTTATCTCTACAATTGGGTCGACGATATCAACGAAGGCCTGCGGCATTGGGGCGAAGCGGGCCTGGCGGTGAGCCGGGCGCTGTTCGATCCGCAGAGCCGGCGCGACCTGCAAAACGAAAAGGGCAAGTTCAAGGACGAGTCGGGCGCCGACCGCGCCAGGATCGAAAGCGACGTCAACTGGCACCAGGTCATGCGCGCCGAGCTGGACGACCTCAACGGCGACGGCCGGACCAACGACTCGTTCATCAACAACCACCTGCTGCCGATGTTCGGCTTTCCGGACCAACTCGGCATGGTGCGCAAGGCGCTTCAGAAAGTCGCGAGCACCCTGGACACGGTCCTCGCACCGCTCGGGATCGTGCTCAATCCCCTCAAAGACATCGCCGCAGCCTTCGACGAGGTCGTCGATAACTTCATCAGGGACCAGATCAAGGAGCGCTTCGGCATCGACCTCGAGGTGTACGAGTTCCTCGAGCAGCTCAACTCGAAGATGGACCTCGCGAGCATCACCGTCGGCGGCACGGAACTCTCGATGTTCAAGCCGGGCGACCACGAACGGCTCGATCTCCTGATGGGCCTTCCCGCCGATCATCACGCTCCGCTGTCCGCAGAAGTCGGGGAGTCCGTGACCTTCCTCGACATCACCTTCACCTTCTACGCGGGCGCCGAGGGCCGGCTCGCGGACACCGCGGAATTCGACAAGCACGGCTTTGCCGCCTACGACAACAGCGTGACGCTCTCGCGCATGCTGCTCCTGATGGAGGATCCCGCCGACGGCGCCGGCGGCGGGACCGCGGGGGCCAACCAGCTGAGCAAGCTGTACAGCGACATCCTCACCACCCTCGAAGGGAGGCCGACGCGATTCGAGTTCTCGCTGCTCAATCTCAACGGCGCGCACGGCGGCAACGTCCTCACCTCGACCCTGCCGGGGATTCCCGGGTCCGAGCTCAGGCCCTGGCTGGTCTCGATCGACGGCGACCACGGCTGGCGCATGGACAGCCAGACGACGACGACCGCGCTGTTCCGCATCAGCACCCAGAACGACACGGCCAGCCCGGCGGTGTGGCAGACGACCGTCGCGCCGGGCACGTACAAGATCTACGCGACCTGGCAGACCAACGTCACGCAGTTGCTCGACAACCTCACCGACTCGACCTGGCCGGACCAGGCCATCCTGCCGGCGACGAACGCCCGGTACACGATCAAGGACGGCACGATCGCGCTCGCGACGCAGCCCGACCTGGTCAACCAGCGCCGCTTCGCGAGCGACCCGGCGTTCCCGGGCGGGGTCGAGGACCACGGCCTCGCGTTCCGGTTCCTCGGGACCTTCACGATCACCGGCTCGATCCTGCGCGTCGAGCTCTCCAACATCGCCGACGGGCACGTGATCGCGGGACCGCTACTTATCCAGGAGGCCGGCGGGGCCTTGCGCCGCGTCCAGAACAACCGCGACCCGGAGACGCTCGCGCGGGTCGCCCCGTTCGAGTACAGCGACGACAACGACGACTGGACCGATCTCGTCTACAAGACCGGCACCGGCAACGACCCGCTCTGGGAGAGCCGCACGCTGCGGCCGGTGTTCCGCACCCTGTTCGACGACTGGCAGAACCCCGGGCCGAAGTTCCCGGCGCTCGGCGACCCGGCTTCGTCGAGCAAGATCCTGTTCGCCACCGGGTCGGCCCTCCTGACGGTCGAGGACAAGAACATCCTGGACGCGTTCGCGGCGTTCCTGAAGAGAAATCCGAACCTCGGCGTCACGATCGCCGGGCACACCGACACGGTCGGAGACGCCGACGACAACCAGTTGCTGTCCGAGCGCCGCGCCCTGGCCGTCTTCAACTATCTGACCGACCCGGCGTTCGGACACGCGATCGATCCGGCCCGGCTCACGCAAATAGGCTTCGGCGAGACCCTGCCCGCCGTCCCGACCCCCGACGGCACGGACAACACCGAGAACCGCCGCGTCGAGCTGATCGTCCCGCTGCCCTCGCACGCGACGCCCTTCGGGCCGAAAGTGGCCGACCAAGACCTCGAGATCCCGATAGGGGAGTCGCTGAAGAACCTGTTCCTCGACTCGGTGAACGGCCTGTTCGACTTCACGAAGAGCCTGGAGAGCACGGACGCGTTCAAGGCCAGGCTGCCGCTGTTCGAGCGCTCGCTCGCCGACATCCTCGACCTTTCGGGCAAGGTGAACACGAACCTGCGCCAGCCGGTCTCGAACTACTTCGCCACCGACGACACGCCGACGCTGCACGAGCTGTTCGACGCGATCGATGAGAACGTCGGCATCGGCGACGCCTCGCGCTCGCCGGTGCTCGAGTTTGCCCTCGATTTCCATACGATCTTCGATCGCGCCCTCGAGCTCGATCCCGGCGCGCAAGGCGGCGGCTTCGGCATCGACAGCACGCTCGAGGTGGATGCCGCCCTGCGCTTCGTCGATGCGCTCGACGAGCTGCTGCCGAAGTTCGCGGTCGGGATCGACCTGACGCCGAACTTCGACGGCACGACCGGCACCGCGAGCAGCAGCCTGACGGCCGCCCCCGCTTTCGAGAGCACCACGGGGCTGAGCGACCGCATCTACGTCAAGGCGGACCGGGCGATCCTCGGCGCGAAGGCGCACACGGCGGACCTCAACCTCGACGCGCACTTCGGCTTCCTCGGCGTGGGCGTGGTCGACGGCTCGCTCGACTTCGACGCCGAGCTGGTGGTCGATTTCATCGATCCGAACCACGACGGGCGGCTCTCGCTCGCCGAGATCGTCGACACGCCGATCGGGGCGCTGGTGCATACGGACTTCTCCGGGGCGCTCGCGGCTTCGCTGCCGATCCGGGTCGACGTCGGGCTTTCCGGCTTCGACAATCTCGACATCGGCTCGGTCGAGATCAGCGCGACCGACCTGCTCGATCCCGACAGCTACTCGCTCGCGTTCGACGGCAACTTCGACCGGCTGTTCGACTTCCGCAACATGAACGCGGCGAGCCTCGCGAGCCTGCTCGGGCGGATCTCGGACTTCCTCGACCAGGTCCGGGGGACGCGTTTCGAGAGTCTCAAGATCCCCTTCACCGGCAAGAACGTCGGCGACCTGCTCGACATCAAGGACGCGTTCGCGGATTTCCTGTTGTTCGACGACGGCAACAGCACTGCAAGGGAGGAGCAGCAGCTGGTCGCCGACCTGAACGCGGCGCTGGCGAGCGCCGGCCTGTCGAGGACGATCCGCGCGGAGAGCCGCAACGGCAAGAACATCACCCTGGTCGCCAAGGACCCGAGCGTCGCGAGCTTCAGCGTCGCCGCATCGGGCGAGGACGCCGGCGGCGCCGGCGATCTCGGCCTCGCCGGGCCGCAGCAGTCCTCCAAGGTGAACGGCCTCACCGAGATCACCTTCGCCAACGAGGTCGACACCGTCAACCGCGGCACGCCGGAAGCGCCCGCTTTCGGCTACCGGCTGAGGACGGGCAGCGCCGGCCTGCAGATCACGATCGGCAGCGAGACCTTTTCCGTCCTGCTGCGGCAGTCCGACGCCGCCGACAACACCGAGGTGGGCGTGGCCGGCGCCCGGCTGCTCTTCGGCGACAACACGGCGACGTTCCGGACGGCGCAGGAGATGGCGACGCGCCTCTCGTTCATCCTTGGCGTGCCGTTCCACTACGATGAAACCGATCGCAGCCTGTACTTCGATTTCGCGCTCGACCGCACCCTGTTCCAGGGCGAGCTTCCCCTGAAGTTCGACCTCGATCTCGCCCCGCTCGCGAACCTTTCCAGCGACACGAGCCTGCGCCTGCGCGCCGACGCCGACCTGAGCCTCAGGATCGGGGTCACCCTCGGCGACGCGCCGCCGAGCACCCTGCTCACGACGGAGAGCCGCCTGTCCTCCTCCGCGGCGGGCAGCGCGCCGGTGGTCAACAGCGGCGACGGCGTACGCATCAAGACCGCCGAGAGCCTCGTCGCCGACGCGCCGGTGCAGGAGAGCACCTGGCACCTGAGCGCCGACGCGCATTTCAAGCTCTTCGTGAACGGCGCGGACACCGCCACGATCACCATCGCCAAGAGCGCAACCCTGCTGAACGAGTCCGAAGCCGACCTGGAGGCGGACCTCAACGCGCAGCTCGCCGGCACCGGGGTGAGCGCCGTGATCCGGGATTCGCGCATCGCGTTCCGCGCCGATCCGGGCACGACCGGGTTCCGCATCGAGGCCGATACGAGCGATCCCGCCACGCGCGAGCTGGGCCTCGGCGCGAGCCAGAGCGCGCAGGATCTGTCGCTGGTCGCCAGCGACACGGCGCCGGCGGACGGCCGGCTCGCCGTGGATCCGGACGATCCCGCAAAGAGCGCGTCGTTCCTGCTCTCGGTCACCACCGCCGACCCGGAGGCGACCTTCGAGGTGTCGGTCGCGCAGCAGGACACCGCCGACAATTCCACCCGCGCGGACCTGGTCGCCGACGTGAACGACGCGCTTGCGCGCGTCGGGCTGGGCGACCAGATCTACGCCGAGCTCGACGGCGCCTCGATCGTGCTCCTCGCCGTCGACGACGGAGTCACCACGTTCACCCTGTTCACGGAGCAGGACGATCCGGCGGCGAAGGAGCTGGGCTTCCTGTCGGCGACGGCGTCGACTTCCGGCACTAAGACGCTGGTCGCGAGCGACGAGCTGCACGTCTCGGTCGGGCGCTTCGGCACCGACCTCAGCTTCGACGTCACGATCGGCGCTCAGACCACCACCGTGCATCTCGCGGCCGTGGACGGCGCCGGCGGCGTCTTCACGGGGGTCGACACCTCGACCAACTCGAGCATCATCGAGCTCGTTGCCGACCTCAACCGCGCGCTGCGCAACGCCGGGCTGCAGGACCCCCTCGACGCGGATCGGCGCATTCCCGCGACGAGCGCGCTGCGCGCCGAGGCCCTGGCCGGGCAGCTGGTGTTCACCGGCGGCACGGGGACGGGCAACTTCTCGATCAGCGCGCACGGCGCCGCCGCCGCCGCGCTGGGGCTCGGCAGTCCCGCGCAAACCTCGGACCGCAACGACTTTTTCGTCCTGACCCACAACGGCTTGATGCGGCCGGTCATCCTCGACGGCGCGAGCGACATCGGCGAAGTCATCGAGAGGATCGTTCACGCGACGGGCGGCAGCGGCACGCTGGACCGCAACGATCCCGACCTCCTCACACGCCTCACCTTCGGCAAGCCGCACGCCGACGATCTCATGACGGTCGCGGGCCTGACCTTCGGCGACGTCAGGGTCGGTTTCGACGCCACGCGCGCCGGTCTGCAATTGGAGGACAAGACCTTCGGCATGGGCGTGTTTACCGTCGTCCAGGTGAACGGCTCGGCGGCCGCGCTCGACCTGCGCATCGACCGTACCGAGGGGCTGGAGGACACGGACCTCGACGGCGACGTCGACGTCGACGACGGCTACGGCTTCATCGTGGGCGGGCAGATCGCGGGGGTCACGCTGTTCGACCGCTTGTTCGTCGAGAACGCGAGGATCGCCGCGGACCTGCTGATCACGACCGAGCCCGCCGTCGGCGACAATCCCCTGGTGCCCGAAGGCGTTTCGGCGAGCGCGACCTTCGCGAAGTTCGTCACCATCGGCCTCGACGGCGGCGCGACCTTCGACGCCGGCATCGAAACCGCGCTGAAGAATCCGGTCACCGGCGTGGCGGGCGGCCGGATCACGCTGACGCAGCTCTTCGCCGGCCTCGCCCACCCGGGGTCCGTCATCCAGACGCCGGTTTTCAGCGCAGGCGGTGACGTGGACGTCGGCGTGAGCGTCGACCCGCGCGTCGCGAACCTGATCCATCTGGGCGCGTTGCCGCGCCTCACCATCGACGTCCAGGATTTCGGCAATCCCTTCGTCGCTTCGCTCGTGAGCCGGCCGTTCACCCGCTTCGACCTCGGCCCGAGCAGCTTCGATCTCCGGTTCGATGTCCTGGACGACGACCCGGACGCCGGCGAAAGGACCTTCACCGTCAGCTTCGCCGGCACGGCGACCACCGCCTTCGAGCTCGAAGCGGAGCTGAACGCGGCGATCCGCGCCGCGCTCGACGCCGGGAACGTGACGCCGATGCTCATCAGGGCCGACGTCGTGAAGAGCGGCGGCAAGGACCGCGTGGTCCTCAGCGCGCTCGAAGACTCGGGCGTCGAGACGTTCACGATCGCGAACGCCACGGGCGGGGCCGCCACCGACCTCGGCTTCGATACGCACGAGTTCGGCAACGTCGATGCGGACTTGAAGCCGACGAACCAGGTCGGGAACACGATGCCGGATATCGACTTCGCCTTCCAGAACCTGGGCGACCTGCTCAAGTTCGACAACCCGAATTTCGGCTTCAATTCGATCCTCGACGCGCTCACCGCCCTCACGGATTTCCTCGGGCAGTTCGAGCAGTTCGGCTTCCTCAATAAGGACCTGCCGCTCATCGACATGAGCGTGAACGACGTGCTCGGCTTTGCCGGCAAGCTGAAGGCGGCGATCGCCGAGGCGCGGGCGAATCCGGCGGGCGCGATCGAGGAACTCGACGCCCGGCTGAAGGAGGCCTTCGGCCTGGATCCCGACAGCGACGCGTTCCGGCTGTCGCTCGACAAGACGGGGACCGACGGCATCGCGGGCACGCTCGACGACGACGACGTCCTCAAGCTCGCGCTGAACCTCGGCTCCGATCTCAACCGCCTCGTGAGTCTCGCGATCCCCGACATCAACATCCCGGTGATCGGCAAGGTGCTCGACCTCGGGGGCGCCGCCGGCCTGAACGTGCACGGCAAGCTCGACCTCCAGCTCGACCTGGGGATCGACCTCGAGCACCCGAGCGACGTCTTCGTCTACAACACGACCGGCATCTTCGGCGATCTCCTCGTCGACGGCGCGGACCTCGGTTTCCGGGCGGCGCTCGGACCCTTCGGGCTGTTCATCGAGGACGGGACGGTGGATGCGCATGCCGTCATCGCGGCGGGGCTGGATCTGGACCAGGGCGGCGGGCCGGTCACGCGCATCGCGATCGGGACGCTGTTCGACGATCTCGCAGGCAACCTGGCCGTCGAGGCCGACGGCGCGCTCGACCTCGTCCTGCCCGCCTTCTTCCCGACGAGCACCAAGGGACAGGGCGCCTTCGAGGTCCACCTCGGGCCGGACACCGACTGGCAGAACATCGTCGTCGGCAACGTCATCACGATCCCCGATTTCAACCTCGACGACCTCGGCGCGTTCGGCCTGTTCGACAACATCCAGCTCTCGATCGACGGCTTCGACCTGTTCCTCGGCGCCCTGCAGGATCTCCTCGACGGCGAGATCTTCGGCTTCGAGCTGCCGTTCATCGGCAGCAAGCTCGCCGCCGGCGCCGACTTCATCGCGGACTTCCGCGAAGGCTTCTTCGCCGACTTCCGCAACTTCATCGAGACCGCCAAGGACATGGCGGGCAACTTCTCCGACGCCGAGCTGAACGTCATCTCCGACCTGCTGTTCAGGCTCCTCGGGCCCGACGGCATGGACCTGCTGCAGCCGCTCGAAGGGGACGCTACCGGCGACGCGAACGTCCGCAACCCCGACGCTGGCAGCGCCGGGTCGTCGCGGATCGACAACTACATCCGCCTCACCACCGACGAGAACGATTTCGTCCAGTGGAACTTCACTATCGGCGGGGTGACGGCGAGCAGAGCGGTCGACTTCGACTTCGGCATTCCCGGGTTCGGCATCGAGACCGACGGCGGCATCGGCATGGCGTTCGACTGGAGCCTGGACCTCGGCTTCGGGCTGAGCCGTGACGACGGCTTCTATTTCGACGTCGGCGGCGCGAACGAGCTCGCGATCAACCTCGACGTCACGCTGCCGAGCACCCTGACCGGCCGGCTGGGCATCCTGCAGCTGACGGCGGTGGACGAGAACGTCGTCGGCACCGACGAAGACGGCAAAACCCGGCTAGGGCTCGCGTTCGTCGTCGACATCAAGAACGACTCCGA
>WNGA01004234.1_pt1 | contig 22962 bp, 15 predicted proteins | sample 5400061 | NCBI WGS metagenome assembly WNGA01 (sample SAMN13153366, study PRJNA577476) | soil metagenome | isolation source: 100 cm soil or saprolite under grassland replicate 2 | place: USA:California | collected 2016-06-15
TGACGTAGCCGACCTCAGGGACGATGTCTATATTCTCCAGGTAGAAGTTAACGAAGCCGAGCACCGGGCTCGTCGCGTCGTCGAGGAACGCCTCGCGTGTGTAGATGAAAAGCGGGCGGCTTAGGTAGTAGCTGCCGTCAAGCGCTGTGTCAGAGGATGGCTCGACGCAGCCTTTGCCGGAGTCGATAGCAACCGCCTTGAGCTTCTGGCCCGCCTCTTGATAATAGGCGAAGCCGAAATAGCCGATGGCGTTCTCGTCTCCCTCGATGCCCTGAGCCAAGATATTGTCGTCCTCGGAGGCTGTGCCATCGCCGCGGTGGGTTCCGGCTGTGTCGGTCTTTGTGATGATGGATTCGACGAAGAAATCGAATGTACCGGAGTCGGTGCCGGGGTAGTAGAAGCTGATCGGCTGGTCCGGGAAGGAGGGGTCTACCTGGTTCCAGTTGGTAGCGCCGCCGGACTTAAAAATCGTGTTTAGCTGGGCAACGGTGAGACACTCCACGAAGTCGTTACTGGGATTGACCATTACGGTGAGAGCATCGATGCCGACCTGGATCTCGACGATATCGTCGATTCCGTTCGCAGCGCACTTCTCCTTCTCGGCGGGCGCCGCGGGGTCAGTGCTGGTCTTGATCTTGCGCGATGCGTCGCTGATTTCGGTCTCGCCCTTGCAGAAGAGCTCAAACCCCCCGCCGGTGCCTGAGAACGCGACATTCACCCGGACATCGGGGGCCACAGCGTCGAACTCCTCGGCCATGGCCGAGGTTATGGGGTAAACGGTGGAAGAGCCATCGATGTTGATCTCGCCGCTCAGTGAGCCGTAGTCGAATTCGCCAGCGGCAGCAGTTGTCGGCGCTGTTGTGGCTCCGTCGCCTGTGTCCTCTTCGTCGTCGTCGCCGCAGGCCGTGATGGCGAACGCCAGGACGGCGACAAGGCCGAGGATGGCGAGCATCACGAAGGGGCTACGCAGGAAGTCCGCCGAAGTGATCCGGCGCACAAGCTTCATATGGTTTGCCTCCTTATGTTTGTTATCTATCCGGCCTCAAGATACCCCTTGGGTTGTTTAACGGACTGTTAACGGTCTTTAACGAGCGGTAAAAGTTAATGTTTAAGGTGTCGGTTCAAGGGGCAATCTCCGTTTAGCTGACCGGCTTCTTGGTTTAGGACCGCGATCGCCAGCGGGTCTGGCCCTGCGCCGGGCTTTCGCTACGGGGGCGTCTGAACTCGAGACAGAGCCGAGCAGGGCGATCTCATCGGGAAGCAGGTAATCGTGGGCGTGAACAGGGTCGAGGCCATATGGTGGGTGAAGCGCCAACCACTGGAACGCATCGAGAAGCTTTTCCAACAGACGTCCCCGCCAAAAGCTGCGGGCCTCGATTTGTACAGACATCCCGCCGGAGGGCGGAAGCGGGACGGTTTCAGAGCGCCAGAACGCTGGGAAAGGAGACAAGCCTGCAGAATCGGCCACCCGCATTCTGGAGCTCTGGAACCCCCGCTGGACGGCTGGTGATCGGTCGTGAGTCGTTTCATCACGCTTGCGCGGCTGATGACGAGCGCCGCCGGTGCGAGGAGTTGACCGCGTCGGGTGGCGAGGTGGGAGCGTGGGCGATGGTCTTCAGCTCGCCGGCTACTGCCTTCTTTGCTTCGAGCCAGTCGTTGTGCACCACCTTGAGCACCTGGATGGCGCGGCGCCGTACCTCCGGATTGCTATGCTCTTCCAACGCCAGTTCGTAGATGGCCTGACGGCAGGCGCGGACGAGGTAGGAGCAGACCAGGTGTTGGGCGTCCAGCACCTCCCGATCCTCGGTAAGGGTCAGGCAGGGGATCATTTGGTCCTCCCTTCGCTGATGCCTGGGCGAGCGGACGCCCGTAACTGGGCCAGTGTGCGTCTGGCCAGGAGCCGGTTCAGGTGCCTGCTATTGAAGGTGTTGCTTCGTTCGTTGCGTCACCCCCAGAGGTGTCCGACGTCTTGCGGAGGGCGTGGGGGTACCCTCGCGCTGATGATTGACCTCGGTGGCGGGCGGCGGACGTGTTTGGCCGTGATCTGGATTCCGCCGCCCTGCTAATCGTCCCAGGCATCTCGTTGTAGCCAGGGCAAATGCTAGGAGGGACTGTTTAATGGGAAATTAACGCCGGTAAACGCGATGTAAAAGTTTGCGACTTGATTATGGTCAATGGCCTGGAGACGGGCGGGTCAGGCGTCGAGGGAAAGGACGTGAACCGCCATGAGACCGTCGTCACCTGTCAAAGCGGTAGCCGGTACCGCGTATTGTGACGATTCGGATCGGGCGATCTGGATCGTCCTCGATTTTTTGCCTGAGTCTGGCTATGTGAACATCGACAGTGCGGCTGGAGCCGAGACTCTCGTACTTCCAGACTCTGAGCAACAGTTGTTCACGAGTGAGCGTCTGGCCGCGGTTTTGCATGAGAGCAACCAGCAGATCGAATTCCTTGGGCTTCAGTTCAAGGGGCGTTCCATCCACGACGGCCTCTCGTTTGCTCAGGTCAACGGCGAGCGACCCTGACGAGATCACCTGCGGCTCATCAGCGACGCGGAATTCGCCGGCGCGGCGCAGGCAGGCTCGAACGCGGGCGAGGAGCTCGACCATGCTGAAGGGCTTGGTGATGTAGTCGTCGGCGCCCAGTTCGAGGCCGACCACGCGGTCGACCTCCTCAGTCCTGGCGGTGAGGATGACTATCGGGATGGATGTCCGCTTGCGCAGGGTGCGACAGACCTCGAAGCCGTGCATTCCAGGGAGCATCAAGTCCAGCAGAATGAGGTCGGGATGCTCACTCTCGACAAGCTTGAGCGCGTCTCCGCCGTCCGAGGACGTGATGACCTCGAAGCCTTCACGTTCAAGATTGAAGCGCAGGGTGGCGAGCAAGGTAGCCTCATCGTCGACAACGAGAATCCGCGCCATAGGTAGGCGAATGCGCTCCGGTTCAAGAGGATAGTTGGCTTCAGGCGCGAAGTCGCTTAACGGAGTGTTAACGGTCGTAAGTGTTGCGTTAACAGTTGCGTTTGACAGTTTGACACCTGTCTTTTCCCCTGGAGGCGCCTGTATGGGCTAAATGTAAACGAATTGTTAACGAATGTAACTAGCATGTAAACAATCTTCGAGCGGGCGCGCTTCCCATCGTCGGGGGCTTGAAGTTTGACTGGGCGTGAGTTTAGATTGGTCGCTGGCCGCGAGGATGATACCCTTGTTGCTGGAGCATGATCGGGAGCGAATGGCCAAGAGCGGTTCGCTCTGGGGAGGCGATCTCATGGTGTCCCAAGAGCCGGCGCGTAGCCGAGTCAACGAGGCTATCGATAGGCTCTCAGAGGAGTTCAGGGGTGTGTTCAGTTCGGAAACGATCCGGGATCTGGTGGCGGCGTCCTTCGAGTCCTATCGCGGGTCACGGATCACAGACTTCGTACCCCTTCTGGTTTACAGGTCAGCCCGCGATCACCTGGGCGCTCTCGCGCAATCCGGGAGCACCCCGCAGCCACTCGACCAGCAAAGCAGATAACTGCGGTCTGCACGAGATAGTAGTTGCTCACGTTTAGTCGCCCTGAGGCGATAGATGGTCTTGCTCAGCCCGAGGCCCGGTATCTCAACCGGGAGCTTTCCTGGTTGGACTTCAACGCTCGGGTGCTGGCTCTGGCAGAGGACAGGCGGACGCCGCTGTTGGAGCGCGTGAAATTCCTCTCAATCTTTGCAAGCAATTTGGACGAGTTCTATATGGTCCGGGTTGCTGCGATTAGGCGGCAGGAGGCCGCCGGCCTGACGACCCGGTCGGCGGACGGGCTCTTGCCGGGCGAGCAGCTAGCGCTGATAGCGCAAAGGGCGCAGCCGCTGGCGGAGCGCCACGCTAGGCTGTTCGCGGCCGAAGTGATGCTTGAGCTGGCGCGCATGGGCATCAAGATTCTGCGCTGGCAGGAGCTCTCAGAGAAGCAGAAGCGCGAGTTCGACGATCTGTTCCAGGAGAAGATCTTCCCCATACTCACTCCGTTGGCTGTAGACCCCGGCCATCCGTTTCCATACATCTCCAATCGTTCCCTGAATTTAGCTGTATCCGTTCGCGATCCGGCCGCGGCGCGCACCCACTTTGCCCGCGTGAAGGTGCCTCCCCTGCTACCGCGATTCCTGACGTTCTCTGAAGCGGATTGCTTCGTGCCGTTGGAGGATGTGATCGCTGCAAATCTGGAGCGCCTCTTTCCTGGTATGCAGATCCTGGAGCACCATACCTTCCGCGTGACCAGAGATGCGGAACTGGAAGTGGATGACGATGGCGCCGAAGACCTGCTGCGGGCGCTGGAAGCGGAGCTGACGCGCCGCCGCTTCAGCCGGGCCGTACGCTTGGAAGTGGAAGATAGCATGCCGCAGCATATGCTCCACTTACTGATGCGCGAACTGCTAGTGGAAGCGTCAGATGTCTTCGCACTCCCGGTGCCACTGGACCTCTCCAGCTTAATAGAGCTGCACAGCATTTACCGCCCGGAGCTTAAGGACGTACCCTTTCAGCCGGTGACGAGCAGCGACCTGGTCTCCAAGGACGATTCGCCGGTTGACATATTCACGGTCCTTCGAAGCAAAGATGTGCTAGTACATCATCCTTATGAGTCTTTCACGACGAGCGTGCAGCGGTTCGTAGAGCAGGCGGCAGCAGACCCGGATGTGCTGGCGATCAAGCAGACGCTCTACCGTACGTCCGGACAGAGCCCTATAGTTGACGCACTGATCGAGGCCGCAGAGTCAGGTAAACAGGTCGTGGTGCTCGTGGAGATAAAGGCGCGGTTTGACGAGATAGCTAACATAAACTGGGCGCGTACGCTGGAACGAGCCGGGTGTCACGTAGTTTACGGTTTGGTGGGGCTAAAGACGCACAGCAAGCTCTGCATGGTGGTCCGTCGCGAGGGCGACCGGCTTCGCCGTTACGTTCATATCGGCACCGGGAACTATAATCCGGCTACTGCCCGCGTGTACGAGGACCTGGGGCTGCTTACAGCAGACGAAACGTTGGGCGCAGACATCGGTGCGCTGTTCAACTACCTGACCGGCTATTCTCGCCAGACGAGCTATCGTTCGCTCATCGTCGCCCCATATGAGATGCGGGACCGCGTGATCGCCATGATCGAGCGCGAGGTGGAGCGGAGCAGTGATGCAGAACCGGGCCGCATTGCGATTAAGCTGAACCATTTGGTGGACGAGGCGGTTATCGACGCCCTATACGAGGCTTCAATGGCGGGAGTGCAGGTCGATCTGCTGGTGCGCGGCATTGCGGCGATCCGGCCGGGCGTCCCGGGGCTCAGCCAGACAATCAGGGTGCGCAGCATCCTCGGGCGGTTCCTTGAGCATTCCCGCATCTTTTACTTCCACAACGGCGGCGAAGAGGAGCTTCTCATCGGCAGCGCAGACATGATGCACCGGAACCTGGACCGTCGGGTGGAGGCGCTCGTAAGGGTGGAATCGCCCGAGTTGAAGTTGCGGCTGAAACGAGTGCTTGAGCTCGCCTTCGCGGATACGTGTTCAGCCTGGAGGCTGGATGAAGAGGGCGAGTGGCACCCACCGCAGCAGGAAGGCAGCGAAGCCGGGATCTCGCTCCAGGTGGACCTAATGCGTGATGTTATTCAAAACTCCCGAGCTTGAGCTGAAATTCACCGCCGCGGCCGATCTCAGCATCGCAGCCCTGGCCGCGCAAGCGGCAATTGGCACCGTGACTGAACTGCCGGCGCTTGACCTTCTGGCCATGTACTACGATACCGATGACCTTCGGCTAGCTCGCGCGGGCGTTACCCTCCGTCACCGCAGCGGAGACGTGGACGGCTCGGTCTGGACAGTGAAATTCCCCTCGCGGGATGGGGCGGACCTGCGGAACGAGGTAAATATTCACGATGACGCCGGCCGTGTCCCGGAAGAGGCGCGGAACCTCGTGACCGTCTTTACGCGGGGATCCCGTTTGCTGCCGGTGGCGACGCTGCGCACCAAGCGGCGCCGCTGGTCGCTGCGCGAGAGCGACGGCCGCGAACTGGCCGAACTGGTGGATGACCGAGTGTCGGTACTTGAGGGGCAGAAGATCAAAGAGCGGTTTCGCGAGCTCGAAATCGAGGCTCGTTCGCTTGACCGGGCGGGTCTAGAGGACATTGCTGCCGCATTGACGGAGCTCGGCGCAGTGCAGGAGGGACCCACGCCGAAGGTCGTGCGGGCGCTTGGGCCCCGAGCGGCGGAGCCGTCTGATCTTCCCGAGGTGCGCTCAGTATCGGCGCGGAATCCGGTAGGCGACGCCGTCATGGTGGCGCTGGCCTCGGCGGTCTGCCGTCTGGTGATGCACGATCCGGACGCGCGACTGAATGATCCAGAAGGAGTGCACCAGATGCGCGTGGCGGCGCGCCGGTTGCGGGGACACCTGCGCACATTTTCTTCACTAGTAGAGCCGGAATGGTCGGACGCTATCATCGAGGAGTTGCGGTGGCTGGCGCGCGCTCTCGGCGAGGTGAGAGACCTGGATGTGTTGGTGGCGCACCTCACTGAGGCGGCCGAGGACCTGCGTGCAGAGATTACGCCGATGCTTGACTCCCTGGAAGAGCGGCGGGCGATGGCCAGGCAATCGCTGAAAGAGATACTGAACAGTGAACGCTACATCGCACTCGTGGAGCGCTTGATAAAAGCTGCCAAGGTGCCGGCACTTACGGATGCAGCGAGAGAACCTTGTCGCTCGTCGCTGCCGCGTTTGGTGCGGCAGACGTGGGAGCCTATAGCTGGAGCCGTAAAGGACCTGAGGGAGGGCGGCACAGACGAGCGATACCATAAGGTGCGAATTGAGGCCAAACGAATGAGGTACGCAGCCGAGGCTGCTGTACCGTGCCTGGGACGGCAGTTGGGACGTGACGCGCTGCGGTTCGCACAGCATGCGGAAGAGGTGCAAAATGTACTGGGGGCCCGGCAGGACTGGGTGGTGATGCGGCAGACGTTGATCGAGGAAGCTAAGCAGAGGCCCCAGGACGGGCCCTTCAACCTGGCGGCGGGGCGCCTCATCGAGCGCCAGAACCAATCGATAGCCAAGTGCGATGAGAGGTTCAGCGAAGTGTGGAGAACGTTGAACCGGAAGAAGAACCGGGAGTGGTTGAACAGGTAGGCGCGTCCGTTATTAGGGCCGCCGGCGGCGTGCTCTGGCGAACCGCCAACGTTTCTCGGGAGGAGCTCCGCGTAGAAGTGGCCGTAATTCACCGCCCACGGTACGACGACTGGAGCGTTCCGAAGGGCAAGCTGGTTCCCGGCGAGTCGGAACTCGAAGGAGCAATTCGAGAAGTCACCGAAGAGACAGGGTACCGCGTCCAAATACGACGTCCCCTGGGCGAGGTGACGTATGAGAAGGTCTCGGGGGGGGAGGCACGGATGAAGAGCGTCCGCTATTGGTCAATGCACGCGGAAGGCGGCCTGTTTTCGCCGAGCCGCGAAGTGGACCAGTTGCGGTGGTTGAGCGTGGACGATGCGCTGGGGTTGCTTTCCCACGAGCGGGACCGAACGCTCATCCGCACCTTCGCTGCCGGGCCGATGCTAACGCGGTCTATCCTTCTGGTTCGGCATGGCTCGGCGGGGAGCCGCTCGAGCTGGTCCGGGAGCGACGATCAACGGCCCCTCGACGAGAGCGGCTTATCGCAAGCTGAGGGGTTGGTCTGGCTGCTGACGCGGTTCGACGTTCGAGAGATCGTTTCGGCTCCGCCGCTCCGCTGCGTTCAGACTGTGGAGCCGCTCGGCGCCGCCGTTGGCCTTGCAATTCGGGAAGAGCCGGTAATGTCTGAGGATGCATATTATGGACGGGAAGGCGAAGCCATGAGCTTGCTGCGTGGTGCGGGCAGCGATGGCACAGGGACGGTTGTCTGCAGCCAAGGGGGTGTGATTCCGGACCTGGTGGAGAGGCTCTCCGCCGAGGATATCGGCGGGGCGGCGGAACCGGTCGCGGCAAGGAAGGGCAGCGTGTGGTCGCTGACGTTCGCAGAGCAGAAGTTGGTGGCTGCGGAATACTTCCCGCCGCTGGCGTAGTTTGTCCTCAACCTCGGCTGCGTCTGAATAATGCCCGCCCGGAACAGGCGGGCTAAGGTTGCGGGCGCACGCCCGAACGATTAGACGCTAGACGGAGTCGGGTCGGATGGGGATCGAGAGGGTGAAAGTGGACCCCCTGCCAGGTTCGCTGTCTGCCTGCACGCTTCCACCGTGGGCTTCAGCGGTGTGTTTGACGATGGCCAGGCCAAGGCCTGTGCCTCCGGCACGACGGGCTCTATCAGCTTTGTAAAAGCGCTCAAAGACGCGCGGAAGGTCCGCGGGATCGATCCCCTCGCCCGTGTCACGAACCTCAACTGTCACGATCCCGTCGCTGGTACGGGCGGAGACGTCGATGGAGCCGCCGCTCGGGGTGAACTTGACGGAGTTGTGAATCAGATTAACTACGGCCCTTTCCAGAAGGATGCGGTCCGCTGTTACGCGGGGGACCAAGGGCGCTATGTCCACGCTGATGCTCACCCCCTGCTTCTGTGCCTGCGGTTTCATGCGACGGACCGCCGTCGAGAGCACCTCTTCTACCTGGAGCTCCTGTAGGGCCAGGGGCACGTCCCCTGACTCGATGCGAGATAGCTGGAGAAGTTCTTCCACCATCTGTACCAAGCGGTCGATTTCTGCGTCTGCGCGCGAAAGGAAATCGCGGACCGTCACAGGATCCTCGACTGCGCCGGTTTGGAGCGTTTCAATGACCGACTTGAGGGCAGCCAGGGGAGTGCGTAGCTCGTGGGAGACGTTCGCTACGAAGTCGCGTCGGACTTGCTCGGAGCGCCGCACGTCACTAACGTCATGGAAGACGACGAGCGAGGCCCACTCCCCGCCGTCGATGATCGGGGTGATGATAATCTCGAGGTAGCGTCGGTTTGGCCGCTCGACGACCAGGCTTCGCGGCTTGCCTTCATCACGGCTGGCCCGCAGCGCCTCGACGACTTGCGCGGTGGGCATTATCCAGACGAATGGGCTGCCGATCACCTCATGGTGGGAGCGGTGGAGGAGCTCCCCTGCCGCAGCATTTGCGAAGGCGATCGCGCCCTGCGCGTTGAGAGCCACGATGGCGTCCGCGCTGCTATTGAGTGCAGCGCTCATGCGGTTGCGGTCCCGGGAAGCCGTCGCTATGAGCTGGTCCAGCATACGCGCCATGTGATTGAACGCGTCAGCCAGATCGCCGATCTCGGCGGACGGCCTCGGTTCGACGCGCTCGCTTAGATTGCCGGCTGCGATGCCCGTGGTGGCCCGGGTGATCCGGCCGAGTGGCGTAAGGACCATGGCGCTCAACAGGAGGCTTAGCGCACCCGCCAGGATGATGCCAGCGATCACCGCCAACGCTAGCGAGCTGACGATCAGCACGACAAAGATGGCGACGAGCAGGAAGAGGAAGGAAGCGCCAATCCGCAGACGGAGGCTCGCGAGTATGTTAAGCATCGAAGCGATAGCCCACGCCTCGTACGGTGATCAACCTGGTCGGCCGTTCGGGTTCCTCTTCGATCTTCTGACGCAGCCATCGTACATGCACATCGATTGTCCTGGTGTCGCCCGCGAAATCGTAACCCCAGATCTGGTTCAAGAGCTGGTCGCGCGTGTACGCCCTGCCGCGGTTGAGTGCGAAGAACGAAAGGAGCTCGAACTCCTTGGGCTTGAGTGAGAGAGCGGCGCCATTCCGGGAGACGGCTCTCTTGCGCAGGTCGATGGTGAGATCTCCCGAGGTAACCGCTTCAGTATCGGGAGCCGGCGCCTGCTCTGATCGTCTGAGCAAGGCTCGGACTCTGGCCATGAGTTCACGCATGCTGAAGGGCTTGGTGACGTAGTCGTCAGCGCCGATCTCAAGTCCTGCCACTTTGTCGGTCTCGGCGCCGCGGGCGGTGAGTATGAGTATTGGAACGTGCATTTCACGCCGGATGATGCGGCACACCTCGAGTCCGTTAAGTCCGGGCATCATGAGGTCAAGCAAGATAAGGTCGGGATGGTGGACGCGGGCGGCAGTGAGGGCGGTTTCGCCATCTGCGGCGGTGATCACTTCGTAACTCTCGCGTTCGAGGTTATATTTGAGAGTCGCTACGAGCGTGGGTTCGTCGTCAGCGACGAGGATCGTCTTCACAAGATTATTTGGGGGCGTCCACCCAAGGTCATTATAAGGGCGTGAGGTACGCTGTTGCCACGCCGAGTCTGCTCAACGCGGTCGGACGCGCTGCGGGTTTGGTGGAACAGCGGCTACGATTTGAGCTGGCGTCGTGCCGGGGCCCGTAGCTCGGTGGTAGCTCCAGAGACGGCACAGAAGTCAGATAACCAAAAATCTCGCAGTCATCGCCCAATCGTGCCTCCTCGGGGAACCAAATGGGCGAGCCGGAGGTAGATATAGTGCCAAGATCGAGAGAGAGCCATGCTCACGAGATTAATTGCCGCCGAACTCGCTGTCGCGCTCGGCTTCCTCGTGGCGGCATGTTCGGGGGACGACGGCCCGTCGACCACGCCCACCGCTTCGCCGAGCAATTCGCCGTGGCAGATGATCCTGCCCCTTGGCAGCGGCGGCCATCCGGACGAGCCGGGGTCAAATGACACGCCGAAGTGGACGCCCGGCAAGATCCCCGTCACTATGCAGCCCATCCTTGCCTTCAATGGCGACCTGTGGATGACCAGCCAGACGAACGCTTGGTCATCAAGCAACGGTGTCGACTGGCTGCACTACGCAAAGTCAGACACCGGAAGTCGCATTTGGGACGCCAGGCTATTCTTCAGGGGTCGTCTGTGGTCGTTTGGCGGTATGGCGTACAGCCAGCGCGCGCCGGTCAACGATATCTGGTCGTCAGCAGAAGGAACCACCTGGAGGAACGAAGGCCCGGCCGATTGGTCGCCTCGCAAACAGCACACGGTCATCGTGTATCGCGATAAGCTCTGGCTGTTTGGTGGCGCGGATCAGGTGAAGACCGACTTTACGACGGTGCACACGATGAACGACATCTGGTCTTCTGACGACGGCTTGCACTGGACTCAAGTGACAGCGAACGCACCATGGTCGCCGCGAGAAGGCGCCAAGGTCGTCGTCCTGAACGATGCCATGTACATGGTGGGTGCCGAAGGGCAGCCGGATGTCTGGCGATCGACTGACGGAGTAAACTGGACACAGGCAGCAAGCTCGGTCCCTTGGGGCCCGCGGTTCGGTGACGCGGTGAACGCTTTCGATGGTCTGCTGTGGGTGCTGGGTGGCTACCGTAGCGACCCGAAAGACGCCCTCAATGACGTCTGGTACTCAACCGATGGTGCAACTTGGACGACTCAAACGGAGCACGCACCGTGGGGCCCGCGGGATCCCTTAACGGTTGTCTACAAGGACAAGCTCTGGATCTACAGCGGGAAACACACAGGCGCCGACGACAGCTGGGGTGGCGACCTTTGGGCGATGGCAGCTGGGGCTCAGTGAGATCGATGCTTGACGGCCTAAGGGTCCTAGCCGCACCAGCGACCCCGGGGCCGGAAGCAGGGTAATGATTTGGCGTTGACCGCTGGCGGGCCGGTGGGTACCGTTACCCCGCTGTGAAGGACTCTCTCACCGCGTTGTTGTTCCTCGCTTGGGAGGACCTCGACGCCGTGTGCGCGGGGGTTAAAATACATACGAATTTGTCGGGTAGGGCCCGTAGCTCAGTGGTAGAGCTCCGGACTTTTAATCCGGGAGTCGTGGGTTCGAATCCCACCGGGCCCTCCAGAGTCACGTTTAGTCACTTCTCGTACCATCTCGTACCAAAATCCGTCAAAACTAGACGACACCAGAAGGTACGAATAACGACTGGCTGGTACGAAATCGACTCCCGGATTTTCAGGCGCCAATAGAAAGTTGACTCCCGAACGAACAATCCGGGAGTCACGCGTCGACTTGTTGCCCATCTTCAAGATAGGCTCAACTTGATCCTTGCGAGCGATATTAAGAGATCACTCGCAAGATCATGGGAGCTCGCACCCTTAGCCCGAAGGGCCTCGGCGCCCGCGGCAAGCGTGCCTACGGCCCGACGCCTCCAATCGGACGACAGATGGGTGATGAGGCGCCGTTTGTGGCGCTGTCACGGTTTCGCAATGTGAGTTGCCCTGTTTGTTGTGGTGGCGTAATATACACGGCGCCTATCATCTGTTAACCGATTACCCGCAGGAGGCGTGTAAACGGAAGCGGTTGTGAAGTGCCCAGCGGAGCGCGCCGGGCACTGAGCATGTTTGAGGTGCCCGCGAGGAACCATTGGGCCAGCGACCTTGGTCTTGCCATCGTACCTTGAATTGTGTCCGCATCCGTTCCGTTTCGCCAGGGCCGGGGTTCCTTAACCGGCGAATCTTTCTCGGCGGCTCGCTGAACCGCCTCGTTTCGATTTCGGTATCGTCCCGCTGGGAGACGGGCAGAGATGATCGTAGCGAAGAGTTAGCACGCCGCCAGACTGCCGACACTACCTTTGCAACTCGGGCGTCATGACAACGCTTCGAGATAGCGTCCCGACAGCGGTCGAGGTCTCTGAACGCCCCCACGTCAGAGGCAAGTTCATATATGCCGGCGACGACAAGCTGTATGTTCGCGGGGTTACGTACGGGACTTTCCGCTCTGGTTCAGATGGGGTCAATTTCCCGACTCGCGATCAGGTGGAGCGGGACTTCGAACAGATGAGAGCGAACGGGATCAACGCGGTCCGTACTTACACGGTCCCCCCGCTCTGGCTGCTTGACATCGCTAAATGGAATGGCCTCTACGTGATGGTCGGCTTGCCTTGGGAGCAGCACATCGCCTTCCTTGATTCCGCCACTCACCGCAGGAGCGTAGAACGCCGAGTATTGGCGGGCGTAAATGCTTGCGCCGGCCATCCTGCGATCCTCTGTCACGTGATCGGCAACGAGATTCCGGCCCCTATCGTTCGCTGGCACGGCCGGGGTCGCATAGAACACTTCCTGCGAGCCCTCTATGAAACGGCAAAGAACGAAGACCCGGAGGCTCTTGTCACTTACGTCAACTACCCCACTACGGAGTATTTGGACCTCAGCTTCACGGATGTCGCCTGCTTTAACGTGTATCTGGAGCGGTCAGAAGACTTGAGGGCCTATCTTGCTCGTCTCCAGAACCTCGCAGGTGAGCGGCCACTCATCATGACCGAGATAGGGCTCGACAGCCGGCGTAACGGCGAGGACAAGCAGGCGGAGGTCCTCAACTGGCAGATAAGAGACAGCTTCGCGGCTGGCTGCGCCGGCACATTCGTCTTTGCGTGGACGGATGAATGGTACCGCTCCGGTTACGATATCCTGGACTGGGATTTCGGGCTTACCGGCCGCGACCGTCAGCCCAAACCTGCCCTTGCCGCAGTGCGAAGCGCCTATGCAGAGGTCCCCTTTCCAAGTGACTTAGACTGGCCACGCATCTCCGTTGTCGTCTGCAGCTTCAACGGAGGCCGAACCATCCGACAGTGCTGCGAAGCGCTGCTGGAACTCGAGTACCCGGACTTCGAAGTGATAGTTGTGGACGACGGCTCGACTGATGGGACGGCTTCTATAGCCCGCGAATTCGGCTTTCGTGTGATCAGTACTCCTAACCGAGGGCTGAGCAGCGCTCGCAATACAGGCCTGGAGGCAGCGACCGGAGAAATCGCTGCCTATATCGACGATGATGCGTATCCCGACGCGCACTGGCTGACGTACCTGGCTGCGACCTTCGTTGATGGCGACTACGCCGGAGTGGGCGGGCCGAACATTGCGCCTGCAGGGGATGGGCTTATCGCGGACTGCGTGGCCAACGCCCCGGGCGGGCCCGCGCACGTTCTCCTCTCAGACCGGGAGGCCGAGCATATTCCCGGTTGCAACATGGCCTTCCGCAAATCAGCCCTTGAGGCGATAGGTGGATTCGACCCTCAGTTCCGTGCCGCCGGAGACGATGTGGACGTATGCTGGCGGCTGCAAGAGCGGGGATGGCATCTGGGGTTCAGTCCGGCGGCCGTGGTCTGGCATCACCGGCGGAATTCCATCCGCGCATACTGGAAACAGCAGCGTGGCTACGGCAGGGCCGAGGCGCTCCTGGAAAAGAAATGGCCGGAAAAATACAACGCATTGGGCCATCTACGGTGGGCGGGGCGCCTTTACGCAAGGGGCCTAACCAAGCCTTTAGCCGCTCCGAAAGAACACGTTCGTCACGGATCCTGGGGCCGTTCTCTCTTTCAGTCCTTGTATCAACCCGCGCCGGGGGTTTTCTCGTCACTGCCCCTGATGCCGGAGTGGTTCCTGCTAATCCTGGCGCTGCTAGTCCTTACCACCTTCGGCCTCCTTTGGACGCCGCTACTTCTTGCGCTGCCGATCCTCATCCTGGCGGCCTCCGCGGTGATCGTTCAGGCGGTCTTCAGCGCCTGGGCCGCCGGCGTTCCCGGGAGGCCGCGGTCCCCCGCCCTTGCCCTGCGGTTACGGCTCGGCACGGCGCTTTTGCACCTGCTCCAGCCACTGGCACGACTGGTGGGCCGTTTGAGCAACGGACTGTCACCCTTGCGCCTGCGGACTAGTGGCTTCTTGGCGCCCCTTCCGAAGGCGCGAACAGTCTGGAGTGAACAGTGGCGCGCCCCAGAGCAGGTACTGACATCCGTGCGCGAGACGGCGCGCCGCAGGGGCGCGATCATCCTTGACGGAAACGAGCATGAGCGGTGGGACCTGGAAGTCAGGGGCGGGGCGCTGGCCAATGCCCGCCTGCTGATGGCGATTGAGGAGCACGGAGCAGGCCGCCAATTCATCCGCTTTCGATTATGGCCGAGGGTCGCCATCGGCAGCATAGCCGTCATCGGCTCGTTGGCGATTCTCGCTATCCTCGCTGTCCTTGATGACGCATGGACAGTGTCGGCCCTCCTCGCAGTGTTCGCCGCGCTCTTCGCGATTCGTGCGATTCAGGAGGCAGGCTCCGCACTGGCGACCATGAACCGCGCTTTGGACAGCATCGAACGGGAAGGTCGCTCCTAGTGGCCGCAGGGGGCTACGGAGACTTCACGCTCTACAGGCGGCTGGTTCGCCAGGCGTTGCCGTTTTGGACACACATGACGGCCTTCTTGCTGCTGAGCCTTCTCTCCACACCTCTCGCTCTGTTATTGCCCGTGCCGCTGAAAGTTGTTGTAGACAGCGTGCTCGGGTCGGCTCCACTGCCAGGGTTTGTGGATTTCCTGCTTCCGGGCTGGGTCAGCGGTTCCGAAACGGGTCTTTTGATCTTTGCTGCAGGTTCATTCCTCGCGATCTCACTGTTAAGGCAGCTTCAGGCCTTGGGTCAAACGCTGCTGCAGGTATACACAACCGAGCGATTGACGCTGGCATTCCGAGCCCAGCTATTCCGTCACGCGCAACGCCTGTCCATCTCTTATCACGATTCGCAGGGAACGGCTGATTCCATCTACCGTATTCAGTATGACGCCACCACCTTACCGTCCATCGTGATCGATGGCGTCGTCCCCTTCATCACTTCCGGTCTTACCCTGGCATCGATGCTTTACGTGATCGCGATCCTCGACTGGCAATTGGCAATCGTTGGCATCGTGATTTCCCCGGCCCTGGTTTGCCTATCAGCTCTTTACCGTCAGCCGCTGCGCAATCAGTCCCGGCAGGCGAAGCGCCTGGAAAGCTCGGCCATCTCCGTTGTCCAGGAGGTGCTGTCGGCTTTGCGTGTGGTAAAGGCCTTCTCCCAGGAGGAACGCGAGCAGCAGCGGTTCGTGCAACGCTCTTCCGAGGGGATGCGCTCGCGTTTGCGCCTTGCTCTGTTGGAGGGGGCATTTGGACTGCTGGTTGGCCTTCTCACTGCGGGCGGCAGTGCCGCCGTCCTTCTGATCGGCGCTATGCGCGTGCAGTCCGGAGCTCTCAGCTTGGGAGAGCTTCTCCTGGTGATGAGTTACCTTACGCAGTTTTACGATCCGCTGCGCTCCATGAGCAAAAGGATCGGCAGACTACAGTCTTCCTTGGCCAGCGCGGAACGCGCCTTTGCCCTCCTTGATCACGAACCTGACGTTCGAGACCGGCGGAACCCGCGCAGCCTGACCCGTGCGAGTGGACAGATAAGTTTTGAGAACGTCTCCTTCGGCTATCTTCACGGTCACCAGGTGATCAAAGCGATATCATTCGACGCCCAGCCGGGGGCGCGAGTAGGCATCGCCGGGGCAACCGGCGCCGGAAAAACCACGCTGTTAGGCCTGCTCATGCGCTTCTATGACCCTGACGAGGGAAGAATCTTACTGGACGGAAGGAGCCTGTCCGAATACAGAGTGGTGGACCTGCGCAACCAGTTCACGACGGTCCTGCAAGACACCGTGCTCTTCTCAGCCACCATTGCCGAGAACATCGCTTACGCCCGGCCGGGCGCCAGCCGGAAAGAGATCATCGCGGCCGCGCAAGCCGCGTGCGCTCACGAGTTCATCATTGGGCTCCCCGAGGGCTATGAGACGGTCGTGGGGGAGCGGGGCATGCGTTTATCGGGTGGGGAACGTCAGCGAGTTGCCCTTGCCCGTGCCTTTCTCAAAGATGCGCCGATACTGATTCTGGATGAGCCAACCAGCTCGGTCGATTCGGCAACGGAGCGATCAATCATGCAGGCGACCCGAAAACTAATGGAAGGCAGGACAACGTTCATAATCTCTCACCGGCTCAGCGCGCTGCGGGATTGCGACCTACGTATTGATATCGAGGATGGCGAGTTTCGCGCGATGCAGGTCGCCTCGGCGAGAACGCGAGACGGGAGCTACCGACGAACCGACGAGCTAAAGATGACGCCTTCACAGTCACTGATTCTGGAGCACCCGGCAGCCGTCTCATGGCTGCGATTAGCTCGAGGGAGAGTCCCCGATGGCATGGAGACGATCAAAGAGGAGAGGAAGTCTTCCGTTCTCCGCTTGAGACACGCGGGTCCCTTGAATGAGCATGTGATCGCCAAGCGAGAAGACAGAGGGGACTGGGAGGTCGAGCGAACGATCTACGAGCATGTGCTGCCACGCCTCCCTTTGCCGTCACCCGAGTACTACGGTTGTGTGGAAGTGGCGGAAGAAGATGTCGGCTGGATATTCCTGGAGGATGCCGGCGATGGCAAATGCCCGCCGTCGCCGGAGACTTCTGCCGCCGCCGCCCGCTGGCTCGCCGGCCTTCATACCCAGGCGACTAGCGCCGGAGGGCTGGGACTGCCTACTCGGGCTGCTTCTCACTACCTGGAGCACTTGCAGTCGGGCCGCGACCGCATGCGCGAATGCCGCGATAATCCGGCGCTGAAGCGAACTGATCTTGCGGTGCTGGAGGATATTGCTGAGGAGTGCACCACAATTGAACAGAACTGGGCCGACATTGAACGTCTTTGTGAAAGCGTGCCAAAGACCATTGTCCATGGCGACTTTATTCACAAGAACATGCGCCTACGCTCAGGAGATGAAGGCACAGAGGTACTTCCTTTCGATTGGGAGAACGCGGGATACGGAACCCCAGCCGCGGACCTTGCCTGGATCGATGCGGTTTCTTACTACCTGGCGGTCAGCAGCATCTGGCCACACGTCGACTTTCTCGCCGTGCAAAGGCTGGTGCGCGCAGCGAGGATCTTCCGGCTCCTCGCCTCTGTGCATTGGGAGGCGCACTGGCTCGCATACCAGTGGGTAGAGAATCCCATGGCCAATATGCGGTTATACAGACGGCGGCTGAAGGAGGCCACGCGCGGCCTCAGTTGGTGGCTTTAGGCGGTGGTGCCGGCGACGCGCGTTCTGCGAAGTTGCAGGGTTGCCGCGTACGCGGGCCTTGCCCAGAAGGGAGCTTTGCCATGAGGGTCCTGATAGCAGGAGGAGCGGGGTTCCTTGGATCACATCTCTGCGAAGAGCTGCTGGCCAAGGGTCACGAGGTCATCTGCGTCGACAACCTGATCACCGGAAGGCTGTCCAACGTGGCACCTATGGCGAGCGCGCATGGTTTCACGTTTCTCGTACGAGATATCGTCGAGGGCATACCCGCCCTCCCGCGTGTTGACCGCGTCTATCATCTGGCCAGCCCGGCCAGCCCGCCGGCTTATCAGCTACACGCGATCCAGACGCTGCGGGCGAATAGCGAAGGAACCCTTAACTTGCTGAACCTGGCGCGGAAGAGCAAAGCCCGCCTTCTCTTCGCCAGCACCTCAGAAGTCTATGGCGAGCCGCTGGAGCACCCGCAGAACGAAACCTACAGAGGCAACGTCAGTTCTACCGGCCCACGGTCGATGTATGACGAGGGGAAACGATACGGAGAGGCTCTGACGATGGAGTTCGCGCGCAACCGTGCCGTCGATGCCCGCATCGCCCGGATATTCAACACTTACGGGCCACGCTCCGACCCTCTGGATGGGAGGATGGTGCCGAACTTCGCGGTGCAAGCGCTACGCAACGAGCCGATGACAATCAATGGAGGCGGCTCTCAGACTCGCTCACTCTGTTTTGTATCCGATCTGGTGCGTGGACTGGTGCGTTGCATGGAGAGCGATCAGGCATTCGGTGAAGTAATCAACTTGGGTGATCCCGAAGAACACACTGTCCTCGAGTACGCCCGGCTGATACGCGAGCTTGCCGGCTCGAATTCCGCGCTCGTGGCTGCGCCCGCTGTACCTGATGACCCACAGCGACGACGGCCAGACATCCACAAGGCGCAGCGACTTCTCGACTGGCAGCCGGTGGTCCCATTGCGCGAAGGCCTTGCGGAAACGATTTCCTACTTTCGTCGAGAGCTCTCAATGGAAGGGGGACCCGTCATAGCTCAGCATGGGGAGCGAGCCGACGACGATGGTCATCATCCTGAAAGATCGCTCGTGGGCAGGACCTAATGAAATCGTTGGTTACCGGAGGCGCGGGTTTCCTCGGCAGTCACCTGGTGGACGCGCTGGTGGAGAGAGGCGAGCGCGTAACTGTTATCGACAACCTCAAGCGCGGTTCTCTGAACCATCTCTCAGCTCACGTCGATGCGGGAACCATAAGGATTCTAGGGGCCGATATCCGGGATTACGAAGCGATCTTGGCGGTGATGAACGGCATGGAAGTGGTGTATCACCTTGCGGCACAGTCCAACGTGATCGGATCATTCCTCGATCCCGACTACTCATTCTCAACGAACGTGGTCGGCACCTACAACGTCCTCAAGGCAGCCTCCACTGCCGGCGTGAGACGCGTCGTGTTCGCCTCCTCGCGCGAAGTGTATGGTCAGGCCGAGAACCTCCCGGTTGCGGAATCGGCGCCAATTGCCCCGCGGAGCGCCTACGGCGCCAGCAAAATAGCGGGGGAGGCTTATTGCCGTGTCTGGTCAGGCGCTAAGGACCTGGAGTGTCAAGTGGTGCGACTGGCTAATATATATGGTCCGCGAGATTATGATCGGGTCATACCGCGCTGGATTGAGCGAGCTCGCCGCGATGATTATCTGGAGCTGTATGGAGGTGACCAGGTCCTGGACTTTCTCTGGTCGGGCCATGCCGTCGCCGCCTTATTGGCGGCAGCAAGGTGTCCGCTAGACGGCCCGATCAATGTGGGCAGCAGTATAGGGATCCCTCTTGCCCAACTGGCACGACGGATCCTGGAACTCACCGGGAGCCGCTCAGGGGTTCGAGTGCTGCCGGGGCGACCCGGTGAAGTGGCGCGGTTCATCGCGGACGTGGGGAAGATGCGGAAGGTACTAAACGTTCATCCGGAGGGCGATCCTCTCGAATGGCTGGCTTGCTTAACGGCGAACACAGTCCCGAGCATCGAATCGTCACCCTGCGGTATGACCGCTCAATGGCACGCTTCGCCGCTCCCGGAATCAGTGAAGTCGCCTTCCGCCGGGATGAACTCCCAGTCGTAGCTCTCCGGGTACAGCGTTAGCCTGATAACCCCGAAGGTATCGCTGTTTCGTACCTCGCTGTTCGGTTGGATATCCTCGAATTCGCGCAGACTCTTGCCGCCTGTTCCCACAACGAACTCCCTTATGCCCCGCTCCGAATCGCTTTCGCCGTTCGGGTCTTGCGGAGCGAAGCGCTCGTAGTCGTGGTCGTGGCCGTTCACCACTACGTCGGCGTCGTATTGATAGAGGAGCTCCCAGAACGCCGAAACGGAATCGTCATTACCGTGGCTGCCGGAGCTGAAACGCGGATGATGCCAGTAGGCCAGTGTGCACTTCGCGGAGCTGGCTTCCAGGTCCGCCCTGAGCCACTCTTCTTGTACCGAGCCGCCGTCGCATGCTAAGTCCTCGCAGTTACTGTTGAGGACGACGACGTGCCAGGCCCCGAGTTCGTAGCTGTAATAACCTTCACCGCGCGCTCCAGCAGCCGCCGCGAAGTAGTCGAAATACCCGGCAGCACCATCAGTATGGTAGTCGTGATTCCCCGGGCTCGGTCTCGTCCTCGATTTGTGCCTCCCCCAGGTTGGGTTGTAGCAGTCAGCGAACTCGCTTGGTGTTCCATCGGGATAAGCGTTGTCGCCGGCGGTAAAGACTGTGCCCGCAATGTCATCGAGGAGAGCCGCCGTCGCTTCGTCAGCGGAGCTTTCGCAGTCCGCGATGTCGCCGGCGCCTGCGAGAACCACCGAGCCGGAGTTCTGCGACCCCTGGGTCGCCAGGGTCGCGGGGGCCTGCTGACCGTCAGTACCGACATCTCCGGACGAATTCCCCTCCCGCTGGGTTGGCAAGGATGCATTCTCACTGCTGTCAGAGCAGGCGACGCCAACAATGAGGAACCCCGCCGCGAGCAACAGGGTCCCCACGCTTGCTAAAGACACTAGACCGGCTAAGGGACTCTTACGAGCCTGTGCCATGAGGCTCGGACGCCGGCCTTTTTCGGTCACGCCTAACCCGAGGTCTCCTGCTATCCCTTAAGCACCGCCAAGGGCGAGAGGCGCACGACCGGCCGGGCCAAGGACAACGAAGAGACGGCCTGGATGACCGCAGATATGTCCTTGAAAGAGCCCGGCGCCTGCTCGGCTATGACGTCGTGGCCATAGCGGTACAGGCGGATGTTTTTCGTCCGCATTTCGTTCTCCACCTGGGCTTCGGTGAACCTGGCCAACGCCTCCGGCTTGTCCATCACGCGGCCTGCACCGTGGTTCACCGAGAAGAAAGTTTCCGCCACTTTCTCGTCGGCCACGCCGATGTAGGAATCGTGCCCCATGGATCCCGGGATGGGCACCGGCTGCCCCGTCTTCGAGAACACGGGATGAGCCGCCAGCTGCGAGGCCGGGAGGGCCCGGCTGGCTCCATGGCGATGAATCCATAGCCGATCGCCCTTCCACGGCTCCAGCTTGATACTTACGTGCGCGCAATCGTAAAGCAGAGGCACCGCCAACGACTGGTCGCCGAGCACCCTGCGCAGCGTGGCGCGCAACAGCTCCGTAATAGCGATCCGGTTGGCGGCCCCGAAATTCAATGACGCCGCGACGGCCCGTGCAAGCTTCACGCCCGCCTCGGAGTCCGCTGCTATCGACCACATGGACGAGCCGTTGGTGGGTGGGCCGGAACAGGGATCCACCTCGTGTTCTTCTATGCAGCCTCTCATCACCGTGCCCGCGACGCCTCGGGAGTCTGAGTGCAGCATGAATAGAGCCTTCCCCTTTCGCAGGCCCAGCAAGTCTGCCGCCTCTCGATCGAGCACATCAACTATCTCCTGCAGCTCAAGGAAGTGATTTCCGGCCCCCACTGTGCAGAAGCGGAGGCGCCCCTTTCTTATCGCTTTCCTGGGCACACTGGCGACAATAGCGTCGGCGTCGTCTGTGTCGGCCACCGTCCTTGCCCAATCCTCGATGCGATCGAGTTCCTCGTCGCCGGTGCCAAATCGTTGCCGGCACCAAGCGGCGCCGTCGACGAAAATCGAGGTGACATCCTCATCCGTGAGGACATATTCTTCGCGCCTTAAGGGCATCGCCCGCATAAGCTCGCCGAACAGCTCATCGAGAATAGACGGCGTTAGTTCGTGGGCGTCAATTTCAGTGCAGATCACTCGCATCCCACAGCTAATGCCGGTGTCCACTGCCCGAGGGACAATCGCGTTCTTAGAAACCACCACGGTGCCGGTAGGGCTAATATTGCGCGACTTGAAGTGAACGTCAGGAAGGACGGCTACGTAATAGCTGAGACCAGGAGCGGCCGCCAGGTTCTCCAGCAGTGCGAAAGTCTGCGGGTCCGGCATCAGTTCCGGCGTCAAGAAGAGTCGTATAGGCAGGCCGCCGTTCCGCGGGACGGTTTCGATGGGGGAGAAGACCATCGCCTCGCCCTACCGACGGCTTTCAGCGAGGGGTCGGGGACATTGCGCCAAGGCTGTCAGGATATCCTCCACGACCGCTTCCACCCCTGCCGAACGGTCGATTCCGAGTTCAAAGCAAAGAACCGTCCTGCACAGTTGTCCCAGCACTGCGACCCGTTGTGCAGCCTGACCGGTTCTCGGCCAGGTCATATTGAGCGCGGATGCGTACCAGTTGTAATCATCGAGTTCGCGGACCAGTCCGTTGATGGCGATGACCTTCTCCGCAGCGAGATCGGGTGCCAGTTGCCTCAAATAGCGGCGCGGTGCAAATCGAGGTAAGAAGAGCACCGCTGGTTTGACTCTCTCCGGAAGGTCGTCGTCAGTTGGTCGGAAGAGCCATTTTTCTTTAGCCTCTTCCGGAAACGGCATCCGGGTGAGCCCTGTAAGTCCTTCGCCCAGCGCCGCCAGGCTCCCTTGGTCGAGGCGGATCGGCTCATAACACGAGTAGATGTACTCGCCGTCGGTAAGAAGGAGATTCTCAGAGACGAGAGTAATCCCCGGACGTTGCGTCAATGCTACGCAAGTGGTGCTTTTCCCGACTCCAGCCAACCCGCCGATGATGATGCCGCCTTCAACACTGTCCAGCGCTGAAGCGTGGAGAAGGGTCCAGCCTCGGGACCGTTCCAGGTACCAGATGAGGGGATGGTAGACCAAGTAGCGCATCAGGCTGAAATACTTCTTGTGTTCATACGCCAACAG
>WNGA01003673.1_pt1 | contig 22948 bp, 44 predicted proteins | sample 5400061 | NCBI WGS metagenome assembly WNGA01 (sample SAMN13153366, study PRJNA577476) | soil metagenome | isolation source: 100 cm soil or saprolite under grassland replicate 2 | place: USA:California | collected 2016-06-15
GACGCCTAGCAGCTGAGGCCATTGCGCCAGAAACGCGGCTCATGTGGGACTTGTTCAGAGGTTCCTAAAAGCCTGTCGCGCTTTGGGCGGTCGTCAGCCGGCTTACAGTGATTCGGACGTGAATAAGCGAGGAACGGAGAACCTGAATAAGCCGCAGATGTTCCGCCTGCTCGACCTCGGCGACGCTCTCGCCAAGATGGCCGATATTCTGGTCGAGTTCCCACAAGGCAAATCGGGCATGGTCCCGAAGATCTGTCCGAAGCTTCTGTTCGTCGAATGCCGACGTGGCCGCGATCGAGAGATCCAGCAACGTTCGCACGAACTCGACTTGGAGCCAGGTGCCCATTGATTCGTCGTATGTTCGATACAGATTGAACGCTTCCTCACCGGAGGCCGCCTCGGCCAGCGACAGAAGGCCTCTTTGAACCGCAGTGACGGAAATCGCGCGCTGTTGAAGCTCGCTCGCATCTTCGGCATCCCCAAAGCGCTCGACACCTTGCGCAATGGGCAAGCAGCACGCCCAAGCAAACATCGCGAGCAAAAGGCTCGAGCGGCACGCCCAATGGCTGCGAACTTGCCGCCCACCATGCTTCGCGGCATCAGGCGCTGTATCAGCTCTGCCTGGCGAAGACCAGCCGCACGCCGAGATAGACAAAGAGTCCTCCGATACAGCGATCGAACCACGCTGCGAGCTTGGTTCGCTCGATGCCGACCGTAAGCCGTGCGGCAGACCAGGCGACAAGCAGATTCCAAAGCGTACCGTTAAAGTTGAAAACCGCGCCGAGGAAGAGAAAGGCAAGCGGTTTGCTCGGTGCATCCGAGTCGATGAACTGAGGCAAGAACGCCAGGAAAAACAGAGCAACCTTCGGGTTCAGCACGTTCGTTAGAAAACCTTGGACGAACACCGTGCGCAAACTGGCGGGCGCGAGCGCAACCGCGCGCCTGGCCTGAAACGAGGAACGCGAGGAGCGAATCAAGGAGATTCCCACGTACACCAGATACGCGGCACCGATGATCTTCAAAATCGTGAATGCGGTCGCGGAAGCGGCGAGTATGGCGGATAGCCCGAGCGCGGCCGCCACGATGTGGACGACGCACCCGGCGCCGATGCCCAGTGCAGCAGCGGCACCGGCTCGCCAGCCCTGTGACGAGCTGCGTCCGATGATGTACAACATATCGGGGCCAGGCGTGATATTGAGCAGCACACCAGCGGCCACAAACAGCAGAAGGTCGTGGGTGCCGAACATGGACTAATGAACGAAGCTATCCGCCCGTTTAGCGTCGCTTGAATTTGGGCACTGCCACGTTGACCCGTTCAAGATCAGCGTTGACTTGATCGCGTCCCCGTTCGTACACGATCTCGCGCCCCATTGCATTGCCGACATAAGCCGCACCAGTGCGAGTGGGCGTCAGTCGGCACCTTACGCTGTGGACGCCTTCACCGAGGACGATCTCGATCATATCGACGCGCTTGTTCAGCACTACGACGTCCAGGGTCTGTCCCGTCGTGGTCACGCGTACCGTAATCTTCTCGTCGTTCATAAGCTCATTGATTCCCTTCGCGAGGCAGGATTGAGCCCGAGGTCAGGGAACGTCGCTGTCCCGGTGAACGGACAGGGTGGAGTGCTCCATCAACCAATAGACCAGAAGCGTCCAGATACCGCCAACAAGCGTAAAGAGCACCCACCAATTCGGTCCGATGTTCAGGACGGCGCGCTTGCGGCGAATAGCGGCCTGGTAGACGAAGTATGCGGCGGCGATAATTGCAATTGCCCGAATGACCCAAAACAAGGTGTTCCAGACGGTGCCAAAACCGGCACCGAAAAATGGCGGTTGGTCCATGGTGTGAGTGCTCTCTAACGGAAGCTAGCCGGTGCCGAGCGAAACTACCTGGCGCGAGTGTGCTGACTCGCCCATACGAGCCAGCGCCCAATTTCGATTGATGTAGGTATCGGTAAAGCTGAGGCGGACATCAAATGGTTGGCCTTGGTCGTCACGTCCCGTAAGATGATTCACGCCTGTGACGATCCCTGCATTTCCTTCGACCCTCACCCGAAGGTCAGATAGTTCAAGCGTCAGATAGGTGGTCGTGTCCGCCCTTAATGCTGCAACATCCTGGGATTTTGTGCGCAGCGCTCCGCTGCCGCTGCTGATATCTGTCATGTCCTCAGCGAGATGCTCATCTAACCAAGCGACATTCTTTGTTCTGAGCGCTTCGTTCCATTCGCGTTCGAGTTGAAGCAGAGCCGATTTTTGATCCTCGCCGGGGAAGGTAGCGGCAGTACTTGCGGTCATGGTAAGCCCGGATGTGAGAAGTAGCAAAATCGTTGCAATTGGCACGAGTCTCATCGCTGCGCCCTTCGGTGGTTCTACTCTATGTTCCGACAGGTTGGGACTGCATGACCAGACCCGTCTCGGCGCGAACCTGACCAGGGGTCGAACAAGCTGGCGAAGGCTGCCGCCAGCGCAGATTGCCGCCTGGGCTGCAAGCCCCGCCCGAGATTGAAGCAGCGGCGATTAGCGCAGCACGAGCGCCAGGTCTCGCTGCGCTCGAGCCGCCTACGCGAGGCGCCACTTGGCGAATCTCACTTCCATGTTCGCAACGCTCGGTCATTGAGGGCATATCGATGTCGATGGTCGAACGGTACCAAAAAAACCAGAGGCCGTGGTGAAGAGCCAAGCGCTCGATATGCAAATTGCTACTCATGGACCTTCCGGTACGCCCAGTGCCACGGCTCGTGGCGATAGCCGTATGCATTGTTCCGGGGGAAGGACATGAAGAAGCCGTACGGCGCCGCGTTCTCAGTGAGCCAGGCAAAGGCCTGAGACTGCTCGAATACTTCCTCCAGTGAGTCAGAACCCAATGTGCCGATATCGACGGCGCAGCCGGTGTGATGCTCGCTGTATCCCGGCGGCGCACTGGCGCTCAGGATTTCCTCGACGGTTTGACCTGCTTCGATTTTGCGCCGGACGATATCGACTTGCCGGTCGAAACTTCGAAAGGCCGAGACGATTTGCAACCCGACGCCATCGGCGTGAGCCGCTGCTTTCATTTTCCCCCAGGCATCCGCTGCGGCAGGCGCCAACCGGTGTTCACAGCCGAGGCTATCGATTTCGGCGACAGCCAATTCTTCAGCCTCGAAGCAAAGTGGCAGGCCCCGTTTGCGGACAAGCTCGAGCGGAATTCCAAGTTCCGCAAGCGCCGCGTTAACCCGTTCTTGATAGTCCAAAGCGTCTGGCAAATGCGTGCTCTCGAAAGGCTTGACGGACGAAGCTAGACATCGCCGAGCAGACGGCACGCAAGCGCCTCTGGTGAATCGTTCGGGTTGAGCGAGCGTTAGACGGCCGCATGCTTTGGGTTGGTCAGCAGGTAGGACGGATGCTCCAGTCCCGTGGGCGCATAGAACTCGTCGTGTGTATGGATAAAGCCCAGCTTCATGAGGAGCCTTTGCGATGCGACATTCTCTGGATTGTGACCGGCGAAGATTGCCCGGACCCCGAGGACGGTGAAGGCATGCTCGATGACCCGGGACGCTGCTTCGAGCGCGTAGCCCTGCCTCCAGTGACGGGACACCACGTGGACGCCGAGTTCAGGAATCTCCGGCTGACTCTCGCGCAGTCTCAGACCGCAGCAACCGACATGCTCATCCGTAGCCAGAAGGAAGATCGGCCAATACTGAATGCTGTGGGCATGCTGAGCCTCGATTTCGAGCTCAAGTCGAATCTGCACCTCGCGCAGCGTATAGCCGCGAGCCGAGATGTACCGCGTGACGGTGGGATCGCCCCAAAGATTGATGGCGAGCGGGAGATCGGTGTCACGCCAGCAGCGGAAGCCTAGCCGCGGGGACCGCAGGAAGTAGTCGCACATACGGCGACGGGTCGCTTATCGTTTGACAAGAGCGTCAGACACCGGCTTGCCGGCGGCTCTCCGCTCGATGCCAATGCCGGGCGTCATGTGGTCCAAAGGCGATGCACCTATGGGCGGACCGCGAACCATGTGCCATAAAACCCCAGCACGATGGCGCCGGCAAGCGTGAAGCGCGCGGCGTTCGCATTGCCACCGAACAAGGCAACAAAATGCTTGAAGAAGACCTCCAGCAAAACCAAGAGGGGCGCCAAAACGAATCCCGTCCAGATGAACTTGTCACTCGGCAACTTCGACGCTGCCATGCCACCTGCGATAGCACCTAAGGCAGCCGCTACGGCAGCGGCTGCAGCACTACGCAAGCTGACGGATGCGTCAGTACGCGGTTCTTGACGCTTTGGATGTTGGTTATCCACCGCACGCCTGACGAGCGAAGTTAAGCGGCGACCAGCGGCAGCGCGAAGGCGCGCTCCGCGACATGTCCGGGTTCATCCCATCGCCTCCGGCGAAATGGTCTACTCCGGCGAGAAGAACCAAACGCGTTCAATCAATCCTCCAACGATGTGGTAAATCGCAACAACTTCGATCGCAGTATCGCGAACGCCCCAGACGCGCTCATGGTCGATGACCTTGTCTCCGAGCACGATGCGATTCACTATCTCCGCCCGCAGCTTGGGCAAATTGAATCTTTGCGTAGAATAAAATTCGGCGAGTTGGGCTTTGCCAGAGATGCTGGGCTCGGTGGAAGGCATCCGAAAAATCGCTATCGTTTCGCTATAGGTCGACACAAACCGTTTCAGATCCCGGTTGTTATAGGCCTCGACTTGGCGTTGAACGACGTCGACCGCGAACATGGCGTTCTTCACAGTGGGCTCTAATGATACAAGTTAACCGGCTCGCTGGTTCGGGCCGCGGGTCTGCGGTCGCGGTCCCGCATTGAGTCGGGCATGGTTGCCGCCCGGCAGCCAGCGTTGCTCAAAGGCGCTGTCAAACGCTTACGATAACTCGAACGATTGGGGAATGGAGTGGGCTGTCGAGGCCATGACGCGGTCGCCGATGCGCTGGAACTGCAGGTTCACGATTTCGTCGCCCACGCACAGCTCGCGGACCTTGAGCCGCCCGGCGCAGGCGAAGAACTGTCCTCTGCAGAACTAAGGCTCGATCTCCACCACGATGTTCGCCTTCCTGGATGGGGCAAATGCTGCTTCGTATGCCGAAAGGCGCTGCGCCAAGAGTTTACTGCTCGAATGCCGGGGGTTCGTAACGTAGATAGAAAAATCTGGAACGCGGTTAATCCGCTTCATCAGCTGAAGCATTGAAATGCCTTCGACGATTACGGGACGGGGCGTGGTAATCCGTCGTTCGATGATGCGATTGATCTGATCGTCGAGATGGATGAGATAGTCCTGCGCAGGGATCAGGAACAGATCCGTCTCGATCAATGTCACATTGAAATGCCACGCAAGGTAGCGCCCAAGAGTGGTTTTTCCGACGCTATCGCGTCCGTCGACCGTGACGATCACACCCGGGAGCCCTCGCATCACCGGTGTCAGGGCGTTCACGACCCTCAGGTAGGCGGGGAGAACGGTAGGCACGGTGGCGCTTAACGAACGAAGCTAACCGGCGCCGGCGAGGCGGCCGGATCAAGCGAGAGGTTAGCCGGCATGTGATCGGCCCGGCCTAATTGGCTGGTGTCACCACGACGGATGACGCTGATCTGGTCGCGGGACCGTGATATACCGCCTCGATGTTGTTCCCGTCAGGATCCAACACGAATGCTGCGTAGTAGCCAGAGTGGTAACCACGCTCGCCGGCCCTCCATTATCGCGTCCGCCGGCAGCCAAGGCCGCCCCATGAAACTTGCGGACCGTAGCCCGATCAGGGGCCTGAAACGCCAAGTGAACACGCGACACGGCTTCACTAGCCTTGTCCACAAACAGTTCATCCGCATAGAAGTAGTCAGCGCCCTCAACGAGCACAGCGGAGAGATCGAGCGATTCCAGGACCGCGCGATAGAAACGCTTGCTTGCCTCGAGGTCCGACACTCGTAGGTGAACATGATCGATAAGTCTCCCGAGGTGGAACTCCACGTGGTCTCCCATGTCGGCTAACGGACGAAGCTGACCGGCGCCTAGCGGACGGCGCGCAGGAGCGCCGCCGGCGAAGCGTTAGGGTTGAGCGAGAGGCTGCGCACGGCGTTTAGCCGGATAAGGCATTCGTGGCATTACTCGCGGTGGCGATACGCTATCACGCAGATTTCACCGCCGACGCCAGTATTGCAGGCATTGGAATTTCGATGACACCATGCTGAATGAACGTGTTGGCAGCCTCCCGCACGGCAGTGCGTATGGCCTTAAGCGCCTCACTGGATTGTGCGCGAAGTATCGCCTTGATTCTGACTCCGCCACTATAAAAGGCTTCCACTAGCTCATCCGGGGCATCGAACCGCCAAACCTGGGGAACACGCGTAACCTTCACGTCCGAAAAGCCACTTTCACGCAGACTCCGGTCACATTCGGCCGGATCACTGAACCGGAAGAAGGGCGGCCCCTGCGGTAGTTGAACCTCTGGGTTGCCATGAGATTGAATCGCGTTCAGGATAATTCCAAATCCGATCGCCTCTTCCGGCTTCGCCCACGCGGTGAAGGCAAAACGCCCTCCGCGCTCGAGTACGCGCGCAGCCTGGTTCATCGCCCGTTCAGGCCGCGCCAGGTGGAGAATCCCGAAGTTCATAACCACGGCATTAAAGCTGGCATCGGGAAACGCCAGCGCTTCCGCGTCTCCTTCTTGAAACTCGACAGCAGGATTGAGCTCGCGCGCACGCGCGACCATTGGCGCGGAAAAATCGATGCCCACGACGCGTGCTCCTCGCGCCGCCGCGATCGCCGCTACATAACCCGGTCCGGTCGCGATATCGAGCAGCCTGATCCCGGGGCGCAGGTCCACCGCATCCAATAAGGGCCCGATGGCCTGGTTCGTGAGGCGCGCGAACGCATCTTCGTATTCGGATACGTTCACCTCCCAGCCAGCGTGTTCGAAATCACGAAACGCATTGGGATCAGGAGCGTCGTTGGCAGGCATAAATCGATCAGGAGCAATTGACTTCTTCGAACGCGTGCGTCCTAAGGGACGAAGCTACCTAGCCGATCAGCTTCGAGCGTCCGTCCGATTTCAAAGCATGCGCGCCATCGCCGAGAAGCGTGAGCGCGAAGCACGCGATCGCCCAGAACACGGGGAATTCGTAGCCACCGCCTTTATTGGAAAAGAGCCAGCCGTTGCCAGAGGTCAGATAGGATGCGACGAGCAGGTGAACTCCAAGAAAGAGCGCAACCCATCGTGCGTAGATTCCGAAGATGAGTGCCAGTCCGCCGATCGTCTCATACAACATGACGAACCAGGCGAACCAGTCCGGCAGTCCCAGCGTGGCGAAAAATTTTCCGGTGCCCGTCATTCCGAATACGAAGGCTTTGAGGTAGACGCCGTGCAGAATGAACAGGATCCCCATGCTCACCCGCAGCAACAACGCTCCGTAAGGTGCCATCTTTGCGTCGATCATTCTTCCCTCCACTGATCGGCAGGACGCGAATCCTGCGTTCCAGATTGGTTGATTGCCTTTACGCTCACCTATACACAAAATCGTGGCGAGGCCATTCTAAGGCCGCAAGCATCGACTGCGCCACCAGTACCGTGAACAAAGTCAGCTAAACTGATTTGCGCCGCGGCGGACCTGTTCAAGCAACTCGGAGTACCATTTCTTCGCTTGTTGCAGATCAGGCGCCCGATAGATAGCGGTGCGTAGCCCGAGAATGATGGTGATCTCCGTTTTTTGCTAAAGCTTGCGCCAAGGGTCGATTGCGAGGAGTTAGGCGTACTCATGGGCCACTTGACTCGAACAATTCGATCGGATTGCCCGAGGGATCATTGACTAGAACTTGTTTCCCGCCCGGACCCGAAACGATCTCGCTGCGAAACCGAGCGCCAGATTGCATCAGCTTCTCCACCAACGATACGAGATCATCGGTTTCAAGCACCAGCCTGTTCCAGCCGCCCGGCAGGGGCTTCGAACCGTCGGTAAGCGGACGCGAGGCAGAACTGCCTGGGCCGCTAAGCCATAGCGTGAGGTCACCGCGCTTTACCATCGCAAATGGCGGGCCCCACCTTTCCACGAGTTCGAAACCAAGAATGTCGAGGTAGAACGCCACGGCGACATCGACATCGCTGACAAGGTATCGGATAACGGCCAAGTGAGTTGTCCGGAAGGTGAGATATGGCTATAGGTACGTCTAACGAACGGAGCTAACCGGCGCCGAGCGGACGGCGCGCAGCGTCTCGGTCGAGCGAAACATTAGGCATCTCCGTTCTCGCTGTGATTTCGTGCCACCCACCATGCCAGCAACCCAAGACCGATTGCTACACTGGCGAGAAAGGTCCAGAACCAGGCGAAACCTCTCGCGTCGGCTGCTTCTGTCGGATCTGTAATGTCGCTAAGCGAGGTAAACCCGGTGATCGCAACACCGAGACATATGGCCGCGAAGATTGCAGCGACAACCATCGTCGCTTGGATTGAGAGTTTCAGGTGCGCCTCCGTTTGCATATCGTACGGACTGCCCGCGCCAACGCGGCCAAGAATGACCGCCTAGGCTATCACTCACGAGAGAGCTGGAACGCTAGGTAAACCGCCAATGCGAGCAACAAGGGCGCGGTGGCTACCCCCGGGGTGTAACCGCCTTGGCGCAGAGTCCAAAGCGGATGGCCGATTCCGTTGATGATCGCCACCGCTACCCACACCCATGCCAGAGGCACGGCCAACGGCCATCCCCGACGCACAGGCCAGAGGAAGCACCAGAGCCCGAATGCCACCAGCGATGCATCGATGACAATGAATCCACGCTCAACGTCTTGCGATATCAAACTCGTCAGGAAGCGAGCGGGTGGGAAAGATTCCCAAAGCCGGCCGACATACTCCTCCACCGAGTGTGCGGCTTGACCCGGCACCAGCGCGAAACGCCGCTTGGAATCGGGTCATGACCGCAGCTGCCTAAAGCTAACCGGCGCCGGGCGGGCGGTGCGCCAGCGCCGCCGGCGAGGTGTCCGGGTTGAGCGAGAGGTTACGCGGCACAATGGAGCAAGACAACACCGTGGAATGCGAGCGAGCGTTTAGCGATGCTCTCACGAAAACCTCCACCAGATGAATGCTGCGGCCGCCGCAGGAATGGCGAAGATGACGAGGAAAATCGGAAGTTCCTCGGCCACTGAATACCCGGCCCGCGATACGCCAAGCCACATGTTGATCAGCGCCACGGCGAGCCAGACCGGGATGAAGAGTTTCGCGGCCGTCGTTGTGGACTGCGGCCCGCCGCCAAGCCACCACCCGACGAGCGCGAAAAGTCCAAGTAACACAAGCCCTCCGACTATGATCACAGCGCTGCGCATGTGTTTTTCCGAAGGTTGGAGCGATCCTGCGTACCGCTTAATGAACCACACTAACCGGCGTCGAGCGGACGAGGCGAGAGCGCCGTCGGCGAGCGTCCGGGTTGAGCGACGAGTTAGGACTTCGCAGACACACGATTGCGACCCAACACAAAGCGTAAGCCGAAAGCGACTAACACGATGGGGATGCTCTTAAACGGGATGAGCCCCACCGCAAGCGCTGCGGCGGTCCACATGCGTTGGTGCATGAACCTCTGAGAGTCGGTGTGGCCGCCGTAGTACATAAAAGCGAAAAGAATTAGACAGGTGGCCATGAGACCCATTGCTCTTGCCCGAGAGATCCTGGCGAGCGAACCGCAGATCCAGGCGATGGCAGCGAACGGCGCAAGGGAGAATAGCGTACCAACGGGTTGCACCAACGAATAGTGGATCGTTTCGGACAACGCTTTGGTGACCGATTCTCCGCCAATTTGGACGCGAGCGAGGATGTCGAGTCCTTCGACGACCAAGACAAACACCACGGCGGCTACGCCGAAGAATGCCAAATATCGTGAAGCTCGCTCGGACAAGAGAAAACTAACGAACCAAGCTAACCGGCGCCGAGCGGACCACGCACAACAGCCGCTGGCGAGGCGTCTGGGTTGAGCGAGACGTTAGCCCGCTACGGCTGTTTGGACCCTGCGGTATGTGGATCACGGTCGGGGCGTCGGAAAAGCAGCAACAATCCAAATCCTATCAACATCAATGGATAGATCAACAATAGGAGCAGGCTCAACGGGAGTGTCCCCAAAATAAGCAGTTCGACGGCTGCGCCCAACAGTGGCACGTCTGGAAGGCTCGACGCGGGTACAAAGACGAGAGTCCCAAGCCCGACGCCAACACCGATTGCGCTGAGCGCCGACGCAGTGCGAAGGGTGCGCCCACGACGCGCGAGGGCGAGTAATAACACCGGGAAACCCACGAGAAACACCAGGACCAACATAGCAACAAGTAGCACCTAATCTCCCCACCTTGAGTTTGCCGCAGAAGTAAAGTTGAGAGCTTGTGGCGAGGATTGCATGGAGGCTTTGCCTTCGACCCAATCCAGCCGGCCGGGCTTCTCCAATTTAGATGTTCGACGAATCACGTTAGCTCGCGCAGAGTTACGCGACAGCCGCGAACCATTCGGAACGATCCATCACTGAATCACCTCGTCCGCGCTGCAGCAGCGATTGCGGGATAGTGATGCCGAGCGCCTTTGCATCACAGTAGAGTGCCTCGGTAGTAAGACCCAGTCGTGCGAAGACGGCTTCATAGTCGGGTCGGTGCTTGCCCTCCTGAATATCTGCCCAATCTTGAGCTCGCGCTCCCCAAAGCCGGCCGTGAACTGCTGCCGTACCGGGCGTTTCGGTTGTTGCCATGATTTCCTCCTACACAACCGGCACTGTGGAAGCGCAGCACCCGCGAATTGTGGGTTATCGCGGGGAACAATAGGATGATGTGCATTCTCGCGTGGTGCTCAGTAGATGCCGCCTATCGCTCGCCTTGCAGCGGCGCGCGGTCAAGCGCGCCCGCTGCAAGGCATTGTTATGCGTTGCTGTTCGCAAACAGAAACTCGAACTGCCCCATTGCCTATACGTGTTGATCTACCAGAATCGTGTTTCCATCTGGATCAGCAAACATGAAACTAGCCGGGCCAGTAGAGCTTTCGTCTGCTTCTGAAATCATGTTTACGCCACGATCTTTGAGCTGGCGCTGCAACTCTCGAACGTCCGTGAAATCCTAGAGTTGCTGAGCATCGCTACTCCAGCCCGGGTTGAAGGTGAGAATGTTCTTATCGAACATGCCTTGAAACAGTCCAATACGTGATCGCCATTCTTCATAATTAGCCAATTCTGCGATTGATCTCCCGCGAAAACTGCAAGACCCAACTTTTCGTAAAAGAGCTTCGACGCCTCGATATCTTTTACAGCCAAGCTAACAGAGAAAGCTCCCAGTTCCATAATTTCCTCCTACGCTGTGTTCCTGACGCATAACGAACCAAGCTAGCCGGCGCCGAGCGGACGGCGCGTAAGCGCCGCCGGCGAGGCGTCCGGGTTGAGCGAGAGGTTAGCGATCGCAACGGATAAAGGTGCGCCGGCAGGTTTGCCAGACGTACGAGTAGCTGCGCGGTTAACAGTGAGAGCATTTCGAAGCGACTGTCGCGAGCAGCCAGCACAGCAATCGACAGCGGCAAGCTGCTCAAATTCTGTCGGTACTGAACATTCTGGTCGGCGGTGACAAAGAGGTCAAGGCGCGAAGCAGTCAATTGAAGCAGTTCGCCGTTTTGTCGCCCGGACCAGCAGATCTCGCCCACGGCGGCCACCCCGTGGCCGATCATACGCTGACCTATGCTTTGCGATGGCTAACGGACCAAGCTAACCGGCGCCGAGCGGACGGCGCGTAAGCGTCGCCGGTGAGGCGTCCGGGTTAAGCGAGAGGTCAGGCAGCATAGACCGGCTCACACTGAACCTCAGTTTTCACTGAGTTTGCAATGAAGCACTCGGAGTGAGCTTCGTGATGCATCGATTCGATTTCGCTTTTTGTCGGCAATCGACTTCCGGCGAGGCTACCTTTGGACGTAGTGTGACTTGCGTCATAGAGAGTTTGCCAGAGGCATCCTTGCCCATGAGGCCCACGGCATCATCGACATAGCTATCAATGCAAAAGCCACGCTTCGCGGCGATGGGTAGAAACCAGAGCATGTGACAACTCGACAGTGAAGCGACAAACGCTTCCTCTGGATCAACCGCGTTCGCCTGTGCATAGGGTAGCGGAACGACATGAGGTGACGCAGAGGCGGGGACCTCGACGCCACCGTCAAATACCCACGTATGGCCACGACTATAGCGGTTGTCAGTAAACGGTTGATTGCCGCGCAGCCAACGAATGGTGACCGTGTATGAAGACATAGCGATATTTGGATGCTGCCTAACGAGATTAAGTTAACCGGTCCGCCACCACCGACGTTCACTAGAAAAAGAAGTAGCGTACAGGCGGGTCCGGTTTCACTATCACGTGCCGCAACCGATGGGCACGACTGCAACTAAAGGTTCCGGCGCCCAAGCCGCTTAGACCAACTCGACGATAACGTTCCCGATCATCTCTTCTCCCTCGACCGCCTGATGCGCTGCGGCAATCTCATCTAACCCAAACCGCGCTCCAATCGTATGTAACAGTAGTCCGCCGGCCAACAACTGGCTGACATCCGAGGGGTTGACCCCCGAGGTCGCCAGCTTGACGCGAACTTCTCCCGGTCCGGGCGTTGGCGTGGGCAGGTCGCCGATCACGAGTACGTCACGGGCTTCACCGTTTTTCGAATACCACGCTGCGCGCACGTTGACCTCGTCTTGGCTGAATGCATTGATGGTCATGGCGGGAGAGGCATTCTTTCCACGACATGCTTCGCTGTCGCGGCGAGGATGCCGGTCCAACAAGGGCGAGTGGTAGGATCAAGCGTAGATGGCCCCAGTGGCGCAGCCTTTATCGGCTCACGGCCCAGCAAACCAGTGATGCGCGCCCGGCCACGACCCGCTGCATGCTCGAGCGCACGTAGCGCGACAGGTGAGGCGGCTTGCCAACCGCACGCTACGACTTTGGCTTTACTGTTACGGTGATTTCGAAGCGACCGTTACGGTTACAACGTGCTCCCGGCGCTGTGCATTGCGGCGCTGTCCCGAATAAGGCGACGATAAACTTGTCTTCGCCAACAAAGCCTGCGTCCGGCTGATACTGGGCAAAGTCAGCACCAAAGGAGACTTTGCCCGATTTCGGAGGCTCAATTTAGCTTCCAACTGTCGGGCGCGCGTTGCCCGCCGAATAGGAATTTGAAGTGGCAAGGCCCCGTGTCACTGATCTGCATCGCAGCCTGCGACACTCCACCGTTCACAAAATCATTGCGCGTGACTTGACAGCTCGACTGTTCGGCGTTGGCGAGGCTAAACAAGGAGCAAGATGCCACCGACATCAACACGCCAAAAGATGAAAGCTTCGTTTCAATCCCCTTGGCAATATTCGTTGATCAGAGTCCTGTCAAATTCTGCGCTCTAAAATGAAACACTATTGTTACGTATACGCTCCCAAGGACAGCGTACGGCGCGCTGTCCTGACGCCCAACGGACCAAGGTAACCGGGGCGCCGAGCGGAATGTGCGCTAGCGCCGCCGGCGAGACGTCCCGGGTGAGCGAGAGGTCAGCGTAGCTTCTAATGCGGAACAAGTCCTATTCATCAGGTAGCTCCCCGCGACCTGCCGGATACTGCTTCTCCCACTCGCGCCCATTGAATGGCTCGATCATCAGAGCTTCAACAGTTCCTGCATCCAAACAGCGGGCGTTAACGCTGTACCCCTCGGGGTGTGAGCGCGGAACATAGAAGGACTTGACACCACACACCGAGCAGAAGAAATGCTTCGCCACGTGTGTATTGAACGTATAGGTTGTAAGGAACTCGTCGCCCTGAAGTAACCGAAATCGCGATTTAGGTACTATGAGATGAAGATACCCTGACTTGGTGCATATCGAGCAATTGCACTCGGAGACAGAAAGGCGGGATGGCGCGATCACCTCGAATCGTACTCTGCCGCAGTGACAACCTCCGCTATGGGCGATCATCTGTCTTCCAACGCCTAACGAACCAGGCTAATCGGCGCCGCGCAGACCGCGCATGCGCGCCGCCGGCGAGGCGTCCGGGTTGAGCGAGAGCTTAGGCGCCCCCTTCTGCAATGCGAACGTCGGCGATCCAGTTACGCCTTCTGCGCGCGAGACGAGATTCAACATCTTCGCCTTCGAAGTTGGCGGTAGCCCGACGTAGCCACGATTGGTCGATATTCTCCAACACATTAACGTTGACAACTGCATAGAGATGATCGGCGATTTCGCTGGTAACAAGTGGCACGGTGCCGCAGCGCGAGCAGACGTGAAACGTGGCTGTCCGAGAGCCGAAGGCGTACTTTGACACGAGCGAGGCATCGCGAATAGCGACCGTCAGCCTGGATTTTGGGTTGGATGTCCAGACACCACCGTGCTTGACGCAGAACGAACAGCCGCATATGCGCGCCAGAATCTCAGGAGGGTCGCCCTCCCATTCGAGCTCGACGGCGATGTTGCCGCAGTGACACTTGCCATTGATGAGCACACGGATCTCCTACGCCGTGCGGCGCCTAACCGCCGAGCGGACGGCGCGCAGGAGCGCCGCCGGCGAGGCATCCGGGTTGAGCGAGAGGTTAGGCGGCACAACGCCACACTCAGCGCGCATGGCTAGCCGCGATAACCAAGAAGCCGCGCGGGCAAGAACAAGATGCTCTTCAGTAACGCGAACACGGCACCGACACAAATGCCCACGAGGCGGAAGGGCAGCGAGATGAGCCAGAACAAGGGAACCAAGATCAGGACCGCCAACGCCACCGGCGGCGAGAGAACGACCAAAATGCACCAGATTACGACGAGGCTAAGAAACTTCACGGGATGCTCCTTTGTGCCGCCTAACGGTCACTTCAGCTTAGCAATCAAGCGATAGATGGCAATTAGAATTCCGAATCCCACGTACGTCCCCAACAACGCAACAAGCATTAGTTTCGCCATCTCGAAGCTTATTATTTTCATTTCCGACAGAAAAATAATGATGCCAACGAGACCAGTAAACGAAGCGGCGATGCCAGCGACGGCTTTTAACGTTCTACTTCTTGGCATAGATTATCCGGGGTCTCTTGATGACGCCTAATGGGACTATGCCGCCTGAACCAAGCTAACCGGCGCCGAACGGACGGCGCACCAGCGCCGCCGGCGAGGTGTTCGGGTCGAGCGAGAGATTAGGCGTCATCGTGCCGAAGCTTACTTGCTTTTCAGGTGGAACCAAACCCGGTTGGTTCCTAATCCTTCGGAATAGAAAGACCCGGGCGCTCATCGTCCCACGCCATCGCGCTCATCTTCCAGCCGACCGGGGTAACTATGAACTGCGTTGAGATCATGCCTCGCGATTCGAAGGCGATGCCCTTCATTGCGCCGGATTTCGCGTATGCGCTGAAGCGATGCGCTACTTTCCGAAGATCTCCGTGGTCTCCGACAGCTCCACTTCGCGGAAGCGCGTCAGCTCGCCAGAATGGACCAGCGCCTTGCGCGGCTCGATGAACTGACGGACGGTGGATATCTCCGGAGTCGAGGCAGTGTTCTTGATGAGCAGACCAGTTTCGATGAAGAGCGCATATATGTTCTCGTACGGAGGCATTTGACCTGCTTCGAAAGATACCGCTTGAAAGAACTCGGCTGTGAGCCGATCAAGCTCGGCTTTGACGGCATTACGGGTCGGCTGGCTCATGTGTCACTCCTGCGCGAAGCGCATTCTGAACGGTGCGCACTACGTCTTGTCTGATGCCCGACGAATGAAGCTAACCGGCGCGCTGCGGCCACGCTATTACGCGATCACCGAATCTTGGCGAAGTCGCCGTGCCGACCGAGGCCGTCCTTGAAGCGGCTCGCACCCGATACGCCGTCCTCGATCAGCGCCTCGCGTCCGTTGTACCATTCCTGGATCAACGCCTCGCGTACGCTACGCCCGTGACTCTTGATTGCGGAGCGTCGATCGGCGCGCACGCAAACCTGCGGGAAGCGTGCGATTTCCTGTGCCAGTTCCTCCGCTTTTTCGCGGGCGCCCCCTTTGGGAGTGACGTATTCGCACAAGCCGATGTTCAAGCACTCCTCCGCTGGTACTTTTCGCCCCGTGAGAATGATCTCGAGTGCGCGACCCTGGCCGACGATCCGGGGCAACCGCACGGTTCCGCCGTCAATCAGCGGTACTCCCCAACGACGGCAATAGACGCCGAAGTAAGAATCCTTCGCCATCACTCGGAAATCGCACCATAGCGCCAGTTCCATGCCGCCCGCGACGGCAGGGCCCTCGATTGCTGCAATGACCGGCTTGTCCAGCTCAAGCCGAGAGGGCCCCAGCGGTCCGCGCGGAATTTCGCCGCCATTGCCACGCGGCCGTGCAGGGGGAATATCGAGCTCCCCGAGCGGATAGTCAGTGTCGAGCGTACTAACGTATTTGAGATCCCAGCCCGCGCAAAACGCACCGCCCGCGCCATGGAAGACCGCAACCGAAGCATCTTTATCGGCATCGAATTCAAGAAAGGCGGTTGTCAGCGCATCCGCACTCTTAGGATCCATGGCATTACGGGCTTCAGGCCGGTCGTGAATGACTGTCCATACGGGTCCGTTTTTCTCAATTCTCACTGCCATATTGGATATCCTCCTTACTCTGTAAAATCCTATGCACAAACTTGGCGCCGTGCCGAACCGAGGCGGGCCTGTCCGCCCCGAATGACATCAGGCCTCCGATATCCGCAAACGCGCGCGGGGGTCGAGGCCGTCGGCAAACGGTACTTGATCGCCAAATCTGTCACAGGTTTGATGCCTGTCGGGCGACCGGCGAGCTGAACTTGTTCAAGCATCGCCTTCGCGTATACAGGATTTGTGGCGTGGCCCAATACGCCCACGCACCGCACGGACGGCAGCATATCCCGGAACAGTTCGACACTTTTTCCATTCGATGCGGCAGCCATCACAGACACGCCGGTAATGTTTCCGCCGGGCCTCGCCAGGCTTGCGACGATGCCGGTTTCGACAGGGTCTCCTGCCAATATTACGATGGGGATCTCGCGTGTTGCTTGCTTCGCTGCCAGCGCGCAGGGGACGTAGAGTGCCACGATCACGTCGACGCTGAGACGGACCAGCTCGGCTGCAACGCCGCCGGCAAGGAGTCCGGGTTGAGCGAAAGGTTAAGCCGCACAACGCTCTTATGGGAAGAACTCGGACCGAAGGAATGATTTCGTGCCAGGCCGACCATAAATGTGTAGCGTCACCCGGCCGCGCTCAGCCGGGATCGACAGATCGAACGCCAGGAACGGACAGCACAGCCGTTCTAGGGCGACCAGCTCGCCAAGCCGAGAGAGCACGAGAGGGTCATCTGGAATGACGACGCGATAGCCTTGGTCGGTTTCCTGAGCATCGCGAAATATACGCCTGAACTCTGCGAGAAGGGCCTGTTCGCGCGTCCGCTGAGCAGAAGATAGCGCCCCGAAGTCGCAGGCAATCGGAGGAACTGTCGGAGCCAACATCAAGAAATCTCCATCGCCCTGCGGCCTAACGAACCAAGCTAACCGGCGCCGAGCGGACGGCGCGTAAGCGCCGCCGGCGAGGCGTCCGGGTTGGGCGAGAGGTTAGGCACCATGCACGGCCCGACGAAAATAGACGACCCGCTCCGTTTCCTCGAACCCAAGCGCCAAGTGCGTTGCATGCGCTGTGACGTTCTCGATTGGCGAATCGGACGCGAGCTCGCTGCAACCTTGGGCCGCCGCCCAGCGCTCGACTTCGGCGACGAGCGCGCGCGCCATGCCTTTACGCCGCGCAGATGGATCAACGTACAATGCCTCCAGAAAAGCGACCGGCGAGGTACTTGTACCGTTGACATAGTCGACTCGCTGCGACGCCTCAACGAAGCCCAGCGCAGAGCCATCAGGCGCGGAAGCAAGGCGCACGCAATGCCCGCGCGCCAGGGCGTCAGCCATGTAGCGTAGGTGCTCGGACTCAGTTCCGTCAGGCCACAACCGTGAGCGTAGCGATAGCCAGGCGAGATCCGTGGCGCTCGCGGGAGGGACGATCTGCATGGTGCCTAACGAACCTAACGAACTAAGCTAACCGGCGCCGAGCGGACGGCGCGTAAGCGCCGCCGGCGAGGCGTCCGGGTTGAGCGAGAGGTTAGGCAGCATGCTCATTGAGTGAGCACGCCGCCGAACGCAAGGCGGCCCGCTGCGGCGGGCGCGTACTCGATATGCACGCAGGTGGCTGGACGCCCCACAGTCTGGGCGATTGCGCTGGCGAGCGCGGCGACCTCGCGCTCGAACTCCGCGCGCTGCAAAGCTTGCCGCTTGAGTATGGTGACGAAAACTGGCAACTCGGCAGGATCGAGAGATACGCCATTCTCCGCATATTGATCGCGTGCAATAGAGCGAACGCGAACCCAAGTCTGCCCGGGAGGCGACTTTAGCGCGCCGCCAATCGCATCAGCAAGCGATTGTGCAATGTTCTGCGCCATTGGCTCGTCTGCGCCAGTGACAACCTCGACAGTTACGATTGGCATGTTACCTAACGAACCAAGCTAACGGGCGCCGAGCCGACGGCGCGCAAGCGCCGCCGGCGAGGCGTCCGGGTTGAGCGAGAGGTTAGGTGGCATGGGGATGAACGCACAAGATTCTAGGAGTGCCGCAGTCCACCTAAAGCTGCCTTACGGATTGATCGCTTCCACTATCTGGTCGGAATTTTCTGACACTCAGTTGTGAGCAGGTTCAGGCATAGCATGCAGGTAGCTGTAAAGGCTGGCAATCTCTGAATCCGTGACGTGCGACAGATTATTGCGAGCCTGCCTGCTCATCGCACCAAGTTCTCTCTCCGAGGGCGGTTCCTGTCCGTAACAACCGAGTGAACGCCTCCAGGGAATAGGAAGCCACCACCTTCAGGTCCGGGCTTGTGAAATCCGGATTGGCGGCACCGCGCAGGCTCGTCCCATGGCACTCGGCACAAATGGTTCGCGCGAGATACCGTCCAAGCTGCGCCTCTTGATTCGTCGCCTCGGGCGGCGGCACGGCATCAGCGATGAGCTGGGCCACGGTCTTGAATTTTCCGGTAACGAGGCCAAGGCGCCCGAGCGGACCTACCGAGACACTCGGACCGGGCCCGGAGACGAGTGGCAAGCTCTTTAGAAAGGCGATGATGCGGCCGAGGTCTGCGTCCGTCATCGCGGTGAATGCCTCCCCCGGCATGACGACCACGCTGCGGCCGTCCGGGCGGACTCCGTTGCGGACAATGATGGCGATCTGCGCATCGCTGTATTGACGAACGGAGGCCGTGAGATTCGGCGCGACGATTCGCGCGATCATCGGATCGTCGAACAACACGTGACCTTCGGCCTCCTTGCCATGACAGTCATGGAAGCAGCCGCGCACGGTGGCGAGCCGACGCCCCTCTCGGATTGAATCCGGGTCGGTCGGAATCGCCAGCGCGACGGCGGGGACCTCATAGGTGCGTCGCAGGATGCGTTCGGAGAGCCCGTAGACGACCGCGTACCCGATGATGCTCAATCCGACCACACCGCCAACAGTTATGCCGATCCAGCGCAGCAGGCGGCGCATAAATCCTCTACCTCCCGGCAACTGGCGGAGTTTGATCGCAACCCGACGCTTGGGTCCGGTGCATTGACGGCTTGGGCGTCATCCGTGCGTCACACGACGAGCGAATCTAAGGAACGAGCTTCAACCGGGCTCCATTCCGATTTTCTTGATGATCGGGCCCGCGTCAGGCGCGGTAAGGAACTTCACCAGCGCCCTGGCTGCGTCCGGCGCCGGCGCTGCCGCGTGCAGGCCTGCGGAATAGACAGTTACGCTTTGAATTTCGGCTGGCAATGGTCCGAAGTAGTCGATGCCCTTCACGTGTAGAAGTTCGCTGATCTGCTGGAAGCCGAGATCAGCCTCCCCGCGCGCTACCAACTCGCCCACTTGAACACCGGAGGCGGGTTGCCTCACCTTGTCTTTGATCTGATCGGTGATGCCCATTTTCTTGAACAGATCCGCAACATAGAAGCCGCTCGGCCCCGAAGAATAAGCAACAGAATTGGCTGCTGCACTGCCCGCTTGACAGCCTCACCCGAGGAAATGTCCGGTTTCGGCAGACCGGTGCGCACTGCAATGCCGACACCGGACTTGGCGAAGTCTGCTCGGCTGCCTGAGACCAGCTTTCCCTCTAGAATCAGCCTGTCGATGTTGGGAGCCGCGATGATGACGATGTCGACCACCTCGCCGCCACTGATCCTCTTGGCGACCTCTTCAGTACCTCCCCAGATGGTCGTGACTTTGTGTCCGCTCGATCTCTCGAAGGCCGAGACGAGCTCGAGATAAGCCTGCTTGACCGCGTTCGCCGTCATCACCTTGACTTCGGCCGCTTGTGCCGCGTCGATGCCGATCATCGCTGCGATCAACAGCAGAAACGCCGCTCTTAATTGCACCGGCACAGTAATTCTCCTTTGATCTCGAAGTGAGAAAGGCTACGAATGTTCATCGAGCGGCGCGTCGCGTCGATATTGATCCGCAGCTCGGTCAAGTGTCGGCTCATGAAATGATGCCCAACGGACGAAGCTAAGCGGCGCCGAGCGGACGGCGCGTCAGCGCCGCCGGCGAGGCGTCCGGGTTGAGCGAGAGGTTAGGGGTCACCTTGTGTCGCCCTCTGAGGTTGCCGAGCGTAGCTGACCGTCAAGGCTTCCCATACGTGTCCATCAGGCTCGCTCCAGTACACGATGCGGCCGCCGTGCTGCGTGTTGACTTGCATGTCTACTGGACCGTGCGGGGTACTTCTGTACTCGACGCCGCTGGCCCTGAGTCTTGTCACGATGGCGTCGAACTCGGCCTCGCTCACGCGAAAGCAATAGTGTTGGACGGGAAAGGGTCCATCGGCTTGGTCGAAGTCGAGGGTCAAGCCTTCGTTCACATAGACAGGGCAGAACGGACCTACTCCGGACTCTGCCCAGGGGACGCCGAGGACGGTAGCGAGCAGTTCCGCCGCAGTTTTCCTGTCCCGGGCTGGAACTATCGCGTGATCGAGTTGAACGCTCATCGTGGGTACCTGTGTCGTGAGCCATCGGTGAGGGCGAATCGCTGGTGATGCGTCACTTGTGTGCCGCGCCCGAATCGAAGATCACGATCTCCTGGCCGACCTCTACTTCGCCGTACTTGAGGCCGCCAGCGCGCTCGTATACGTGCAGGACAGCACCGGTAGTGGTCTGTTGCGTGTCGACAAGCCGGAAGCTGCCCGGGATTGTGCCTTCGCCGAACAGGTGCTTGCCGGCACCGATAACCACAGGGAACAGCCAAATGCGAAGCGTATCGATAAGATTGTGCTTGAGTAGGGTTTGGAGGAGGTCGCCACTGCCGTGGACCTGAATCTCGCCACCTTCCTGTATCTTGAGCTTCGCGACCTCCTCGGCAACGTCACCCTTGAGCAGGTGGGAATTGTTCCAGTTGACCTTATCAAGCGTCCGCGAAGCGACAAACTTCGGCCGGGTGTTGAGCGCCGTGGCAATCTCGTCCGCCGGGTCGGTGGACTTTGGCCAGGAAGCTGCGAAGATCTCATAGGTTTTGCGGCCGAGCAGGAAGGCGCCGGCTCGCTTGGTCCACTCAGTCATGATTTCACCAAACTTCTCGTCAAAATAGGGGACTAGCCAGCCACCGTGCCGGAAGCCCCCTTCGCGGTCCTCGTTGGGGCCGCCGGGCGCCTGCATGACGCCATCCAGAGTCAGGAAGGTTCCCACAACCAGCTTTCTCATGTTCTTCTTCTCCTCTACGAAGGTTTCGCTGAAGCCTAACGAACGAAACTAACCGGCGCCGAGCGGGCGGCGCGCCAGCGCCGCCGGCGAGGCATCCGGGTTGAGCGAAAGGTTAGGCGTCATTGTTACGTGCTCGCTTCAACGAGCCTCGCAAGTTTCTCGAGCGCCATTCGCCAACCCGCTTCGTTATCGGCTGGCTCGACGCCAGGAGGCAGGTTGTCGTGAACGCCAGCACATCGGTGCCGCCGCCTGCATCCGAAAGCGTGAACGTGACCGTCATCTCGCCGCGCATTTCGGCATCGGCAGTCTCGAACTCCATGACTTCGACTACCTGCTCGTTTGGCACCAGCTTGACGAAGTGGCCATGGTACGTGTCGGTGTGCGCAGTGGTCTTGCCGGTACCTTTAGGCGTGTTGTAGGTGAGAGAAATGCGGAACGAACCACCTTCGCGAGGTTCGAACGCGTGTACGTGGCTAGTCATGCCATTCGGCACCATCCAGATCGCGACCGCGCGCGCATCGACAAGCGCACGATAGACGCTTTGCCGAGACGCGTTCACGTGTTGACGCAGCTGAGTGGAGGTCACAAGACGAATCTCGCTGCCGTAAATGTCGACGCCTAACGAACGAAGCTAACCGGCGCCGAGCGGACGGCGGGCAAGCGCCGCCGGCGAGGCGTCCGGGTTGAGCGAGAGGTTAGGCCCCAATCTGTACGGCCTCGCTAGAGACGAGACGGACCCTTGGTCCGAAACTTGAGATGTTGGTCAGAGTGGCGTTGTGATGCTGAATCACTTGGCGAGGAGTCAGGTAGCCATTGCCTTCGGTAGTGTGTGCGTCTTCGATCAAGATGACCGGGTAGCCAAGCGCAAGAGCTCTGCGAGTGGTTGTGTCCACACAGAACTCGGTGTGCATACCGCAGATGATCAGATCAGTTATGGCGCCTGCCTGCAGGGTGGCTTGAAGGTCTGTCCGTAGAAACGAGTCTGGAGTGGTCTTTCGGATGCGAAGGTCAGACGGTTCAGTGTGTAACCCCTCCGCAAGTTGCCATGCGTGGGTGCCAAACTCCAGATATCCGGCTTCTGACTCATGCTGGATGAAGATCACCGGGATACCCGCCGCGCGTGCTTTGGCTGAGACCCGATTGATTCGACCGATGACATCTGCTGCTTCGAAGGCGCTGTGTTCGCCTTCGCATAAGCCTTGCTGGACGTCGATGATGAGAAGTGCCTTTTTCATGGTGGAGTCCAGATCGAGCTGCGTTTGGGGCCTAACG
>WNGA01003679.1_pt1 | contig 22941 bp, 11 predicted proteins | sample 5400061 | NCBI WGS metagenome assembly WNGA01 (sample SAMN13153366, study PRJNA577476) | soil metagenome | isolation source: 100 cm soil or saprolite under grassland replicate 2 | place: USA:California | collected 2016-06-15
GACTCGCCGCGGGACGACCTGCTCGCCGCGCTCCTCGCGCCAGGTGACCAGGCCGAGATCCGCCCCGAGCCGGCGCGGATGCACCTGCCGAGCCTGTTCGGCACCACCGAGGAGTTCGTCAACGAGGCGCTCGGCGAACTGTACGGTGCCGGCGACGCGCTTGAGCTGCGCCGGGAGGGGCCGGTGCTGGCGCTGACCCCGCCCGTTGACCTCCGTCGGCGGCTGTCCGCGCTGCCGCCGTCGTACCTCGCCGAGCAGCGGGTTTACGAGCGGCTGCTGCTGACCTTCGACCGCGGCGCCGCCGAGGAGCACCTGGCGCGGGCGGTCCGCGAAGGACAGAGCACCTGGCCGGTCGTCGGCTACGCGAGCGACCTGCACCCCGTGGTGGAGTGGCTGGTAGACAAGCTGCTGGCTAGGCTAGGCCGGCAGGAGGCCCCGGTGCTGGCCGGCGATGTCGATGGGCCGACCGTCCTGGTCCAGGGCATCTACTCCAACGCATTCGGTCGGCCGACCGTGGTGGAGTGGATGGCCGTGACCGGGCTGCCTGACGCACCGCGGGTGCGGGACATGTTCGATGTCCTGGACGAGGCAGGAGTAAAGCCCGACATGGTCAACACCGGGCGGCCGGTGGATCTGGCGAGCCTGCAGGCCCTGGTGCCCGCCGCGGTCGATGCGGCCCGCGACCACCTCGAGGCCAGACGCGACTCGTGGGACGAGCGGATCTCGACCTCCCTCCGCGACCACCTGCACCGGCTCGACCGCTGGGAGCAGCTCAGCCTGGACGGGACGGCGACCGGGCCGGCAGCCACGCGGCGGCAGCGGGTCCGCGAGACGGCCACCGGCCAGCGCCGGCTGGCCGACTCGCTGCGTACCTCCGGCGCACCCTTCCTGCGCGTGCTCGCGGTGCTGGCGGCCGCTCGATGAGCTCCGACTCGCTGGTCAACGCCGGGGAGTACCTCTCCGCGCACTACCTGGCCGAGGTGTTCCCCAAGGACCTGCGCCGGGTCGTGCTGCCGGCCTGGGCGGAACAGGAGAAGGCCGGTGGTCCGAGCCCACGCACCCGGCTACGCCGCCTGCGGCAGACCTTCTTCGACCTGCGCGCCGAACTCGATGCCGGCGCACCAGCCGACAACGGCAAGACCGGCGGAAACACGGCATGGCGGAAGAACCTGGACGAGCTGCACGATGCGGTGCTGCACGCGTTCGGCTACCCGCCCACCCGCAGGCCGCTGACCGTCGAGCACCGCGGCGCGGACCACGAGGTGCCGGTGCTGTACGCGGACCCGCAGGTGGTCGCCGTCGGCTGCGGCTGGGCCACCGAGGTGGACGCGGCACTGGACCACGAGGGAGCCGGCCGGCTGCCGGAGCCGGTGACGCTGGCCGCGGGCAAGGAGCTGGCCACCGGCACCGACCTCGCAGAGTTCCTGCTGTTCGGCACCGAGGAGCCGCCGCGGTATGTGCTGATCCTGGTCGGCGCCGTGCTCATCCTGGCCGACCGGCACGGCTGGGGCGAGGGCCGCTACCTGGCCGTCAACCTGGACGCGGCGCTCGGCCGCAACGACACCAGCCACAGCGGCGAGCTGGACACCGTTGCGGCGCTGTTCTCCGCCGAGTCGCTGCACAGCCCGGCCGAGGGCGGCGAGAACCCGCTGGCGACCCTGGTCGACGCCTCGCACCGACATGCGGTCGGCGTCTCCGGGGAGCTGCGCAACGGGCTGCAGCGCTCGGTGGAGTTGATCGCGAACGAGGTGCTGGCCAGGCTCCGGGAGGCGGGTGTGCAGCCCGAGCGGCTGGCCGACCCGAAGGAGCTGGCCGCCCGGCTGACCCGGGAGTCGCTGCGGTACCTGTACCGGATCCTGTTCCTGCTGTACGCCGAGGCGCGGCCGGATCTCGGCATCCTGCCCGCCGACTACCCCGAATACGCCGAGGGGTACGGGCTGGCACGGCTGGGCGAGCTGGTCATCCCCACGATGGTCGATGAGGGCACCCGGGCAGGCTTCCACCTGTACGAGTCGTTGGACCTGCTGTTCCGGCTCGTGAACGACGGGTACCGGCACCGGCGGGCGGGCGAGGATGTTCGCAGCGAGGACGAGGGCATCCGGTTCGAGCCGCTGCACTCCGACCTGTTCTCGCCCGGCTCGATCACCCTGATCGGCAGCGTCGAGCACCCCGACTGGGACCCAGACGACCCCGATGCGTCCGTGCCGCAGCGCGTGGACACCCGGCTGCGCAATGGCTGCCTGCGCTCGGTGCTGCAGCAGCTGATGCTAGCCCGCGGCCGGGGCAAGGAACGCGGCGGGTTCATCTCCTACGCGCAACTGTCCATCAACCAGCTCGGCGCGGTGTACGAGGGCCTGATGTCCTACACCGGGTCCATCGCCACCGAGGAGCTGTACGAGGTGGCCAAGGGCGGCGAACCGTCCGGCGGGAGCTGGACGATCCCGGCCACGGCCGCCGGCGGGTACCCGGACGAGGTGTTCGTCCAGAGGGAGGACGAGGAGATCGGGCGGGTGCGGGTGCGCCACCCCGCCGGGTCGTTCGTCTACCGGCTCGCCGGCCGGGACCGGCAGACCAGCGCCTCGTACTACACCCCGGAGTCGCTGACCAAGGTGACCGTCGAGCTCGCGCTGCGGCAGCGGCTCACCGAGCACGGCGAGGTCGCCGCGCGGGAGCTGCTGGATTGGACGATCTGCGAGCCGGCGCTGGGCTCCGGGGCGTTCCTCAACGAGGCGATCAACCAGGTGGCGGCCGAGTACCTGCGGCGCCGCGAGAGCGAACTCGGCACGAGGATCGACCCGTCGCAGTACGACACCGAGTTGCGCAAGGTGAAGGCGTACGTCGCGCTGCACAACAGCTACGGCGTCGACCTCAACCCCACCGCGGTCGAGCTGGCCGAGGTGTCGCTCTGGCTCAACGTCATGCACCCGGGGTTGCAGGCGCCGTGGTTCGGCCTGCACCTGCGCCGGGGCAACTCGCTGATCGGCGCCGGCCGCCGCTACTACCCGGCCACCGAGCTCCCCAAGGGCAGGTGGCTGGCCGCAAAAGACACCCTGCCGCCGACCGACCACCCGTTCCGCGCCGGCGTGCTGCCGGCCGGCGCGGTGCACCACTTCCTGCTCCCCGCGCTCGGCTGGGCCGCGGTGGCCGGCGAGAAGGAGGCCCGCGAGCTTGCCCCCGACGACACCGCCCGGCTGCGGGCGTGGCGCAGGGCGGCGCTGCACAAGCCCAAGGGCAAGCAACTCGCACGCTTGCAGGCGCTTGCGCGCCGGGTGGAGTACCTGTGGGAGCTGGTGATCCGCCGGCTGGAGATCTCGCAACGGGAGATCTCCCGGCACATCGACGTATGGGGCGCCGCCGACCTGCCGCACCCGATGCACGCAGTGCCCCGGCAGAAGGTCTACGACGACCTGCACGCCGCCGGCACCCCCTACTGGCGGCTGACCACCCTGATGGACACCTGGTGCGCGCTCTGGTTCTGGCCAGTACGCGACGCCGCCCTGCTCGACGGCACCGCCCCCGACTACCGGACCACCACCCCAGCCTCCGTGCCCGGCGGCGCGCAGCCGATCACCCGGGTCACCGCGCTCGCCTCGATGGCCGGTGCCTACCAACCCACCCTCGACGGCGAGGCCCAACCCACCCTGGACGAGGCCGCCACCGCCCTGCGCACCACAGCCCGCCGCGCCCCCGCCACCCGGCCAGCGCGCCGCGATGCCGTGCCGCTGGGGAACCTGGACGACTGGATCGAGTTCGCCGAGGCCATCATCGGCAGCATCGACCTCGCCGAGGGCACCCTTTCCGCGGTCGGCGCTACCAGCCTCGCCGAACTCGACGACCTCGAAGACGATCTCCCCGCCCTCATGGGCGCCGACGAGCCCCACCAACTCGCCGCCCGCTTCCCCTGGCTCACCGTCGCCGACCAGATCGCCGACGAGCATGGCTTCTTCCACTGGGAGCTCGACTTCGCCCATACCTTCGCCAGCCCCGCAGCCGGCTTCGACCTCCAACTAGGCAACCCACCCTGGGTCCGGCCGCGCTGGGACGCCGACCTCGTGTTCGCTGAGCATGAGCCCTGGTTCGCGCTGGAGGACAAGCCGGCCGAGGCCGAGAAGCAGCGACGCCGCGAGGCACTGCTCGACCGCCCGCACGTGATGGACTACGTGCTCGGGGAGCTGACCAACATCAGCGTCCAAGCGACACTCCTCAGCTCCTCGCAGGTGTATCCGCTGCTCACCGGCACCCAGCCCAACCTCTACCGCGCGTTCATGTGCCAAGTGTGGGCGCACGTTTCGGTCACCGGCAACGCCGGGCTCCTGCACCCCGACACTCACTTCACCGGTGACAAGGAAGGGCCGCTCCGGGAAGCGGCCTACCGGCGACTTCGTATCCACGGTGACTTTGTCAACTCTGGCCAGCGTTTCTTCCCGGAGCCAGTCGGACATACGGCACACTTCGGCGTTCATATCTATGGTCAGCCCGGCGATATCTGCTTCGATCACCTGTCGTGGCTGGTGTCTGCCGATTCGTTGCGGCTATCTCGGGACCACGACGGCTCCGGCGAAGTCCCCGGCGTCCGTTACCGGAACGGTGAGTTCGACGAGCGGCCGCACCGAACCAGGGTCCTCACGGTCAACGAGGAGGTGTTGGCCGTCTGGCGACGCCTGCTTCACGAGGACGACAGACCGGTTAGCCAGGCTCGGATGTTGTTCCCGGTCAGCACAGCGGAGGCGGCGGCGATCGAGGCTCTCGCGGCCTATCCACTGCGCTTGGCCGCCTTGGGACCACAGGTTTCGTCAGGATTTCACGAGAGCGGCGCGAAGAGAGCCAAACTGATTGAGTATAATCGTACCGATCCGACTACCGGCAAGGAACGCCAGCCAGCGGGTTGGCGCGAGGTCATTCTCAAAGGAATCCAACTAGGCGCAGCAACACCGATCTTCAAGCGGCATGACGCGAACACCAATGACCCGTATGGAATCAATCTGGTCGGCCTCCCGCCAGACTTCGTTCTCGACACAGCCTATGTCCAGCCAGAGGGGCGAGAGACTGCGTACCGGGCAGCTCACGACAGGTGGATCGACCACGTCGAACTCGACCGTCTGCGCGCTGACGAGGATGCCGTCGCCCTCGCCGCGGCTCGGGTCGCGGCCATCCGAGGAATACCTAAGTCGAGCGTCGACGCAATCGCAGTGGATGCTCTACTGGTCGAGGAGTCCCGGCGGCCATGCGTGGACTTCTATCGGCTCGCATGGCGCCGCCTGATCGCACCGAACAGTGAGCGCGCCCTCTACGCCGCACTCATCCCGCCAGGTGTTGCACATATTGATGGCATCGAGAGTGTCGGCATGCCTAGTAATCGCCTTACTGCGCTAGTCAGTGGCTTTTGGGCATCACTCCCCGTCGACTACTATTTGAGGGCTACTGGCCGTAGCAACCTCCTGGTGGCGGGCGCCAAGGTGATGCCGGCTCCTGAGCGAGACCATTCGCTGGCGTCGGCGTTGCTGCTGCGGACGTTGCGGCTGAACTGCCTGACTACGGCCTACTCCAAGATGTGGGCTGAGCTGTTCGATCCGGCTTGGCTCGATGAGGAGCCGTGGGCCTGTGAATGGCCCGGTCTGCCGCCGCTGGAGAAAGTCACGCCGGACTGGCGGCCGGAGACGCCGTTGCGTACTGAGCGGGCGCGCCGGTCCGCGCTGGTCGAGATCGACGCCCTCGTGGCGGTCTGGCTCGGCATGGACGCCGATGCACTCGTCGCTGCATACCGGGGTCGGTTCCCGGTGCTGCAGAAGTTTGAGGCGGTGACCTGGTTCGACGCGGACGGCTGGAAGCTGGCCGGGAACGCGCGCACGTTCGGGCAGCGGCAGGCGAAGGTGTCGTGGGCGCAGTTGATGGCGCATCTGGAGGAGGGTGGGCCGGTGCCGGAGGGGTATGTGGCGCCGTTCTACAAGGCGGACCGGGTGCGGGAGATGCGGGAGGCGCACGCGGTGTTCAATGAGCGGTTGGCGCGGGCGAAGACGGAGGGGGCGAGATGAGGCCGACGCTGGCTGCGGAGGAGTTGCGGCGGACCATCACGCAGTACCTGACGACGACGTTCGCGCTGGATGACGAACCGACGCGGGATGCGCTGGAGGCGTTCCTGAACGATCCGGTGACCGGGATCTTCCGGGGGCCGTACCTGCGGATCCGGACGCCGTTCCGGCAGGCTGGCAGTGGGTGGCGGCGGAGCCTGGAGTGGGCGCCGGAGGGGTTCCGGCCGTACCGGCACCAGGCGGAGGCGTTCGCGCGGCTGTCCACATTGGACGGGCCGGCGCAGCCGACGCTGATCACGACTGGCACCGGGTCGGGCAAGACCGAGTCGTTCCTGGTCCCGATCCTGGACCACTGCCGGCGGGCGCGGCGGGCAGGCCGGGCCGGGGTGAAGGCGGTCCTGCTGTATCCGATGAACGCACTGGCCACCGACCAGGCGCTGCGGATCAGCCGGTACCTCATGGATCCGGCGCTGGTGCAGGTGAGCGCGGGGCTCTACATCGGGGACACCCCGGCCACGGGGTTCGAGCGGGTGGCGACCGACCGGTCGGAGATCCGCCGGACCAGGCCGGACATCCTGATCACGAACTACAAGATGCTCGACCTGCTGCTGCAGCGGGTGGACGACGTGCCGCTGTGGCAGGACGCCGACCTGGCGTACGTGGTGGTGGATGAGTTCCACACCTATGACGGCGCGCAGGGCACGGACGTGGCGATGCTGCTGCGCCGGTTGGCCGCCGCGGTGGGGATGTCGGAGCCGGGTCGGCCGCTGGGGCGGATCTGCCCGGTGGCGACCTCGGCGACGTTGGCCAGCAACACCGGGGACGATGCGGAGGCGTTGCGGGACCTGCTGGCGGTGGCCGGCCAGGTCTTTGGTGATGCGTTCACCGCGGAGACCGTCGTCGGTGAGGCGCGGTACGCGGTGGAGGAGTTCATCGACGACATCGACTACCAGCTCCCGCTGCCGACGCCGCAGGAGCTGGCCGCGCTGCCGGATCCGGCCGAGGACCCGGCCGCGCTGGCGGCGATAGCCGGGGCGGTGCTGGGGGCGCCGGTCACCGACCCGGTGGAGCTGGGCGCAGTGCTGAAGCGGCACATCCTCACATCGGCGGTGCTCACCGTGCTGTCCGGTGGGCCGGCCGATATCGCCGGCATGCTGGCCAAGCTGCCCCGGGTCGGTGCTTATGTCTGGGGTAGCGCGGTGCGGACCCACCCGGTTGCGGCCGCCACGGCGCTGGCCCGGTTCGTGGCGTTGCTGTCGGTGGCGCGCTCGCCGGCCGACCCGGACCGGCCGCTGCTGCACATCGAGGCGCACCTGTGGGTCCGGGCGGTGTCCCGGCTGATGCGGCGGGTTGGCGACGCGCCGGCGTTCGTGTGGTTCGGCGACGAGGCGGAGCCGGACTCGGGCGGCAACACGGTGTACCCGCCGTCGGCGGGCACCGACCTGCCGGCCGGCTCGGTGCGGCAGCTCGGCGGCCAGCTTCCCGCGGTGTACTGCCGGCACTGCGGCCGCTCCGGCTGGATGGCGATCTCCCCGGAGGCCAACCCGACCGAGCTGGTCACCAGGGCCGAGCGGATCTACCGGGCGGCCTTCACCAGCGACCGCCGCCGGCAGCGCGCGCTCATCCAGGCCACCGACGCGGAGGCCAGGGCGGCAGGCGAGCTTGGGGTGCTGGTGCTTGAGCCGCGCGGCGACCGGCTGCGGCCGTTCGACCCGGAGCGTGACCGCGACCCGCGTACCCGGACCGGTGCGCTGGTGCTCGCCGACGTGCGCCGGGACGCCGCCGCGGATGATGCCGCGGGGCGGGACCGGTGCCCGGCCTGCGCGGTCGACAATGGCATCCGGTTCCTCGGTGCCGGCCTGGCGTCGCTGGCGTCCGTGGCGGTCACCCAGCTGTTCACCGGTGGGGAGTTGGCCGGGTCGGAGCGCAAGACGCTGCTGTTCAGCGACTCGGTGCAGGACGCGGCGCACCGCGCCGGGTTCGTCGCCGACCGGGCGTACACGTTCTCGTTGCGGGCGTTGCTGGTCCGGCAGTTGCGGGAGGACGCGGCGACGCCGCTGAACGACCTGATCGGCGACGTGGTTACGGCCGCTACCGACCCGGAGACGCTGGCCGCCGTCGTGCCGCCTGATCTGCACGACCTGCCGCGCGTACGGGAACTGCTGGCCGGCGACGCGGCGGGCCGGGACACCTGGCTGCTGGTCGCCGAGCGGCTGGCGTTCGCGGTGATCGTCGAGTTCGGCCTGCGCTCGCAGCAGGGCCGCACCCTGGAGCTGACCCGCACCGTGGCGGCGGAGGTGGTGCTGGAGCGGCCGGAGGAGACCGCCGGGCTGGCCCGCGACATCCACCAGCGGCTGCCGGGGCAGATCGTGGCGGACGGCGACCTGCCGCCCGCCGAGGTGTACCTGACCTACCTGCACGGCCTGCTGCACCGGCTGCGCGCCTCGGGTGCCGTCCGGCACCACTGGCTGGACCCCTACATCGACAACGCCGGCTCGCGGCGGTGGCTCGTCTGGGGCGGGCGCCCGTTGGGCATGCCGGCGTTCCCGAGAGGCGTATCCGCGCCGTCGTTCCTGCTGGACCGGCCCCGGCGCCGCAGCGACTTCGACGTCGCGACCGCGCCGGGCGGCTGGTACCTGGACTGGACGCAGCGCTGCCTGCGGATGCCGAAGCAGGCGGCGCCGGGCTACCTGACCGCGCTGCTGGCCGAGTTGGCCGATGCCGGCGTCATCGCCAGCAGGTCCGCGGACGGCGGCGCCCGGGTGTACGGCCTGCTGCCAGGCCACATCCAGGCCCGGTTGCTCGCCGATGGCCTGGTGGCCGGCGCCGCATTGACCTGCGACGCCTGCCACCGGCGGCAGGCGGTGTTCCCGGGCAACGAGCGGGTCTGGCTGGACCGGCCGTGCCCGCGGTACCGCTGTGGCGGCATCCTGCGCGCACCCGGCGTGGAGGGCAGCCGCGGCCGGGACTATGGGGTGGACTACTACCGGCAGCTCTACCGGACCGCCGGCGCGTACCAGGTGGTGGCCGCCGAGCACACCGGGGTGCTGGGCCGGGCCGAACGGGAGCGGATCGAGGCCAGGTTTCGCGACCGGCGCAGCTACACCGACCCCAACGTGCTGTCGGCGACGCCCACCTTGGAGCTGGGCATCGACATCGGTGACCTGTCCGCCGTCATCCTGGCGTCGGTGCCGCCGCGGCCGGCGAACTACGTGCAGCGGACCGGCCGCGCCGGCCGCCGCGCCGGCAACGCCATGCTGCTGACCCTGGTGGACCGGCGGCCGCGCGACCTGTACTACCTGGCCGACCCACTGGAGATGATCGCCGGCTCGATCGCGCCGCCGGGCTGCTACCTGTCCGCGGTGGAGATCCTGCGCCGGCAGTACGTCGCGCACCTGGTGGACCTGGCCGCCCGCGGCCGGCTGCCCGGTGTGCTGCCGCTGCCCAGGCTGACCTCGCAACTGTTCGGCCCGACCGGCTGGCTGGCCGAGCTCGTCGAGGTCGCGACCGGGCAGGCGGCCGAGCTGGTCGAGGGGTTCCTCGCGTTGTTCCCGCACGAGCCGGGCGACGCGGTTGCCGAGCTGGCCCACGCGGCGCTGCGCGAGTTCGCTGCCGGCGGGCTGCGGTTGAAGGCGGCCGCGGCCGAGAGCGCCTTCAGCGCGCGCATGGACGGCCTGCGCCAGCGGCTGGACGAGGTGGAGGCAGGGCTGTCCGGGCTGGTGCCCAGCGACGCCGAACACGCCCAACTCGCGCGGGAGCTTGGTGCCGAACGGCGTCAGGTGCTGAGGTGGATCAGCGAGGTCGGGGTCCGGCGGGGCGCCCAGAGCACCCTCGTCGAGCTCGGCCTGCTGCCGAACTACACGCTGATCGACGACGGAGTCACGTTGCAGGCCACGCTGTACTGGCAGGAGCAGGGCGGCGACAACGACGGCGCGGGTGGCTTCCGCAGCGATCCGCGGGAGTACGGCCGCTCCGGTCAGCTCGCTCTCACCGAGTTCGCACCAGACAACACGTTCTACGTCAACGGCTACAAGCACAAGATCACCGGGCTGGACATCGGCACGGCGGCCCGACCGCTGTGGCTGACGTGGCGGCTGTGCCCGGACTGCGGGCACGTCCGCGTCCACCGCGCGCACGAGGACGTCAGCCCGTGCGGCCGGTGCGGCAGCCCGGCCATCGCCGACCAGAGCTGCCTGCACAAGGTGCTGGCGCCCGAGCGGGTCAGCGCGCGGGACCGGCGCGAGGACGCCCGGGTCAGCGACGACTCCGACGACCGCGACCGCCGCTACTACGAGGTCGCCACCGCGGTGGACATCGACCCGGTGCACCTGGCACCCGGCGCGTGGCGGCACGAGACGGCCACCTTCGGGGTGGACTTCGCGCGGCAGGCTGTCATCCGCCGGTTCAACCTCGGCCGGCAGCGTTACGACGTCCAGCCCACGGCGACCGTCGCCGGCGAGGCGGTGCGGCTGAGCGGCTTCACGGTCTGCACCCGCTGCGGTTACGCGACGGCCGACGACCCCGCCGACCCGCCCGGGGCAGCCGCCGGCGAGACCGGCGAGATCAGCACGCCGTCCATCACGACCAGCCCGCACCGCCCGTGGTGCCCCCGCCGGCGCAACCCGCAGGCCGGCGCGGACGAGCGGCTGATCCTGGTACACGAGTTGGTCACCGAGGCGATCCGCGTCCTGCTGCCGGCCGTGACGATCAGCCTGGACGAGCGCCGCGCCTCGTTCACCGCCGCGCTGCGCTCCGGGATCGCCGCCCACTACCGCGGGCACCCGGACCACCTGCGGGTGGCCAGCGCGTCGATGCCGGACCAGGAGACAGGGGAACGCCGCCGGTTCCTGGTCCTCTATGACGCGCTGCCCGGCGGGACCGGCTACCTGCACCGGCTCGCCGACCCGGCCGCGTTCGCCGCCGTGCTCACCGCCGCGCGCACCGTGATCGAGAGCTGCGCTTGCGCGCAGGAGGGCCGGCAGGCATGCCACCGGTGCCTGCTGACGTACGTGCCGGCGGAGGACCACCCGCTGGTCAGCCGGAACGAAGCGCTGCGCATGCTGGAGGAGCTGCTCGGCCCCGACGGGTCCAGGTTCGCCGTCCGCGACGTGACCGACGCGGCCGCGATCCCGCTGGCCGACCAGATCGACAGCGAGCTGGAGGCACGGTTCGTCGGCGCGCTGCGCTCCTGGTGCGACGACCCCCGCAACCTCGCCACGCTCGGTGCAGCGACGGCCTACGAGGGCCGGCAGGTACTCGACCTGCGCATCGAGGCACCGGACCGCTCGGGCGTCACGCACTGGCGGGTGGAGCTGCAGAAGAACCTCCGCGACCAGATCCCGGATGTCATGTTCACCCGGCTGGACGACGCTCCGCTGCAGGTGGCCGTCTACCTGGACGGCTTCCGCTACCACGCAAGCCCGGAACACAACCGCATTGCCGGTGACGCCCGCAAGCGGATGCGGCTGCGCGCGGACGGGCTGCTCGTGTTCCAGTTGACCTGGGAGGACGTCTCCGGCTGGGCGTCGGCCCACCCCGACCCCTGGCGCCCGTACCTCGGTGTCGCCCAGCAGGTGGCCCGGCAACGCCACCAGCAGCTCGGGGGGCGCGGCGATGAGCTCGACGAGCTGATCTGGACCAACCCGGCCGACACCCTGCTGGCGTTTCTGCGCGGCCCGGACGTTCGGCGTTGGCGGGCCAGGGCGGAGGCGACTCTGTACGGGCTGCTGCGGCACGAACCGCGGGAACAGGCGAACACCGACTCGCGTGGTGCGCCCCGGCTGCTGCGCACCGCCTTTGCCGGCGAACCGCTGGTCGGGCCCGGCGCGGGCGGCATCACCGTGACCCGGCAGCGCGACCTGCTCGGCTGCCGCCTGGTGCTCGCGGTGGACCAGCGCGCCCCGGCGCGGCCGGTCGTCAGCGGCTTCACAGTGCTGGACGACTCCCCAGGCGCCCGGGCCGCGGACCTGGAGGAGCACCGGACCCGGTGGCGGTCGTGGCTGCGCTGGGGCGACCTGCTGCAGTTCCTGGCGACGGAGGTCGGTGACGGCGGGCAGCTCGCCGAGAGCGATCTGGATCTCATCGAGCCGGCGGCGCTCGCCGTCAGCGGCGGCACGGGGGCCTACCTCGCGCTGCGGGCGCAGGACACCGACGGCCAGGCCGAGCCGGTGCCCCAGCCGCCGACCACGGCGCCGGCCGCCGCACTGGACGACTCGGGCTGGCGCGAGGCGTTCGACCTGATCGACCCGGCCGAGCCGAACGTCGTCAAACTGGCCCGCCGACTCGCTGAGCTCGGCGTTCCGGCACCCGAAGTGGGCTACGAGTTGGGCTCCGGCGCGTGGCAGGTGGAGCTTGCCTGGCCGTCCCGGCATGTCGCCGTTACCGTCGATGTCCAGCCACGCGGCGATGGGGAGGAGCAGCGTCAGCGCGACGCCGCCTACGCGGAGGCCGGATGGCAGGTGCACACCCCCCAGGACTGGTCAATCGACGAGCTCGCCGGCCTGCTGCTGGCTGGCTCCGGCACCAGCGGCTCGGGGCGGGGTTCATGATGGCGACCGGACGACCGGTGCACCTGCGGCTGCTGGACAAGGCCGACCGCGAAATACTCAAACTGGACCGCGCCGTCAAGGGCGCCATCTACGACTTCGTGCACAAGTTCCGGCGCGACCCTGACTCTCCCGGCCTGCAGCTCAAGCGGCTCACCGGCTCGCGGCTGTTCTCCGCCCGGATCACGGCGGACTACCGGGCGATCCTCGCGCACGTCATCGACGGCGAATGGCTGCTGTTGACCGTCGCCCACCGGCGGTCGTCGTACGACGACCTGGAGAAGTACGCCGAGCGGTACGCCTATGCGGTCAACGCCGTGACCGGCGGCATCGAGTTCGTCGATGTCGTGGCAGCCGGGGACAGCGTCGACCGGGGCCGGCCAGCCGAAGTGCCGGCCGCTGTTGCCGACAAGCCCATCTTTGCTCGCGTGACCCCCGACGAGCTACGCGGGCTCGGAGTGGCCGAGGCGCTGCTCCCGCTGGTTGCCAAGCTGACGACGGAGGAGGAGCTGCTCGGGCTGGTCGAGTTCGCTCCCCAGTTGACCAGCGAGGTGCTTCTCAGCCTGTACGACGGCCGTACTGTCCAGGAGATCCGATCGGAGATCCTCCAACCGCAACTACCCGACGGACCCGTCGACACCGGCGACTTCGCCCTGGCGTTGGCCCGGCCGGCCACGCAGGTCACCACCGACGACGCTGTCCTGGAGGTCGCGCTCGAGGGCGACTTCTCCCGCTGGAAGGTCTTCCTGCACCCCACCCAGCGCCGCCTGGTCGAACGGACCCAGAGCGGACCCGCCCGCGTGAGCGGCGGACCGGGAACCGGCAAGACCGTCGTCGCGCTGCACCGCGTCGCCCACCTGGCCCGGCACCTGCCGCCCGGCGACGACCGGCCGATCCTGCTCACCACATACACCCGCAACCTGGCCACCGACCTGTCCGCAAAGCTCGTCGAACTCGCCGGTCCCGACCTGGCCCGGCGGGTCGACGTCGTCAACATCGACAAGCTCGCCCGAAGAGTTGTCGACGAAGCCGGACGCGACCAACGGGTCGTCACCACGGACGCGAAGGCCATCACGCAGTGGCGCGAACTCCTCGCCGAGGTTGGCGAGACCCGGTGGGACGCCGACTTCTTGGCCGCGGAATGGTCCCAGGTGATCCTCGGCCAGGTGCTCGACTCCTTCCCCGACTACGCGCGGGTGCGCCGCGCCGGCCGCGGCCACCCCCTCACCCGGGCCGACCGGAAGACCATCTGGCAGCTCGCCGAACGGTTCAGCAGGAGGCTGGACGAGCGGGGACTCACCACCCATGCCGCCACCGCCGCGCGCGCCGCGCATCTGGAGGCCGAACACTCCGCCCGGCTCGCCACCGGCGAGCACACCTCCAGCAGGCGCGGCCACCGCTACACCCACATCGTCGTGGACGAGGGCCAGGACCTGCACCCCGCACACTGGAAGATGCTCCGTGCGATGGTCGCCCCGGCCGCTGACGACCTGTTCATCCTCGCCGACAGCCACCAACGGATCTACGACAACGTGGTGAGCCTGGGAAGCCTGGGCATCAACATCCGCGGCCGATCCGCCCGGTTGACGCTCAACTACCGAACCACGAAACAGAACCTCGGCTGGGCCGTACGCCTGCTGCATGGGCAGACCTACGACAACCTCGATGGCGGGTTCGACACCCTCACCGGCTACCGCTCAATCCTGCGCGGGACCGCGCCGGTGCTCCGCGGCTTCCCCACCGCCGACCAGGAACTCGACCAGATCACTGACCAGATCACCGAGTGGACCACGACCGGCACCCCCGCCGACGCGATCGCCGTCTGCGTGCCGACCAGGGACCTCGCCGGGCGGGTGACCACCCGCCTTGCCGCGGTCGGAATCGAAGCCGCCGAGATCACCCCGGACGCAGCCGGACACGCGGGCAGCGTCCAGGTCGGAACCATGCACCGCTTCAAAGGCCTCGAATTCCAGCGGATGGTGATCGCCGGAGTCTCCGATGGGCTCGTGCCGCGGGGAGCCATCGACAGGTGGCAAGACGCCGACCCAGTCCGCTATCGCAGGGAACTCCACCGTGACCGCTCATTGCTCTTCGTCGCCGCCACCCGCGCCCGCGACGACCTCGCAATCTTCTGGCACGGCACACCAAGCCGCTTCCTCCCACCCACAAGCACCGCAATCTGACCCTCGGACCACGGGCACTGCCGGACACAGCAACCGCCCCGTGGCTGGCGTGCGCGGGTCGGCGTGCACAGCCGCTCCGCGGCTGTTGCTCCTACGCCTACCGCCTGGGCGTCTGTCCGGGCGCGTGATGCCTGTTGGGCGGCGGCCTCGATCCGGTCGCGGTAGGCGGCCCACTGCTCGGCGGACAGGCCCGGCAGGCTCGGGTCGCCGGGGCGGCGGCCCGCGGTGTTGTCGATGAGCTCGCGCAGGATGTCCGCGTGGCCGGCGTGCCGGGCGGTCTCCACACACACGTGCGTCAGGATCTGGTGCAGGCTCACCCGCCGCCGCTGCGGCGGCCACCCGGGCACCTCGCCTGCGGCGCCCAGCGGCAGCGCCTGGATCGTCGCGTCGGCGTGTGCCGCGGCGTACCGGTACAGGTCGATGATCTCCTGGCTGGTCTGCTCGGCGGTCGCCCACATGTCCGCGCCGTCCTCAGCACCCTCGGCCAGCCAGGCACCGCCCGACCGGCCGGGCGGCCGAAGGTCGCACCGAAGTAACCCAGCTCGACGCCGATCAAGTGCTTGACGATGCCCAGCAGGTTCGTCCCGGTCGGCGTCAGCGGCCGACGCAGGTCGTACTCACCCAACCCGTCCAGCTTGGACAGCAGGTCCGCCCGGCAACCGCGCAGGTACTCGTGCAGGGTCGTCTTCTCATCCACCAGCTCCACGACAGCCACGATCCACCACACCAGTCACGGCGCGCCTCGCTCCGCCACCACCGCAGTAAACGCGACAACCGATGGCCGCGCGGGGAGCGGCAGATGTGCGCGGCCGCTCCGCTGCATGGGCGGGCTCCACCCGCGGTGCGGCAGAAGCGGACACCGCCTTGTCGCACGTTCGGCGTACGTCAGCGCTGGTGGCGGCGGCCGAGCCGGCCTCGGCGAACGCATCCCGTTGACAACATCACTCGCGTCTCAGTACGCTTAACATGTTGGTTAAGTGAAGGGGGCTTTCGGGGTGGCTGGCACCGACCAGCTCAGCGCGGTGTTCTCGGCGCTCGCCGACCCAACCCGACGGGCGATCCTCGCCGAGCTGGTCGAACGCGACGCCACGGTCACCGAGCTCACCGCTCCTCTCTCCATCTCGATGCCAGCGGTGTCACGGCACCTGAAGGTGCTCGAGCGCGCCGCGCTCATCTCGCGGTCACGGTCGGGCAAGTGGCGCGCGAGCCACCTCGAGGCTGCCCCGCTGCGCGAGGCGGCCGACTGGATCGAGCGCTACCGGCGGTTCTGGGACTCGTCCCTCACCCGCCTCGATGCCCACCTCGCCGCGGTGCAGGCCGCCGGACCGGCAACGGACCGGATGGCCGACGACCCCAGGGAGCTCGAATGAACACCGAAACTCCGCAGCTCATCATCTCGCGCGTGTTCGACGCGCCGCGGGAGCTCGTCTACCGAGCCTTCACCGATCCGGACCAGCTGGCGGCGTGGTGGGGGCCGATCGGCAACTCACTGCCGCGCGACGAGATTGAGTTCGACGTGCGCCCCGGCGGCTATCAACGGTGGACGGAGGTCAATGCAGCCGAACCCGGCCTTCGCGTGCAGATCCACGTCGACCTCACCGACGTCGCCGACGGCGAACTACTCGAAGGCCTCATGCACGTCAGCGGCCGGCTACAGGAGGGCATCGAGCCGTTCGAGACGAGGCTCCGGGTCGAGTTCCACGACGAGGCCGACGGACGGACGCGACTCGAGATCCGCCAGTGGCTCCCCGAACACCTGGCGCACCCCAGCGAAGAGGGTTGGCTCCAAGCGTTCACCAAGCTGGACGCCACGCTGATGAATGTCCAGGCTGTTGCAGCTGATCACCGAGAGGTAGAGGCATGGCCAAGCTGATTTACGTGACGAACGTGTCGCTTGACGGCTACATCGAGGACGAACGCGGCGCCTTCGACTTGTACCCACCCGACGACGAGGTATTCGCGTCCACCACCGACCTCCTGCGGTCCGTGGGCACATTCCTCTACGGGCGGCGCCTGTACGAAACGATGGCCGTCTGGGAAACCAACACCGCTCTGGCCGCGCAGTCCGACCTCACGGCCGACTTCGCGAGCGCCTGGCAGGCGGCGAACAAAGTCGTCTACTCCACGACCCTCGCCGCGGTGTCAACTGCCGACACCCGACTCGAACGCCATTTCGACCCCGCCGCGGTACACCAACTGAAGGCCACGGTCGACAGCGATCTCACCATAGGAGGTGCGAACCTCGCGACGCAGGCCTTCAAGGCCGGGCTGGTCGACGAGTGCCAGCTGTTCGTCTGGCCCATGGTCGTCGGCGGGGGCAAGCCAGGGCTGCCGACCGGCATACGCGCCGACCTCGAGCTCCTCGATGAGCGCCGATTCCGAAACGGCGTCGTACACCTCCGCTACCGCCCTCTCGGACAGTGACCGACAGCCCTGTCCGGTTCGCCGGCGCTTGCATGACAGGCGGAGCGCCGACGACCGATTCGGCCGGTTGAGGTCGCCCGTCACGAACTCGAGTTGCGTCAAGTCGCAGCGTGCGGAGGCGTCAACCGCCGCGTCTGGACGACGGTGGCGGTAGCGAACCTCAGTCAGGGGAACGCCCCGAGAACTGTCCATCTTCGTCGATCCGACGGCATGCCAGCCGCACGGTCGTCGACCGCTCCCGACGCAACCGCTCATCGGCATGTGCGTGAGTCACCGGCGACCACGGTTGTCGGGGGCCAGGCGGGGCCAGGCTGGTTTTTTGGTGTGTACGAGCGCGCTGCAGGTTGGTGTGTCCTGGTTCAGGTGCCGGTGGCCTGCCCCGCGTGTGCCGCCGGTACAGGTTCACCGCGGGTCTGGCAGATCGGTCCGGCCCTCACGTGGGCGCTGTCGCTGGTGGTGTCGTATCGGTCAGGGCCTGGACGGCGCGGACGTGGTCCTTCAGTTCGCGGGCACGGGCAGCGCCGATACGCAGGCGGTTGCGTAATACTTCGGCCGAGACGGGCCGGCGATGTCGGGACCAGTGCTCGGCGTTCAGCCGAAGCGCCTCCGCTACCAGGTCACGCCCCGGCTCCTTCGCCCGATTGCCGGTCGTTGTCCGATTGGTGCGCTGCAGCTCGACCCGGCGGACAGGGCGGTCGGCCTGCCCGCTCTCTGCCGGCGCCTGCAGTCGTCCAGTGGCCCGCTGGGGCCACGTGAGAGACCGAGCCGGATCGGTCTCGCCTGCGGTGGCGGCGTGTCGGATCTGCCGCATGAGTAGTTCGTAGGCGCCGATCAGCGCGAACGACGGCCATGCGGCGATCAACCGGCCGTACAGGCTGGGTTCGGCGACCGCCACGTTGGCCCCCAAGCTCGCCGTGCTGCCGATCAGCAGCAGCGCCCACGGCAGGACGCCGCTACGGGTTCCGTATCGGGAGTCCAGCAGCAGCGACATCGACGAGGCGATGATCATGCCGTCCACCGAGAACGGAATCAGCGCCGCGGTCCACGCCGGTTCCCCATGGTCGAGTGCCAGCACGTGCATGTGCCGGTAGGAGACGACCGCGGCGATGCCGGCGAGCAGCAGGACGCTCGCGGTTGTGGTCCGCCGGTCCGCGGGAGACGCGGTCATGACCACTCCCCCGGTTCGACGTCATCGACCAGCGATTCGACGTCCAGTGACATCTCGCCCAGCGGCACCACCAAGGTCGGAGAATGGTTCAAGTCGGGCCTCGGACACGCACACTAACCCCAGGGGTCGGCTGGACGGTCACATCCAGCGCCCGTGCCGGGGCGTCGTAGATCATTTCCAGGCGTAGGGCCTCGTACAGCTGCTCCAGCCCGGCCGGGTCGGCCTGGCGGAGTGCCCGGCTGACATCGCCCAGCGAGTCGATCATCGCGTGCACCTCGGCCTTGGTGAGGCCGCCCGGCACGGTGGTGCCGTCTATCTCCGCCCGTGCGGCGGCCCGCTGCGCCTGCGCATCGTTGATGGCCTCCACCAGCGCCGCAGGATCTGGACCTGGGTGAATTCCTCCACTGTGACGATCTGTGGGTGGGCGGGTTGGCGGGAGCGGACGATGCGGTCCGGGTTGGAGCGCCGGAGCCGGGTGACGTTGCCAGCTGCAACGTCGTCGGGGTCGAGGAGCATTTCGTGTTTGGTCCATCGGCCGAAGAATGCGTACCCGGTGTATCGGGGGTTTTCCAGATTGCGCCGATGGTGCTGCCCTGCCAGCCGTCGGCGAGCCGGTGCCGGTTCTGCTCCGGTCGCCGGGCGGAGGGGCAGGCGATGCCGTCTCCGCTGGCCGGTCAAGGCCCGCGGGCACTGACCCGGAGTGATCAGGGTCGGTCGCGGGTCTCGTCGAGGAAGCCGAGGATGGGTCCGAACACGTCGACGGCGGCACCGCGCCCCATGAAGGTGTCGAGGTGGCCGTAGTTCGGGATCTCCAGGTAGCGCACGTCCAGTTGAGGTTGGCGTGTGGCGAGTACCTGGTGGCAGAGCTTGTTGGAGTCGCCCCACAGTTGGTTGTCGCTGCCTGAGATGAGCAGCAGGGGGCAGTCGATGCGGTCGGCGTGGTCGAGAGCGTTGTCGGGTAGTGCCCGGTAGCGATGGTCGTTGTTGTTCCAGCGGACCACGCTGCGGGCGAATTCCATGCGACGCAGGTGGGGGAGGATCCACAAGGGGGCAGCACCGAACAGCTCGGACAGGCGGTCGTGGGTGCGGGAGTGAAGGTTCGCGTGGACGTAGAGCGAGGCGCCGACGCCCCAGGCGTTGTTGTGCAGGATCTGGCACGTGGGGTCAGGGCATTCGGCGCCCTTGGCGGCCAGAGCGAACAAGAGGGCGTACCGCGAGCGTAGTCCGACTTTGCGGAAGTCCACGGGCAGGTGGTCGATGCGTCTCCGCAGCAGTTCGCCGCCGAGGGTCATGCGCAGTCGGGCCCGGCCGATGAGCTTGGGGGTCAGAAACACACCCTGGGCGACGACGCCGGCGAGTCCGGGGACAAGGCCGGCGGTCAGGCTCATGGACAGGGTCAGGGCTCCCATGCAGTGGGCGACGACGAACAGCGGCTGTTGGCCGATGCGGTCCTTGATGTGGGTCACGGCCGCCGGGATGTCGTAGAGCGCCACGTCATCGAAGGTGTAGCGGGCTGCGGACTCGTTGTAGGGCAGGCGGCAGCTGCCGCGCCAGTCCAGCATCCATGCTTCGTAACCGTGGTCCAGCAGGACATCGACGAGGTTGCGGGTCTCGGGCAGGACGAACATGTCCGAGGAGGTGGTGTGGCCGTGCAGGAGCAGCACGGCCGGCCGGGGCCGTTCGTCGGCGCGGATCCGGGTCAGGGCCAGCCGCGTCCCGTCCGCAGCCGTCAAAGGGATCTCGTCGATGCGTGCATCACCGGCTCTGACGTACAGGGGCCGTGGCTTGACCGGGGTCCTGGGGAAGATTGCGGTTGAGATCGCGCGGGTCATCGGTCACGCTCCACGATTTGTTGGGGTGCGGCGCGCATCCAGCAGGTCTGCCCCGGCCCGCAGCATGGGATCGAGCAGGCCACGCCCGATTTGAGAACAGAACCATGCAAGCCATGTCAGCTTCGCGACGCGCTGCTCCTGGCTGGACAGGGCCGGGTTGACCTGGATGCCGTCTACTTGTTGCCGCATGTAGGTGTCGCCGGGCACGACCACTTCCCCCGACAGCAGGGCCTCTTGCCCGTCTCGGCCGATCTGGACGGCCAGTGCTCGGGTCTGGCGGACGAGGTCGCGTCGTGCGCGTGCCGTCTTGTGGCCATCGAGCCACCACAGCCGGCCCTCGGCGTCGCGCAGTGTGAGCCGGTACCGCAGGAGGGGATGGCGGACGCCGTGGCGCAGGGGGACGCCTTCGTGCGGGCGGACCCACATGTCCCCTTCCACGGTGAGGGGTTCCGGGTGGATGAGGGGGCAGCTGAGCTGACCGCGGACATCGACGCGCCGCTCGCGCAGCAACTGGTGCATGCTCGCGATCGACACGGTGAGGGAGAGCGTGCACGGGCTGTCGGCCGCACTGCCGACGGCACTGACCCTGCCTTCCAGGGTTTCGGGAAACGACAGGTAGGGCGGGTCGTCCGGCTGGGGCAGTCGGGCAAGACCGTCCTCCGCCATCCGCTCGTAGGTCTTCAGCTGGGCCTGGGCACCGTACGTCGCCGGCGCGGGCAGGCCCTGGGCGGCGGCGAAGGCACGGGTGCGCTCACCGGTCGCGGCGGGACCGAGCAGGGTTGCCTCGCACAACCGCACCGCTGTGGGGCTTTGCAGCAGCCGGGCGAGGAAGTCCAGCTGGGGAAGTGGTTCCGCGCTCAGCTTCGCGAGGGTGTCGCTTCGCCACTCGTCCCAGCCGTGCACCTGGACGTTCATGCCGCCGAGGGCCATCTCGTGAACGACGTCGTCCAGCGTGCTCGGCACGCCGGTCAGGTGGTAGGTGCCGCCCCAGGCCTCCGGCTCGGTGACGATGGCCGCCGCGACCTGGCTGACCCAGTCGACCGGGGCGATGTTGAGGTGGCGGAACGCGGGAACGGTGCGGAATCGGGAGAACGCGGCCAGCAGTCCGCTGCTGAGGTCCTGCGGGTTGTAGGCGCCTGTGACGGTGTGCCCGCCGATTCCGCCCGGGCGCAGGAGGGTGACGACCAGGCCGTGGTCACGCGCCCGGCGCAAAACGGCCTCCGCGGCCCACTTCGACTTGTCGTAGCCGGCCACCAACTGGTCGATGTGGGCGACCGGATCGTCCTCGCCGCGGCCGGTGCTACCGGGCTCGTTGAACACCGCGAGGGAGGAGATGTGGTGCAGCGGCTTGGGTCTTCCGGCTGCCGCGAGGTGTGCCAGCGTCAGCGGTCCGAGCACATTGGCGTGCCGCAGAGACGGGTAGCCGCGCAGGAAGTCCACGGCAGCCGCCGCATTGGCGATGGAGTCCACCTCTTCCGCGAGCCGGTCCCAGCGCTCGGGGCTGAGGCCGAGCCGTGGTCTGCTCAGGTCACCGGGCACAACGGTCACCCGGCGCCGGATTTCGGCCGACCACGGCAGGTCGAAACGCGCGAACGCCTCACCCAGCCGCTGCAGGCCGTGCGGGACGTCGCTCGCGCGGACCAGACAGACCACGTGCGCATCGCTCCGCCGGAGCAGGTCGAGCAGGAGGTGGCTGCCGAGGAAGCCGGTCGCGCCCGTCAAGAGGATCCGTCTCGGCTCCACGAGGTCGGGCGCGCCCACCCAGGGGAGGGTCTGCGCGCGGGCGAGATCGGCAGCGATCACGTCCAGGTCTCCGCCTGCCGTATCGGTGGATGCCGCAACATGCACGGGCAGGGTGGCGCGTGTGACGGCGAGATGACGCTCGGCGATCCGGCGGGGCCGCGCGTCGGCGAAGACGTCGTCCAGACTGATCTGGAGCCCCAGTTCACGGGCCAGGGCTGCGACGAAGGCGACCGCGTCGATGGAGGAGCCGCCCGCTTCGAAGAAGTCCGTGTCGGGGTCGATGGCGGACCGGCCGAGGAGCCGGGCGGCCAGGGCGGCGACAGCGTCCGGCAGCGCCCGCGCGTCCCCGCCACCGTGATCTGCGGTGGCTTCGGTCGCGGCCGTGGAAGCGGGACGCCAGACCTGGGCCAGCAACTGGGTGACACCCAGCCGGCCGTTGGCGGGCTTCTCGATCAGTTCCTCCTGATGTCGGCGATCGCCGTCAAGGCGTTGGCCGTTGACGGTCCGTACCTTGCCGCCTGGTTCCTGCGCGTGCGCGTCCATCGTTTCCCTGCTCCCTCGTTGGCTGTCAGTTTTCCCAGGACCGGAATGTCCGCAGACGCTCCACGGGCGCCACGACCTCCAGTCGGTCCTCACCGGCATCGCCGCCGCCCACGGCGGCCACCAGGCGCCGCGCCGGTGTGTTGCGAGGCGTGTGTTCCGCGCCCAGGCGAACTGCCGAGCAGCCGAGCTCTTCGGCGTGGTCGGCCAGCCATCGCAGCAGCCGCTCCTCCACTCCCCGGCCCAGGGCACGGCAACTCAACACCCACCCCAGAACCTCCAGTACGTCGCCATCCGGCCGCACGGCGAGGAGCCCGATCTGGCCGTAGTCGCCGAACCGGTCGCGGGCGCAGGCCGACCACACGTCGCCGTCGGCTTGCCACCGTTCCAGCTGGCTGCCGTCCTGCGCGGGCGGGCGGAGGGTGAACTGGGTGACACGGCGCAGGAGCTGTTCGGACCGCTGCCGCATGTGCTCGG
>WNGA01006072.1_pt1 | contig 22939 bp, 25 predicted proteins | sample 5400061 | NCBI WGS metagenome assembly WNGA01 (sample SAMN13153366, study PRJNA577476) | soil metagenome | isolation source: 100 cm soil or saprolite under grassland replicate 2 | place: USA:California | collected 2016-06-15
GGCGGCGGCGACCACTTCCAGGTGACCGTGGCGAGCCGCCGGTTCGAGGGACTGTCCCTCGTCGAGCAGCACCGGCTCGTCTACGACGCGCTCGCGGAGCCGCTCGCAGACGGCACTATTCACGAGCTGAGGATCAAGACGAAAGGAAGCCAATGAGCGAGTTGCGAAAGAGGATCCAGACGATCGTGTCCGAGGAGCCGGTGGCCTTCTTCATGAAGGGGACGCCGGACTTCGTCATGTGTGGGAACTCCGAGCGCGCGCTCCGTGCACTGCGCGAGGCCGGCGCGCCGGTGACGGCGATCAACATCCTCCCCGACCCGCGCATCCGCGAGGAGCTGTCGGCGCTCTCCGGCTGGCCGACGGTCCCGCAGATCTTCATCCACGGCGAGCTCGTCGGCGGCGCCGACATCGTCGAGGAGCTGGCGGCAAGCGGAGAGCTCGAGCAGAGGCTCGAGCAGGCGCTCGGGCCGGACTACCGGGACAGCCGGCAGGAGCGCGTCACGGACGTGCTCGCAGCAGCCTGACCCGCCCTCTGACACTGGAGCAGGCGAGGCGGATCGCGGTCCGAACGCAGCTGCTCGACGGCTCGGCGACCTCGGTCCTCGACACCGTGCGCAGGCTCGGGTTCCTGCAGATGGACCCGATCTCGACGGTTGCGACACCGCAGCGGCTCGTGCTCTGGAGCCGCCTCGGACCCTACGACCCCGAGGAGCTCGACCGGCTGCTCTGGGAGGAGAAGAAGCTGATCGAGTGGAAGGCGTTCATCTACCCGGTCGAGGACCTGCCCCTCCTACGCGCGCTGATGCGGCGCCCCTGGCGCCCGCTCAAACGGGAGCAGTGGGCGAAGGACTTCATGAAGGAGCAGGCGTCGCTTCGCAGGTACGTCCTGCGGGAGCTGGAGCGGCGGGGCCCGCTCCCTTCGCGCGAGCTCGAGCATCGGGCTGCTCGGCATCCTGATCGACATGTCTGGTGGGGCACGCGGGCACAGCTGACCTGGATGCTGGAACTCCTGCACCGCCGTGGCCAGATCACCGTCGCGGGGCGCCAGAACGGCCAGCGGCTCTGGGACCTGGCGGAGCGTTGGTGGCCGGAGACCGAGACCGTCCCACTTCGCGAGGCCGAACAGCGACTCGCCGAGAAGCGGCGCCGGGCACTCGGTGTCTGGCTGGAGCGCGGCGAATGGCGCGCGCACCCGGACGCCGCCGACGGCCCCGTTCCCACTCGGACCACGCTTCTCTCCCCCTTCGACCGTTTGATCCACGATCGCGACCGTGCCGAGGCGCTCTGGGGCTTCTTCTACCGCCTGGAGATGTACGTGCCGAAGGCGAAGCGTGAGTACGGCTATTACGTGCTGCCGATCCTCCACGGCGACCGCATCGTGGGGCGGCTCGATCCTGCGTACGACCGGCGGGCGCGCCGCCTGGTGGTGAAGGCGATCTACCCGGAGGACGGGGTGCGCTTTCCGGCCCGCGCCGTCGAGCGCGCGGTCCGGAGCCTCGGCCGCTTTCTGGGCGCCGAGGAGATCGTGCTGCCACGCTGATCTCGCGTTTGACAGCACTGCCTATCGCCCCTATCATCACGCCGCTTGTAAGGTATGCCTTACAACCAGCTGAGAAGGGAGAGCGGTGGGCGCAGCGGTACTGATGACACGCGAAGGCCTCGAGGCCTCGCTGATCGTCGGCATCGTGCTCGGCTACCTGCGCAAGACCGACAACCGCAGCTCGTTCCGCCTGATCTGGGCCGGCACCGCGGCGGCCGTCGCGCTCTCGATCGCACTCGGCGGCAGCCTGTTCTTCACGATGGGCGAGCTCAAGGGCCGCAGCGAGCAGATCTTCGAGGGAGCGACCATGCTGTCGGCGGTCGCCGTGCTCACCTGGATGATCTTCTGGATGCGCAAGCAGGCGATGAACATCAAGCACGAGCTGGAGTCGCGGCTCGCTGGGGCGATCGCGGCCGGCTCGTCGGTCGGGCTGGCGGCGGTGGCTTTCTTCGCCGTCCTGCGCGAAGGCTGGGAATCGGCCCTGTTCCTGTTCGCGATCTCCGAGAGCTCGTCGCCGTGGGCGACGAGCGTGGGCTCGGTGCTCGGCCTCTCGCTCTCGATCAGCCTCGGGGTGATGATCTACATGGGCTCGCGCCGGCTGAACCTACGCCAGTTCTTCACGGTCACCGGACTGCTGCTGATCATCTTCGCGGCGGGGCTGCTCGCGCGCGGCATCGGAGAGTTCCAGGAGGCCCGGCTCCTCCCGCAGACGATCGAGCACGTGTGGAACATGAACGGGATCGTGAGCGGGGACTCGTCCGCCGGACAGTTCCTGAGCGCGCTCTTCGGCTACAACGCCGATCCGTCGCTGCTGCAGGTGCTCGTCTGGTTCGGCTTCCTTTCGACGGTGCTCTGGTTCTTCCTCAGCCCGCTCGTCAGCTGGCGCAAGCCGGCACCGGCAACGACTTAGCTACCACGTGCGTGGTGCGTGGTAGTTACCTGCCCACATAGATCGTCACCTGCGCCCAGCGCTTGATCTTCGTGCCCGGGCTGGGCGACTGGGCGAGCACCGCTCCGCGCTGCGCCGGACTGGTCGCCGTCCGGAAGAGCGCGCGGACGGTGAACGTCTTCGCCAGGAGCTGGCGCGCCGAGATCTCGTCGTTCGTGGCGGTCACGTCGGGTACGGGCAGGAGCGGACGGGTGGTACCGACCGAGACGTTCAGGCGCACGACGGTGCCCGGCTGGACCGTCTCGCCGGCCGCGGGACTTTGCGCGACGACCGTCCCGCCCGGCTCGTCCGAGTTGACCGGATAGGAGTCCGGAAGGAGGCTCGCGGCCTTCATGGCGTAGGTCGCATCCGCGAGCGACTGGCCGACGACGTCGGGCACGGTCGTCTCCGCGGTCGTGGTCGTGGTGGTCGTGGTCGTCGAGGTCGTCGTCGTGGTCGGCGCGGTCGTGACGACGGTCGTCGTGTGGGTCGGGCCCTTGGAGACGTTCAGCCGCACCCGAGAGCCCGGAGCGACTCTCTCGCCGCCCTTCGGGTTCTGAGCGACGACCTTCCCGCTCCTCTGACTCGAGGGCACCTGGACGACGTCGGCTCGAAGCCCCAGCTGTGTGAGCTGGGCGACGGCATCGGCCTCGCTCAGGCTGACCAGGTTTGGAACCACGACCGCCGACGGACCCCGGGAGACGGTCAGTGAGACGACACGGCCCTTAGCCACCTTGACGCCCGGCTCCGGCTTCTGAGAGATGACGAAGCCAGAGCCCTTCTTGCTGAACGCACGGGTCACGGTCGTGCCCAGCCCGAGTCGTTGAAGCCGGTTGACGGCCGCCTGCTCCTTGAAGCCGAGCACGCGCGGGACCGTGACCGCGGACTTGTCGCTGCCGCCGCCGCGGGTGGCAAAGTAGACGGCCAGTCCGCCCCCAATCGCCAGGAGCACGAGCAGGACGACGAGCCACGGCCAGAGCTCCCGGTCGGGCTCGGGCGGCGGCGCGAGCGGGGGCTCCGCCGGAGGCGGGGGCGGCGGGGCGCCCTGGACGAGCGTGACCTGCTCGTCCGCAGGCGGCGTGGGCCTCGGTGGTCGGCGTCTGAAAGCCATCGTTCGCGTCTGTTCCCGGCTGGGCCGCCGGAAACGGCCAAACGATAATCGTTATAGTGATAGTTAACGTGGCTAACGATCTTGAAGAAACTGTAAAGGCCCCCGAAGCCACGGAGCTCGCACATCGCCTCCGTCCCGTCCTGCTCAAGCTCGCCCGCGAGCTGCGCCGGGAGGTTCACGCTCTCGGCGTCACCGGCGGCCAGGTCGCCCTCCTGATCCAGATCCGCAAGCACTCGGGAATCGGCGCTCGGGGACTGGCGGAGATGGAGCGGATCTCTCCGGCTGCGATGTCGGGCTACATCGACCGACTCCAAAAGGCGGGTCTCGTCACCCGAGTGCCCGACGAGAGCGACCGGAGGCGGCAGGTGCTCGAGTTGACGGACGAGGCCGAGCGAGTCCTCCGCTCGGTCCGCTCACGCAGGACCGCGTGGCTCGCCGAGCGGATCGAGCAGCTCTCCGCCGAGGAACGCGCCGCGATCGACGCGGCGCTCGAGCCGCTGTTGCGGCTGCTGGAGGCCGGCGAGTGACGGGGATGCTGCTCGCGCTCAACGCGCGCACGTTCGCGAGCCTCCGCCGGCACCGAAACTACCGCCTCTTCTTCACCGGACAGGTCGTCTCGCTCAGCGGGACGTGGATGCAAAACGTCGCGCTCGCGTGGCTCGTCGTCCAGCTGACGCATTCGCCGGTCGCGCTCGGGGTGCTCGCCTTCCTCCGCTTCTTCCCGTTCACGCTCTTCTCGCTTCCGTCGGGCGTGCTCGCCGACCGCCTCGACAACCGGCACGTGATCATGCTCACCCAGGCGGCCTCAATGGTGATCTCGGCAGTGCTCGCCGTCCTGACGCTCTCCGGGGCCGCGCAGCTGTGGGAGGTCTACGTGCTCGCTCTCCTCGGCGGAACGGCGATGGTCTTCGACGCGCCGAACCGGCACGCGCTCACGTTCCAGATGGTGGGCCGTGACGAGCTCCCGAACGCCGTCGCCCTCAACGCGAGCCTGTTCAACAGCGCAAGGGTGATCGGGCCCGCGATCGGCGGGGTCGTGATCGGCATCGCGGGAGTCGGCGTCTGCTTCGCGCTGAACGCGGCCAGCTTCCTGGCGGTGCTGGCAGCGCTCGCGATGATGAGGAAGGCCGAGCTCTTCCCCCTCGACCGCAAGGGGATGCCACCCGTCCTGTCGGGAATGCGGCAGGGGCTGAGCTACGTGTGGCGGACGCCTCAGATCCGCCTGATCCTGCTGATGACCACGGCCATCTCCACGGTCGGATTCAACTTCCATGTCCTGATCCCCGTGCTCGCGTCCAAGACCCTGCACGCGGGCCCGGAGGTGTTCGGGGCGCTGGGTGCGGCTTTCGGAGCCGGCGCGCTCGTGGGAGCGCTCGGCAGCGCGGCTCTCGGCCGCGCGAGCTGGAAGGCGCTCCTCGTCGGAAGCGCCGGCTTCAGCATCGCCCTCCTCGCCCTCGCACCCGCCGAGACGGAGATCGGGGCTGCCCTGCTCCTGTTCGGGACCGGCATCTTCTTCACGACCTGGTCGGCGAACAGCCAGTCGATCCTGCAGCTGACCGCGCCCGACCACCTGCGCGGGCGCGTGCTCAGCCTCTACCTGTTCGCCTTCGGCGGCTTCGCGCCGGTCGGCGTTCCTCGTCGCCGGGATCACCGGGCTCGCGATGACCGCGTACGGAACCCTGACCCGGACGGGCCGCACCGAGCGGGTCGTGCCCGATGAGCTCGAGGAGCGGCTGGCGGCCTAGTTCGTTCCTGGGGCGCCGCTGGCGGTGCGGGGCCGGAGGGGACAGTATTTCAATACGGACCCCGTGCCTAAGATTTAGAAATCGGCCGGAGAGGGTTAGCCCTCTCTGGTCGATTTGCCGCCAGCGGCGTCAGGCGGGCTCGGAGGCCGGCTCCGCCGGCCGGGAGAGCCCGCCGGCCAGGGGCGAACTAGCCGATCGTCCAGGTGTCGCCGGAGTGGAGCAGCGCTTCTAGCTCCCCCGCGCCGGCCTTCTCGGTCGCTTCGTCGATCTGCGCCGCCATCAGCTCGTCGTAGACGGCCCGCTCGACGTCCCGGAAGATCCCGATCGGCGCCGCGCCGGAGCTGTCCCTCGTCAGCCGGCTGAGCGCAAACGCGATCGACGGCTCGGGCGCGTGGGCGTCGTGGACGAGGAGCGACTCCTCCCCGACCTCGGCGACGTCGACGACCTCAGCGGAGCCGTCGGCGCGCAGCCGCACGCCCTTCTCGTCCTCGGCCCCGAAGCGGATCGGCTGCCCGTGCTCGAGCCGGATCCGGTTCTCCTTGTCCTCGCGGACGAAGTCGAAGGCGCCGTCGTTGTAGACGTTGCAGTTCTGGTAGATCTCGACGAAGGAGGCGCCCTTGTGGTTCGCCGCCGCCCGCAGCACCTCGGTCAGGTGCTTGCGGTCGGTGTCGATCGAGCGGGCGACGAAGGTCGCCTCGGCGCCGAGCGCGATCGAGATCGGGTTGAAGGGATGGTCGATCGAGCCCATCGGCGTCGACCCCGAGCGCTGGCCGACCGGGCTCGTCGGCGAGTACTGGCCCTTCGTCAGCCCGTAGACCTGGTTGTTGAAGAGCAGGATCGTGAAGTTGACGTTGCGGCGCAGCGCGTGGATCAAGTGATTGCCGCCGATCGAGAGGGCGTCGCCGTCGCCGGTCACGACCCACACGGACAGGTCGGGACGCGACGTCGAAAGGCCGGTCGCGATCGCGGGCGCGCGCCCGTGGATCGAGTGCATCCCGTAGGTCTGCATGTAGTAGGGGAAGCGGGCCGCGCAGCCGATCCCGGAGACGAAGACGATGTTCTCGCGCGCGATCCCGAGCTCGGGCATGAAGCTCTGAACCGCGGCCAGGATCGCGTAGTCGCCGCAGCCCGGGCACCAGCGGACCTCCTGGTCGGTCTTGAAGTCCTTGGCGGTGAGCTGGATCAGCCCGTCACCGTTTTGGCCGTTCTCGCTCACAGCATCCCCGCAATCGCGTCCGCGAGCTCGGACGAGGTGAACGGAAGCCCGCGCACCTTGTTGTAGCCGACCGCGTCGACGAGGAACTCGGCGCGGATCAGCTTCGACAGTTGGCCGAGGTTCATCTCCGGGACGAGCACCTTGTCGTAGCGCGTGAGCACGTCCTTCGTGTTGCGCGGGAGCGGATTCAGGTGCGTGAAGTGCGCGTGTGCGACCTTGCCGCCGTTCTTCCGCACCCGCCGCACCGCGGCCGCGATCGGGCCGTAGGTCCCGCCCCAACCGAGGACGAGCAGCTCGGCGCCGTCGTCGTCGTCCACCTCGAGCTCGGGGATGTCGGCTGCGATGCCGGCCACCTTCCGCGCCCGGATCCGAACCATGTAGTCGTGGTTGTCCGGGTCGTAGGAGACGTTCCCCGTGCCCTCGGCCTTCTCTAGACCGCCGATTCGGTGCTCGAGCCCCGGCGTCCCCGGGATCGCCCAGGGCCGTGCGAGCGTCTCCGCGTCGCGGAGATACGGCTGGAACGCGCCCTCGTGGTTGGGCTTGTCGGCGAACTCGACCGAGATGTCGGGAAGCGTGGAGGCATCCGGGATCAGCCATGGCTCGGAGCCGTTGGCGAGATAGGCGTCCGAGAGCAGGAATACCGGCGTCCGGTACTTCAGCGCGATCCGCGCCGCCTCGATCGCGGCGTCGAAGCAGCCCCCCGGCGTCGAGGCGGCGACGACCGGGACGGGCGATTCGGCGTGCCGCCCGTACAGCGCGAGCAGGAGGTCGGCCTGCTCCGGCTTGGTCGGCATCCCCGTCGCGGGGCCGGCGCGCTGGATGTCGAGGATCAACAGCGGCAGCTCGAGCGCAACCGCAAGCCCGATCGTCTCCATCTTCAGGACGACGCCGGGGCCGCTCGAGGTCGAGACTCCGAGCGCTCCTCCGAACGACGCCCCGAGGGCCGCGCCGACGGCTGCGATCTCGTCCTCGGCCTGGAAGGTGCGGATCCCGAAATGCTTGTAGCGGGAGAGCTCCTCGAGGATCCCCGAGGCGGGAGTGATCGGATAGGCGCCGAGGAACAGGGGCAGCTTGCTCTGGGTCGACGCCGCTACCAGACCCATCGCGAGCGCCTGATTCCCTGTCACGTTCCGGTACGTGCCGGGCGGGAGCTTCGCCGGCTTGACCTCGTACTGCGCCGTGAAGGCCTCGGCTGTCTCACCGAAGGCGTAGCCGGCCTGGAAGGCTCTGATGTTCGCCTGCGCGATCTCCGGCTTGGAGGCGAACTTCTTCTCCAGGAAGGAGATCGTTCCCTCGGTCGGACGCGTGAACAGCCACGACATCAGCCCGAGCGCGAACATGTTCTTCGAGCGCTCCGCCTCGCGCTTGGTGACGTCGAACTCCTTCAGCGCCTCGATCGTGAGCGAGGTCAGCGGCACCCGGTGAACCTGGTACTCGCTGAGCGAATCGTCGTCGAGCGGGCTCGCCGTGTAGCCGGCCTTGTCGAGGTTGCGGTCGGTGAAGGCGTCGGTGTTGACGATCAGCGTCCCCCCGCGCGCGAGGTCCCTGATGTTCGTGCGCAACGCGGCCGGGTTCATCGCCACGAGCACGTTCGGGTTGTCGCCCGGCGTGAGGATGTCGTGGTCGGAGAAGTGGATCTGGAATCCCGAGACGCCCGGGAGCGAGCCCGCGGGGGCGCGGATCTCGGCCGGGAAGTCGGGCAGAGTCGAAAGGTCGTTGCCGACCATGGCCGTCTCGCTCGTGAACCGGCCGCCGGTGAGCTGCATCCCGTCTCCGGAGTCGCCGGCGAAGCGGATCACGACCTGGTCGAGCTGCTCTACAGGCTTCGCCATCTGTACAGCTCTAGGTATAGCACCGAAGCCCGGGGATCAGGCGTCGGCAAGCAGCGCGCCGACGTCGAGCGGCTCCGTGATCATCGCGAAGCTGCCGTCTGGCGCCCGCGGCCACTCCTCCTTGGGGCGGTCGTGGTACAGCTCGATCCCGTTCTGGTCGGGATCGCGGAGGTAGATCGCTTCGCTGACCCCGTGGTCCGAGGCTCCTGTGAGTGGGATCCCCGCTTCGACCACCTGCCGGACGGCCTTCGCGAGCGCCTGGCGGCTCGGATAGCGAATCGCGACGTGGAACAGGCCCGTCGTGCCGGGCGGCGGGGGTGAGCCGCCCCGGCTCTGCCATGTGTTCAGGCCGATGTGGTGGTGGTAGCCGCCGGCGCTCAGGAACGCCGCCTCGTCCCGGTGGCGAAGCATCAACTCGAAGCCGAGCACGTCGCGGTAGAAGGCGAGCGCGCGGTCGAGGTCGGAAACCTTCAGGTGGACGTGCCCGATGTCGGCGCCGGGATCGATCGACTCCGCCACGCCTACATCTTGGACTTCTGCCCGGCCTCCCGCTGCTCGAAGGCGAGCATCATCCCGCGAAGCAGCGAATTCAGCTCCTCCCGCTCCTGCGACCCGAGCGCGGAGGCGACCAGCGCCTCCTTCTCGGCCTGCGCGGCGAACGCGTCTTCCCACGCGCGCTTGCCCGCCTCGGTGAGCTCGACTTGAATCGAGCGACGATCCGCGAGGTCCGGAATCCGCCGGACGAAACCGGCCTGCTCGAGTCGGTCGAGCCGGTTCGTCATCGCCCCGCTCGACAGCTCCTCCTGCTTCGCGAGCTCCCCGGGCGAGCGGCGATAGGGCGGGCCGGCTCGGCGGAGCGAGCCGAGGACCTTGTACTCGCCGAAGGTGAGGTCGAAGTCCTGGAGCGTTTCCTCCATCTCCCGAAGGATCCGGCGGTTCAGGCCGTTGATGCGGTCGACGATCCCCTCGACCGTGAGATCGACCGAGGGGAAGCTCTCCGCGAACTCCTTCAGGAAGCGATCGACGTGGTCCTGCTCCTGAGCGCGCCTTCTCATGGCTGATTATCTTGACACAAAAAGTCTTGACGTCAAGCCTTATCAGTGCTACTCTTTTGATCTAAAGATACTTGATCTCAAGAGAGAGGAGCCCGAGATGTTTCTCTACGACGCCAAGTTTGCCTCCATCGCTGCGGACGATCGAGTTGAGACGTTGCGAAAGAGCTTCTCGACGTCACGCGTCGGACGCGATCCCTATCGTTGGCTTCGTGGCTCTCGAGACGCCGATCCGGCCCAGCGGCCCGTACTCGCTGCGGCTCTCGGCACGACTCGCAACCGACGCGACTCGGCAGTTCCGGAACGGCAGGCTGACGGTTGCTCTGCCCGGCGGCGAGGTCGCGGGCGCCTGGCAGCGTCCTGACGGAATCGTCCTGATCCGCTCGGAGAGCGAAGCGGGGCTCGACCGGCTCCGCTTCGTGCTGGGGCTCGACGACGATCACTCCGAGTTCCTCGAGCGCTTCGCCGACGATCCATTGATCGGCCGCGCCACGCTTGTGCTGCGCGGCCTGCGGCCGCTCCGCCTCGCCACCGTGGCGCACGCTCTGCTGCGCGCGCTCGCCGGACAGCTCGTCACCTGGCACCAGGCGAAGGAGATCGAGCGCAACATCATCCGCCGGACCTCGCCGCGTCATCCCTCCGGGCTCTGGGAGCCGCCGACCGCCGACAGCCTCGGCCGGCTCGGGACGGCCGAGCTGCGCCGGCTCGGGCTGCACGCGCGGAGAGCGGCCGCGCTGGTGCGGCTGTGCCGCTCGATCGACCTCGAGCGGCTGCACGCGCTGCCGACCTACTCGGTCGCCAAGCGACTCGCGCGCGAGCCCGGCCTCGGCCCGTGGTCGACGGGCGTCGTCTGCCTGCAGGGGCTCGGGCGCACCGAGCAGGGGCTCGTCGGCGACCTCGGGTTGATCAAGCTCTGCTCGCCGGCGAACGGCAGGCGCGTCGAGACCGCCGAGACCGCGGCGCTGCTCGAGCCCTACGGCGAGTGGGCCGGCCTCGCGAGCGTCTACTTGCTCGCCGGGCTCGGGCGCGGGCTCATCCGGTTTCGTGCCGCGGCCTAGACTCCCCCCCATGGCAGTGGACGAGCGGCGATTGGCCGTCCTCGGCGCCGGCACGATCGGCGAGTCGCTGATCGCCGGGCTGTTGAGCTCCGGCTGGCGTGAGCCGCGCGAGATCGTCGCGACCGGGAGGCGCGAGGAGCGGATCGCGGAGCTCGCCGATCGCTACGGGATCGAGACGACGCTCTCGAACGAGGCAGCCGTGTCCGGAGCCGCCGTGGTCGTGATCGCGGTCAAGCCGCAAGACTTCCCGGTGCTGCTCGGTGAGATCGGCGCCGTCCTCTCGCCGGAGCAGACGGTGCTCTCCGTGGCCGCCGCGATCCCGACGGCGATGATCGAGGAGCGGATCACGCCCGGCGTACCGGTGGTGCGGTCGATGCCCAACGCTCCGGCGGTCGTGCACGAGGCGATCGCGGGCGTGTGCGCGGGCGCGCACGCCGACGACACCCATCTCGAGCTGGCGGAGGAGGTGCTCTCGCACCTCGGCCGCGTCGTCCGCGTGCCCGAGCGGTACATGGACGCGGTCACGGCCGTCTCCGGCTCGGGGCCGGCCTACTTCGCGCTCCTCTCCGAGGCCATGATCGAGGCCGGGATCCTGCTCGGCCTCTCGCGCGAAGTCTCGACGCAGCTGGTGATCCAGACGATGTTCGGGACGGCCAAGCTGCTCCGCGACGAGAAGATCCATCCAGTCGAGCTGCGCGAGGCCGTGACGTCGCCGGGCGGGACGACGATCCGCGCGATCCGGGAGCTCGAGCGAGCCGGGGTGCGCGCGGCGTTCCTGAACGCGATCCAGGCGGCGATGGAGCGCTCGCGCGAGCTGGCGGCGGGGGAGCTATAGACGTCCGGCTTCAGATCGAGGATGACGCCGAGTCGGCTGCGCGCTGGGTTGCCGAACGGCTCGCCGCGGTCGCTCGCTCCAGCGGCCACGTCGTCCTGACCGGCGGCGGTACGCCGCGGCGCGCCTACGAGCTGGCGGCTGAGCTGGAGCCCGACTGGAGCGGGACCGAGGTCTGGTGGGGGGACGAGCGCTGCGTGCCGCCGGACGACGAGCGCTCGAACTTCGGGATGGTCAAGGACGCGCTGCTCGACCGGCTCGAACGGCCGCCGGCGGCGGTGCACCGGATCAAGGGCGAGCTCGAACCCAAGCAGGCGGCCGCCGAGTATGAGCAGGAGCTGCGGGGAATCACATTCGACTTCGTGCTGAACGGGCTCGGTCCCGACGGGCACACCGCCTCCCTGTTTCCGCACGCGCCCACGCTCGAGATTCGCGACCGGCTGGCCGTCCCCGCGGAGGCGAAGCACGAGCCGTTCGTGGAGCGGATCACGCTCACCATTCCGGCGCTCGCGAACTGCCGGGAGATGATCTTCCTCGCCGTCGGAGTGGACAAGACAGATGCCGCGAGGCGCGCCTTCGGAGAGCCGCCGAGCCCGGCGACGCCCGGGAGCCTCGTCCGCTCGGCCGAGGGGGAGACGGTGGCCGTGCTCGACCGCGAGGCAGCCGCGCAGCTCACCTCCCAGCCTGGTCCCTAGTACTGCCCCACCCGGGTGGGGATTCGTCCACCCGCCACCCGGCGTCGATGCTACTCCAGAACTGCGCGCGCGTCAGTGTCGGGGTCGTGTCAACTTTGCAACTTCGGCAGGAGCTGCGACTCCAGCTCGGCCGCCATCTCGCGCTGTTCGGCCAGCGCCTGCAGGACCATCACCGTGTCCGCGACGGGGATGTCCTCGAGGTACTCGTCCCGAGTCTCGAACGACTCGAGCACGCTCTCGGCGGCCAGCATGTAACCCGCCACGTCCTGGGCGGTGATCATCGCGAGCGCGTCTGCCACGTCCGCCGGAAAGCCTTCGTGGGTACGCAGGTCGTCCGCGAGCACACGCGCCTCGCGGTCCCGGCCGAGCACGAGCAGCGCGAGGCAGCCGGCGTACTTGCCGATCGGCGACTCCGCCTTCGCCGCGCCGAGCTCGAGCGCCCACCGGGCCTCGTCCTCCGCCCGCTCCCAGTCGCCCGCGAGCAGCCGCGACTTGAGTGCGCCGATCGGCCGCCCCCAGCTCCCCGGCGGCGCGTCCGTGAAGCTCTCTCGGTACCGCTCGGCGGCGCGCGCGAACCACTCGGCCGCCGCGCCTTGCTGCCCCTGCATCAGCAGCGAGAGCCCCGCTCCTCCGGCGGCGTTGCCCATCCTCGTCAGCTGGCGCTGTCTCGTATCGGGATCGTCGATCTCCGCCAGCCGCGCCTCACCGTCCCGATAGCGCTCCTCTTCGCGCGCCAGGTGCTCCGCCCACTGCATCGCGCCGAACCCTAGACTCATCCTGTGCCCCGCGAGCTTCGTGAAGTCGTATACGTGGACGGCGTGAGGACGGCCTTTGGCCGCGCCGGCCCCAAGGGTGTCTTCTGGCGCACCCGGGCCGACGACATGGCCGTCAAGGTCGTGCGCGAGGTGCTGCGCCGCAACTCCAAGCTGCCGCCCGAGCGGATCGGAGATGTGATTTTCGCCGCCACCGCCCAAGTCGGCGACCAGGGCCTGACGATGGGTCGCGACGTCGCCTTGCTCGCCGGTCTTCCGCAGACGGTGCCCGGATTCGCGGTCGACCGGATGTGCGCCGGCGCGCTCACGGCGGTGACGGCAGGTGCCGGTGAGATCGGGCTCGGCGCCGCAGACGTCGTCGTCGCCGGCGGCGTCGAGCACATGGGCCACCACCCGATGGGCGAGGACGTCGACTTCAACCCTCGCTTCATCGCCGATTCGCTCGTGGATGCATCCGCGGTGACGATGGGCGCGACCGCCGAGAACCTCCACGACCGTTTTCCCCAGCTCACGAAGGAGGACGCGGATGCCTTTGCCGTCCGGTCGCAGCAGCGGGCGGCCGCCGCCTGGCAGAACGGCGTCATGCGCGAGACCGTCGTCCCGATGTCCGTCTTCGGCGACGAAGGCTGGCGGGTGGCCGACCGCGACGAGTTCCTGCGGCCCGACACGAGCATGGAGGGCCTCGCGGACCTCTCCACTCCGTTCCGCCCCGGCGGGCGCGTCACGGCCGGCAACTCCGCCGGGCTGACCGACGGGGCCACCGCCTGCATCCTCGCCTCGGAGCAAGCCGCGGCCGAGCTCGGGCTCGAGCCGAAGATGCGGCTCGTCGGCTTCGCATTCGCAGGCGTCGAGCCGGAGCTGATGGGGATCGGCCCGGTCCCCGCGACGCGGGCCGTCCTCGAGCAGACCGGGCTCACGCTCGACGACATCGGCCTGTTCGAGCTGAACGAGCCGTTCGCCGTCCAGGTGCTGACCTGGTGCGACGGGATGGGAGTCGAGCCGGGCGACGAGCGGCTCAACCCCTACGGAGGCGCGATCGCCTGCGGGCATCCGCTGGCCGCGACGGGAGTGCGGCTGATGGCCCAGCTCGCCTACGGCTTCAAGGAGAGGCCACAGGTGCGGTACGGGTTGACGGCGCTGTGCGTCGGGATGGGGATGGGCGCCGCGATCGTGTGGGAACGTGCCTGACACGCGCTTCTTCCTGAACCGCGTCGAAACGCAGGCCGGCCCGGTCGCGCTCGTGACGATGGACAACGGCGCCGACTACACGAAGCCGACCGTGCTCGGCCGGAGCGCGTTCGAGTCGGCAGACCGTGTCGTCTCGGAGCTCGAATCGGGCGACTGGGCGGCGATGGTCCTGACGGGGAAGCCGTTCGTCTTCTGCGCCGGCGCCGATATCGACGAGTTCCCCAAGATCAGCTCCCGCGACGAGGCGATCGCGGGCAGTCGCGCCGGGCACGAGCTGTTCGGGCGCATCCGTGCGCTCCCGTTTCCAACGGTCGCCGCGATCAACGGCGCCTGTCTCGGCGGCGGGGTCGAGATCGCCCTTCACTGCAAGGCACGGACGATCTCGAGCTCCGTCCGACATTTCGCACTGCCTGAGTGCTTCCTCGGCATCATCCCCGGCTGGGGCGGGACGCAGCTCGTGTCGCGGCTCGTCGACCCGAAGACCGCGATCAGGTTCGTCGTCCAGAACCCGCTGCGGCAGAACCGGATGCTGACCGGGCCCGAGGCCGTCGAGGCGGGGCTCGCGGACCGGCTGCTCGAGCCCGCGGAGTTCGTCGACGATTCGCTCGCGTTCGCGGTCGCGCTGGCGGAGGCGGGCGGTTTCGAACGCGACGAGCCCGACCTGTCGGGGATGGAGGAGGCCGTAGGCCGCGCGCGCGCGCAGCTCGACGACTCGATTCACGGCGCCGCGCCCGCTCCCTACCGCGCCCTCGAGCTGATCGAGGGCTCGACGCAGCGGACGGTCGAAGAGGGCTACCGGGCCGAGGAGGAAGCCGTCGCCGAGCTGATCCTCGGCAGGCAGGCGCGCGCGTCCCTCTACTCCTTCGACCTCGTCGAGCGGCGCGCGAAGCGGAAGCCCGGCCTGCCCGAGGCCGAGCCGCGCCCCGTGCGCAAGGTCGGGATCGTCGGCGCGGGCCTGATGGCGAGACAGCTCGCGACGCTGTTCCTGCGCCGGCTCGAGCTGCCGCTCGTGATCCGCGACATCAAGCAGGAGATCGCCGACGAGGCGCTCGAGGCGATCGGCGAGGAGCTCCAGGGAGCCGCCGCCCGCGGGCGGATCTCGAAAGACAAGGCGCGCTTCCTGCACTCGCTCGCATCCGGCTCCACCGGCTACGACGGATTCGCGGACTGCGACTTCGTGCTCGAGGCAGTGTTCGAGGAAGTCGGCGTCAAGAAGCAAGTTTTCGCGGAGCTGGAGCAGATCGTGTCGCCCGAGTGCGTGCTGGCGACGAACACGTCCGCGCTATCGGTCACCGAGATGGCCGCCGACCTCGAGCATCCGGAGCGGGTCGCCGGGCTCCACTTCTTCAACCCCGTCGCCGTCCTCCCACTCGTCGAGATCGTGCGCGCGGCGGAGACCGACGACGCGACGCTCGTGACCGTCTACGAGGTCGCGACGCGGCTGCGCAAGCGCCCGGTGCTCGCCCGCGACGCTCCCGGCTTCGTCGTCAACCGCGTGCTGACCCGGATGACGAGTGTCCTGATGGACGCGATCGAGCACGGCAACACGGTCGAGGAGACCGACGAGGCGATCCTGCGGCTTGGGCTGCCGATGGCCCCGTCGGTGCTCCTGCAGATGGTCGGCCCGCGGGTCGCGAACCACGTACTCGAGACGATGCACGAGGCCTATCCCGACCGGTTCCCGCTTTCCCCGACCCTCGCCAACTACGCCGAGGGAAAGGACGAAGTGGTCGTCGTCGAGCAGAGCCCGCGCACGGTCGAGGAGATCCACGAAGCGGCGCTCGAGGCGATCGCCGACGAGGTGCGCCACATGCTCGACGAGGGCGTCGTCGCGGAGGCCGCCGACGTGGACACGGCGCTCCTGCTCGGAGCGGGCTGGCCCTTCTGGCTCGGCGGCATCACCAAGTACCTCGACCAGACGGGCGTCTCGGACCGGGTCGTCGGAAGCACACTCGCGGAGGTCAGGGCTACTGCAGCGGCCTGAGGTCGGCCTCGAGCCGTGGGGCGAGGGCGATCTCCCGCTCCTGGAGAAGCTGCTCGGCGACCCAGCGATGATGGAGCACCTCGGCGGACCGGAGAGCCCCGAGAAGCTCGTGGAACGGCAAGCCCGCTTCGAGCGGCTCGCGGATTCCGGTACGGGCCGGATGTTCAAGATCGTCGACCGAGCCACAGGCGAAGCTCTCGGCTCGGTCGGTTACTGGGACAAGACCTGGCGCGGCGAGGACGTCTACGAGATCGGATGGTTCGTACTGCCGTCGTTCCAGGGACGCGGCATCGCGGGACTGGGAACCGGACGGGCGATCGAAATGGCCAGGTCGGACGGGAAGCACCGGTTCCTGCACGCGTTCCCGTCCGTCGGCAACGCGGCGTCGAACGCGATCTGCCGGAAGCTGGGGTTCACGCTGGTCGAGGAGTGTGAGTTCGAGTACCCGCCGGGCAGCTTCATGCAGTGCTACGACTGGCGTCTCGACCTGCTTCAGACCGACGCTTAAGCCTTCGCGGGAGCCTGGAGCTCGACCTCGGCCCGCTCGCCGCGCCGTACCTCGCGGCTGCGCTCGGCCTCGGCATTGATCTCGGCTCCGAGCAGGAGCGCGACTGCGCTCAGCCAGAACCAGATGAGCAGCACGACCACGGCCGAGAGCGCGCCCCAGGTCTTGTTGTACGACCCGAACATGCTGACGTAGACCGCGAACAGCCCGGACGCGGCGAGCCAGATCACGACCGCGATCACGGCGCCGAAGCTCAGGAAGCGCCACCGCGGATGTCGACGTTCGGGCCGAGGTACAGGATCCCCGCAAAGGCGACGAGCATGCCGGCGATGAGGAGCGGCTAGTGCGCCGACCGCGTCGCCGGCCGGCCGTTCGCGGAGTACGCGGCGGCGCCGGTCCTAGCGGCCCAGCACGATCGCGGCGACGCGCTCCTTGCGGATCGTGAAGAACGCCTTGCCGATGCGATAGCGAGTCAGCACCTTGGTCGCCCGCCGGTCGGCGGGGGTGACCTGACTCGCATAGGCCTTCTTGAACGCAAGCACCGGCGAGCCCAGTCGCACACCGACGGCCGTGCGGTATGCCTTGGAACGCACGTCGATTCGCCGGACCTTGCCGCGGACGAGCTTCAACCTCAGCCCTGCGACGCGCGTCCGCGCAGATCGCGACCCGAGCCTGACCTTCCCGGCCCTCCCGGCGAAGGGGTCGAGCAGCCGAGCCTGCTGCGGCGCGTCGCGCCTCAGGCGCAGCTCGAGCCCGGTCACCTCGGGTGGGATCTTGTAGACCTTGCTCCTGAGCGGCCGGAAGCCGAAGGCCGTGACGCGGAGACGCCAGTAGCCGGGCGCGACGTCCCAGCCGAACGCGCCGTCACGCGCGGTGAGCTGAGGATTGATCTGCGGATCCATCAGGCTCAGGGCGGGAGTCCCGAAAGGGCCCGCCTTGGTGGGCGAGAACTCGAGCCTCACCGTTGCGGCCTGGAGCAGCTTTCGCGTCTTCGAATCCTGCACGACGCCGCTCGGGTCGTAGAGCTCGACCTCGCCCTTGTTCTCGTAGCGGACATCCAAAATGCCCCCTGGGTAACAGGCCCACTGGAGGATCATCGTTCCACTCCGGAGCTCGCCTGGCAAAGCCTGGACTAATACTTCGCCGTTCTTGCGAATCAACGGCAGAACCTCGAGTGGCTCGCCGCCGAGGTATCCCCGAATCGGCTCGCAGTCGTCACCTGGCCACAGGCTCCCCTTCTGCGCAAAGTATGCGAGGCACGAAGGCGCCTTGCGGGCCTGGACCCGAAGCACCGACCCGCCGCGAGACGTCTGCCCGTCCAAGACATTCCCTCCGCCGCAGTCGGCATGGGCCACGGTTTGTTCCGCACCCGGCGCCGCCGGGACAGGGCGGTATTGGGAGACATTCCCCGCGCCGTGGCTTGCGAGACGTGTGGCCTTCTCGTAGCCGGAAAGGTGAACTCGCGGGCCCACTGCGACGTAGTGCGCACGCCCGGCGATCGTGTCCTGTACCCGCCCCTCGGGCGAGAGGACGGCGAGGGCGATCGGTGCCTTCTGCTCGCCGAGGTAACCGGATACGTACAGCCGCCCACCGGCGAGGTCGACGTCGTCGACGTCGTTGAGGGCCCCGGGGAGGGCGATCGCGAAATCCGATCCCCGAAGCCTGCGACCCGCTGAGTCGAGGTGAACGATCGGTGTCTTCCGCTTGTCGGTGCCGACAAAGATCGAGCCATCGGAGGCGAGTGCGACGCCGTCGAGATCGTTCCCGACCTGACCGCGGTCCCCGGGGAAGGGCGCGAAGCGCGCGGTCACTTGACCTGCCGCGTCGAACTTGACGACGACGTCGTCGGGGACTCCTTCGCCGCGCCGGGCCCGGCTGGTCACGAAGACGTTCCCGGAGGAGTCGACCTCGATGTCCGTCACCTCGCTCAGATGCGAGCCCTGGCCGAAAGACCGGACCGGGGAGCCCTCAGGCGTGAACACCTTGATCAGCTCGTCGGGCGAGGACGCATGCTGCGGCGCGACGTAAACGTGTCCTTCTGGCCCGACCGCCAGCCTGACGTCGTCGAGTCGCAGCACGAGCGAGCGCTTGTCGATCAGCCAGTGCCGGAGAAACGTGCCGGAGGAGTCGTACACGGCGACGAACGACTCTTCCTTCTTCGTGACGCCGACATAGAGGTTTCCTGCCGCGTCGGCGGCAATCCCGCCGCCGCGTCCGCCCGCCAGCGCGGCAGGGAGAGCGAGCGTTCCGGCGGCGACGTGCTTGATGGTCGTGTTCTCCTGCGGCGCAGCCGTGCCCGAGCCTGCCGCGCCGCCGATGAAGGCCACGAACGCAACGGCCAAGGCGAACCTCGTGGTGGCGACGCCTGCCGGGATGCGCTGGTTCTAACGCACGAGCGTGGATAGTGCAACTACGTCTTCGTCGGCGCTTGAAGCTCGACCTCGGCCGGCTCTCCGCGACGCAGCTCCCGGCTTCGCTCCGCCTCCGCGTTGATCTCCGCCCCGAGCAGGAGCGCGAGGCCGCTCAGCCAGAACCAGGTTAGTAAGACCACGACCGCCGAGAGCGTGCCCCAGGTCTTGTTGTACGAGCCGAACATGCTCACGTAGAGCGCGAACAAGCCGGACGCGGCCAGCCAGATCGTGACCGCCACGACCGCGCCGAAGGTCAGGAAGCGCCAGCGCGGATGCTCGACGTTCGGGCCCAGGTAGAGGATGCCCGCGAAGGCGAAGAGCAACCCGCCGATCAAGATCGGCCACTGCGCTGCCCACCAGACCGCGTTCACGAGCGTCCCCTCGCCGACGGCGTCACCGATCCACTTCGACAGCTGGGGCCCGAGCACGAGCAGTCCGAACGAGAGCGCGAACCCAACCAGAACGAGCAGCAACATGGCCCAGGCCGCGAGCCGGCGGCGGACGAAGCCGCGCGTCTCCTTGCGGTCGTAGGCCACGTTCAGCGCCCACATCACGTTCTGCATCGCCCCGCCGAGCGACCAGACCGCCAGCAGCCCGCCGACGCCGATGATCGCGACGCCCGCCGCCTGGTTGTGCGTCATGTTGGTGAGGTTGCTCCGGAGCAGGCTGGTGGCCTGGCCGGGCATCACCTTGCCGAGCGTGTCCACGAGGCTGGCGACGGTGTCGGGGCCGGCGAGCAAGCTGAAGACGCCGAGTGCGACGAGCAGCGCGGACGGGATCGCCAGGAACGCGTAGTAGGCAAGCGCCGCGGCCAGGTTCGTGATGTTGTCGTCGAGCGCCTCTCTGCCGGCCCGCTTCAGGATCGCGAGATAGTCGCGCTTGCTCAGCTTCGCCGGCGTCGGATCCTCGAGCCGCGGCTCGTCGTGCTCGGGCTGCGGCTGCGGCCCCGTCTGGCGGCGCTGGCGGCGGTCGGCTTCGACCGTCACTGCCGAACCGCCTGCTTCGTACGAGCCGCCTCCTCCTCGGCCTTCTGGGCCGGAGGCGGCGGCTCTCCCGTCAAGACGGCCCACGCCTTGGTGGCGATCCGCCGGGCGCCTATGGTCGCGACCGCGGCTAGGACTCCGGCCAGGATCGACCACAGCCGCTCCTTGCGTGCCTGCTTCTTCGGGTCCGCCGTCACCGCGACCCAGAGCTCGCGCAGGTCCTGTCTCAGCTCGGCGAGCTGTTCGGCGACGATGTCGCTCTTGGTAGGCATGCGTCCCTTATCCCCGCTTGCAAGAGCGTCACACCTCGAATGAGGCGGTAAGTTCTCCCCATGGCGCGCGACGACTGGCGGCTTCGGGTCGAGCTCGAGGAGGAAGGGCATGCGAACGATTTCCTCGCCCGGCTGGGACTAGACCTCGGCTCCGAGGGGAGGGAGCTGGCGAAGGAGCTGAAGGCGCGCAGGCTCGCGGTCTCGAACGAGGGCGACGTCGTCTTCGTCTACACGCCCACCCGCGAGGAGGCGCGGCTGGCGCGCCCGATCGTCGAGGCCGAGCTGAAGGAGCTCGGCCTACGCGCGCATGAGATTCGGATCGAGCACTGGCTTCACGACGAGGACCGGTGGGACGACGAGCCGCCGGGACCCGATGTCGAGGAAGAGTTGCTCGAGCACGGCTACGCGCCCTGGGAGGTGCGCGTCGAATGCGACTCGCTCGAAGCGGCGCACGAGCTCGCCGACCGGCTCGAGCGAGAGGGGTACGGGGTCGTGCGCAACTTCCGCTACGTGATTGCCGGAACGTCGAGCGAAGCAGAAGCCAAGGAGCTTGCCGCGCGGATCCACGGCGAGGTCGAGCCCGGAGGCGAGCTCGTTTACGAGGTCACCCCGCAGAACCCGTTCGCGATCTTCGGCGGCCTCGGGACCTAGAGGTCCTTGAACCAGATCTTGAACTTCGCGGTGTAGTCGGCGCTGAGGTCCCCCAAGCTCCCTGAGTGCAGGATCACCGCCTTCGGGTCGCGCCCGTCGGGGAGCCGCGCGGCACGCAGGAGGAACTCGTGGAACGCGTCTCCTCGCTTGAACGAGACCTGGATCGAGCGGATGTGGGGCCCTTGGCTCGAGCGCAGCAACGCGACGAGAACCTTCGCGGCATATTCGGTCGGCTTGAAACGCTTGTGGTAGTCGGGGAACGTTCCTTCGACGTCGACGCCGTCGCGGTGCGCGGCATGGGGGAAGAAGCGCCCGCCGTTCATGTTGCTCATGTCGTCCCACTTGAACCTGATCGGAGGCGAAGTTCGATTCCCGATCGCGGTGATGGCCTCCAGCCACTTGACGACGTGGGGCTTGAGCCAGCTGTCCCCCCGTAAGACGAATCGCGAACGCCGAACCTGTTGGCGCCTGTGTACCGGACGAACTTCTCGACCTGGACGGTCTTGGCCACCTTGTCGCCCCAGTCCGAAACGATCGTGAACGTGAGCTTCAGCTTCCCGTCGTGCTCCTGATCCATCCTCGCGAACAGGCGTCCGGATATCGGCACGCAAAGGTCAGCGGGGTTCGAAACCGAGACCGGGCCCTCGGCAAAGCCGCTGCCGAGGATCCCGCCGGTAATCACGATGGGGATTCTCAGATTCCCCTGGACCTCGACGAGCATCGACTCGACGTCGTCCTCAGCGAACCCGTCGAGCTCGAGCGCGGCGCAGACGACGGTTCCCGGATCCCAGGGATGCGGCGAGGCGCTCAGGAACTGCAACGGCGCGAACTCCTTCGGCTTCACTCCGGTTCGCTGCTCCGCCTTCGTACGCACTCCTAGAGCTGATCGCGGTCGTAGAGCCCGAATTTGTTCAGCGTCAGCTTCTTCGTGCGGACGAGAGACCACGTCACGGACCGCTCACCGGAGAACGTGCACGAGTCGTACCCGCCTCCTGTGCAGTCGGACTCGATTGGCTCGGTCTTGGAGCCCGACAGCACGTCCATCCCCGCGGTGCGCTCCCCGGACATCGGTAGCTGCACGCTCACGTTCTCGGTGAACGGCTCGGACTCGTCGATGTTGACGTCGGCGCACGCACGATCGTGACCGTGATTCGTATGCGTGATGGTTCCGGCGACGGTGACGAGGCCCGTGAACACCGTGTAGCGGCCCGGATCACGCTGCACTGCGAAGCTGACCGGCCCTGTGCCCTTGGCGTTCCAGGTGTAGGTGTCGCGTCCCGGCGGCCGGTTGCAGCCCGGCCAGGAATACGTGTCGTCCAGCGACAGCAGGTAGGTGCCGGAGGCCGTCGCGACGCCGTTCTCAACGGTGATCTGGAGACGGCGATGCCAGGTGATGTCGGCCGTCTCGGCGTCGCGGACCTCGTGGTGTTGGGAGATGTAGTCCCAGACGATCGTGCCCGACCAGCCGCTGCGCGGAGCGGCGGCGGCGCGGGCGGTCACCCTTTCCTTGTCGTCCTCGGCGAAGGCGACGGCCACGGCCGAAGAGAGGAAGCACGGCCGAAGAGAGGAAGTGACCAGCCCGAGGGCCGGAAGCAGAATCCAGCCCGTTGACCACCGTGTCACGGGCCGGAATCTAACGCCCCCCGTAAACGCCGTCCAGGGGCGGAGGACGCTCAGCGACTTTGTGCCGAAAGAGGCACAGCTGGTGAATGCGGCCTCGCGGATCGGCTATGCTTTCCCAAGCATCGCCCACCGGGAAGGTGTGGCGACCGAGTCTCCCTCACGATGCAGCGCCGCAGAAGACGCTGCACACATGCAGAGGACCAGCGAGCATCCGACGATTGCGCCGGAGGCCGCGGACGGCCTCGTCGCCGCCGCCCTCCGCGCCGAGGCATGGGCCGGCGAGCCCTTCCTGCGCGAGGACGAGGACCCGGCCGTGGCGCTCGCTCCCGAGACGGCCCGACGCCAGGCGCTCGACGAGGCGCTGGCCGAGATCGAGCAGAGCTTCCGAAAGCCCTCGTCGGGCTGGCGGGTCCGCTTCGGGCTCATGCTCGGGCTCGAGCGCGTGCTCAGCGAGCGCCCGCCGCGACTCGCCTCAGGAACGGAGCTGCGGCGGCACCAGATCGACGCGCTCGCGGGCATGCTGACCGAGTTGATCGCCGC
>WNGA01010952.1_pt1 | contig 22937 bp, 20 predicted proteins | sample 5400061 | NCBI WGS metagenome assembly WNGA01 (sample SAMN13153366, study PRJNA577476) | soil metagenome | isolation source: 100 cm soil or saprolite under grassland replicate 2 | place: USA:California | collected 2016-06-15
TGCGCGTTCGGTCTTGATCTCGTCGAGGATCCGCGCCAGCTCGCCGATCTGAGCTTCCTCGAGCTGGAGCTTGTAGGCCAAATAGCGCAGCGGCCGCCGCACGCCGAAGGCGCCGCCTCCGAACCCGAAGGCGCCCGACTCCTCTTCGCCGGCCATGCCGTACTCCCACGCGCGCCGCCACCCGCGGTGTTCGCCGGGCTCGCGGCCCACGCTGGCGCGGCTCTCGCCGCAGCGCTGCCTTTTCCAATGGGGGATGAATCCGGGATACATGAGACCTCCTCTCGCCGGGGCCATCGCTCCCGACGGGTATCCGATGCGTGGGCGAAATGCCTCACGCCGCAAGAAAAGGCTAGATCCGTGGGACGGACGCAGTCAAGTGCCGCTTCCGGATCCCCGCCTCCGGATCGCGCGGTTCGCGCACGCTTCACCCCGATTTAACCCACCCTTCAAAGCCGGTGTCCCGGTGGAAGAGAGGCTGCTGCCCGCAAGGAGGAGTCGAATGCAGTCGAGAGTGCTCGCCTTTCTGACGACCGGTCTCTTCGCGAGCGCGGTCGCGATCGCCCAGATCACCCCCGCGGAGGGTTACACGCCGCCGAACGACGACCCGTCGGTCAAAGTCGGCGGCACGATCTTTCTGGATTACACATATCAGGACGAGCCGGAGACCCGGGACGCCGACGGCAATCTGGTCCACTCGAACGCGTTCAACGTCGGCCGGTCGTACATCAACGTCACGGGTCAGCTCCATCACCTGCTCGCGTTTCGAATCACGCCGGACATCACTCGCGAAACCGGCTCGGGCAGCTCTCTCTCCGGCAGCTACACGTTTCGGCTCAAGTACGCCTATGCGCAGTTCAACATGGACGACTGGCTTCCTCACGGAACCTGGCTTCGCTTCGGGATGCAGCAGACTCCCTATATCGACTTTCACGAGGGCATCTACCGGTACCGTTTTCAGGGGCAGATCTTCGTCGAGCGCGAGGGTTTTCTGGTCTCCTCCGACCTTGGGCTCTCGGGCCGGCTCGCGTTTCCGTCGAACTACGGAGACTTTCACCTGGGTGTGTACAACGGTGAGGGATACAACCGATCGGAGGCGAACGACCAGAAGGCGTTTCAGGCGCGGCTGACGATCCGGCCGGCGCCGGCGGTTGCCGTGCTGCGGGGTTTGCGCCTGTCCGGTTTCTGGGACGGCGACCATTACGTGCGCGACGCGAAGAAGGAGCGCTTCGTCGGGGCGCTGACGTTCGAGCATCCATTCGTCAACGTCGGGGTCGATTACATCAAGGCGAAGGACCAGACGCTGACGACGACCGCCGAGATCGAAGCCGAAGGCTGGTCTGCTTGGGTGACGCCGAGAACGCCGATCGGAATCGAAGGCTTGTTTCGCTACGACTACCTCGAGCCGGACGACCGGAACGACTCGAAGAAGAAGAGGACGATCGCGGGAATCGCGTACTGGTTCACGTTCTTCAAGCCGGGAGTCTCTGCCGCCCTGCTGGCCGACTACGAGAACGTCAAGTACGACCGCTTCACACCGGCTCGGCCGACCGAAAAGCGATACGCCCTTCACATGCTGGTGAACTTCTAATTCACAGTCGCTTAACGCCGAATTTACGTACCGACTTAACACTCCTCGAGAGGTGAAGACGATGCGATTTTCCAGACTGATCGCCGCGGCGGCGCTCGCCACCGCGATTGTCCGGCCGGGCGCCGCGCAGACGGTTCAAATCAACGGCGCCGGCGCGACGTTCCCCTATCCGATCTACTCGAAGTGGTTCACGGAATACAACAAAATCCACCCCGAGGTCCAGATCAACTACCAGTCGATCGGCTCGGGTGGCGGTATCCGGCAGCTCACCAACCGGACCGTCTTTTTCGGCGCCACCGATGGCCCGATGACGAAAGACCAGCTTCTCGCCGCACCGGGCAGCATTCTCCACCTCCCGACGGTGCTCGGCGGGGTCGTTCCCATCTACAACATCGACGGCGTCGAGGCCGAGCTCAAGTTCTCGGGGCCCCTTCTCGCCGACATCTTCCTGGGGAAGGTCACGAAGTGGAACGACCCCTCGATCATGAAGCTGAACCCGAGAGTCAGCCTCCCTGGCGGCGACATTACCGTCGTCCATCGTTCCGACGGCTCGGGGACCACCTACATTTTCGTGGATTACCTCGGAAAGGTCTCACCGGATTGGAAGAAGGCCGTCGGGATCGCGACCTCGGTCAACTGGCCGACCGGCGTGGGTGGCAAGGGCAATGAAGGCGTGGCCGGTCTCGTCAAGCAAATGCCCGGTTCGATCGGATACGTCGAGCTGATCTACGCCCTGCAGAACAAGATCGATTTCGGATCGGTCCAGAACGCGGCCGGTGAGTTCGTGCGCGCATCGCTCGATTCGGTGACCCGGGCCGCCGCGGCGACGAAAGGCAAGATGCCACCGGACTTCCGAGTCTCCATCACCAACGCGCCGGGCGCGGGGGTTTATCCGATCTCATCCTTTACCTGGTTGCTCTTTTACGAGAACCCGAAAGACAAACGGGCGGCCCGGACCATGACCGACTTCATGCGGTGGGCGCTCCACGACGGGCAGAAATACTGCGCCGATCTGGGATACGCGCCGCTTCCGGAGGAGGTTGTGGCAATGGAGACGGAGGCTTTGAAAAAAATCCGGATCTAACCCCTATTCCTGTCATCCCGAGCGAAGCGAGGGATCCCTCGTCGCTTTCGCTCCTCGGGATGACAAGAGAGAGACGGCGTGGCGAAGCACTCGGACGATAGATTTTTTCGCGTCGCGACGGGCGCGGTCGCCGCCGTCGTTCTCCTTCTCGCCGCGGCGATTGCCTTCGAGCTCCTTCGACACTCGCGGCTCTCGATCGAAAAGTTTGGTTTCCGCTTCTGGATCGGGAAGATCTGGGATCCGGTCGCCGGAGAATTCGGCGCGTTCCCGTTCCTCTGGGGGACGCTTTATTCCTCCTTCCTGGCGCTCCTGGCCGCGGGACCGGTCGCGATCGGCATCGCCGTCTTCATCTCCGAGCTCTCGCCCGGTTTTCTGCGGCGGCCGCTCGCTTTCCTGACGGAGCTCCTCGCCGCGATTCCCTCGATCGTCTACGGCCTCTGGGGTGTTTTCGTGCTCGTCCCGCTCGTTCGGCGGCTCGAGACGGGCATGCCGGAGTCGCTCCGAAAGCTCCCGCTCTTCTCCGGACCTCCGGTCGGCGTCGGAATGCTCGCGGCGGCGGCGATTCTCGCGATCATGGTGATCCCGTTTTCCTCCGCGGTCGCGCGCGAAGTCCTCCGAGCGGTGCCCTCCTCGCAGCGGGAGGCCGCCTACGCCCTCGGCGCGACCCGGTTCGAGGCGATCCGCGCCGTGCTCTTCCACGGGCGCACCGGCGTCGTCGGGGCGCTCCTGCTCGGCCTGGGGCGCGCGCTCGGCGAGACGATGGCGGTGACGATGGTCATCGGAAACAATCCTCTCGCCTCGGTGTCGCTCTTCGCTCCCCAGCACACCATGGCGGCGGTCCTTGCGAACGAATTCACCGAGGCGGCGGACCAGCTGTATCTCGATGCTTTAGTCGAGATCGGGCTCGTTCTCTTCGTCGTGACGCTCGTCGTGAATGCGCTCTCGCGGCTTCTCATCTGGAGCCTCGAGAGGCAGTCGCGCGCGATTCCCGCGGCCGCGGAGCCGACGTCCGCCGTGGAGGCGGCATGAGCCGAAGCCGCCGGCGCCGGGTCGTCTCCGGGCTCTTCGCGGGAGCGTGCGCCGCGTCCGTCCTGCTCGCCCTCATGCCGCTGGCGTTCATCCTGTTCTATCTGCTGAAAAGAGGCGTCGGGGCGCTCGAGTGGAGCTTCCTCTTCCACAACCCGAAGCCGGTTGGAGAGGCCGGGGGCGGTTTCGCGAATGCCATCATCGGGACGCTCCTCCTGATCGCCCTCGCGGCGACCTTCGCCGTGCCGGTCGGCGTGATCTCCGGCATCTACGTCGCGGAGTACCGGGGCTCCCGTTTCGCGTCAGCGGTCCGGTTCGCGGCCGACGCGCTGAACGGCGTCCCGTCGATCGTCGTGGGAATCTTCGCGTACAGCGTCGCCGTCATGCCGGTCCGCCGCTTCTCGGCGATCGCGGGCGGCTTCGCCCTCGGGATCATGATGATTCCGATCATTGCGCGCACGACCGAAGAGCTCCTCCGTCTCGTGCCGGAGTCCTTCCGGGACGGAGCGCTCGCGCTCGGGGCGACGCGCGCGAAGGCGGTGTGGAACGTCGTCCTCCCGGCTGCCCTCCCCGGAATCCTGACCGGCATCCTGGTCGCGCTCGCGCGGATCGCCGGCGAGACAGCGCCTCTCCTCTTCACCGCGTTCGGAAACCGCTTCTTTTCGACGCGGCTCGACCAGCCGATCGCCGCACTCACGGTGCAGATCTACACCTATGCCGTCTCCCCCTATGAAGACTGGCACCGCCAGGCGTGGGCGGGCGCGTTCCTGCTCGTCGTCGTCGTGCTCGCTCTCTCCGTGATCGCCCGGCTGGCGACCCGGCGCCTCGAAAGGATGCACGGATGACGACGGAAACCATGACAATTGCCGAGCCCGTGAAGAGCGCGCTGCTCCGTCCAGCCGTGCCCGTTCCGCCAGCGGCAGTGGAACCCGCCGAAGTCGGCGCCATCCGGGTCGAGGCGGTTCGCCTCGATTTCTTCTACGGCAAGAGCCAGGCGCTCTTCGACGTCTCGATCGCCGTCCCCGAAAAGTCGGTGACGGCCCTCATCGGTCCGTCCGGCTGCGGCAAGTCCACCTTTTTGCGCTGCCTGAACCGGATGAACGACCTCATCCCCGACACACGCGTGGAAGGCAGAGTCCTGCTGGACGGAGAGGACATTTACGAGGGCAGCGTGGACGTCGTCGGGTTGCGGCGGCGGGTCGGGCTCGTGTTTCAGAAATCGAACCCGTTCCCGAAATCGATCTTCGAAAACGTCGCCTACGGGTTGCGGATCAACGGCATCGGCCGCCGCTCCGAGCTGCCCGAGCGAGTGGAAAACGCTCTGAAGCGCGCAGCTCTGTGGGAAGAGGTCAAGGACCGGCTCCGCACACCCGCTCTGTCGCTCTCGGGCGGTCAGCAGCAGCGCCTCTGCATCGCGCGGGCGCTCGCCGTCGAACCGGAGGTTCTGCTCATGGACGAACCGGCGTCCGCGCTCGACCCAATCGCGACCCAGAAGATCGAGGAGTTGATCTGGGAGCTCAAGACCGCGTACACGATCGTGATCGTGACGCACAATATGCAGCAGGCCGCCCGCGTCTCCGAGCGGACCGCCTTCTTCATGATGGGACGGCTCGTCGAATATGACCGAACGGACAAAATCTTCACGAATCCGGGACAAAGAGTCACCGAGGACTACATCACCGGACGATTTGGCTAGCCGGCGCATCGCCCTCGTCGAGGACGACGCCGACATCGCCTACACGATCCGGTTGAATCTTCGCAAGCACGGCTGGCAGGTCGACCACTTCGTCTCCGGTCTACGGGCAATCGAGGCGATCGAACAGAAGCCGTACGACCTCGTGATCCTCGATCTGAACCTGCCCGACATAGACGGGCTGGCAGTCGCCCGTGAGCTGCGGCAGCACGACGACACCCGGAAGATCTCCATCCTGATGCTGACGGCGCGTGTCGAGGAGCGCGACAAGCTGCTCGGCTTCGACGTGGGAGCCGACGACTATCTGACCAAGCCGTTTTCCATGAAGGAGCTGGTCGCGCGCGTGTCGGCGCACCTTCGTCGCGCAGCCTCGTTCGAGGAATCGGAAGGCGACGTCTTCGAGACCGACGGCTTGACGATCGACCGGGCGCGTTTCGAGGTCGCAGTCGGGAGCCAGCGGGTCCGGCTGACGAAGAAGGAGTTCGACCTGTTGTGGTATCTCGTGAAGAATCGGGGGCGGGTGGTCACCCGCGATGCGATCCTCGCTCGACTGTGGGACTACGACGCCGACGTCGAGACGCGGACTGTGGACGTTCACATCCGCTCGCTGCGCCGGAAGCTCGGCGACCGCTGGATCGACACGATCGTCGGCGTCGGCTACCGGTTCCTCGAGCGGCCCGAGGAGAAGTGAGCTGGGACCGCACTGCGGGATCAAGGTGGCGGGTGCAGGCCCGCAGGGCCTGTCTCCGCCGCGACTTCCGGGCATGAGCCGCCATGCGTTTCGCTTCCCGGCTGAACCTCCTGCTCGCGCTGCTCGCTTTCGGGCTGGCTCTCACTCTCTCCGTGGTCGCCGCCCGTGTGACGGACCGCGCCGTCGAGGACCGCGCGCGTGACCGCCTCCGCCGCGAGATCGATCTTCTCGCCGACGAGATCGGGCCGCGGCTCGGCGATCCGGCCGGTCTCGTGGACGTCGTCCGGCGCGCCTCCCGGCTGCTCGGAGTCCGCGTCACGGTCATCCGCGCCGACGGCCGGGTGCTCGACGACTCCGACGTCGCCTTGTCCGAGGTGGCCGGGATGGAGAACCATGCCGGCCGTCCGGAAGTCGTTGCGGCCCGGGCGACCGGATACGGGACGTCGGTTCGTCACTCAGCGACCCTGGAGACCGACCTCCTCTACGTCGCCCGCGCCCTGGGCCCGGATCGCTCTCGCGCGCCCGTGCTCCGCCTGGCAATCTCCCAGTCGGAGCTGCGCCGGGTCGAGGCTCATTACGAGTGGCTGCTTCGCGGCGCTATCTTCGCTGCCTGCGCGCTCCTCGTCGCCGTGGCCGGAGTCGCGGTCGCCCGGCTCGCGCGACCGATCCGGGAAGTCACGGATGCCGCCCTCGCGGTCGCGCGCGGGGACCTGGCCCGGGAAGCACCCGAGCGCGGTCCCGCCGAGATCCTCGACCTTTCTTCGGCTCTCAGCCGGATGAAGAGCTCCCTCCTCGAATCGGTCGAGCGCGTGGAGAGAGAGCGACGGCTCGCAGACGCCGTCTTCGAGACGCTTCCCGACGGAGTCGTCGTCATCGACGCGCACTACCGGGTGATCGACGCGAACCGGGGCTTTCGCGGCATGACGGCGACGTCGGACCCGGCCGGAAAGCCGCTCGTCGAGATCCTGCGCGACCGGGCTCTTTTCGCCCCCTTCGAAGAGGCCATCGCGCGCCGGGTCTCGACGGATGCGATCCTGCGGCGCGAGAACGACGTCACCTGGCAGCTGGCGGTCCGACCGCTTCCTCCCGGATCGCGGGCGGCCGCCGTCGGGATCCTCCGCGACGTGACGGCGTTCGAACGGAACGAAGCCATGCGGCGCCGCTTCGTCGCCGACGTCTCTCACGAGCTGCGGACGCCGGTTGCCTCGATCGCCGCCGCGGCCGAGACCCTCGGGGACACGGGGGCCGACGATCCCGAGGCGCCGCGCTTGGTCGAGCTGGTTCGCCGGCAAGCGCAGAGGATGCGTGAGCTGATCGACGACCTGACCGACCTCTCGCTGATCGAGAGCGGACAGGTTGTCCTCACCCACGAGAAGATCGACCTCCGGGCGCTCGCCGGTGAGATCTCCGAGGAGCTGCGTGCAACGGCCCGCGAGCGGGACGTCTCGATCCGGATCGAGGGCTCCGACGGCGTCACCGTCGAAGGGGACCGCCGGAGGCTCGGACAGATCCTGCGTAACCTCCTCGACAACGCCGTGAAGTTCTCCCCGGCCGGCGGCAGCGTGCGGATCCGGATCGATCGACGGGATGGGAAGCCGGCGCTCGCCGTCGAGGACGACGGGCCGGGCATTCCGCTCGCGGAACAGGATCGGATCTTTCAGCGGTTCTACCAGGTGGACCGTTCGCGTTCCAAGGTTCGGCCCGGAACGGGCCTCGGGCTCGCGATCGTCAAGCACCTGACGCAACTGCACGGCGCGGAGGTCACGGTCGCGAGCCAGCCCGGTCGGGGAAGTGCTTTTCGCGTTACCTTTCGACGCGAAGCGGCGGAAACGGAAGGCTGAGGAGGGAGCCATGAAAGAACATTTTGCGGAGCGGCTGGAAGGTCTCCGGCGCCGTCTCATCCTGATGGGCGGGGAAGTGGAAACGCAGATCCGAGCCTCGATCGAGGCGCTGATCGAAGGGTCCGCCGAGAAAGCGCGTGCGGTGATCGCCCGCGACGAGGAAATCGATCGGCTGGAAAACCAGATCGAGGAGGAGGCGATTCAACTCCTCGCCCTCGAGCAACCGGTCGCGATCGACCTGCGGTTCTTAGTCGGGGTGCTCAAGATCAACAACGACCTCGAGCGGATCGGCGACCACGCCGTCAACATCGCCGAGGGAGCGGAGCGGCTCTCCGGACGCCCGCCTTTCCAGCCCGCGATCGGGATTCGTTCGATGTCCGAGATGGTTCAGGTGATGCTTCGGCAGTCGTTGGACGCTTTCATCGCGAGGGACGCAGCGCTGGCGAAACAGGTCATCCAGCAGGACGACATCCTGGATGCGAAGAACGAGGGGGTGATCCGGCAGCTCCTGACCTACATGGCGGAGATGCCGGCGCTCATCTCCCACTGCCTCGAGCTCATTTCGGTCTCCAAGAACCTCGAGCGCGTCGGCGATCTCGCGACGAACATCGCCGAGGACACGATCTTCATCGCCGAAGCGAAGCTGGTGAAGCACCACGGGGTCGAGTTCGCCCGCTGAATCCCGGGCCGGAAAACGGGAGAGGAAGCCGGAACAGAGAGAAGAACCCCGATCCTGTTCCGTCCTAGGGAACGGCGATGATCTTGACCCGGTTCTTGCCCCCCTCCTGCACGTAGGTGACCGTGACCGGCTGACCGACGACGATCGTCCCCTGGATCTGGACGTCGTCTTCCAGATCGAAGTCGTGCATGTTGCCGTCGGCGGGACGAATCTCGAGCTCCTCGCGGGGCCGGTATTTCGTGACGACGCCGGATACCACGGTCGTCTTCACGTTCTCTCCGGGACCGGTCTGCTTCATGACGGTCGCGGAGCCCTCCTGTTTGATCTTGGTTTCCGGCTGCGTCGCGCAATGCACGCCCGCGAGGAGCGCCGCCGCCGCGAGGGCAGCGAAGAAACTGCGTTTCATTGATCCTCCTCCGGAAGAGACCAGAACTCTTCCAACGGGAGAGAATCAAGATCCGTGCCGGATCGAGAACCTTTGTGGACGCCCCCCGCCGACGCGCGCGAAAGGACCCGCATCGGCGCGTATCTGGAATTTCTCGGCCGAACGCGCGGCCTCCGTTTCGACGGGTTCCCGACGCTCTGGTCCTGGTCGGTGACGGAGCTCGAGGAGTTCTGGAGATCGATCGGCGATTACTTCGAGGTTTTCACGCACGACCCGTCGACCGGGATCCTGCTCGAACGAAGAATGCCGGGCGCGAAATGGTTTCCCGGCGCGACGCTCAACTACGCGGAGCACGCACTCCGGCGCGCGGGCGAGAGCGCCGCGGTCATCGCGCGTTCCCAGACCCGGGCGGACGACGTGACCTGGAGCGGCGCGGATCTCGCCGATCGGGTGGCGAGAGCGGCAGCGGGACTTCGCCGCCTCGGCGTGAAGTCGGGAGATCGGGTCGTTGCGTACCTGCCGAACGTCCCGGAGACGCTCGCGGCGCTGCTCGCGACCGCGAGCATCGGGGCGATCTTCTCCTCCTGCGCGCCGGAGTTCGGCCCGCGCGCGGTCGTGGACCGGGTCCGGCAGATCGAGCCGAAGGTGCTGCTCACGGTCGACGGATATCGTTACGGCAGGCGGGAAATCGATCGTGCGGAGGAGGTCGCGCAACTGCGCCGCGATCTGCCGACGCTCGAAGCGACGGTGGTGCTCCCCTACCTCCGCGCGGCCTTCGAAAGGTCGCGATTCCGCGGCGCCATCGCCTGGGAAGAGCTTCTCTCCCGGCACGAGCCGCTCGCGTTCGAGCCGGTACCGTTCGACCATCCGCTCTACGTCCTGTACTCCTCGGGAACGACCGGCCTTCCCAAGGCGATCGTGCACGGGCACGGCGGGATTCTTCTCGAACACCTGAAGATGCTCGCGCTCCACCACGATCTCGGCGTCCCCGACCGTTTCTTCTGGTTCACCACGACCGGCTGGATGATGTGGAACTACTTAGTCTCGGGACTCCTCGTCGGATCGGCAGTCGTTCTCTTCGACGGCGATCCGGCGTACCCGGATCTCTCCGCGCTCTGGCGACTCGCCCACGAGCACGGCATCACGTATTTCGGCGCGAGCGCGCCTTTCTTGCACGCGTGCCTGCGCGCCGGTCTCGCGCCCGCCCGCACCCTCGACCTGTCCCGCCTGCGCGGCGTGGGCTCGACGGGGGCGCCGCTCCTGCCCGAGGGTTTCGAGTGGGTCTACCAAAACGTCGGACGCGATTTGCTGCTCGGCTCGGTGTCGGGGGGTACGGACGTCTGTACCGCGTTCGTCGGCGCGTGCCCTCTCGTCCCGGTGTGGGCCGGCGAGATCTCCTGCCGCTGCTTGGGAGCGAAAGTGGAGAGCTTCGACCCGGACGGCCGTCCCGTCATCGGAAGGCTGGGCGAGCTCGTCCTGACGGAGCCCATGCCGTCGATGCCCGTCGCGTTCTGGAACGATCCGGACGGAGCGAAATATCGCGCGAGCTATTTCGACCGGTATCCCGGGGTCTGGCGGCACGGCGACTGGATCGAGATCACCCCGCGCGGAAGCTGCATCATCACGGGGCGTTCCGACGCGACGCTGAAACGGGGCGGCGTGCGGATCGGTACCAGCGAGTTCTACGGCGTCGTGGAGGCGATCCCCGGCATCGCCGACAGCCTGGTCGTCCACCTCGCCGACGACACGGGGGGGCCGGGCGAGCTGCTGCTCTTCGTCGCGCTCGAAGACGGTGCGACGCTCGACGCGGCGCTGCGGGCGCGCATCGCGGCGGCATTGAGAGAAGGCCTGTCGCCCCGCCACGTACCGGACCGTATCCACGCGGTCCCCTCGATCCCGCGCACGCTGAACGGCAAGAAGCTCGAAGTGCCCGTGCGGCGAATCCTGTCCGGAGAGCCCGCGGAGAAAGTCGCCAACACGGGAGCGATGGCGAACCCGGAGAGCCTGGATTATTTCGTGAAGCTCGCGGCCGCGCGAGAAAGGTGACTCGACAACGTTCGGGTCAGCTCGCGAATCGAAACCCGAACAGATCCGCGAGGAGCTGGAAGTATTCCTCCGGGGCCTCGTTCAGTCGCACGCCGAAGCCGCTCGGGACGACCCCTCTCAAGTTTTGCGGAACGCGCTGCGACCGGACGACCGTCCCGCGGAGCCGCAGCTTTCCCCCTCCCGGAAGCAGGAGCTGCATCGTCAATGTCCTGCCGATCTTCGGAATGTACATCGAGCGAATGAAGATGCCCGTGGGCGAGACGTCGTTCGTGAAGCCGGTGCAGAGAGAGTCGCCCTTCTGCCACTCGATCAGATAGCGACGCCTCTTGCGCGTGGAAAAACGTCTTGCGGGCACGGGTAGCCGATGACGAGCGAATGCCGTGCCGCGAGGCCCTTCGCGAGCGAATCTCTTGATTCGGCAGGGCTTCTCCGCGCGGCCGGGCGCACGTCCGGTGTCGAGAAACGTCATGGGGTCAGGTCTCCACTTGCCACTTTGCCACGCAAAGCGGCAAGGCGGTGACTAGGCGGGAGCCAGATCTTCGATCGGCGTCACCGCGGCCTGGTCTTCCTCGCCGGTGCGGATGCGGTAGACCTTTTCGACCGGCAGCACGAAGATCTTTCCGTCCCCGACTTCTCCCGTCCGGGCGGCGCGGAGGATCGCCTCGACGGTCGGCTCGACGAAGTGGTCCGAGACGCCGATTTCCAGACGCACTTTGTCGGAGAGCTCCATCTTCACCGTGGTCCCCCGGTACGTTTCGACCCGTTCGGTCTCGCCCCCATGCCCCTGGACGCGGTGCAGCGTCAAGCCGCGCACTTCGGCGCGGAAAAGCGACTCCAGCACGTCTCCGAGCTTTTCCGGCCGCACGATCGCGACGACGAGCTTCAACGTGGCCGCCGCGACCGGAAGGCCGCGCGGCGCGCTCGCCTCGTGCAGCACGAGGATCGCGCCCTCTCCTCGCGAATACGCCTCTTCGCCGTGCTGCGTCACGTCGAGGCCCAGACCTTCGTCCCGCGCGGTCGCGCGAACCGGACCGGCGAGCCCGAGGACCTTTACGATCGCGAAGGTACCCACCGCACTGAACGCGATCGTGCCGAGGACTGCGGCGCCCTGGATCGCGAGCTGTCGCGGGTTGCCGAAGAGGAGACCGTCCGCGACGCCATTCCACGACTTCTGCGCCAGGACGCCGGTCAGAAGAGCACCGACGGTGCCGCCGACTCCGTGGGCGGCGACGACGTCGAGCGAGTCGTCCACGCGCGTCCCGGCACGCCACAGGAGAGCAAAGTAGCTCGGGGCCGCGGCAACCGCGCCGAGCAGAATCGCCGAGATCGGACTCACGAACCCCGCGGCCGGCGTCACGGCGACCAGGCCGACGACGATCGCCGTCGCCGCGCCGACCGCGGTCGCCCGACCGGTGCGCGACAGGTCGAGGAGCGTCCAGACGACGAGCGTCGCGATCGGCGCGAGCATCGTATTGACGAAGGCGAGCGTGGCGATCCCGTTCGCGGCGAGCGCGCTGCCGCCGTTGAAGCCGAACCACCCGAACCACAGGAGTCCGGCGCCGAGCAGGGTGAACGGTACGTTGTGCGGGAGGATCGCGCGGCGCGCGTAGTCCTTGCGGGGCCGGAGGAGGAGCGCGACGACGAGCGCGGCGGCCGCCGCGTTGACGTGAACGACCGTGCCGCCGGCGAAGTCGAGCGCGCCCAGGCGCGCCAGCCAGCCTCCGCCCCACACCCAGTGGGCGATCGGAGCGTAGACGAAGAGCCCCCACAGCGTCAGGAACGCGAGGTACGGGCCGAACCGCATGCGCTCGACGATCGCTCCCGAGATCAAGGCCGCAGTGATGATCGCGAAGGTTCCCTGGAACGCGAAAAAGAGAAGGTGCGGAATCGTGCCATGAGTCTCGAGCCCGACGCCGCGGAGCAGCGTCATCGAGAGATCGCCGATCCACGCGTTGCCGCGGCCGAACGCGAGCGAGTACCCGACGAGGGCCCAGCCGAGGCCGACGAAACCGAGCGCGCAGACGCTCATCATCATCGTGTTAAGAGCGTTCTTCCTGCGGACCAGCCCTCCGTAGAAGAAGCCGAGGGCGGGAGTCATGAGGAGCACCAGGGCCGTCGCGACGAGGACCCACGCGGTGTCCGAATTGTTCAACTTGGGAAACGAGGATACCAGATTTCGGCGAGAACTATCCCCGGTAACCGATTCGATAGATCGTTCCGCTTTCGTCGTCGGAGAGAAGCAGCGCGCCGTCGGGAGTGACGAGGACATCCACCGGACGGCCCCACGCCTTTTCCCCCTGTAGCCAGCCTTCCGCGAAGATCTCGTATCCCGCCGGCCGGCCGTTCTCGAGCGGCACGAACATGACGCGGTAACCGATCTTGTGAGACCGGTTCCAGGAGCCATGCTCGGCGATGAAGATTCCCTTCCGGTATTTTTCGGGGAACATCCTGCCCGTGTAGAACCGCATGCCGAGCGCCGCGACGTGGGGACCCAGCTCCAGGGCGGGAGGTGTCGTCGCGGAACACGGCCTCCGGCGGCCCAGCCCCGGATCCGAGATGTTCCTGCCGTGGCAGGTCGGATATCCGAAGTCCATTCCGGGCCGCGGTGCATTGTTGAGCTCGTCGGGTGGGATGTCGTCGCCGAGCATGTCGCGGCCGTTGTCGGTGAACCAGAACTCGTGCGTATCGGGATGCCAGTCGAAGCCGACCGTGTTGCGTACGCCGCGGGCGAAAGTCTCGAATCCCGAGCCGTCCGGCTGCATGCGGTGGATCGCCGCGTAGAGCGGCTCGGGCTGGCAGATGTTGCAGGGCGCTCCCACCGGCACGTAGAGCATCCCGTCCGGTCCGAACGCGATGAACTTCCAGCCGTGGTGGTGATCGGGCGGGAATTCGTGGACGACGACCGGCGCGGGAGGGTTCTCCAGTCGCGACTCGATCCCGTCGTAGCGGAACACCCGGTGGACTTCGGCCACGTAGAGCGCGCCGTCGCGGAACGCAACGCCGTTGGGCATGTTGAGGCCCCGTGCGATCCGGACGACCGAGCCCGGCCGGCCGGAGTCGCGAACGGCGTAGAGTCCCCCGTCTTCCCGGGTTCCGACGAAGAGAGTCCCCCTCGGGCTCCGCGCGAGCGAGCGGGCTTCCGGGACGCGTGCGTAAACGCGGATCTCGAACCCGGCCGGGAGCTTGATCTTCTCGAGGGGCAGGGCCGCATCGCTCTTCGCCGACCGAGCGACCACCAGGACCGAAGCGGCCGACAGGAGAGCGCTCACGAAGAAGGCGAGGCGTCCTCGTGCCCTGGTCCGTTTCACGCGGAGAGCTTCTTCGGCGGGCAAGGGATTCGACCGTCTGCCTTTGATTTCTGCCTCCGGACGCGGATGAGAGAGCAAGATCCTTTCCAACCGGTGCGATCCCCGGACGCTAGAATCCGGACTGTCAAGAGCACATGACTCTTTCCGCTGGTACGCGTCTGGGCCCCTACGAGGTCCTGTCGCCGCTGGGAGTCGGAGGCATGGGTGAGGTCTACCGCGGACGCGACCCGCGGATCGGCCGCGAGGTCGCGATCAAGGTCCTGCCGGAATCCTTCTCGAGGGACGCCGAGCGCCTTCGCCGGTTCGAGAAGGAGGCGCGCTCGGCCGGCGTTCTCAACCATCCAAACGTCCTGGTCGTTTACGACGTCGGCGAGCACGACGGCTCCCCCTACATCGTCGAAGAGCTTCTCGAGGGGGGGGCTCTCCGCGAGCGGCTGACACAGGGTCCGCTCCGTCCGGCGGAGGCGGTCGAATACGCGGTGCAGATCGCTCGCGGGCTCGCGGCCGCGCACGAAAAGGGCGTCATCCATCGGGACCTGAAGCCGGAGAACCTCTTCGTGACCCGCGACGGCCGCGTCAAGATTCTGGATTTCGGGCTCGCGAAGCTCACCCAACAGGAGACGGCCGCCGCCGAAGCTGCGGAGGCGGCGACGCTCTCCGCCGTCACAGAGGCGGGCGTGACGCTCGGGACGGTGGGCTACATGTCTCCTGAGCAGGTGCGCGGGCTGCCCGCCGACGCACGCTCGGACATCTTCTCCTTCGGCGCCGTCCTCTACGAGATGCTGACCGGAAAGCGCGCGTTCCGAGGCAACTCGCCGGCCGAGACGATGAGCATGATCCTGAAGGAGCAGCCTCCATCGGTCGGCGACGCGAGTCCCGATGCGCCGCCGGCGCTCGACCGGGTCGTTCGTCGCTGTCTGGAAAAGGAACCGACCCGCCGTTTCCATTCCGCCGGCGACGTCGCCTTCGCGCTCACCGATGCCTCGACCGAAACGGCCGCGCCGCGAGCGTTCCGGCGTTCCCGCCCTGGCCCGACGCTCCTCGTGCCGCTCGCCGCCGCTCTGCTCGCGATCGGCCTGCTGATCTGGCAACGGCTCCCGAACGCGACCTCCGCCGGCGGACCGCGGCGGCTGGCGTCGCTCGTTGTTCTGCCGCTCCAGAACTTCTCCCGCGACCCCGACCAGGAATACTTCTCCGACGGAATGACCGAAGCGCTCATCTCGCGTCTCGCCCAGATCGGGACTTTGCGGGTCATCTCCCGGACGTCGGCGATGCAGTACAAAGACACGAAGAAGCCTCTGGGTCAGATTGCGCGGGAGCTGAACGTCGACGGAGTCATCGAAGGTTCGGTGACGCGTTCCGGCGGTCGCGTCCGGGTCACCGCGCAGCTGATCGACGCCCGGAGGGACGAGCATCTCTGGGCGAAAGACTACGAACGGGATCTCCGCGACGTCCTCGGACTCCAGGCGGAGATCGCCCAGGCAATCGCGTTGGAGGTTCGCGCGAGGGTGAATCCCGTAGAGAAGGCGCGGCTCGCGAGAAGCCGACCCGTCGTGCCCGAAGCACAGGAGGCCTATCTCAAGGGGCGTTACTCACTCGGACAGGGGACGGAAGACACGATCGGGAAAGCCATCGCGTTCTTCAACGAGGCGATCGGGAAGGACCCTCTCGACGCGCGCGCGTATGCTGGTCTTGCCGACTCCTATTCCGCGCTCCGGAGCATCTACCGTTCGCCTCTCGAGGTGATGCCAAAGGCGAAGGCGGCGGCGCAGAAGGCCGTCGAGCTCGACGGCTCCCTCGCGGAGGGGCACGTCTCACTCGCCTCCGTGAAGATGTTTTACGACTTCGACTGGGCCGGCGCCGAACGCGAGTTCCGGCGGGGGATCGAGCTCAACCCCAACCTCGCCGAAGCGCACGACGGCCTTGCGCTCTACTTCACGGCGAACAAACGTCATGCCGAAGCGATCGCCGAGATCGAGCGGGCGAAGCGGCTCGACCCGCTCTCTCCGATCATCCTGGCGGACGCCTCATGGGTGTACTACGGCGCCCGGAGGTACGACCGGGCGCTCGAGCTTGCGCGCGAGTGGGTCGAGATGAACCCGAACTCTCCGTGGGGACACACTTATCTGGGGCTCGCCCTGGAGAAGACCGGAAAGGTCGACGAGGCCATCCGGGAACTCGAGGGGGCAGCAAAGATGGATCGCAGCGTCACGATCCTGGAGTTTCTCGGAGGCGCCTACGCTCAAGCAGGGCGTACCGCCGACGCGAAGAGAATCGTCGCCGAGCTGACCGGCCGCGCCGAGAAGCGCTACGTGTGTCCCTACGAAATTGCAACGATCTACACGGGCCTCGGGCAGAAAGACGCCGCCTTCGACTGGCTCCAGAAGGGCGTCGCGGAGCGGGCCGACTGCATGCCCTGGACGATGGCCGACTCGAAGATCGACCCCCTTCGCGCGGACCCGCGGTACAAGGACATCCTCCGAGGAGTCGGCCTGGTTCCGCCTCAATAGAACGCGTGCGTCCGGGGTAGCGGCTCGACGGTCGGCGTCCAGGGGATGGGCTCGGCTCCCTCGTTGAGCAGGGGGCGGGTCCAATACATCGCCGGCGAGGGGCCGCGCCTCCGAACCTCGTTGACGAATTCGACCCAGAGCACCGAATCCTCGGGTATGGGAGTGGAATCGAGAGTGAAGCACAGCGAGAAGCGCCGATACTCCGGCGTCAAGAGCGCTGCCGGGTAACTCGCGCTGTAGACCCGAACGGAAGCGAGAGCCGCCGTGACGAAGAGCGTCAGGCTTTGCGCATCGGAAGCGCGATCGGCCATCCGCGCTTCGATCGAAAGGCAGAGACGCTCCCCCGGCCGAAAGAGCGAGCCGGAGATTCCCTGGGAGAGGAAGCTCGTGGCAGGCGCCGGGTTGGGAAACGTATAGACCTCCTCGGTCGAACGTGCGCCGTCCGAGCGGAAGAACTCCGTCTGGGGAAAGACGGCCGGACCCGAGTACCACGGCGTCCAGCCGAGCTCACGGCGTTCGTCCGCCGGCCCGGGAGGCGGGGGCTGTCCGGCCGCCGGAAAGACCGATCCTCCTCCGGCGTAGCTCCCGTTGCCTTCCGACCCCTCGAGCGCGAACGTCGTCGGAGTCCGGGCCGTGATTGTCCACCAACCGTTCGCCGCGGTGTTCCCGGAGACGTCTTTGATCAGCACGGTGTCCCCGCTGGTCAGGCCGTGAGGAATCGGAGTCGTGATCTCGATCGGCGCCGTGTCGGTCGCCGCAAAGACCGACATCCACTGCGGCAGCGGGACGTTCTCCGAAGTCGCGCGGCTCGTGAAGGCGGCGTTCGCGAGCTTGTTGAAGTGAAGCCCCACGACGGTCCGGTCGCGGGTCTGCTCGCCCGATGCGCCGTCCGCCAGCGAGCGCGAAGCTCCGATCGTTAGGATCGCGAGACCGGCCGCGATCGTGAGAGCGGAAGCAGGAGATCTTCCCTTGCCCGGCGCGTCTCGCGATCGTGCCAACCGGATGCCAGTTTCCGGGAAACCCGGCCGCTAGAGGCGCCCTGTGATCAACAGAATGATGACGATGAGCAGGATCAAACCGACAAGGCCGCTCGGCCAGTAGCCCCACCCTCTACTGTATGGCCACGTCGGGACGACCCCGAGGACCAGGAGAATCAGGATGATGAGCAGGATCAAGCCCATGTCGCCCTCCCGCGGTCGTCAAAGCATCGGTCGTGCCAGGAGTGTCCACGTCCGGGGTCAACGGACGGTGCGGCGGCGGGCGACCCAGAACGCCAGACCGAGCGCGGACCAGAGCCCGAACGCGATCCACTCCGCGGCGGTGAAGCTCCCCGGTACGCCCGGCAAGACTTTGATCGACACGACCGCGAGCGCGACGAATGCGCCCGCCGCCGCTGCAACTGCTCCGGAAACTCCGAGCGCGAGCGCCGCGACGCAGCTCGACAGCCACCCCACGCCCACCGCCAGAGACCCCACTTCGGAGATCGGAATGAGCACGGCGTCGCCCAGGAATGCTCCGAGGGCGGAGAGCGCCGCCATGAGAAGGATTGCGTTGCGGGGAGTGCCGCGCTCTCGATGCACGCGCGCGAGGCCGGGATGAACGAGCCCCCGCCGCGCGATTCCATACAACATCCGCGTTGCAGCGACGAAGTTGCCGTTGAAGATCTTGACGAGCGAGAGAAAGGCGGCGAAGACGACCAGGCGCGCGATCAGCGGTGAACGGAAGGCTTGCGCGAAGGCGGCCTCCGTGCCGAGGTGGCCTGTCACGAGATCCCTCCACGGAAAGATCCATGCGACCGCGACGATGATCGTCGCGTAGAACAGGAAGCCGGAGACCTCCGCGAGCGTGATCGCCCATCCGAACCGGCGCGACGGAAAGCCGGGACGTGCTTCCTCCGACTCCTTTCCGACCGATTCGAACCCGGTCATGAAGTACGGCACGATCTGGAGAACGAGCAGGATCGAGAGCCACGCTCCGGACGCGCCGGGACGCGCAAACAGCGGTTCGAAATGGGACGGGCTCCCGCGGACGAAGGCGAGCGCGACGAAGAGCCCGACGAGCGCGAGCAGCCCGAAGGTGGCGAAGTCCTGCAGGACGCCGGAAAATCGCATGCCGCGGTCGTTCAGCCACGCGATCGCCGCCGTCAGCGCGAGCCCGAGCGCCAGACGGGGGGCGAAGATCGTCCGACCGGCGACTTCGTACAGGGGAAACGTGTTCAACGCAGGAACCACGCGGGCGAGCAGGTTTCCGATCGCCGCGGCTTCCCAGGGACAGACGATCGCGTAGGAGAGGACCATCGTCCACGCGGCTCCGAACGCGGCCGACGCCGGGAGAACCCGCTCCGCGTAGGCGATCTCACCGCCGGCGTCCGGAAAGCGCGCGACGAGCCGGCCATAGGTTCGCGCAATCGGGAGGAGAAGCACGCCGCCCAAGAGGAATCCGAGCGCCGCCCCGCCGGGGCCGCCGCGTTCGAGCCAGTCGTCCATGAGGACGACCCACCCCACGCCCACCATAGTTCCGAAGCCGAAGGTGAAGTACTCGACGTGCGAGAGCGTCCGGTGGAGGCCGGAGGAGGTCGGGCTCGTCGGCGTCACGGGTTGCAAGACAGTCTCGTAGGGGATACTTCCGGACGAGTCTAATGGCGAGCGGAAAGAAGACGACGGCGCGGCGTCCTGCCCGCAAGCGGCGCCTGCAACCGGTCTTGTCGAAGCGGACCGACGGATTCGGAGAATCCGTCATCCGGGAGATGAGCCGGTTCGGTGCCGAGGTCGGCGGGATCAACCTTGCTCAGGGCCTGCCGGACTTCGAGCCTCCCGGCGAAGTCGTCGCGGCTCTTTCGCGGGCGATCTCGGAGCCGGGCCAGCACCAGTATTCCTTCACGTGGGGCTCTCCCGAGTTCCGCCGGGCGGTCGCCGAAAAGTACGCGCGGATGAACGGCATGCAGCCCGACGCGGAAACGGAAATCACGATCACCTGCGGCGTTTCCGAAGCCGAGGTCGCCGTGGTCCTCGCGCTCACCGAACCGGGAGACGAAGCGATCATTTTCGAGCCGTGGTACGAAAACTACCTGCCCGCCTGCATCCTCGCCGGGGTCCGGCCGCGTTTCGTGCCACTCCGAGAGCCGGACTACTCGCTCGACCTGGCTGCACTCGAGAAGGCCGTCGGCCGCCGAACGCGGCTCCTGCTGTTGAACACGCCGGGAAACCCTTCGGGTCGCGTGCTGACCCGCGGGGAGCTCTCCGAGATCGCACGGATCTGCTCCCGGTCCGGGGTCATCGCGGTGGTGGACGAGATCTACGAGCACATCTGGTTCGAAGGCCATGAGCACGTCTCGCTCGGATCGCTTCCCGGGATGGAGGACTCGACGGTCACGTTGTCGGGTCTCGGAAAGAGCTACGCGGTGACCGGTTGGCGGATCGGCTGGGCGGTCGCAGCCGCGCCGCTGACGTCGCGCATCCGGAAGGTCCATGATTACCTGACGATCTGCGCTCCGGCGCCGTTTCAGGAGGCGGGTCGGGCCGCGCTCGCCCTGCCCGATTCGTACTATCGGCAGCTTCGCCGGTCGTATGCCGCGAGACGTGAAATCCTCCTGGCCGGACTCGAACGGGCGGGCCTCGCCTTCACCCCGCCTCAGGGCGCGTACTACGTGATGGCCGATGCCGCCGCGCTCGGATGGCGGGACGATCGCGCTTTCGTCGAGTTTCTGGCCCGCCGCGCCGGCGTCGTCGCGGTTCCGGGCTCGAGCTTCTATGCGACGAACGGAGGCCGAACGCGGGCCCGCTTCAACTTCGCGAAAAAAGAGGAGACGCTCCGGGAGGCCGCGCGCCGCTTGGCGAAAACGGACTTGACGGCGACGCTCCCACGCTGAGGCAGGCCGCCCTGGAGCGGCCCGCCCCGCGCAACGATTCCGGCCGCTTTGCCTACTTGCTCTTCGTTCGTTTCACGAGGGAGATCACCGTGACGTGGTTGCCCATGTCGCCCTTCGTGTACTCGACCTTCACCCTCTGGCCGACCCCAACGGTTCCCTTCATCGACACGTTTTGGTCCAGGTCGAAGGAGTAGTCCTTGTCGGGACCCGTGACGGTGATCTTCTTGCCCGCCTCGAACTCCTTGACGGTGCCGACGACGGTCTCGGTCTTCGTCTCGACGTTCGGTCCGGGCTGGTGGACCGTCGTCTCCGATTTCATGGCCATGGTCTCGCCCGCGGCCGGCATCGACTTCGCCGTGCTGCCGGTACCGACTCCAGACGGAGCGCTGTACGGAGCGATTACTGTCACCTTCTGCTTGCCGTTGTCCCCTTTCACCCACTCGACCTTTGCCATCTCGCCGACGGCGATCGTGCCGTCGATGCGCACGGCTTCATCGAGGTCGAAGGAGTAGTCCTTGTTGTTCGGACCGGTGATCTTGATCTTCTTGCCCGCCTCGTACTCCTTGACGGTCCCGATGACGGTCTCGCTCTTCGTCTTGACGTTCGGGCCCGGGCCGGTCTGTTTGGTCTTGCTCTCCGTGTGGACGGTGGTCTGGGCGAGGGCCGCCTGTGCTGCCGCGAGAAAGCAGAAAGCGGCCACGATTCCAATCACGCGCTTCATCACTTGTCACCTCTCTTGGCCAGCACGATTGTGGCCACAGGGAAACAGAGCAAAAACCGTGACAGCCGTCACCCGAGATGAACAGAGAATGAACAGCCGAGCCGCCAAGGCGAGAGCAGGACGACGGGCTAGGATTGGGCGATGAGCAGTCGGAGGGTGACGGCAGCCGCTTTAGGGCTCGCTCTGTGGCTTCTCCCCGGTGCCCTTCTGGCGCACAAAGACGACTATCTCGGCGACACCTTCGTATTCGTGACCCTCGAGGCGCGAGAGCTCGAGCTCGAGTACTGGCTGGACGGGCAGGACGAGCCCCGCGCGCTGCGACACACGGCCGGAATCGAGTACGGCATCACGAATCATCTGATGGCCGATCTGTCAGCGCGGTGGCTGCAGCGAGCCGGAGGGCCATTCGCTTTTTCCGAAGGGTTTCTCGAGCTTCGCTATCGTTTCGGGGAGGAGGGCCTCCACGCCGTCGATCCCGCGGCTTCTCTCGAATATGAAGTGCGCCGCGACCCCGAAGGGCGCCGGCGGCGCCTCCTGGAGCCGCGCCTGGTCATCTCCCGCGACTTCGCGGGATGGAACGTTACGACGAACTTCTTTTACTCGATCGTGCTGGACGAGCCCCGCCGATCCTCATTCGAAGCCGCCGCGGGGATTCGCTCGCCCGCTTTCGGGCGCTGGAGCACAGGCCTGGAGCTCCGCCGCGAGATCGCTCTGGAAAACGAGACGGTCGTCATCCCGCAGGTCTGGTACCGGATTTCGCCTGAGGCATACGTCAAGGCGGGTGGCGGCAAGAATTTCGCCGGAGAGAAGAACGCCTTCGTCCGAATCGCGTTCGAGATCGAGCTCTGAGGCGCCGATCTCTCACTCGCGTGAGGCGGGAACGCCGCCGCTTTTTTCCAAGGCCAGACGGACTCCACGCGCCAGATCCTCGGCCCGGCCGATCCCCCAGTAGTGGAGGAACACGATCCGGGGATCCTCTCCCGACATGTGGTTGTGGATCGCGACGATGTCGATTCCGGCGTGGCGGAGCGCCTTCAGAACGTCTTGCAGCTCCGACTCGCGCCTCGCAAAGTCGCCGTCCACGACGGCTCTGGCGTCCGATCCCGCGAACGCCGCCCAGGTGTTGACGCCCATCGCGCCTCCCAGATCTTGCCCGTGCATGCGCGCCGATCGACCGACGACGACCTTGTAGACGCCGTCCTTCAGCTCACCCTTCACTCCCAGAAGGCGTTCGATCTTCGCGGGATCGAGCGACGTGCGCGCTGGGTCGATCCCGGCGGCGCTTGGCGAGTGCATCTCGCGGCGGCGATCGTGCATTCCCGCGAAGACCTTGCCGATCGCGGCCGCGAGATCGGTTTCGCTGCCCATTCCAGCGACGTGAAGGAACATCACGCGAGGCGCTTCACCGAGAAAATGATTGTGCGCGGTTACTTCGAGGCCGCTGTCGAGCGCGACGCTCATGACCGGGTTGACCTGCGCCTCGGTCAGCACCATGTC
>WNGA01004090.1_pt1 | contig 22935 bp, 26 predicted proteins | sample 5400061 | NCBI WGS metagenome assembly WNGA01 (sample SAMN13153366, study PRJNA577476) | soil metagenome | isolation source: 100 cm soil or saprolite under grassland replicate 2 | place: USA:California | collected 2016-06-15
TCGACTATCGGCGCCTCGCCGGCTGGCTGCGCTCGGTGCTGGCGCTCGATCCGCGCAGCGCCTATCCGCTGTTTTCAGCGGCCCGCGTTTATGCGGAAGTTCCCGATGCCGAGCGCTGCCGGGTGATGCTCGAGTTCATCTACGAGGAATTCCTGCTCGACCCGAACCGGCGCTGGCCCTGGCTCGCGCACGCCGCGCTGCTCGCCAAGCACCGGCTGAAGGACCTGCCGCTTGCGCGCCGCTATGCGGCGGCGATCGACCGCCGCACCACTGCGCAGAACGTGCCGCTGTGGGCCAGGCAAATGGAGATCTTCATCCTCGAGGACATGAACGAGCTCGAGGCGGCCAGGGTCATGCTCGGAGGGCTGCTCGCCAGCGGCGCCGTGCGCGACCCGGACGAAGCGCGTTTCCTGCGCCACCGCCTCGAGGAGCTGGAGGCGAGGCAACCGGTTAAATAGTGTCATCCCATCAACGCACTTGTTGGGAATTCGACGCTTTCCTCCACAATGTGTATGCTATGTTCTTGTTTATAAAAAACTACCTTCTGGCATGCCTATTGCGATAGCGGTTATACCTGGAAGAACCATGGGAGAAGGATTCATGAAAAAGACACAAGGCTTCACGCTGGTCGAGATCGCGATCGTGCTGGTAATCATCGGGCTGCTGCTGGGCGGCATCCTGAAGGGCCAGGAGATGATCACGCAGGCGAAGATCAAGAACGTGATCGCCGATTTCTCGGGCATCTCGGCGGCCTACCACGGCTACGTCGACCGCTACAAGAAGATCCCTGGCGACGATCCGTGTGCCGGCGGTGCCGTGACGCTGGGCAACTGCGGCACCACCACCGGGCGTTGGACCGGCGCGACCGCCGGCGACGGCAACGGCCAGGTCGCAGGCGCGTACAACAGCACCACCGCCACCGACGAGTCGCGCCTGTGGTGGGATCACCTGCGCCGCGCGGGCTTCGTCTCGGGCGTGGGCGACCAGCAGCCGTTCAACGCGTTGAGCGGCCAGATCGGCGTGCAGACCGGAAACGCCGCTTCGCCGCCGGTGGCCGCGCTGGGCGGCTTCGCCGGCATCATCATCTGCTCGGCGAACCTGCCCGACAAGGTCGCGATTGCCGCCGACACGCAGATGGACGACGGCGTGATCGACAAAGGCACCGTGCGCGGCCAGCTGCAAACCACGCCCAATCCCGCTATCAATGCCGCCGCCGACACAGTGGCGTACGCCGAAAACGGCACCAACGTCTACGTGATCTGCCGCTCGCTGTAAGCAGGCGTCAGCTCTGACACAAGCCGGCCTCGTGCCGGCTTTTTTTATCTAGCCTTGCAGCAATCGCTGCTCGGCCGCGTCCAGGACTTCGGGAGTGCCCAGGAGCACCACGACGTCCCCGGCCTGCAGCGCACCGGCCTCGGCGGCGCTCAGCTTGGTTTTCGCGCCGCGCCGGCGCACCGCTCTCACCTCGACGCCCGCGCAACAGCCGGTACTGCTGGTCGCGCACCTGGCTCACGCGGCGCATCACGCGGCTGAGCGGCACGCCGACCATGACGAGCGTATGCGAGGCAAGCATGAGGCCCGACTCGAAAGCTTCCGGCACCACTTCGGTGGCGCCGGCGGCGGTGAGCCGCTCGATGTCGCTCTCGTCGCGCGCGCGCACGATCACCGGCACGCTGGAATTGAGGCCGTGGATATGCGCCAGCACCCGCACCGCCGCGGCGGTATCGGCAAAGGTCACCACCACCGCCGCGGCACGCGCGATCCCGGCGGCCATGAGCGCCTCGCGCCGCGAACTGTCGGCGAACACGACCGCATCGCCCGCGGCCGCCGCCTCGCGCACGCGCTCGGGATCGAGATCGAGCGCGACGTAGCGCACGCCCTCGGCGTCGAGCAGCCGCGCCAGGCGCTGGCCGTTGCGGCCGTAGCCGAGAATGATGACGTGGCGCTCCGCTTCCATGGATTGCGACGCGACGCGGTGCAGCTCGAGCGAGCGCTGCATCCATTCCGAGCGAGACAGGCGCATCACGATGCGATCGCTCGCCCCGATCACGAACGGCGTGGCGAGCATCGAGAGGATCATTGCCGCGAGCAGCGCCTGCAGGATTTCGTCGGACACGACGCCGGCGGCGCCGGCGAGCGGCAGGAGGACGAAGCCGAACTCGCCGCCCTGCGCCAGCGCGAGGGCGACCCGCAGCGCGGTCCCCGGCGGGCTGCGAAACGCCCGAGCCAGCGCCGCGATGAGGACGAACTTGAGCCCGACCAGCAGCACGAAGAACATGAGCACGAGCAGGAACTCGCCGAAGATCAGGCGCAGGTCGAGCATCATGCCGACGGTGATGAAGAACAGCCCCAGCAGCACGTCGCGGAACGGCTTGATGTCCTCCTCGACCTGGAAGCGGTACTCGGTTTCGGAGATCAGCATGCCGGCGAGGAAGGCGCCGAGCACCAGCGACAGCCCGGCGAGACCGGTGAGGAAGGCGAGCAGCAGCGTGATGAGCAGGACGTTCAGCACGAACAGCTCGTTCGATCGGCGCCGCGCCACCGCGCCGAGCCAGGCGCGCATCAGCTTCGGCCCTCCAACGATCACGATGGCGAGGGCGAGCGCCGCCTTGGCGAGCGCGACCGCGACCGCGACGCCGATCGCATCCACCGGCTGCCCGAGCGCAGGGATCAGCACCAGCAGCGGCACCACGGCGAGGTCCTGGAAGAGCAGCACGCCGATCACCTCGCGGCCATGCGCGCTGTCGAGCTCGCCGCGCTCGGCAAGCAGCTTCGACACGATGGCGGTCGAGGACATCGCGATGATGCCGCCGAGCGCGATTCCGGTCTGCCACGCGCCGCCGAGCGCCATGCAGGCGCCGACCGCGAACGCGATCGTCGCCGCCACCTGCAACATCCCCAGGCCGAAGACCACGCGGCGCATCGCGATCAGCTTCGGCAGGCTGAACTCGAGGCCGATCGAGAACATCAGGAACACGACGCCGAATTCCGCGAGGTGGCGGGTCTCCTCCCGGTCGGACACCAGCCCGGCCGCGTGCGGGCCGAGCGCGAGGCCGGTGGCGAGATAGCCGACGATCGGCGGCAAGCGCAGGCTCCTGCAGAGCGCCACCGCGGCGACGCTGCTTGCAAGCAGCACCAGCACCGACTGGAGCGAAACGGCGTGGTCCATGGGCTATACTCCCTCGCATGATAAAGGCAGCGCCCAAGAGACAACCAAGCGGGGAAAAAAGCGGGGAACCCGGCATCAAAGTGAACCCGCTCGATCTCGCGCGGCGCGTGCTGAGCATCGAGGCAGACGCGGTGCGCGCGCTCGCCGAGCGCATCGACGAGCGCTTCCTCGCCGCGGTGGCGCTGATCCGCGATCGCAGCGGCCGCGTGGTGGTGAGCGGCATCGGCAAGTCCGGGCACATCGCGCGCAAGATCGCTTCCACGCTGTCGAGCACCGGCACTCCGGCCTACTTCGTGCATCCCGCCGAGGCGAGCCACGGCGACCTCGGCATGATCGAGAGCGGCGACGTGTTCCTCGCCATCTCCTACTCCGGCGCGAGCGCGGAGCTGCTCGAGATCGTGCCGCTGGTGAAGCGGCGCGGCGCGAAGCTGATCGTCATGACCGGGCGTGCGGATTCCGCCCTTGCGCGCGAGGCGGACGTGCTGCTCGATGCCCGAGTCGAGCAGGAGGCCTGTCCGCACAATCTCGCGCCGACGGCGAGCACCACCGCGGCGCTCGCGCTCGGCGACGCGCTCGCCGTGGCGCTGCTCGACGCGCGCGGCTTTTCGGCCGACGACTTCGCGCGCAGCCACCCCCGGGGGCAGCTGCCGCGCCAGGCCCTCGTGCACATCGCCGACGTGATGCGCAGCGGGAACGACCTTCCTACGGTGCAATGCGGCGTGCTCGCCATGCAGGCGGTGGTCGAAATGTCGCGCTGCCGGATGGGGATGACCGCGGTGATCGACGAGCGGCGGCAGGTGCGCGGCATCTTCACCGACGGCGACTTGCGCCGTTCGCTCGAGAAGCGCGTCGATTTCGGCGCCACGCGCGTGGACCAGCTGATGACCGCGGCGCCCAAGACCATACGGCCCGAGGCGCTCGCGATCGAGGCCGTGCAGCTGATGGAGAGCCACAAGGTGAACCAACTGCTGGTGGTGAACGAGCGCGGCGAGCTGGTCGGCGCGTTCAACATGCACGACCTGTTCCGCGCCAAAGTCATTTAGCGACGGCATGCAATACATCGCTCCCGACGCGCTCGAACGGGCGCGGCGTATTCGACTCATGCTGTTCGACGTCGACGGCGTGCTGACCGACGGCCAGCTCTGGTACGGCCCGATGGGCGTTGAAGCGAAGGCGTTCCATGGTTTCGACGGCCATGGGCTGAAGATGCTCTCGCAAAGCGGCGTGCCGACCGGGTTGCTGACGGGGCGCAGTTCCGGTGCGGTCGGATCCCGCGCCAGGGAGCTCGGCATCGCGCACCTCCTGCAGGGCGTCGGCGACAAGCGCGCCGCCTTCGAGGAGCTGCTGGAGCGCCTTGGCCTGGAACGCGAGACAGTGGGCTACATGGGAGACGACCTGGTCGATCTGCCCGTGCTTACGCGCTGCGGGCTCGCCTGCGCGCCGCGCGAAGCCCCCGAGGAAGTGCGAAACCGTGTGCACTACATCGCTTCCGCGCCCGCCGGGTTCGGCGCCGCGCGCGAAGTGTGCGAGCTGCTGATGCGCGCGCAGGGCACGCTCGAGCGCGCGCTGCAGGAATACCTGAGGTGAGGCTGTCGACCGCGCGGCTGTTCCCGCTCGCGCTGATGTTCGTGCTGGCGCTGCTGACGTTCTGGCTCGAGCGCACGGTGCGCGAAGAGGAGCCGCACCCGTCGCTGCGCCGGCATGACCCGGACTACCTGGCGACCAATTTCAGCGGCACCACGTACAACCGCGCAGGCGGCGCCGAGACGGTCGTGTTGGCGACGCGCATGCTGCACTATCCCGACGACGATTCGACCGAGCTGGTCTCGCCCCGGGTGGTGCAGGCCAAGCCCGCCGAGCCACGCTTCACCGTGAGCGCCGATCGCGGCGCGCTCTCGCGCGAGGGCGATGAGATCTTCCTTTACGACAACGTGCTGCTGCTGCGCGAGGCGGACGCCGAACGTCCCGAAGCGCGCATGACGACGAGCTTCCTGCACATCGTCAGGGACCGTTCGCTGGTGCGCACCGACCGCGAAGTGCGCATCGTCGAGGGCCGCCGCTCGCTGTCGGGGCGGGGAATGGAATACAACAACGAGTCGCGCGAGCTCATGCTGCGCAGCGACGTGCAGGCGCGCTTCGAGGCGGCCGCGCCGTGAGACGCGCGCCGCTTCTCATCCCCATCGTCGCGCTGCTTGCCTGGCCGGTGGCCGTGTTCGCCGACAAGGCCGACCGCGACAAGCCGACGCAGATCGAAGCCAACCGCATGAGCGCCGACGACACCCGGCGCCTGACCATCTTCGAGGGCGCGGTGGTGCTCACGCGCGGCACGATCACGCTGCGCGCCGAGCGCCTCGTCGTGCGCCAGGACACCGAGGGCTACCAGTTCGCCACCGCCACCGGGAAACCGGCGCGCTTTCGCCAGCGCCAGGAGCCGAAGCCGCCCGACACCGAAGGCGGGTGGCTCGAAGGCGAGGCGCTGCGCATGGAAATGGACGACCGCAGCGGCAAGATCGAGCTGTTCGACAATGCGCGCGTCAACCGCGGCGGCGACGAGGTGGCGGGCAACTACATCTTCGTCGACCAGCGCTCGGACTTCTTCTCGGTGAGCGCGGGCAGAGGCCCGGGCGCCGCGGACGGCCGGGTGCGGGCCATCCTGCAGCCTAAGGCACCGACCGCGGAAGCCGGAAAATGAGCGCGCGGTGAGCCAGCTCGCCTCGCAGAAGCTGCGCAAGCGCTACAAGTCGCGCACCGTGGTGCAGGACGTCTCGCTGGAGGTCTCGAGCGGCGAGGTGGTAGGCCTGCTCGGCCCGAACGGCGCGGGCAAGACGACCTGCTTCTACATGATCGTCGGCCTGATCCCCGCCGATGCCGGCAGCATTCATCTCGACCATACCGAGCTCACGCACCTGCCGATCCACCGGCGCGCGCGCCTGGGGATTTCGTACCTGCCGCAGGAAAACTCGGTGTTCAGGCGCCTCACGGTGGAAGAGAACGTGCAGGCGATCCTCGAGCTGCAGGGCCTCGCCGCGGGCGAGATCGAGGCGCGGCTCGCCGAGCTGCTGAAAGACCTGAACATCGCCCACCTGCGCAAGCACGCCGCGATCTCGCTCTCGGGCGGCGAGCGCCGCCGCCTGGAAATCGCGCGCGCGCTCGGCACCCGCCCGACCTTCATCCTGCTCGACGAGCCGTTCGCCGGCGTCGACCCGATCGCCGTGCTCGACATCCAGCGCATCATCAGGTTCCTGAAGGAACGCGGCATCGGGGTGCTCATAACGGACCACAACGTGCGGGAGACGCTCGGCATCTGCGACCGCGCCTACATCATCAACGAGGGCGCGGTGCTCGCCTCCGGCCACCCCGAGGAGATTGTCTATAATGACAGCGTGCGCCGGGTTTATCTGGGTGAGAACTTTCGCATGTAGTTTTTAGCGCGGTTCCGGCACACTGCAGAACATCTGATGAAACCCTCGCTGCAGTTGCGCCTATCGCAGCACCTCACGCTGACGCCTCAGCTGCAGCAGTCGATCCGCCTGCTGCAGCTCTCCACGGTCGAGCTCAACCAGGAGATCGAGCGCATCCTGATGGAAAACCCGGCGCTCGAGCGCGAGGACCACGACGGCGAGGCCGACGCGCCGCACGCACCCGCTGCAGCGGGCCCGGCGGCGCAGGAAAAAGCCTCGGAGCCGGCCGCGCCCGAGGCCGATTGGCCGGTCGACATCGCGGCGGGCTGGCGCGGCGGCGACGACGAAGACAGCGACCGCAGCTTCTCCGCGCCCGACACCCCGACGCTGCGCGATCACCTGTGCACGCAGCTCACGCTCACCAACCTCGGCGAGCGCGACCGCGTGTTTGTGGCGCTGCTGATCGACGCGCTCGACGACGACGGCTACCTCACGCAGTCGCTCGAGGAAATCGCGGCACTGCTGCCAGCCGAGGCCGAAGCCGCTCCCGAGGAGCTGTCGATCGCGCTCAGGCACCTGCAGAACCTGGAGCCCGCGGGCGTCGGGGCCCGCTCGCCCGGTGAATGTTTGTGTTTACAGCTAAAAACCATGGGAAAAGATGCCGTGCGCGACCTCGCGCTAGAGATCGCCGAGAAGCACCTGGAGCTGCTCGCCGGGCGCGACTACACGCGCCTGAAAAACCTCACCGGTGCGGGCGACGATGCGCTGCGCGCCGCGCAGCGGCTGATCCTCGCGCTCAATCCGCGCCCGGGAGCGGCATTCGCCAGGGTCGAGACGCGCTACGTGATTCCCGACGTGGTCGTCAGGAAGAGCCGCAACGTGTGGCGCGCGACGCTCAATGCGGAGGCGATGCCGCGCCTGCGCATCAACCGGCTCTACGCCGAGCTCGCCGCGGGCGCGCGCAGTGCCGCGAGCGGCCTCTCCTCGCAGCTCCAGGAGGCGAGATGGCTGATCAAGAACGTGCAGCAGCGCTTCGACACGATCCTGCGCGTGTCGCAGGCGATCGTCGACCGCCAGCGCCATTTCCTCGAGCACGGCGAAGTGGCGATGCGCCCGCTGGTGCTGCGCGAAATCGCGCAGACGCTGGGCCTCCACGAGAGCACCATCTCGCGCGTCACGACGCAGAAATACATGGCGACGCCGCGCGGCACCTTCGAGCTGAAATACTTCTTCGGCAGCCATGTCGCCACCGAGGCGGGCGGCGCGGCGTCTTCGACCGCGATCCGGGCGCTGATCAAGCAGCTGGTCGCCGCCGAGGACGCGCGCGCACCGCTCTCGGACGCGCGCATCTCGCAGATCCTCGGCGAGCAGGGTATCGTGGTGGCGCGGCGCACCATCGCGAAGTACCGGGAGTCGCTGCAGATCCCTCCCGTCAACCAGAGAAAGGCCTTGTGACCATGAACCTGAACGTGAGCGGCCATCATCTCGAAGTGACCCCCGCGATTCGCAGCTACGTGAAGTCGAAGCTGGAGCGTGTGACCCGGCATTTCGACCACGTGATCGACGCCCACGTCATCCTCACCGTGGACAAGCTCAGGCAGAAGGCCGAAGTCACGCTGCACGTGAGCGGCAAGGAGCTGCATTGCGAGAGCGAGGAGGACGATCTTTACGCGGCGATCGATCTGCTTGCCGACAAGCTGGACCGCCAGGTGCTGCGCTACAAGGATAAGCTCCACGAAAAACGCATATAATTCGCGCCCTCTTCGATGAGCCTGGTCGCTAAGCTACTCTCCCCTTCCCACGTCGTGCTCGACCTCCAGGCCTCGAGCAAGAAGCGCTTGTTCGAGCAGGCCGGGCTGCTGTTCGAGAACCGGGACGGCATCGCGAGGAGCCTGGTGTTCGACAGCCTGCTCGCGCGCGAGCGGCTCGGCTCGACCGGCCTCGGGCAGGGCGTCGCCATTCCGCACGGGCGCATCAAGGGGCTCAAGGAGGCGCTCGGCGCATTCGTGCGGCTGGCGCAGCCGGTGCCCTTCGACGCGCCCGACGGCAACCCCGTCAGCCTGGTTTTCGTCCTGCTGGTGCCGGAGAAGGCGACCGAGAAGCACCTGCAGCTCCTCTCCGAGCTGGCGCAGATGTTCTGCGACAAGGCGCTGCGCGAGGCGATGAGCCGCGCCGCCTGCGCCGACGACCTTCACCAGCTGATCACGGCATGGCAGCCCGATGCTGCAGGTCAACGTCGCGCGGCTGCATGAGGACAACCGCGAGGCGCTCTCGCTCGCCTGGGTGGCCGGGCGCGAAGGCGGCACCGCGGTGCGTCGCGAGGCGGCTGCGGCCGCCGAGCTGATCGGCCACCTCAACCTCACCCACCCCAACAGCATCCAGGTCATCGGCGCGTACGAAGCCGGCATCGTCGCCGGGTTCGTCGAGCGGCTGTTCGAGTCGGCGCCGGCCGCGGTGATCGTGGCCGACGGCGTCGCGCCGCCGCAGCCTCTCATCGACGCGGCCACGCGCTCGCGCACGCCGCTTTTCACCTCGCCGCTGCCGGCGCCGCGCGTGATCGAGAAGCTCGCGCGCTACCTCGCCAAGGCGCTCGCCGAGACGGTCGAGCGCCACGGCGTGCTGATGGACGTGCTCGGCCTGGGCGTGCTGATCACCGGCGAATCCGGCGTCGGCAAGAGCGAGCTCGGGGTCGAGCTCATCAGCCGCGGGCACGGCCTGGTGGCCGACGACGTGGTCCAGCTCTCGCGCATCGCCGCGAATGCGCTCGAAGGACGCTGCCCGCCGATGCTCAAGGACTTCATCGAGGTGCGCGGCCTGGGGCTGCTGAACATCCGCACCATCTTCGGCGAGACCGCAGTGCGCCGCAAGATGAAACTCAGGCTGATCGCGCATCTGGAGAAGCCTGTGCCTGGCGGGGGCGACCCGTCCGAGCGCCTGCCGCTCGCCGAATTGTCAGAGGAAATTCTCGGCGTCACGGTGCGCAAAGTGACCATCCCGGTGGCCGCCGGGCGCAACCTCGCGGTGCTGGTCGAGGCCGCGGTGCGCAACGAGATTCTCAAGCTGCGCGGCATCGACTCCACCGCTGAATTCCTCGCGCGCCAGACGCAGCAGATGCAAGACAGCGAATAAGTGCAGCTCATCCTGGTCAGCGGCCTGTCGGGCTCGGGCAAGACCATCGCGCTGAACGTGCTCGAGGACGGCGGCTATTACTGCGTCGACAACCTGCCCGCGACGCTGCTCCTCGAGGTGGTCGATTTTCTCGCCGAGGCGGGCCACGACCGCGTCGCGCTGAGCGTCGATGCGCGCAGCGCGGCGCTGTCCACGCTTCCGGAGCACCTCGCGCGGCTGCGCAGCCGCGGCGTCGACTGCCGCGTGCTGTACCTCGAGGCGGCGCCGGGCACCCTGCTGCGGCGTTTTTCCGAGACGCGGCGCCGCCACCCGCTCGCCGGCCAGGGTCTTACCCTCTCAGAGGCGATCGAGCGCGAGCGCGCGTTGCTGGCGAGCGTCGCCGCGCTCGGACAGCGCATCGACACCAGCGAGCTGCAGCCGCGCGTGCTGCAGAACTGGATCCGCGACTTGATCGGCCTGGGCTCGGGCTCGCTCGCCCTGCTGTTCGAATCGTTCTCCTACAGGGACGGCATCCCGCTCGACGCCGACTGGGTGCTCGACTGCCGCATGCTCGCCAACCCGCACTACGACCCGGCGCTGCGGCCGTTCACCGGGCGCGACGCGCCGGTGGTCGAATACCTGCGGCGCGATGCCGAGGTGGCGCGCTGGCTGGAGGACGTGCGCGCCCTGCTCGCGCGCTGGCTGCCCGAGATCGTGCGCGAGAACCGCAGCTCCGTCACGGTGGCGATCGGTTGCACCGGCGGGCGCCACCGCTCCGTCTACCTGGCGGAGCGCCTCGGGGAATCCTTCAGCTCCGGCTGGCAGGTGCTGGTGCGCCATCGCGCGCTCGCGCTGGAGGGCGCCCGATAGACGAACTCGCCCTGTTCCCGCTCAACGCGGTGCTGTTCCCGGGCGGCCGCCTGCCGCTGCGCATCTTCGAGCAGCGCTACATGGAGATGGCCAAGACCTGCCTGCGCGACGGCGCGCCGTTCGGCGTCTGCCTGATCCGGGAGGGCGCAGAAGTTCTCGTCGAGGGCGCCGGCGCCCCGGCGGTGCCGGCGTCGGTCGGCTGCCTCGCGCGCATCGCCGAATGGGACATGCCCCAGCTCGGGCTCCTCCAGATCATCGCGCGCGGCGAGCAGCGCTTCCGCATCCTCGCGCGGCGCGTGCAGGCCGACGGCCTGGCGCGCGCTACGATCGAAATTCTTGCCGAAGACGAAGATGCGCAGATACCGCCGAGCTGCGCGCGCTGCGTGCGCCTGCTCGAGCGGCTGATCGAGCGGCAGGCAGCGCAGTTCGAAACGCCGCACCGCCTCGATTCAAGCGCATGGGTGAGCCTGCGGCTCGCCGAGCTGCTGCCGCTGCCACTCGAGGCGAAGCAGGCATATCTCGAGATGACCGATGCGCGGGCGCGGCTCGAGCGGCTCAACTCCCTGCTGACCAACGCGCAAGCAACGTTCTGACCGGCGCCGGAACCGCCGCACTACGCGCTGCGGCAAGATCGAGCCACAGCCGTCCCGGTGCTTCGGCGCGCAGTCCCGGCTTGCTCACCTCGCACACCACGGGCTGAACGCGCAGCCGAAAATGCGTGAAGCCGTGCTCGAGCGGCTCGAGCTTTCGGGTGGCGCCGATCGCGTAACCCAGTGCGCGCCGGCAGTACGCGGCGAGATCCTTCTCGTCGGTCTCGGGGAAAGTCCACAGCCCGCCCCAGAGTCCCGAGCTCGGGCGTCGCTCGAGCAGCACTTCACCGCTCTTCAGCAGCACCAGCCAGGTCGTTCGCCTTACCGGAATGGCTTTTTTCGGGCGAGGCGCCGGCAGCTCTTGTGTGCGCCCCTGACGCCGGGCGATGCAACTGCGGCGCACGGGACAATCCCCGCAGCGCGGCTGGCGCTTCGTGCACACGGTCGCGCCAAGGTCCATGAGCGCCTGCGTATAGATTTGGATGTCACGCTGCGGCGACAGGCGTTCCGCCAGTTTCCATAACTTCTGTTCAATTGATTTGTTTCCCGGCCAGCCTTCGATGCCGAAGCGGCGCGCCAGCACGCGCTTCACGTTGCCGTCCAGGATCGCGGCGCGCCGGCCGAAGGCGAAAGCGACGATCGCCGCCGCGGTGGAGCGGCCGATGCCCGGTAGCTCCGCGATCTGTTCCAAAGCACGCGGAAATTTGCCGTGATGATCGGAAAGGATTCTTTGAGAAGCCAGAAGCAGGTTGCGTCCGCGGGCGTAATAGCCGAGCCCGCTCCACAAGCGCAATACCTCGCCCTCGTCGGCCCCGGCGAGCGCTTCCAGGGTCGGGAATCTCTTCAGGAAGCGCTTGTAGTAGGGGATCACGGCGGCGACCTGGGTCTGCTGCAGCATGATTTCGGAAAGCCAGATGCGGTACGGATCGCGCGTCCCCTGCCAGGGCAGATGCCTGCGCCCGTGGCGACGCTGCCAGGCGACGAGCGTACTTGCGAAATTCGTCACAGTCGGATTCTAATGGTCCATGTTCGCCTTCATCCTGCGCCGGGTCGGGCAAGCCGTTCTCGTGATGCTGGCCGTCGGGCTGATCGCCTTCGCGCTGTTCCGCTTCGTCGGCGACCCGGTGATCTTCATGCTCGGCCAGGATGCGACCCCGGAGGACCGCAGCCGGGTGACGCGCCAGCTCGGCCTCGACCGGCCGTTCTACGTGCAGTACGCGGGCTTCGTCGAGCGCGCGCTGCACGGCGAGTTCGGCCTCAGCCTGCGCCAGGTGCAGCCGGTGTCCACGCTCATCAAGGAGCGCCTGCCGGCAACCCTGGAGCTGTCATTCGTCGCGGCGCTGTTCGCGCTCGCTGCCGGCATTCCGATCGGGGTTTACACCGCTTTGAAGAAGAGTTCTTGGCTGTCACAGGCGCTGCTGGCGGTGTCGCTGATCGGCGTGTCGCTGCCCACCTTCCTGATCGGCATCCTGCTGATCCTGGTGTTCTCGGTGCAGCTCGGCTGGCTGCCGTCCTTCGGCCGCGGCGACACGGTGGCGATCGGCTGGTGGAGCACCGGCTTTCTCACCGTTTCGGGCCTCAAGTCGCTGATCCTGCCTTCGATCACGCTCGGCCTGTTTCAGATGACGCTGATCCAGCGCCTGGTGCGCTCCGAGATGCTCGAAGTGCTGCGCACCGACTACATCCGCTTCGCGCGCGCCCGCGGGCTCACCGACCGCGCGGTGCACTTCGGCCACGCGCTCAAGAACACCCTCGTCCCCGTGATCACGATCACGGGGTTGCAACTCGGCGCCATCATCGCCTTCGCCATCATCACCGAGACGGTGTTCCAGTGGCCCGGCATGGGGCTGCTCTTCATCCAGGCCGTGAGCTTCGCCGATGTGCCGGTGATGGCGGCGTACCTTTGCCTGATCGGCCTGTTCTTCGTCATCATCAACCTGGCGGTCGATCTCCTCTACTATGCGGTCGACCCGCGGCTTCGCCTCCAACCGACATGACAACCCCCATCGAACGCATCCGCAGCTACCACGCCGAGCTGAAGGAAGTGCGGCGCGACATCCACGCCCACCCCGAGCTGGCCTTCGAAGAAAGCCGGACGTCCTCGGTAGTCATTCAGCATCTGAAAAAGTGGGGCATCGAAGTGCACACCGGGCTCGCGAAAACCGGCGTAGTGGGCGTCGTCAAAGGCAGGCACAGCGCGAGCGGCCGCGGTATCGGACTGCGCGCCGACATGGACTGCCTGCCAATGCATGAATCCAATAATTTTGAATACAAGTCGAAGCATCAGGGACGGATGCACGCCTGCGGCCACGACGGCCATACGACCATGCTGCTCGGTGCGGCGCGCTACCTCGCCGAGACGCGAAACTTCGACGGCACGGCCTACCTCATCTTCCAGCCGGCGGAGGAAGGCGGCGGCGGCGGCCAGGTGATGGTGAAGGAGGGCCTGTTTGAGCGTTTCCCCGCGAACGAGGTCTATGCGCTGCACAACTGGCCCGGGTTGCCGCCGGGCAAGATTGCGGTCGGCACCGGCCCGATGCTGGCCGCGACCGACGAGATCCAGATCACGGTGCGCGGCAAAGGCGGTCACGGCGCCATGCCGCACCTCGCCGTGGACCCGGTGGTTGCGGCCGCGCAGGTGATCACCGCGCTGCAGACCATCGCGAGCCGGAATGTCGAGCCGCTGGATGCGATCGTGGTGAGCGTTTGCTCGATGCAGACCAGCCAGGTGGGCGCTTTCAACGTGATCCCGGACGCCGTGAAGCTGGTGGGCACCGTGCGTACTTTCCGGCCCGCGACGCGCGACCTCGCAGAGAAAAGAGTCAGGGAAATCTGCTCCGGAGTCGCCGCAGCGCTGGGCGGCAGCGCCGAGATCGAGTTCGTGCGCGGCTACCCTGCGACGGTGAATAGCGCGCGGCAAGCGGCCTTTGCGGCGTCCGTCGGCGAGCGCCTGTTCGGCAAGGGCAACGTCATCACCGACCCGGCGCCCACCATGGGCGGCGAGGACTTCTCCTACATGCTCCTCGCGCGCCCTGGCGCCTACGTATTTCTCGGCCAGGGCGGCGCGCCGGGCGGCTGCTTCCTGCACAATTCGAACTACGATTTCAACGACGAGGTGATTCCGCTGGGCGCCGGTTACCTGGCGGCGCTGGTGGAAGACGCCTTGCCGCTTCATAAGGGGAAATCATGAGGAGAATCGCGTTCGTCGCCCTAGTTTTGCTTTTTTCGGCAAACCCCGCTTATGCGGTGACCCTGAAATGGGCGGCGCAGAACGACATCCTCACGCTCGACCCGCACTCGCAGAACCACGCCACCACGCTCTCGATCCTGCAGTACGCCTACGAAGGCCTGGTGCGCTACACCAGGGACTACGAGGTCGAGCCGTCGCTGGCGGTGAGCTGGAACGAGCTGTCGCCGACGCACTGGCGCTTCAACCTGCGCAAGGGCGTCAAGTTCCACGACGGCTCGCCCTTCACTGCCGACGACGTGGTGTTCTCCTTCGGGCGCCTGCGGCAACCGCAGGGCACGATGCAGATCTACGTCGCAGGCATCTCCGAGGTGAAGAAAGTCGATGACTACACGGTCGACTTCATCCTCTCCGGACCGCATCCCATTCTGCTGCGCAACATCATCGACTTCCGCATCATGAGCAAGTCCTGGTCGGAGAAGAACCGCTCGCAGAACATCCAGGACTACAAGGCGAAGGAGGAGACCTACGCCTCGCGCAACACGAATGGCACCGGCCCTTACCTGATCAAGACCTGGGAGCCCGACAAGCGCATCGTGTTCGCGCAAAACAAGGACTGGTGGGGAAAGCTCGACGGCAACGTGACCGACGTGATCTATACGCCGATCAAGTCGGACGCCACGCGCGTCTCGGCGCTGCTCTCGGGCGACGTCGACCTCGTCACCGACCTGCCGACGCAGGACGTCGAGCGGCTGCGCAAGGACGCCAACATCAAAGTGCTCGACGGCCACGAGGTGCGCACCATCTTCATCGGCATGGACCAGTACAGCGACGAGCTCAAGTATTCGAACGTGAAGGGCAAGAACCCGTTCAAGGACCTGAAGGTGCGCCGTGCGTTGAACACGGCGGTGGATCGCGAGGCGATCAGGAAGGTCACGATGCGCGGCCTGTCGATCCCGGCGGGCATCATGGTGGCCCCTGGAGTGCACGGCTATTCCAAGCAGCTCGACATCGTGCCGAAGTACGACCCCGCCGGCGCGAAGAAGCTGCTGGCCGAGGCGGGCTATCCGGACGGCTTCGAGTTCACGCTCGACTGTCCCAACAACCGCTACGTGAACGACGAGAAGATCTGCCAGGCGCTGGTCGCGATGTGGGCCCGCGCCGGATTCCGCGTCAAGCTCAACGCGATACCGTTCGCCAACTTCATCCCGAAGATCCTCAACCTCGATACGAGCGCCTACATGCTGGGCTGGGGGGTGCAGACCTTCGACGCGCTCTACACGCTGCAGTCCCTGGTGCGCACCAAGACCACCGGCGCCGACGGCAGCTTCAACCAGGGGCGCATCAGCGATCCGAAGCTCGATACCACCATCGACGCAATCAAGGTCGCCACCGACCCGGTGGCGCGCGACGCGCTGCTCAAGGAGGGGCTCGAGGTGACCCGGGACCAGGCCTACTACGTCCCGCTGCACCACCAGCTCAGGCCGTGGGCGATGAAGAAGAGCGTAGCCATCCCGCACAGCCCGGACGACCGGCCGCAGGCGCGCTTCGCCACGGTGAAGTGATTCTCAGGAAAGCCTGGGAGCACGACCTCGCCTGGAGCTTTCGCAGGTCGCCGGTCACCGTCGCCGCAGCAGCGCTGACGCTGATCTGCGTCGGCGCCGCGGTATTCGCGCCCTGGCTCGCGCCGCAGGACCCGTTCGACATGGCGGCGCTCGACCTGAACGACGCCTTCACGCCGCCGGGCTGGGACGTGAAGGGGCTGGCGCGCTATCCGCTGGGCACCGACAACCAGGGCCGCGACATTTTGTCCACGATCATGCACGGCGCGCGCATCTCGCTCGGCGTCGGGTTGGCTTCGGTATTGTTCGCCCTGCTTTTAGGGGTTTCTCTAGGATTGATTTCCGGTTACTTCGGTGGACGCATCGACGCCGTCATCATGCGCGTCGCCGACGTGCAGCTCTCGTTCCCGGCGATCCTGATCGCGCTGCTGATCGACGGCGTGGCGCGCGTCGCGCTGCCCAGCGAGCGCCATGACGAGATCGCGATCCCGGTCCTCGTGCTGGCGATCGGCTTCGCCGGCTGGGTGCAGTACGCGCGCACCGTGCGGGGCTCGACGATGGTGGAAAAGGGCAAGGAGTACGTCCAGGCCGCCCGTGTCATCGGCCGCCACCCGCTCGCGATCATGCTGTCGCATGTGCTGCCGAACGTGATGGGCCCGGTGCTGGTGATCGCGACCATCCATATCGCCACCGCGATCATCACCGAGGCCACGCTGTCCTTCCTCGGCGTCGGCGTGCCGGCAACGCGCCCCTCGCTCGGCACGCTGATCCGTGTCGGCAACGAGTTCCTCTATTCCGGCGAATGGTGGATCACGCTGTTCCCGGGCCTCGCGCTGGTGATCCTGGTGCTGTCGGTCAACCTGCTGGGCGACTGGCTGCGCGACGCGCTCAACCCGAAGCTCCGATGATTCTGGAGGTCTCAGGGTTAACCGTTCAATTCCCGACGCGGCGAGGAACCTTGACCGCGGTGGACGGCATTTCGTTTTCCATCGCCCCGGGCGAGGTGCTCGGCGTGGTCGGCGAATCGGGCGCCGGCAAATCGATCACCGGGCTCGCGATCATCGGCCTGCTCGAGACGCCCGGGCGCATTGCCGCCGGCGAGGTGCGCCTCGAGGGCCGGCGCATCGACCACCTGAAACACGAGGAAATGCGCCGCATCCGCGGCCGCAAGATCGGCGTCGTGTTCCAGGACCCGCTGACTTCGCTGAATCCGCTCTACGCCATCGGCGAGCAGCTCGAGGAAACGATCCTCACGCACCTGCCGCTCGACAAGGCGCAGGCGCGCAGCCGCGCCCTGTCGCTGCTGAGCGAAGCCGGCATTCCGGCGCCCGAAGCGCGCTACGGGCACTATCCGCACCACTTCTCGGGCGGCATGCGCCAGCGCGTGGTCATCGCGCTCGCGCTCGCCGCCGGGCCGAAGCTGCTGATCGCCGACGAGCCCACCACCGCTCTCGACGTCTCGATCCAGGCGCAGATCATCGCGCTGCTCAAGCGCCTCGCCGCCGAGCGCGGCATGGCGGTGATGCTGATCACCCACGACATGGGCGTGATCGCCGAGACCGCGCAGCGTGTCGCGGTAATGTACGCCGGGCGCATCGTCGAGATCGGTCCGGTGCTCGACGTGATCCATGCGCCGCGCCATCCCTACACCGCCGGGCTCATGGGTTCCATCCCGCGCATCGCCGCAAGGCGCAACCGTCTGGTACAAATCGATGGCGCGATGCCGCGGCTGAACGCCATCCCCCCCGGCTGCGCCTTCAATCCGCGCTGCCCGAAGCGCTTCGCGCGCTGCCTCGTCGAGCGCCCCGATCTAATGTCCGCGGGCGCAAGCCGGGCGGCGTGCTGGCTGCATGCCGCTGCTTAGGCTCGAGGCGGTGAGCCGCGATTTCGACGTCTCGCGGCCCTGGCTCAACCGGGTGATCGAGCGCGAGCCGCGGCGCTGGCTGCGCGCGGTCGACCGGGTGAGCTTCGAGGTCGAGCGCGGCGAGACGCTCGCGCTGGTGGGCGAGTCCGGCTGCGGCAAGTCGACGGTTGCCCGTTTGATCGTCGGGCTCTACTCCCCGACGGAAGGCCGGCTGGAATTCAGCGGCCGGCGCCTGCAGATGATCTTCCAGGACCCCTACGCTAGCCTCAATCCGCGCTGGCGCGTGCGCGACATCGTCGCCGAGCCGATCCGCTTCCTGAACACCAGCGCGCGGGTGGACGAGCTATTGGTTCAGGTCGGCCTGTCCGCCGACGACGGCGACAAGTACCCCCACGAGTTCTCGGGCGGCCAGCGCCAGCGCATCTCGATCGCGCGCGCGCTCGCCGGCGAGCCCGACTTCCTGGTGTGCGACGAACCGACCTCGGCGCTCGACGTCTCGGTGCAGGCGCAGATCCTCAACCTGATGAGCGCGCTGCAGAGCCGCCTGAACCTGACCTACCTCTTCATCTCGCACAACCTCGCCGTGGTTTCGCAGGTCGCCGACCGGGTGGGCGTCATGTATTGCGGGCGCGTGGTCGAGCTCGCGACCGCGGCCGAGCTGTTCCAGCGGCCGCGCCATCCGTATACCCGCATGCTGCTCGACGCCGTGCCCGATCTCTCGATGACCGGCAAGCCGAGGACGCCGGTCGCCGGAGAGGTGCCGAACCCGCTCGCGCCGCCGCCGGGCTGCGCGTTTCATCCTCGTTGCCCGTACGCTAATGAGCGTTGTATTAAAGAAAAACCAGAACTTGTAAACCGTGTAGCGTGCCACGCGGTGCAGGAAGGAAGAATCTAGCGGAGGTTCGCGACCCCGAACGGCACGTGACCCGCAGCGACATGCAGCCTGGCCGAGTCGACATGACCGCGCTGGTCGTCGAAATAGAAGTCCGGCTCGAACGCCTTGAGGAACGCTCCCTTGTCGAGGCCGCCGAGGAACATCAGCTCGTCGACGGCGATGTTCCATTCCATCAGGGTGCGGATGGCGCGCTCGTGCGCCGGTGCGCTGCGCGCAGTGACCAGCGCGGTCCTGATCTTGATAGAAGAATTTTTCTCGTTTTGCAACCGGTGCAGCGCCTCCAGCAACGGCTTGAATGGTCCCGGCGGCAGCGGCTGTAACGCATGCGTTGCTTCATGCTTAGTAAAGGCATCCAGGCCGTCTCGCTGGTAGACGCGCTCGGCTTCATCGGAAAACAGCACCGCATCGCCATCGAAGGCGATGCGCAGCTCGTCGGCATGGCGGCTCGCCGCCTGCGCCGATTCCGGGTAGACGCGCGCCGCCGGGACTTTTGCGTCGAGCGCGCTCATGACGTCGCTCTCGTTCGCCGAAAGGAACAGGTTGGCTTTCAGGGCGTCGAGGTAGCGGTAAGGCGTGCGTCCGCGCGTGAACACGCCGCGCTCAATTTGCAATCCCGCCTGCTTCGCCGATTTGAACACCCGCAGGCCCGATACCGGGTCATTCTTCGACAGCACCACCACTTCGACGCGCTGCGCCTGCGGCGTGTTGAACGCCAGCAGCTTCTTCACCAAGGGGAAGGCGACGCCCTCGCGCGCCGGCACTTCGAGACGCCCGTACTGCAGCGCGATGTACGCCTCTTCGCCGTCCTGCTCGAAGACGCGGTTCTCTTCCTCGAAGTCGAACAGCGCGCGCGAGGAGATCGCGACCACCAGCTTGCCTTCGACCGAGTAGGGCATGGGCCCTTCCATTATGGAGCGGGTGATGGGAATCGAACCCACGTACTCAGCTTGGGAAGCTGATGTTCTGCCATTGAACTACACCCGCTTGCGCTGCCGATTCTACAGGGGGCTTGACAAAGGCTTGGCGTGGCTAGATACTAAACCTTATGGTTAAGTATTCGGACGAGCAGCTCGACGCGGTTTTCGCGGCGCTCGCCGACCCCACCCGCCGCGGCATCCTGGAGTCGCTCAGCAGCGACGGCGACCTCGCCGTCAGCGAGCTCGCGGCGCCGCACGACATGTCGCTGCCCGGCTTCATGAAGCACCTGCGCGTGCTCGAGGACGCCGGGCTGGTGACCCGCACGAAGGAAGGGCGCGTCGTCAGCTGCGCCCTGTCGGCGCGACCCATGAAGGACGCTTCCGTCTGGATGTCGCGCTACGAGAAGTTCTGGACCGAGAAGCTCGACTCGCTCGCCCGTTATCTGTATCAGCAAGAGGAACTGCAGACATGGAACAAGCCAAGCTCAGGGAAAAGCCCTCGCTCACACTCACCCGGCACTACCCGGTGGCGCCGGAAAAAGTCTGGCGGGCATGGACCGACCCGCAAGCCGTAAAGCGCTGGTGGGGACCGGGGACGAACGAGCCGGTCTCCGTTGCCGAGCTCGACGTGCGCGTCGGCGGGCGCTTCCGCATCGTGTTCGGCGGCCCCGACGGCAAGGCGCACGAATGCCAGGGCACCTATAAGGAAGTTGTACCGCACCGCAAGCTGGTGTTCACCTGGACCTGGCCCAACAGCACGCCCGAGCGCGAGTCGCTGGTGACCATCACCTTCCATGCGGCAGGCAAGGGGACCGAGCTGGTGTTCCTGCACGAGCAGCTCTTCGACGAGAAGGTGCGCGACGACCACAAGCGTGGCTGGAGCGGATCCCTCGACAAGCTCGAGCGCTATCTCGCGCAGGGCAAATGAGGAGCGTGGCCATGAACGCAAAGCATCGCGTCGTGTCGCGGAAGAAGTGGCTCGCCGCCCGCAAGCAACATCTCATGAAGGAAAAGGCGCTCACCCGCATCCGGGACGTCGTCGCACGGGAGCGCCGCGAGCTGCCCTGGGTCCGGGTCGAGAAGCCGTACGAGTTCGAAGGCCCGGCCGGCAAAGAATCGCTCGCCGGCCTGTTCGGCGGCAGGAGCCAGCTCATCGTCTACCACTTCATGTTCGGCCCGGGGTGGGAACAGGGCTGCCCGAGCTGCTCGTTCCTCGCCGATCACGTCGACGGAGCACTCCCCCACCTCGCGGCCCGCGACGTGAGCTTCGTGGCGGTGTCGCGTGCGCCCTTCGCGCAGATCCGGCCGTTCCAGAGCCGCATGGGCTGGCGCTTCAAGTGGGTGTCGTCGCACGGCAGCGACTTCAACTACGACTTCCAGGCCTCCTCCGCAACGAAGGAATTCCACGGCACCAGCGTGTTCTACAAGGACGCGGCCGGCGAAGTCTTCCACACCTATTCGTCGTACGCGCGCGGCCTCGACCTGATGCTCGGTACGTATAACTGGCTCGACCTCGCTCCCAAGGGCCGCGACGAAGACGGTCTCGGCTTCACCATGGCCTGGGTCCGGCACCACGATCGCTACGGCGAGGCCGTGTAATGGAAAACCCCAGACTCGACGAGCGCCCGTCGCTCATCCTCACCCGCAGCTATCCCGTAGCGCCCGAGAAGGTCTGGCGCGCCTGGACCGACCCGCAGGCGCTGAAGCAGTGGTTCAGGCCCAATGCGTCGTTCTCGATTCCCGTGGTAGAAACCGACGTGCGCGTCGGCGGGCGCTTTCGCGTCCTGATGACGGATGCGAAGGGCGAGGAGTTCGACCTGACCGGGGTCTACCGCGAGGTCGTGCCGCATCGCAAGCTGGTGATGACCTGGGGCTGGAAAAACCAGCCCGGCCTCGAGTCGCTGCTGACGGTGACCCTGCGCCCGTCGGATCAGGGCACGCAGCTCGAGCTCCGGCACGAGAGCTACCTCGACATGGAGAACCAGCCGACCCACGAGCAGGGCTGGAACGGCGCGCTGGACCAGCTCGGGCAACTTTTACAGGAGAAGTGAAATCATGGCGCGAAGGATCAGCAAACTGCTGGTGACGGTCGCCACGCGCAAGGGAGCGTGGCTGTATCACGGCGATGCGGCGCGCAAGACCTGGCGGGCCGACGGGCCGCACTTTCTAGGCCACGTCATCAGTCATCTCGTGCTCGATCCGCGCGACGGGAGAACGCTGCTTGCGGCGGCGAAGACCGGCCACCTCGGTCCCACCGTGTTTCGCTCCACCGATCTCGGGCGCACCTGGAGGGAAGCCGCACGGCCGCCCGCGTTTGCAAAGGCCGCGGACGGCAAGGAAGGCCGCTCCGTCGATCACACGTTCTGGCTCACGCCGGGTCACGCCGACGAGGCGGGCGTCTGGTACGCAGGGACCTCGCCACAAGGACTGTTCCGCTCCGAGGACGGCGGCGTCACATGGCAGCCGTTCTCCCCGATCAACGACGATCCGCAGTACCGGAAATGGATGGGCACCGTGCAGGACGGCACACCGGACGGGCCGAAGCTGCACTCGATCATCGTCGACCCGCGCGACGCCGCGCATCTCTATTTCGCCATGTCGGGCGGCGGCGTACACGAGTCGGTGGACGGCGGCCGGACCTGGACGCTGATCCTGAAGGGGCTGGACGTGGTCGAAGGTTTCGACCGCGCTGAGGCCAGCTTTCACGACCCGCATTGCGTCCGGCTATGTCCGAGCAACCCGGACCGCTTGTATCAACAGAATCACTGCGGCATCTACCGGCTCGACCGGCCGTCGGACACGTGGGTGCGCATCGGCAAGACCATGCCCAAGCGGGTCGGTGACATCGGCTTTCCGATGGTGGTGCACCCGCGCGAAGCGGATACAGCGTGGGTGTTTCCGATGGACGGCACCGCCGTGTGGCCGCGCACAAGCCCGGAAGGCAGGCCCGCGGCCTACGCGACGCGCAATGGCGGAAAGACCTGGCAGCGTCTCGATGCCGGCCTGCCCGGAAGCCAGGCGTGGTGGACCGTGAAGCGCCAGGCAATGACGGCGGACGCGGCGGATCCGGTGGGCCTCTACTTCGGCACGACCAGCGGCGAGCTATGGATGAGCCGCGACGAGGGCCGCCGGTGGGCCTGCATGGCGCGGCACCTGCCGGAGATCTACGCCGTGGAAGCGGCCGAACCATGGAGCCGCTGACGCAATGAAGGTGCTCATACCCAGCGCGCTGCGCTCGTACACCGAGCACGGCGAGGCCGAGGCGAGCGGCGCTACGCTTGCCGCCGTCCTCGCCGACCTGGACCGTCGATACGCCGGGATTCGTTTTCGCATGATCGACGAGCAGGACAGAATACGGCGCCACATCCGCAT
>WNGA01004865.1_pt1 | contig 22929 bp, 27 predicted proteins | sample 5400061 | NCBI WGS metagenome assembly WNGA01 (sample SAMN13153366, study PRJNA577476) | soil metagenome | isolation source: 100 cm soil or saprolite under grassland replicate 2 | place: USA:California | collected 2016-06-15
GCAAATTCGATACGACAACATAACGATTAATCCGATCTCATCTGAATCAGATTGTGAAACGAATTAAAGAGAATGAAATATAGATGGATTTTATATTGGGTTTCGATCTATGTGCTTCTCTCGGCGGGTTGCTCTCAACAGACTCCAACAACCAATCAAAATGAAAACCTAACGGTTAGCCTGCTTTATCCCACAGAGAAGACTGAGATTGAAATGGGACAAACTCTCAAAGGTATTATCAAAGTTCTGGATGAGCAAGGCAAAGTTGTCGAGAACGTTCAAGTCACTTTAAAAGTCAGCGATCCTGCTGGAAAACTCGTCGTCAGCCTTCCTTCAATGTTTGGAAGCGGTGATGTTTACCGTACAGATACTTGGACGATTCCACACAGGGTGCAAGAAGGCGTTTGGACTCTTACAGCAGAAGCCAAAACAGGCGCCCACCAAGGGATAGCTTCTCAGACATTCCGGGTTAATAGTTCGGTCAGCGAGATGTTATTGAATAAATATGGTTTCTGGGTCGATTCGCCAGGGCTGAGAGGAATTGTTCCTACTTTAGCTAAAGAGCAGGGGGATGCACAGAATGGTGACGTTATATGGGGTGGAATCATTCCAGCCCAACACGTTTTTCCTGAAAGCTGGCTGGAGGTACTGTGGAGAGAAGGTAATTTCAATTTGGCAAGTGCCCAAGCTGTGCGTGATTTCATATTTAACACGCTAGGTAATCCGGGTAATTATCCGCTGCGTAGCCTGGAGTCCTTTGAGCAGGTAAGATTCAAAAAATGGGATGCATGGAAGGTCAAAGCCCGCGGACAACTGAGCCGTTATGACGAAGAATGGATGATCTTTTATGCCCCTGAGGTCAACAAGACATATGCCCTCGGGACGACTGTTGTCCTTGCACCTGTAGGAATTGATGCGCATGCCACTTTGAGGAATAGTTTTGAGCCTCATCCGGAAATACAGGCGAGTGGAACTGCTCCTAAACCTTTGCCTAAGTTGCTCCCTCCGGTTGAATTAATAAGTCCTGAACTTGGAACACGTTTCTTTGGGGTAGACCAGCCCATCGTTCTAAAGTGGAAGCCTGCGAAAGAATTGGCTGAAGATGAGTACTATCTCGTAAGCATAGATTACAACTATGAGGAGGGCAATCCAGGCATTCAATATACCACCCGTGAAACCCAATTCACTTTGCCAGAGTCGTTATATCATCTTCCAAACTGCGGCGTATTCAACTGGCGTGTTACGCTGATGCACCAGACCGGCTTGGGGCAGGATGGCCAACCTAAAGGCGAGCCTGTTAGCTTCAATAGTTTATATTGGTATGTTCAATGGCTATATCCGCCTGGGGAGGAAGCTCCCTTCAAACCCCTTTGCCCGAATGAACAATTCTAAGTATAGATTGAAACTACCGATATTGCCAAGAAGGGGAAAAGATCATTTCTAGGGATGGTCGGCATCATCTTGTTCCTGCCAGCAAATCCGATGCTGGCTTTGATCGGTACCGTGGATCTTTTCGAGGCGACTTGGACGGCTCTCACCTTGCACGGAATAAATTGATCATGCCGTGATAGATGGAAGCACAAGTGCGGAACTCAGTCCGCCTTTTTGTGTTGTTTTAGATATCTCTTATTAAAGAGGAGTTTTCTATGGTCGCCACCCTGATTCGATGGTTAATATTTCTGCACGTTTTATCGGCGATCACCTTTTTCCTTGCACACGGCAGCTCAGCAACCATGGCATTCAAAGTTCGTAATGAGACGAATTTTGCTCGGATCCGCGCCATGCTGGAACTATCTGAATCAACCCTTGAGATCATGTTTGTCGCTTTTCTTATGATGGGGTTGACCGGCCTGGCTCTACCCTTCTTCATGCATATCTGGGACAAAGGCTGGGTATGGTTTTCGATTGTCCTGATGGCATTCGTCTTTATTTGGATGGTTCGGATGAGTGAGCAGACATACAAGATCCTGCGCAAACTGGTTGGGTTGCCGTACAGACAGGGGTCAAAGGAATATCCTGCAGAACCGCCCGCCGACGCGGAGCAAATTGTCTCCCATCTGAAGAACATCAATGTGATGCCAATCCTCCTCATTGGTTATGGTATCCCAGCGGTTATACTGTGGCTGATAATCTTCAAGCCATTCTAAAAATTGTAGGGTCGACCAGTTGGTCGACCCTACAATTTTTATTCTTCCACCACCGCCGCTTCGACCGAATGAATCGGCGGCAGGAAATCTGCTAGCAAATCCCAGCTATCACCTGAATCCCGGCTATAAAATAACTGCCCCGTATTTGTGCCAACGTAAATCCCCGCATCTTCAAACGTATCTGTAGCCATCGCTTCGCGCAGGACAACCAGATGAGCTTTCTCTGGCAAACCCTTTGTCATTCTTTCCCACGAATCGCCTGCGTCGCGGCTGCGCCACACGGAGAACTTCCCATCAACGCTCATGCGGTATTCGTCGCTTTCTTCGAGCGCAAGATAGATTGTGCGCGGGTCAGTCGGATGGACGGCAATCGGGAAACCAAAGCGAGAAGGTAGCTTGCCGTCGCCAATGTCAATCCAATCTTCCCCTGCATTATCACTGCGATACACACCACAATGATTCTGCTGGTACAGCACCTGTGGGTTCGAGGGATGCATGACCATCTTGTGTACACACTGTCCAAACTCAGGGAACTTGTTTGGCATAAAATCCGCACGGACGTTCTTGTTATAGGGCGACCAGGTCAGTCCGCCGTCATCAGTGCGGTAACAGCCTGCTGCCGAGACTGCGATATACATTCGCTGAGGATTCGTGGGATCCAATAGGATAGTATGCAGGCACAGCCCTCCGGCTCCAGGGTTCCATGCGCCGCGCTGCGGGTGATCGAATAGACTTTCATTAATTTCCCAGGTCTCGCCGCGATCCTTAGAAATGAATAGAGATGCAGGTTGTGCACCAGCATATAAAATATTCTGTTGGTTTTCGCGCCCGGGCTTGATGTTCCAAATTTTGATCATTTTCTCGGGCTTATCTTTTATGTCCTCACCGCCCTCAGAACGGAATGCTTCATCCACTGTGCTAGCTGGTCTGCCGGATTTTGAGGGGCGCGAAATGACCGGCACTTGCTTTGCTTGTGTCCAGGTCTTTCCGAAATCGTCTGAATAATGGGTGGTAGGTCCATAGACAAAATGGTTCACAGCCGCATGTAACCTCTGATCACGCGGGTCCATTTGTATGTGCATCACATTCCAACTCTTGAATTGAATATCACTGGTTTGCCACTTCTTGCGTTTTGCGTTACTGCTGAAGATGAAGCCACCCTTGCTTGTCCCAACGAAGACCATTACCTTCTCGCTCATGATCAACTCCTTTTCGGTAAACAGTAACAGAATATATGTTCTAAAATTATATCATAATTGTCCAATTTTAATTCTTATAATCTTGTGGAAAGCAGAAAGCCATTATCACTCTTCATGAAACAAAAATGCCCCCGTCGCGCCTTGCCCCGCATGGCGCGAAAGAGGCTGGAGGAATAAGATTCGAGTTAGGCTTTTAGGCCGGTTCCTCGATGTCTACACACGCTTCATCGATCGCTTCAATGACAACATCGCCTTTTGATTTTGGAACATATCGGTTGCCGGCACGCAACATATAATCTCGATGTTCGCCGGTACAAGTTACCCAGATAAGACCTTCTTTGCATTCGATCGCCATCTTGTGATGGGTATCGTTCAGAGTTAATACATCGCGCGGATGAAGTACTACTTCGACTTTTGGGGTTTTAGAGACAAGATTCATATTATTCTCCTTCTAAGGCTCTCCACACTCACTCACAGTATCACACAAGCCCATGAATAAGTACAGATGCAAACTTTTATAATTGTAACCATAACAGTTTGGGTTATAATGGACTGTACTGGTCAAGTTATGCTCTAACTGTTAGATTGTTAGGTTTTTGTTATGTCTGATTTCCAAACTTTGCGTTACCAACAACTTGCTGATCATCTGACTGAATTGATCCGCCAGGGGACCTATCCAGCCGCTAGCCGGATTCCATCTGTACGCCAGATGAGCCAGCAACAAGGGGTTAGCATCAGCACTGTTTTACAGGCCTATTACTTGCTAGAAGATCAAGGATTGATTGAAGCGCGTCCACAATCTGGATATTATGTCCGTGGCCGGGTGAAGGAGCGTTTGCCAGAGCCGGAAATGTCCTCGCCGGGACGCGATCCCAGCCAGGTAAGCTTGCATGAACTGGTCATGATGTTGATGAACGATTCGCGCAACCCAAACCTGGTACAGCTTGGCGCGGCGCTCCCTAACAGCGAATATTTGCCCACTAAAAAAATAAACCGCATAATAACAAATATCCTCCGGCATAACAGAGTTGACGTTCATCAATATCAATTCCCACCGGGGCTGGATGCATTGCGCTCTCAAATTGCACGGCGTGCAGTCAACGCAGGGTGCAGTCTATCGCCAAATGAAATCCTGATCACCTCCGGAGGCATTGAAGCCGTTGACCTTTGTCTTCATGCGGTCTGCCGGCCGGGGGATATTGTCGCGATTGAGTCGCCCATGTATTTTGGAACCCTTCAAACATTGGAAGTACATGGCCTGCGTGTGCTCGAAATCCCAACTCACCCGCGCGATGGCATAAGTCTTTCTGCCTTGGAATTTGCTCTCGAACATAACCCTATCCGCGCAGTACTGACGATTTCCAATTTCAACAATCCTTTGGGAAGCCAAATCCCGGATGATAAAAAGATGGACCTGGTGGAGATGCTGGCGCGCCGCGACATCCCGCTCATCGAGAATGACGTTTCAGGTGAGATCTATTTTGGCGAGAAACGACCAATGGTCTGCAAAGCGTTCGATAAAAAAGGATTGGTCATGCTCATCTCTTCTTTCTCGAAAGACATAGGGCCGGGCTTGCGCGTCGGATGGGCTGCACCAGGACGTTTTCGGGCTGAATTGGAGTGGCTCAAGTTTACGGTCAGTGCCGCTTCACCAACACTCCCACAAATGGCCGTGGCCGAATTTCTCGAGAGTGGAGGCTATGAGCATCACCTGCGTCGTATCCGACGTGAATACGCCCGCAATGTGGATCTACTCTCCGGCGCAGTGATGCGTTATTTCCCGGCTGGAACGCGTCTGACTCGCCCATCAGGTGGTTGTGTGCTCTGGGTACAGTTGCCTGTGAGTGTGGACTCGCTTGAACTGTATAAGCTGGCTTTGATGGGTGGCATCACTCTTGTGCCAGGATACGTCTTCTCGGCGACTCAACAATTCCCAAACTTTATCCGCTTGAATGCTGCGGAATTCAGTTATTCCACCGAGCGTGCCGTGGAGCGTCTGGGAGAAATGATCCAGGAATTAGCTAGGCTCTAATTTTCCTGGCTGAATCTCCCTTTTTAATAAATAAAGAACAGATCGCTCAAGGCGGTCTGTTCTTTATAATTTAAATTCGCCCGCTCTTGGCTGTTTATTCTTCATTCTTTGGAGGGGCTTCAGGTTCAACCACAGTCTCCGTAGTGGAAGGTGTGCGGGGTGGTGTCGAAGGGCTAAGTACCATACGCGCGTTGCGTCTACCCAGCCAGTATGCGCCGTAAAGTAACGCGCCAAAGAATACCAACTTCAGCAACCCGCCAAGGAATAGGAAGGGACCAAAGAGACCAAATCCGCCTCGGCCAAATCTCATCATAGGGCCATGGTGCAAGCGATCAAAATCGCGAGGCATGGGATTGGTCCCGTTGCGGTCAAAAGGCATTGCCCTGAAAGATGAAACTGAGATAGCATGGTTGCGCCACATGAAGGCAACAGCGGCTACAGCACTCACCACGATCAAGACCAATACAATACCAAGAATCCATTTCCAAATAGTTCTCATAGTGTCTCCTTGATTGAATGTATCGTAATACTCTACTGTTAAAATTCCATGAAACAATTTTGAAGATTTCGTAAAGGTTACAGAGTACCGCAGCTTCTTGATAAACTGCATGGAGGCTACGGTACAAGTACCGCAACTTCCACAAATCTCAATGGAGGTTGCGGCACAAGTGCCGTAGCTTCTATTTAAACTTCATGGAAGCTACGGTACAAGCGGTAGAAAATGTTTATGAGCGGTGCTTTTGAGCGCTCCGCAAAGAAGCAAAGGGGAAATAATAAATTAGTCCGCACTTCCTATTGAATCTCTTCCTACCGGGAGATAAGATGTAACTACGCCGACAATTTATTAGGAGAGTTATGAGAAATCGCCACAGTCTTGCCGGACTCGCGCTAGCCGTGGCATCCCTGGCGTGCACTTTATCGCCTAATACGGCCATACCGCCCCCTACCGGACCGACAACTGGTCCAGCCACCGAATTACAGGTTCCTCCTTCAGCTACAACGCTGCCAACTTCCCAGCCTACAGATTTACCAACCCCAACTCCTACATTGGAGGATGCGCTCGCGCGGCCAAAAAAAGAACTAGTTAACTGTCGCTTTGGCCCCGGTACGGTGTATATTATTATTGGTGAGTTGAAAGAGAATCAAGCTGGACGTATCACCGGTAAGAATTCAGATGCGAGTTGGTATTACATCCACGATCCAGGCAACCCGGATGGATTTTGTTGGGTTGCGGCAGAGGTAGTGGATATTGAGGGCAATACAGATTCTCTACCGGTGGTTCAGCCTCCTCTATCTTCCGTGACAGACGTTACTCTTACCATTGAGCCAAACCGGATCCTCGTCACTTGTGACAAGTTTCCGCAGGTCGTTTATATGACCGGTCAGATCACAACAAACGGTCCCGGATTAGTCACATATCGTTGGGAAGCAAGTACCGGGGCAGCCTCTGTGGATAACACAATTGCCTTCGAGGAAGCAGGTACACAAACGATTCAGGAGTATTACCCAGTTGGAAGCGCCAACGACTACTGGATCATATTACATGTGCTTAGCCCAAATGATAAGAGCGAGCAGGTTAATTTCACCGCAAGCTGCACGCCATAGATCTTCGTCCTGCCTGCACCTGGGACGCTGAGTACGCTGCATCAGAAGTCTAAGGACGACAGTTGTGCACGCACCAAGTGCAGCAGGATGTATTGCTGCCGAGTGAGATACAATTGATTGCATGTCCAAACTCGAATCTCCTCTTGCACTATTCTTCATTACAGTTCTTGGTATCGGCCTGCTGGCCTTCTTTGGACCAGAAGAAAAATCTCTTGGCTCGAATGTGCGTATCGTTTACTTGCATGGTGCATGGGTGCTGGCCGCGGAAGTTACCTTTGTCTTTGCTGGGTTGACGGGTCTTGTTGCATTGATAACCCACCGTGAGACTTGGCATCATTGGTCTGCTGCGCTAGGACGGACAGGCATAATATTCTGGTTAACATACCTGCCGCTTTCTCTATGGGCAATGCAATCAAATTGGAACGGTCTCTTCCTCGCCGAGCCGCGTTTTCGCCTTGCGTTGACGTTTGCTATTGTTGGCATTCTCTTACAAATAGGACTTTGGATTATCAATATTGCGTGGCTCACGTCGCTGAGCAATCTGTTATTTATTATTGTCCTGCGCGTGGTATTTTCAACCGCCTCCAATATCATGCATCCGCCGCCCTCGCCCATTTTCAATTCAGGGAATTACCTTATTATCGGTTTTTTCATCGGCTTGAATCTGCTCGCATGGCTAGCAGCGTATTTTCTTGCACAATGGCTTCTACTTATGAAGGAGTCCAACGTCTTACACCTGCACTGAACCGTACGGTGAAAGTGTCATCCCCGAAGGGGACCTGACGTTGGAACTAATCTAAAGCCAAAGTCTGGAGACTTTGGACTCCTGAATAGAAGAGACCGCCAATCGGCGGTCTCTTCTATTCAGGCTAATCTCGAGCAACTGACACTTGTTCACCCTCAAACAAATGCTCTGCTTCTGTTCCAGGCAATGGCTTTGGCAGCCTCATTGCGCGGACAACCAAATCGGTCAGCGCGGTGATGCGCACATTCAAGTTATAGTGTTCGTTCAAGTCTCCGATCTGCAACCGGCAATTCTCACAAGCTGCGACAACCACGCGCGCCCCCGTGTCTTTGATTTGGTCGGCTTTGGGCTTGCCCGCTGCGATGCGCCGTTCAGCATATTCGGCCAGCGCCACCAGTCCACCGCCGCCACCGCAACAAAGGGCTTCGGCCTTATTGGGAGTCATCTCGCGGAAATCAGTTGTGATTTTTCCAAGCACATAACGCGGTTCTTCGATCAATCCGCCATTTCGGGCGAGATTGCAAGAGTCGTGATACGTGACTGATTCAGGAATTGCCGTGGGATCAACTTTGATCTTGCCTTCCCGAATATATTCGACCAAAACTTCAATTAATGACCGCACTTTGAAGTCAAATTCTCCTGCGAACCAATTGGGAACGTCCCAGCGATAGGAAGCGTAGGCATGTCCGCATTCAGCGATGACAATCTCTTTCACGCCCAAGCGATTGGCCTCATCCACAATTCGTTTGGCAACCTGCTTGGCACGGTTCATATCTGCGAGAAATACCCCATAATTTGCGGCTTCAAAGATTGAGAGAGTCCAGTCTTCTTTCGCGGCGTTGAACACCACCGCCGGCGGCAGGATCGTGTGTGCTCCAGCGAGTGGAACATATAAAATCTTCGCGCCCTGTTTCTCCACAGGAATGGTTGCATTCGGATCGCCTGTGATATCGCGCAGTTGTTCTTCCATTTCTTTGATCTGCTCAAGGAACATCTCTTTATAAAATGATGGATCTTTTCCTTTTTCAATTGCAGCATCAGCGAGCATGACCAGTATTTCAGGCGCAGTCCCTGCAGCTGAGGCCATTGCACGAATGGCACGCATCATCAAGGGGGTGTCCACACCGAGCGGGCAATTCACCGTACAACGCCGGCAGAGCGTGCACTGGCTGAAGGCAATTTCGGTCAAGTTCGCGAGCATCGGCTCATCGAGTTTCTTCGCACCTGTCCACATTGGGAACAAACGGCTGAGGAAATCATGTTCGTAGCGATACACGTTTCGCAATTGTTCGGCACGGAAGGCAGGAATGTGTTCGACTTTCGCCTCAGCACGATAATAATGACAGGCTTCTGCACACAGCCCACAGCGGGCACAGGCTTCCAATGCAGTTTCAAGCGGCTGATTAAGCTGCGCTTCAAGAGTCTTTAAAGCAAGTTGAATTGTCTCTGTCATGGTACCCTCTACTTCAGAGCCTCAGGATGGGGGAACACCGCGCGCCGACCAAAGAACTTTCCGAAGAAGGTGCGCGAAAAGAAGAAATACAGGCAGTGACGGATCTTCCCCAGCGGGACGTAGGCCAACGTGACCGCAGACAAAATATAGAATGTGACGAGAAACGCTTCATTCCAGACGGCGAGAGCTGATACCGCCATCCAAACAGTTACCAACCAGACGGCAAAGTGATCATCCGGAATAGATAGCCCGCGCAGATTATGCTCAGCGAGCCGCATGATTCCACCTGCCGCACCGAGCAATGCTCCAAAGGCGAGAACAAGCATAAGCAAAGTGTTCAACAATGCTGGCAGCAGTCCCCAGAATGGGCTAATCAGCAAAGCGCCGATGGCAGCGAAGATTCCAATATGAAATCCTATGCCGCGCAAATAAGCAATCATGTGAATACGAGTTGATTCTTTCGCCCAAGGCATCATGCCCAGCGTGAACGCATAGCTAATGCCATGTTGAGGATTTCCCTTGAGCGGCGATTTATCTGCGGGCAAGATACGGCGTTTTGTCTCAGTGTAGCGAATATAGATTCCGTAGAGACCAGCCAAAAGTCCCGCGAGCGCGAGGAGTTGAGAGAGAATGAGGATATTCATATATGCATACCCGTATGTTTGGTTGATTAAGATAAGCCCATCCGCATCAGACAGATGAGCCTATCTTCAAGATTTATTTGGTTCTCTTGACCACGAAGTGGAAATCTTTTTCACGCTTCTCAAGTTCGACAAGCTCATGACCACTCGTGCGCGCCCAGGCGGGAATATCAGCCATTACTCCAGCATCTGTCGCGCTTGCTTCAACGAGGTCACCAACTTGCACCTGCTTTATGGCTTGGGCTAATTTCACTACGGGCATTGGGCAAAGCAAGCCTTTGAGGTCCAGAGAAAGGGTGGGTTTATCAGCCATTTTTACTCCTTATATATTACATTTAGATTAGATAAAGTATTGAATGCTTGACTCATGTGCATGTTCCAACATCACGGCCACGCCGACGGGTTCTTCAGCTTCCGGGATCAGATCCTCGCAGTTAATTTCCATCACCTTCATGCTCATATCACAAGGGATCAAATGAACGCCAAGCGCAATTGCCGCCTCGCGCAATTCATTCAATGGCGTGACACCGTGCATCTTCATCATCAGTTTGAACATCCATCTACCCATGCCCCCCATATTCAAGCGTGAAGGACCAATCGCATCCACTCCACCGCGGTTCATCATGCCCAACATGCGGCCAAAGAGGCTTTTGCCCGTTAGGTTGCCTTTCTGGATAGCTTTGATTCCCCAGAAAGTGAAAAACATAATGACTTCCATTCCTGCTGCGGCTGCCCCATTTGCAATGATATAGGCTGCCATCACCTTGTCCATGTCGCCACTTAGAACGACCAAAGTGAGTTTATTCTTTTTTTCTACCATCTTCGCCTCCACAAAAATTTATCGCGCCTTTTGCCGCGACTTCTTTAGATTGCAGGGAAACTTGTTATATCTCAGAGGGCAAGAATTGAAAGTAACCCTACGATTTCATGTTGTCGCGGTATTTGCGCGTTATGCTAATGCTTCGACTAGTTCAACACGCTTTGCCAAGATATCGCGCATGGCAGCACGTAAAAGGTCGAGCGCCTGAACCAATCGTTTATCACCAAGGCTATATACAACAATCGTGCCGCGCCGTTGTGTTGTTACCATGCCGCGTTCACGCAAAACCTTTAAATGACGTGAAACCAAAGGCTGAGGCATTTCCAGTTCAGTGCACAGTTCAGTTACATTGCGTGGGCCTTGTGATAGGGTATATAAGATCATAATGCGGTTAGGGTCAGCTAGGCCGGCGCAAATCTCGGCATGCAGTTGAGTGATCTCGGCTTCAAGTGTCTTGTTCATGGCGATACCTTTCCAGAGCTATATGCAAATAAACGTATATTCTTGTGAAAATAATAACAATTCCCCAGATATATTAATAGTGTGTACTGTCATAAAAGAGGGATGAAGGAAATCATACCTGTGAAATAATCCACAAGTTAATGGGTACAACTGTAATCTTTTATTGTACGAATTGAATTTGGTCTTTATATGGTATGCTTCCCCACTACAAACCACTCATAAAAGATTTCAATGCGATTACGAACTCAATTAATTATTTTTATGCTCTTACGCACCATCCTGAATACCATGCACAGGATGGTGTATCCTTTTTTATCCATCTTTGCACGCGGACTTGGTGTGGATATAACAACATTATCCCTAGTTGTAACCGCGCGCTCTTTCTCAGGCGTGCTGGGACCGTTCTTCGCTCCTATTGCTGATTGGCGCGGGCGTAAGTTCGGCATGTTAACCGGGATTGTGATTTTTACTCTGGGTATTGGGTTGGTAACGGTTTATCCCAATTTATATACCCTTTCGGCTGCATTGATCTTGGCGCTATTTGGTAAGTATATGTTCGACCCCGCTATGCAAGCATATTTTGGCGACCGTATCCCTTATGAACAGCGCGGCACTGCCCTGGCTATCACTGAGATGTCCTGGTCGATGGCGTTTATCCTAGGCATACCGGCTATGGCTTTTTTGATTGTGCGTTATGGCTGGTTGGTACCATTTCCGCTTTTGATCATCCTCGGCATGCTAATGTTCATTGTCGTTTTGATCATTGTTCCACATCAGGATGAGCATCATAAGCCAGCGGATAACTCACGCGATGGATATTATGCGGTATTCACCTCCGTTCCAGCGCTTGCAGGGATTTCGATCGCGTTATGGGCCAGCGCGGCAAACGAATTAGTTAACCTTGTGTTTGGTGTGTGGCTCGAAGATTCATTCGGATTGAAAATCGCCGCGCTGGCAGGTGCATCGGCTGTGATCGGATTATCAGAGCTGGGAGGTGAAGGCCTCGTCGCACTTCTTACTGACCGGATTGGCAAGCCTCGTGCTTTGATGTTTGGATTAATGGGAAATGCTGTTGCAGCCATAATGTTACCTTTTTTGGGTAAAAGCCAACTTGGTGCGCTGATTGGTCTGTTCTTTTTTTATATCTCGTTTGAATATGTAATAGTCAGCCATATACCCATGGTGTCGGAACTTGTCCCAAAGGCGCGGGCTACAGTTTTATCGCTGAATATTGCAGGCCATTCTATTGGTCGTGCGTTAGGAGCTTTGCTGGCTACTTTCATCTACCAACAATTCGGTTTCATCTTGGTAGCATTCTCCGCTGTTGTCTTCAATGTTTTTGGGTTAGTAGCATTACGCCGAATGCTACGTTCGTAAAGGTATGTACTTTCTCATTGCTTTTACCGTAACAATTGTTTTGCTTTTGGGATTATGGATTTTCGTCCCCATACTGTATGGTGTGCCATGGCGTCCAACAGCGAAACGACGGATTCGGAAAGCCCTTCAACTGGCAGATCTTAAACAAGATGAGATTATTTATGATCTTGGCGCAGGTGATGGGCGTGTGCTCATTCTCGCTGCACGTGAGTTTGGCGCCCGTGGAGTAGGGATCGAGATTGGCCCGGTTCAGATCGTGCTGACAAGGTTGATGGCCTTATTAAACGGAGTCAGTTCACAGGTCCGCGTGAGGCGGGGGGATTTTCGTCAGGCTGATCTGCGCGAGGCAGATGTGGTCTTCGCCTATCTCACGTCGGATCATGCGCCTCGTCTGCAAAAACAATTGGAAACTCAGTTGAGAGATGGTGCGCGTGTTGTGACGATTTCATTTGATTTCCCCGGCTGGCAACCTGAGGCTTTTAACCGTAATGATTTGATTTTCCTATATAGGATGCCGCCCGTAGAAGGAGATTTGACTTCATTTTTGGACAGGCAGGAATAGAAAGACCCCGCCATAGGCGGGGTCTCCATCAATGGATCATTCTTCTGATGATTACACACCAGAGAGGCTGCTGTTGATCGTGCTAAAGACGTTGCCGATGATCGGGCCGAGAACCATCAAAGCCGCGATAACAACAATGGCAACTAAAACGAGAATCAGCGCATATTCAACAAGACCCTGGCCTTTTTCCTTGGGGGCAAATAACATGGGATAATCCTCCTTTCTCTCAAATTTCCCAGAAAGGTCCACTGGGATTTCTTATATTGTACATCGCTCTCCCAAAATGACAAGAGACCAAAAGTACATGTTCATTACAGTTATGTTAGACTAACATTAATGAAAGCTAATGTAAAATTAAGATACCTTTTATCAACTAACTTTGAAAGATGAATTTCATTGCAATTATATATTTATACCCAAACCCGTTTTAGAATTCGTCTAATATCCCCTAGGAGCAGGTTCTTATGACTCTTCAAAATATGCTTTTGGTCAATTCAGCCGTTTCCGTCTTTTCCTCTCTTGCTTTATTGTTGATGCCCGCGGCAATATTGGATCTGTTTGGTATGACGGCCAGCCCTACCGATAAACTTATGATACAGTTCTTTGGTGCTGAGTTACTGGGTACTGGGCTGATCACACTCTTCGCTCTAAATACAAGAGAGCTACGTTCCCAGAGAAGCCTCACTCTTTCTTTCTTCATCATTGACGGGATTGGTTTCATTGTAGCCCTTGGAGGTATGTTAACCCGTGTAATGAATGGACTGGGTTGGATAGTCGTCCTTGTCTTTCTTCTCCTGGCATTAGGATTTGGGTATTTTCAGTTTATAAGGTAACAGACCAAGTTGTTTCATCAGGTTGCCGCCTCTCAGGAGGCGGCTTTTTTTCTTACCTATCTGCTAAAATAGCTGTATTCGGTTGCATTAATAAATGAACATCAATAAAGACAATTAGCCATGCTCATCCATTCCGCATCACAACTCCTTACACTCGCTGGCGGCCCGCAACGTGGACACGCCCTTGGCGCGCTTGGCATCATAGAGCAGGGCGCGGTTTTAATTCGCGATGAAAAAATTGTCGCGCTGGGTTCCACTGAGGACCTCAGATCTGCGTATCCTGATGAACCCTCCCTCGATGCAAATCATTGTGTCGTTATGCCTGGCTTCATAGATCCGCATACCCATCTCATCTGGGGCGGGGATCGTGCTAACGAATTTGAGATGAAAATGGCGGGAGCAAAATACCTTGATATCCTTGCCTCAGGAGGTGGAATCATCTCAACGGTACGCGCGACGCGAACGGCTTCCATCGAATCATTGGTTGCCCAAACGCGCCCTCGCCTGCTCCGTATGTTCGCGCACGGTACGACGACTGCTGAAGCTAAAACGGGTTATGGCTTACAAACCGCAACCGAATTAAGGCTGCTCAAAGCTCTACTTATTCTCTACGATGATTCCCCTCTCGATCTTGTTATCACATTCCTGGGTGCCCATGCCATCGCGCCCGAATTTAAAGATGATCCCCAGGGATATACTGATCTTGTCTGTGAGACAATGCTGCCTATTCTCAAAGAATGGTGGGAGACACACGCCCCGAAATTGACTCTGCCTTTTGTGGATGTCTTCTGCGAAAACAGAGCATTTAGCCTTGAACAATCGCGTCAGGTCTTGACGAAAGCTCGGTCACTCGGATTCCCGCTCAAGATCCACGCTGACGAATTTGACAACCTCGGCGGCGCGAGCCTCGCGGTGGAGTTGGGGGCAGTCTCTGCTGATCATCTGGTTAAGACATCCGACGAGGACATCGTTGCCCTGGGGAAATCCGAAACAGTCGCCGTTGCGTTGCCCTGCACGCCGTTTGGCCTTGCCGAAAAAGAATATACCCCTGCACAGAAGTTGCTTGAGGCAGGTGCGATTCTTGCCCTTGCTACAGATTGTAATCCCGGAACAGCGTGGAATGAATCTATGCAATTTTCTATTGCCCTGGCCTGCCGCTATATGGGACTGACTCCCGCGCAGGCAATTGCTGCTTCGACGATCAACTCGGCACAGGCGATCCGCAGAGCAGATACGGTCGGCTCGCTCGAACCCGGCAAACAAGCTGATCTACTTATCCTTTCTGTACCAGATTACCGTCACCTGGGATACAGGTTCGGTACAAATCTTGTGAAACAGGTCATTAAATGTGGCCGCGTGTACTCGGTGGACGTGGGTTATTATCGAACAGCTTAGATTCAGTACAAGGTAGCTTTCCTTGGATACACAATGGATTGTTCTAGCTAGTATCTTGATCGTAAATGCAATGGCGGCTTTCTTCATTGCGGTGATTTTGTCACGAAAACCCTATACTCCGGGTATCCGTTCGATAACTTATATGCTGGGCGGGCTAGGTATCTGGTCTTTTGCCTATGCAATGATCACACTCTACCCAACGATAGAAGACAAGCAATTTTGGCTCAAGTTGGAAAACATCGGTATCGTTTCAGTCCCGGTTTTGTGGTTCTTCTTTACATTTCGATATTCGATGTCGGACAATTGGTTATCACATAAGCCGGTCAGGTTGTTGTTCTGGGTTATCCCAATGATCACGTTGGTGATGTTATTTTCAGGACGATGGCTTAATCTTTATTACACATCCATACATCTTGCCACGGAAACAGGTGGTCCATTAATCATTGACCGTGGACCGTGGTACCTGATCCAGATTATCCAAAATTATGCCTTGACCCTGCTTGGAATGGCAGCGCTACTTTGGAGCATTATTCAATCCCGGCGTATTTATCGAAGACAGTTTTTGTTATTGATCGGAGCAGTTCTAATCCCTTTTCTGCTCAACTTGCTCTATCAACTGTTTCCGGGATTCATCCCATTTTTTACAGCCCCTATTGATCTAACTCCACTGTCCTTCAATGCAACAGCCATCCTTATTGCTACCAGTATCTTTAGACTGCATCTGTTTGATTTAGTGCCAATTGCTCGCAGTACCGTAATGGAACACATCCCCGAAATGGTATTTGTGTTCGACTCCCACGATCGTGTAGTAGATGCCAACTTCGTGGCGCAAAAGTGGCTCGGGAAATCTATAGAAGAGATCTCCGGCCAAGATCCAGTGGACGTATTCCGTGAGTGGCCTCAATTGCTGAGCAATTTCTTTTTCACTGAATTTACGAGCGAGGAAATCCAAATCCCGGGCAATCCACCTCGTACGCTTGAGTTGGTCATCACGCCCATTTACAATCGATCTAATATTCTGGAGGGACGTGTGATCCTTGCCCACGATATCACACAACGTAAAAACCTTGAAAATGACTTGAAGGAAGTAAACAAATCTCTTCAAGTTCAACTGGCCGAGAACGAATCCCTGCGCGCTAAACTCCAGGAGCAAGCCATCCGTGATCCGTTGACCGGTGCATTTAATCGCCGGTTTTTTGCAGAGTCGCTGGATAAAGAAGTGGCACGCTCTATTCGTGATGGAGTACCTTTTTCCGTAGTAATTATGGATGTGGATCATTTCAAGCAATTTAATGATACTTTCGGACATAAATGCGGCGATATAGTCTTGCAATCTCTTGCCAATTTTCTAAAGGACAATACCCGCCGCGGGGATATTATTTGCCGCTACGGTGGTGAAGAGTTTGTCATATTGATGCCGGATGCATCTCTTGCCTCCGCATATGAGCGCGCCGAAATGTGGCGCTCAAAGTTTGAATCATACATCGTCGAATACGAAGGCCAAAGCTTATCTATTACATTTTCGGTAGGTGTAGCAGGCTATCCTGTGCATGGGGTAACAGGCGACGAAGTTTTACAATCTGCAGACCGTGCGCTTTATCTATCCAAAACCAATGGCCGCAATCGTGTGACAGTTTATAAATCCAAAAAGAGACAGCGCTTCTAATAATATTATTGCGGAGAAGAGAATCATGCAAATCGACGTTATCGGTGTACCCATAGATCTTGGGGCAGACCGTCGTGGCGTGGATATGGGTCCTAGCGCCATCCGGTATGCACACTTAAATCAAAAGCTTGAAACTCTTGGCCATGAAGTCCAAGACGAAGGCAATATAGAAGTGCCGATTGCTGAGATGTGCCAGATTACCAACCCCAAACTCAAATATCTAGATTGCATCGTCCCTATGTCGCGACGTGTAGCAGGCGCAGTAGCCGTCTCTATTCAAGGTAATCGCTTCCCTCTTGTCTTGGGCGGTGACCACAGCCTCTCGATTGGCTCCATTCGCGGAGCAGCGCGATACAAAAAACTCGGCCTGATCTGGATCGATGCGCACGGGGATTTCAATACTGCCGAAACTACACCTTCGGGGAATATCCATGGGATGTCGCTAGCTATTCTGGCAGGTCTTGGGGAGCAATGTCTAGTTCAATTGTGGGAGGAGCAGGTTCCAGTCATAGATCCGCAGCGGATCGCCGTCATCGGCGTGCGAGATCTCGATCCCGGCGAAAAGACTAATTTAAAGGAAGCAGGTACAATGGTCATGGGCATGGAGCAAATTGACCGCTATGGCATGGTCACCGTTGTCGAAAAAGCGATTGAACTTGTCAGCCGTGATGTGGATGGTATCTATCTTTCTCTGGATCTTGATGCACTTGATCCGCGCCATGCGCCCGGTGTCGGTACCCCCGTACCCGCTGGCCTCACGCAACGCGAAGTGTACCTGGCATGCGAACTTATCGCTGAAACCGGGAAACTCGTCGGGATGGACCTCGTGGAAGTCAACCCAATCCTCGATGTTCAAAACCAAACTGCTGCATTGGCCGTGGATTTTGCTCTTAGCGCTCTTGGCCGCCGTATTTGGAATGGATAACAATTTTATGACAAAAAAAAGGAGCGATATTGTTTCATATTTGGAAAGGAGTAAAATGGAATTATGGTCAATGATACGATGAACCTTCGTAGAGAAGGTAAACTGCTGATTGTGGAAGATATTCCGAATATCCTTGACTTACTTGCGATTACACTCAGGTTCAAGGGGTATGAGGTAATGACCGCGACCAACGGGCAGGAAGCGCTCGAAAAGATCGACCAGGAGCAGCCAGCACTGATTATCACCGATATTCTGATGCCCAAGATGGACGGGTATGCCCTTGTCCAAAATATTCGGACTAACCCGAATACAAGGCATATTCCGGTGATTTTTCTTTCGGCTACTTATATTTCTCCGGAAGACAAAGCTTTCGCCATGAGCCTTGGCGCGGCGAATTTTATCGAGAAGCCCATCGATAATGAAGAATTTCTTCTGACCATTGCCGAATTACTGACGCGAGGTACGCCCACCTCGCCGCATCCACTGGATAAACAAAAATTCTATGAGGGTTATCGTTCACGGCTGGAGAGTAAGCTCCGCTACAAAGGCACACAGATCGCTCGCGCAGAGCGCTTGGTGGAAACTGTGTCCAAGGAACAAAAGGCCGCATACGATGCCCTGCTCCGGCAAGCTATGCAGGACCGTAGAGAAATCGAAAAAGAACTCAAAGAAGTCTATCGCATCCTTGAAGAATACCAAAAATAAATATGTCGCCAAATTTAAAATTTATGGAACATCTCGCTCGCGGTGCGGGTGAGATTTTGTATGCCGGTTACCAGCGTGAACATCAGGTGAAGTTCAAAGGTGTGATTGATCTCGTCACGGAAGTAGATCACCAATCCGAAGCGTATCTTATTGGAGAAATCCAAAGTCAATTCAGCGGGCATTATATTCTTGCTGAGGAAAGCGGGGAAACAACTGGTGACAAAGACCATGTCTGGTACATCGATCCTTTGGATGGGACAGTTAATTATGCACATCGCGTACCGATCTTTTCAGTTTCGATCGCATACGCCTCACGCGGGACCCTCGAGCTGGCCGCCGTTTACGATCCTCTTCGTGACGAAATGTTTCTGGCCGAGCGCGGCAAAGGCGCATCTTTAAATGGGAAATCCATAAGCGTGTCGGCTGTGACCGAACTACAAAAAAGCCTGCTGGTCACAGGTTTTCCCTATGACGCATGGGATACGCCAAACGATAACTTTGGTAATTTCGTCAAATTTGCCAAAATGACTCAAGGCGTTCGTCGCCTTGGCTCTGCTGCATTGGACTGTTGTTATGTGGGAGCTGGTCGCTTTGATGGATTCTGGGAAATCTCCCTCAATCCATGGGACGTAGCTGCAGGTGGACTCATTGCTGAGGAAGCTGGCGCGCGCGTCACAAATATAAAAGGTGAACCCGATTACCTTTCCTCACCACAATCGATTATCACTTGTACGCCGGGGATACACCAGCAAATGCTGGATGTCTTGAAAAAAGAGTAAGCTTCGTCCTGAGCGGAGGTCGAGTAGGACGAAGTCCGGAGACCGCAGTCGAAGGACACTTATAGGGAAGCGCTTCGACTGCGCTCAGCGCAAAGTTACGGTTCTACCCCCGGTTTTACTTCGCCCCCAACCACTTCTCCAACAGTCTTTACTACAAGACCGTTACTTTGCTGTTCATTCAACCATTGTGCGAATCGTGTGAACGATTCAGAGTCAATTGCGTATTCGTCGCATTTATAGCAAAGGTGGTGGAAAATAAGGATCACCCAAAGCCGAATGGATAGGCAAACGAAACGACATTGAATCCAAGCGCTATCAAATCCAATCGGTTCTGGCAAACCTCGCGTCTCAAGTCTGCGCCACGTACTTCGTCGAGCTTTACGTGGCTAACTGTGTGACCGCCAATCTCGTTGCCATCTTTATACAAGATACGTAATTGGTCAGGGGACATGTAATCTTTTCGGCGAGTGAATTTGCTCACGATGTAAAACGTAGCATGTAAATTATTTCTAGCCAGGATAGAGCGAGCAGCGAAATTATCCACATTGCCATCGTCAAACGTCAGGCTGACGACGGTGTTCTTAAACGTTAATTTTTCGGTTGGTACTGCGTTAACCTCGGCAGTAGGTGCACCACTACAACTGGTTAGAATAATTATTAGTATTGTGAGTAATATGAGGGGATATTTCATGCAGAATTCAAACCATAAAATAAATATATGTAGGTCACGTTTGAAACGTGACCCACTATAACTTACTCGGCAGATGTGCAATAATAAAATTCAGAGCTTGTTGGAAAAGACTAAAAAGCTTTCTTCCACCTTCTGTATCGACGCTAAGGTTAACCGCAATGCTTGTCAAAATTGACAGTGCTTGTGCTTTCCAGTCAAAACGGTTTAATCTATCTATTGCTTCACTGAGATAACCTAAACGTTCACTTATGTACTTTAATTGTTCTTCAACTGGGTCGTAGTACTCGACAACTAGCCTTTTAAATTCTTGTATTCCCCCTTTGATTTGTAATCTTTCAATTTCGGAGAACTTTTGGAGATCGTCATCCGAAATCGATGATTTTTCGCTTAGAAATGAGTAGGATTGCAATTGCGACCATAAATCAGGAAATTCTTTTTCAATAAGATATCTCTTTACAACTTTATCTAACCATTGTGTAAATTGCTTATTGACTGATTGAATTTCGTATGGCGAAAGATCATCCCTCATAAATTCTTCGTATGAAATTCTAAGGGGAAAACCGGGCTTAAATTCTGTGTTGTTTGTATGAAAAGTATCAAAATTATCAGACGTTTGCCTTATCATAAATGATAATGGGGAACCTTTTACTTCGAAAATTAATGTTAAATTATCGCGTTGTATAGATTGGAAATGTGAAAAGCCGATACCTGAATTATCGATCATTTCCAGCCAGGTTTTTATATGTTCCTTTAACATTTCTTTGTCCTAAAAGACCATTTGATATATGAACCAAAAAATTATAGCATTTATTATTCAATACCAGCTTCAGCCAGATATTGCTATTCTAATTTTGAGATTTGATTGATAGTGAGTTCTCTAAACATTTCTGTTTCATTGTCTTGCCACTTACCTGACCAAGCAATCTCAAACCATAATTCTTTAGGCCGGGTATTTTCGGAATAAAGCTTTACTTTTATGGCGTACTTACCAGGAAGTAAACAATTGGGTTGTGAGTGAGGATATTCAGCCAGTTCAAAAAGAAATCTCAGTTGCTGGTCGCGGTTTCCGGGGATATCAATAAACCTGCCAGACTCCTTCTCATTCTGATATTTCAAAGATGCTATGTGACCGATGTTACAAAAATCCCTTCTATATGGATTTAGATCTGTGCTTGGACGGCGACCATTTATCCATACGAGCGTTACGTCGTTAAACCCATGTAACCTTTGTGGCTTACCTGCTGAATTGTATGTCCAGAGTTGCTCAAGTATTGCTTCACAACCTTTAAGCCTAGATGCTCCGGTGTTTTCTACTTGGAATCGAAAAAAGAAAACTGGCTCATTGATTTCTTCGAAAGGTGGACTGGATCGGTAATAGGTCTTATGGCAATAAGGAGAAACTTCATCGAATGATACTGTCATTTTAGGTGGGTAAATCGCTTGTTTGATGCGGTCACCCCATATCGCAATTGCTCCTAGAAACATTGTTGTGAAAATTAGAACCCAATCTGAAACACCCATAGTTTTCCTTCCAGTCTTTGGTATAAGGGTGTTAATTGCACCTTAAAAGATGCGTCGAAAGTGGGCCCGGCAGGATTCGAACCTGCGACCAAGCAATAACAAGTCGCCTGCGCTAACAGGGCCTCACATAAGGGTAAATACCGCAGTTATGACAGCTACATTTTTGTGAATCACCTGGTTTACAAATAGCATTTCCAGATGAAACAATTGTGTGAGCAGTATTTTAGCATATTCACAGTTTTCTGTAGTAGTAAACATAAAAATTTTCCTGCACCATCTTGCCACGTTGAAACAGGCAACGACGCAAAAACTTTAGATTCGGGCTATGCAGATATACTCCTAGATGTGGCGTGAAGATTGGTTCATCTCTCTCAACTAAGCAAACTAATCCATCCCGTCTTGTACACTCAACAATATTTCTTATTGCGAGAATAACATTCTCTTGACTCCTTGCTACGTCATTAGGATCGTAAATATTACCCAATAATAGCCTACAGTATGCAACGTCAAGATTTTCAAGGTTTTTGGGAAAATGATTCTTATCCAAAACGTCTACTTGTTGAAATGTCGGCCAACGTCCACGATCCAACAACTGCTGTATTTTGTCTCTTATATCAGCAGGGATAACCTTATCTAAACCCAAAGCCATTGTATCCTTTGCACTCTGGATAGAGGGGATTTGCCAGTTGTTGACATTATCTATACCTATGCACTCAATCGCATCGAAAGTGAGCATAAGACTCAAGGCTGCGTATCCTGTCCCACAGCCAAAATCGCCTATCCTATAATCAGATACGCTCAATAGAAACCCAAAAAGCTCTTGCTGAATATTTTCTAGTTCAGGTGTGAGCCATTCAAAGTTAATGGAATCCATATTCTGCCTTAGCCTGGTTTCGCCTGATTTTTGCTATTCCCTATCTCTAAAATCGAGACAGAATCTCTTTCTTCTTCTCGTCGTATTCTGCTTGAGATATTAGCCCCTCACTTAGCATCTGTTTCAACAGCCTGAGCGTTCCAACCGGATTTTCTAGAGCTATATTTTCATCGCTTAAATCCGTAGAAGGTATCGCGTCGTCTGTGTCATAATCCTCTTCCAAATCCTCGTCATCATATACCCAAACAAGATTGCACATACAACCAGTTTCACTTGTGCAACTTGGCATCGGCAGTTCGGGTACATCCTTAACATCAAATACTTTCCCATCCAGAGGTAAACAGAGATTACAAGAGTCTATATCGCCACTGTGGAATCTTATCCTTATTTGTTTCAAGAATTCGGTAGAGGCGGATAATTGTCTTTGAAATTCGGCATTCCGAATAAGGTAACTCACCGGAATCCGATTATTCTTGAATGGACTGATAAACGTTTCA
>WNGA01004675.1_pt1 | contig 22928 bp, 19 predicted proteins | sample 5400061 | NCBI WGS metagenome assembly WNGA01 (sample SAMN13153366, study PRJNA577476) | soil metagenome | isolation source: 100 cm soil or saprolite under grassland replicate 2 | place: USA:California | collected 2016-06-15
CCGCGGTGCTCGACATCGATCTGCCGCGCCCGCGGCGGCTCGCGATGCGCGAGTCGTCCGAGTTCGGCCGGTACGCGGCGCAGGTGCGCGAGCATTTCCGGGCGTTCGGGCTGCTCTCCGAGACATGAGCACCGTGAGGACCGCCGGCCCGACCGACGGCGACGCCGAGGCGCTTTCCGCCTGGGGCCTGCGCCTGGCGCCCTATCTCTATCCGATCCTCACGCTCATCGGGTTCGTCATCGCGTGGGAGATGTTCACCCGGGTGACGAAGATCTCCCGCCTGCTCCTGCCCGCGCCGAGCGACATCGCCGTCACGCTGGCGACCTCGCTGCCCCTGCTCGCCCACATGAGCGCGATCACGGCGACGGAGTTCCTGCTGGGCTTCGGGCTGAGCGTGGTCGTCGGGATCCCCCTGGGGGCGCTGCTCGTCTACGCGCGGCCGGTGGAGCTGGCCGTCTACCCGCTGCTCGTCGCGTCGCAGACCGTCCCCAAGGCCGCCATCGCGCCGATCTTCGTGGTGTGGCTCGGCGCCGGGCTGACCTCGAAGATCCTGATCGCGTTCACCATCGCCTTCTTTCCCATCGTCATCGACACCGCGGTCGGGCTCCGGGCCGCCCCCGCGGAGGTCGTCAACGTCGTCCGCTCGATGGGGGCCAACGCCTTTCAGGTCTTCTGGTTCGTGCGCCTTCCGAACGCGCTGCCCAACATCTTCGGCGGGCTCAAGGTCGCCAGCACGCTGGCCGTGGTCGGGGCGATCGTGGGCGAGTTCGTGAGCGCGGAGAAGGGGCTCGGCTATCTCGTGCTGGTGGCCAACGGCGAGCTGAACACGACGCTCGTGTTCGCCAGCGTGGTGACCCTTTCCATCCTGGGCGTCGTGTTCTACTTTCTCCTGGAGCTGCTGGAGCGGTTCGTGATCCGCTGGCACGTCTCGGTACGACGTCCCGAGACGGGCACGCTGTGAATCGGACGCCGTGAGGGAGGCCCCCATGGACAGGCAATCGCGCGGACGATCGGTCGGCTCGCGGCGCACGTTCCTCGGGCAGGCGATGGGCGCGAGCCTGGCGCTCTGCGCGGCCCGGGTCGGCCGCGCGTGGGCGGCCGACGAGAAGATCGTGTTCCGCCTCGACTGGATCCCGTTCGGACGTCATGCGCCGTACTACGTGGCCGTGGCCAAGGGCTACTACGGGGGCGCCGGGCTCGACGTCACGGTCGAGCAGGGAACGGGCACGCTCCAGGGGTTCCGCGCCGTGGCCGCCGGCCAGGCCCAGTTCAACTTCGGCGACATCGGCTCGATGATCGTCGTCCGCGGCAAGGAGAGCCTGCCCCTGAAGGCGGTGGCCTGCATCTACCAGAAGCCGCCCCACACGATCTTCTTCATCAAGGGCAAGGGGATCAGCAAGCCCAAGGACCTCGAGGGCAAGAAGATCGCCTACTCGCCGGGCGACGCGGTCAAGGCCGTCTTCCCGGCCTTCGTCAAGGCCAACGGGATCGACGAGTCGAAGGTCGGCTGGCTCTCGGTGGATCCCAACTCGAAGAACAGCGTCCTCCTCAATTACACGGCGGACGCGATGATGACCTTCAACCTCACGCTCCCCGTGCTCCAGAAGGCGGCGCGACCGGGCGACGAGATCGGCACCTTCGTCTACGGCGACTGGGGCGTCGACTTCTACGCCAACGGCCTTCTGGCCATGGAGGACTACATCGCCAAGAAGCCGGACGCGGTGCGCCGGTTCGTGCAGGCGACGCTGAAGGGGGTCGAGTACACGCTCGCCAATCCCCAGGAGGCGGTCGCCATCATGAAGAAGACGCATCCGCAGCTCAACGAGGAGCTGGCCCTCCGCGAGATGCCGATCCTCAAGGACCTGATCGTCACGGGCTTCACCCGGGACAAGGGGATCGGCCGCATGACGCGCGAGAAGATGCAGCAGACGCGCGATCTCGTGATGCAGTACATGGATCTCAAGACCGCCGTCCCCGTGGACTCACTCTTCACCAACGACTTCCTGGGTTAGCGGCTCGTGCTCGACCTCGTGATTTGCGGCGGCACGCTCGTGATCCCCGGAGTGGGACAGGTGCGTGCCGACGTGGGGATCGCGGATGGACGCGTCGTCGAGCTGGGCGAGAGCCTCGGCGACGGTCGCGAGATCTTCGACGCCCGGGGCCGGACGGTGCTGCCGGGCGTCGTCGACCCGCACGTCCACCTCGGCAACACGCTGGCCTTCGCCGAGGAGGCGCGCACGGAGTCGCGCGCGGCCGTCATCGGCGGCGTCACCACCGTGTGTGTCTTCCTTCGTCGCACCGATCCCTACCTGAAGCACCTCGCCGAGTTCCGGCGCGCCATCGACGAGGGCAGCCACGTCGATGCCGCGTTTCACCTGCAGATCTTCACCGACGAGCAGCTCGCCGAGCTGCCCGCGTGCGCCGAGGTGCACGGGGTGCGCTCGTTCAAGTTCTACATGTCCGGCATTCCGGGCATCGTGCAGTCGGTGAGCGACGCCTTCCTCCTGGACGGATTTCGCCAGGTCGCCGCCCTGGGCCCGGACGCGGTTGCCTGCGTTCACGCCGAGAACGCGAGCCTCGTCGAGCACGGGCGCGCCGAGCTGGCCCGCGCCAAGCCGCAGGGCACCGTGGCCGACTGGGACGCCGCCCATCCCGCCGAGGCCGAGGCGCTGGCCATCCAGACCGCGGCCTATCTCGCCGGACACGCGGACGCGAACCTCTACATCGTCCACCTGTCGAGCCGCGCGGGACTCGACGTCGTCCGGAGGCTCCGGCGGGATGGGGTCCGCCTGACGGTCGAGACGACGAGCCCGTATCTCGGCCTGAGCAGCGACGACCCCAACGGCTTTCTCCTCAAGATGGTCCCGCCGATCCGCACCCGCGCGAACACCGAAGCGCTCTGGGGGGGCTTGCTCGACGGCTCCATCGAGCTGGTAGGAACCGACAACACCTCGCGGACCCGGGCGACCAAGCAGCCGGAGGCGGGGCTTCACGGTGCCCGCCCGGGGTACGCCGGCCTCGGCACCCATCTGCCCGCGTTGCTGCACTTCGGTCACCACGTCCGCGGGGTGCCGCTCGAGCTCCTGGTCGAGCGGATCTGCCGGACGCCCGCGCGCGTCTTCGGGCTCTATCCCAGGAAGGGCACGATTGCCGTCGGCTCCGACGCCGATCTGGTGGTGCTCGACCTCGACCTCGAGCGCGAGGTGCGGCCGTCGGCGCTCGCCGGGATGTCCGACTTCTCGCCGTTCGAGGGCAAGCGGCTGCGCGGCTGGCCCGCGGCGACGATCAAGGGCGGCCGTGTGGTGGCGCGGGACGGGCGGCTCGTCGACGACCACCCGCGCGGACGTTACCTGCCGCGTCGTCCGGGAAGCTGACCGCCGCCGCCGAGCGCAGGCCTCTCATCGAATGGCTTCGTGGCGTGTGGCTTGCAGCCGGCAGATGTAAAGGGGGCCCGGCCATGAAGGAGCCATTTCAGCGGGGTGAGTCGGTGACGCTACGCGACGCGGCGACCCCGACGCTCGGCCGGATCGTGTCGGTGAGCCCAGACGGAAGCCGCGTCGACGTCGAATGGCACCGTCGGACCGGACACGATCACGAGATCACGTCCGAGGACACCATCACCCTCCGTCGCGCCCACGAGTCCGAGCTCTTCGAGTGACGACGGGGTCAGGCTTTGACTGCTTAACAGCTCGCGCGATCCGGATGGTTCGGAGCACGAACTGTTAAGGAGTCAAAGCCTGACCCCGGTTCGCACCCCCGTCCGCGCGAGCCTGACGGTCGCGCCGCGAATGCGCGTTCCGCAGTCGGGACAGAAGTAACCGAGCTTCACGGCGTGCCCGCAGGCGTCGTGCACCAGCGTGGTCCCGCGGTGGAGGTGACGCGATCCCCAGGCGGCGAGCGCGCCCACCACGACCCCGAGCTCGCGGCCCTTGTCCGTCAACTCGTAGGCCGCGCGCGGGGGATGGTCGGAATAGAAGCTGCGCCGGATCAGGCCATGCTCCTCCATGAGCTTGAGCCGCTCGGACAGGATGTTCGGCGCGATGCCCGCCAGCGATCTCTGGAGATCCTGAAATCGTCGCTGACCGCCGAGGAGATCGCGGACGATGAGCAGCGTCCAGCGCTCGCCGACCAGCTCGAGCGATTTCGCCACCGGACACGCCTGATCGTAGCGTCTCGACATGGTCTGAGTATAGCTCAAAACTAGTCATTGACCAATCAGCAAGTCACTAGTAATTTACAAGTCATGGCCAGCCACGTCATCGCTACCACGCCGGTCCCCGCCGAGGGACTGGCCCTGCGCACTCGCCTGCTGCTGGAGGCGCCCATCGTGCCGACGCTGCTGCGGCTGGCCGGGCCCAACGTGGTCGTGATGGTCGTGCAGGCGGCCGTCAACGCGGGCGAGGCGTACTACATCGGCTGGCTCGGCCCGGAGGCGCTCGCCGGCGTCTCGCTCGTGTTTCCGCTCATCATGCTGATGCAGACGATGTCGGCGGGCGGCATGGGCGGCGGCGTGTCGTCGGCGATCGCGCGCGCGCTCGGCTCCGGACGCCGCGAGGACGCCAGCGCGCTGGTGCTGCACGCGGTCGTGATCGCTTGTGTCATGGGTGCGCTCTTCACCGTCGCGATGCTGGCGGGCGGGCCCGCGCTCTACGCCGCGATGGGCGGTGTCGGCGGCGCGGCCGCCGCCGCCGTGACGTATTCCAACGTCGTGTTCGCGGGCTCGCTGGCCGTCTGGCTCTTCAACACGCTGGCCAACGTCGTCCGCGGCACCGGCAACATGGCGCTTCCCGCGGGGCTCGTGGTGGGCGGCGCCGTCCTCGTCCTTGCCCTCGCGCCGGCGCTGATCCTGGGCTGGGGTCCGATCCCGTCCTTCGGCATCGCGGGGGCCGGCGCGGCCTTCGTCGGCTACTATGCCGCGGCCACGATCGTGCTCCTCGTGTATCTCCGCTCCGGTCGGGGCCTCGTTCGCCTCTCGGTCGGCGGCGCGCGCCTTCGGTGGCGTCTGTTCCGCGAGATCCTCCGCGTCGGCGCGCCCGGCGCGCTCAACACGGTGCAGACGAACCTCACCGTGGTGCTGCTCACCGGTCTCGTCGGCGGCTTCGGTACGGCGGCCCTCGCCGGCTACGGCATGGGGGCGCGCCTCGAATATCTCCAGATTCCTCTCGTCTTCGGCCTGGGCTCGGCGCTGGTCGCGATGGTGGGCACGAACGTCGGCGCCGGTCACCTTGCGCGGGCGCGGCGCATCGCGTTCGTGGGCGCGACGCTGGCGTTCGCCCTCACGGAGACGGTCGGTCTCCTCGCGGCGCTCGGGCCCGAGGTCTGGCTCGGCCTGTTCACCGATGACCCCGACGTGCTCGCCGCGGGCGCCGTCTATCTGCGCGTCGTCGGGCCCACCTACGGATTCTTCGGTCTGGGCCTCGCGCTGTACTTCGCCTCCCAGGGGGCCGGCCGACTGCTCTGGCCCCTGCTTGCGGGCTTCACGCGGCTGGTGCTGGCCGCGGTCGGCGGCTGGGTGGCGATCCACTGGTTCGGCGGCGGTCTCGCCGCGCTGTCGACGGTGATGGCTCTGGCGTTCGTCACGTTCGGCGTCACGCTCGCTGCCGCCGTGACCGGCGGCGCGTGGCAGTGCGAGGTGAGGCCGGCCGCCGGCCGAGCCGAGCCCTTCAATGATCGAAATCGGCAGTGCGAGGTGAGGCCGGCCGCCGGCCGAGCCGAGCCCTTCAATGATCGAAATCGGACGCGGTGAGGCGCTGCGCAAGGGAGGACGTCATGCCGAAGATGCTCGATCTCATCGAGCAGGTCCTGCGCGGGGAGAGCCCACCTCCACCGATCGCGAGGCTCATCGGGTTCACCCTCGCCTCGGTCGAGCCGGGACGAGCCGTGATCGAGTTCGAGGCCGCCGAGCGCCACGCCAACCCGATGGGCACGCTGCACGGCGGCGTGCTGTGCGACATCGCCGACGCCGCCATGGGCATGGCCTACGCGTCTCGTCTCGACGAGGGCGAGACCTTCACCACCCTCGAGCTGAAGATGAACTTCGTGAAGCCGGTGTGGACGGGCAAGCTCATCGCGAAGGGCAGTGTGGTCGGCGGCGGGCGAACGATCGGGCTCGTCGAATGCCGCATCCACGACACGCGCGGACGACTCATCGCGCACGCGACCAGCACGTGCATGACGCTGCGGGGAGACCAGGCGATCGGTCGCTGAGCACGATTTACATTCCGAGGGCGACGCAAATGCGCGGCCCGACGGCAACGTCTACCGGGGTGGAGGTACGAGGGACATGTCACGCTCCAGGGCGGTTCGTCGGTGGATCGGTGGCGCTCTGCTAGTCGGAGTCGTCGGTGTGGGGATGGCCGGATGCATCGCCGTTCCCGTCGGCGGTTATGGTGATCCCGGCTACGGCGGCGGCGTCGGAGTCGCGGCGCCGGGCGTCGTGATCGCTCCCGGGCCGATCGTCATCGGCCCCGGCGGCTATCGCCGCGGCTGGGGCCGCGGATACTACGGCCACCACTACTACGGCTATCGCCGCGGCTGGCGCGGCTAGGACGAGCTGCTGCCCCCGCTTACCCCTCTCCCTCGGCGGGGAGGGGCAGGGGCCGCGGGGACGTAGTTACTCCGCGAACTGGGCGGCGCGCCATTTGAGGGCGGCGCCCAGACCTTCTTTTTCTCTGATCTCGTCGAACTTCGTGCCGACTTCGGTGCGCGCCGCGTAGAGGGGGGCCAGCACGTCCAGGCCGGCGTGGATGGCGTTGCGGAATCCCGCCGCCTCGGCCCCGCGCCGCGTCGCGAGCTTGGTGGCGGCGAGTGACTCGGGAGAGATCAGGGCCAGCCGTCGGGCGAACTTCAGCGTCGCCGCCGGCAGCTCCGCCCGGGGCACGACGCGGTTGATCATTCCCCAGCGGAGCGCGGTCTCGGCGTCGATGGTGTCGCCGAGGTAGAGCAGCTCGCGGGCCCGCCTGAGCCCGACCACGAAGGGCATCACGAGCCCGGGCCCCACGTTGGAGAAGCGGATCTCGGGCTCGCCGAAGACGGCGTCGTCGGCGGCGATGGCGAGATCGCAGAGCATCATCAGCTCGCAGCCGCCGCCGAGACAATGGCCCTGGACGGAGGCGACGACGGGCTTCTTCATGTCCCAGGGCGTCATCTCGAGCTGGACGTCGTCGGTGAGCGACTCGTGCCAGGCGAGCGCGTTGCCGCGTCGCGCCGCGCGCGCCGGATTCGGGGAGATGTCGTAGCCGGCGCTGAAGCTCCGGCCCTCGGCGCGCAGCACGACCACGCTGGTGGCCGGGTCGCGGTCGGCCTCGTGGAAGCGCTCGATGAGCCGACGCTTGAGGTCGACGGTGATGGCGTTGAGCTTCTCGGGGCGGTTGAGCGAGACGACGCCGACGCGGCCGTCGACGGCGTAGGTCACGAGCTCGGCGGTCATGATGGGCTCCTCACGCGCAGGCTGCTGAAAAAGGTCCAGCCTGCGAAGGTTTCGGTATCGTCATGAGCGCGCGCGCGGGACGATGAGCGCGTCGACGACGACGCATCCCTGGCCGCGCGGCAGCACCTTGATGGGGTTCAGGTCGATCTCGGCGATGGCGGCGCGGTCGGCCCACGCGTAATCGGCCAGGGCATAGAGGCAGCGGTGGAGCGCCTCCACGTCGGCGGCCGGCTGGCCCCGGAAGCCGGCGAGGAGCTTCGCCGCGGCCGTCGTTCCGGCGACGAGCGCCTCGGCCTCCCCGGCGCGTAGCGGCAGGGGGCGGAGGCCGATGTCGTCGAGCGCCTCCACCGCCACGCCGCCGAGCCCGAACGCGAGCACGGGGCCGAAGTCGGGGTCGTGGCTCACGCCGGCCAGCACCTCCACGCCACCCGTCACCATGCGCTGAACGACGTAGCCCTCCACGGAGACGCCGCGGAGCGCTCCCGCGCGAGCGGCCTCCATCCGGTCCCACGCCTCGCCGAGGTCGCGCGCGTCCCGGAGACCGACCGCGACGAGACCGAGATCGGTGCGATGCGGCACGTCGTCGGCCACCAGCTTGAGCGCCACGGGGTAGCCGATCGCGCTCGCCGCCGCGAGGGCGGCCTCGCGGGTCGTGCAGAGGACCTCGTGCACCACGGGCAGGCCGGCCGCGGCGAGGAGCCGCTTGGCATCGTGCTCGTGGATCGTCCGTCGCGCGCGGCCGGCGAGGAGCGGCGCGCTCGTCGGACCCGCGGCGACGCGGGGGCGCGGCGCCGCCGGCGGCGCCGCGAACCGGGCGAGGCGATCGATCGCGCGGAGCCCCTGGCGTGTGCCGCCGACGATCGCGATGCCGTGAGCGCTCAGGGCCTCCTGCTGGTCGCGGCGGAAGACGCCGGAGCGCGTGCCCATCAGGTAGAAGGGCTTGTCCGACCCGTGGGCGCCGTCGGCGAGCATGCGCGCGTACGTCATGAACCGCTCGGGCGTGCCCATCGGCGAGGCGTCGGCGCTGTCCGTGCACCAGACGACCGCGTCGACGTCGGGGTCGGCCCCGAGCACGCGGAGCGCGTGCGGCATGTTGGTCGAAAAGTCGCCGTTGCCCCACGCGTCGAGCGGATTGCCGTCGCCGCTGACGGGCCCGATGACGCGCGCGACCTCCGCGTGCGTGGACGGCGTGAGCGGCGGCAGCTCGAGGCCGACGCTCGCGGCCACGTCCAGGATCAGCTCCGCGTGGCCCCCGGAGTTCGTGAGGACGGCCAGGCGGCGCCCCCGGGGCCAGCGCGCCCCCTGGCAGGCCGCGAGCACCTCGGTCATCTCGTCCAGATCGTCGACCTCGATCGCCCGATGCGCGCGCAGGACGGCGGACAGCACGCGCGACTCCCCGGCCAGCCCGCCCGTGTGGCTGGCGATGGCGCGGCGCGCCCGCTCCGTCCGGCCCACCTTGAACACCACGACCGGCTTGCCCGTGTCGGCGGCGCGGTCGAGCGCGGCCACGAACCGCTCCGGCTGCCGCACGCTTTCGAGGAACAGCGCGATCACGCGCGTGCGCGGATCGTCGATCAGATAGTCGAGGAAGTCGACGGCGGCGAGGACGGCCTCGTTGCCCGAGGAGATCACGTGGCTCCAGCCGAAGCGGCGGCAGTCGGCGAGCAGCCCGATGACGATGGATCCGCTCTGGGACACGAGCGCGACGTTGCCGGCGAGCGGAGCGGGATCGCGGAGCGCGTTCAGGTAGACCAGGCTGCGGTCATGGGGACTGATCACCCCCATGCAGTTCGGTCCGCAGAACGCGATCCCCGCCGAGCGGCAGATCGCCACCAACTCGTCTTGGCGGCGGCGCCCGTCGTCGTCGCTCTCGGCGAAGCCCGCGTCGAAGACGACGGCCGCGCGCACGCCGCGCTCGGCGGCGGGTCGGAGCCCATCGAGGACGCGCTCGTGGTTGACGCAGAACGCGAGCACGTCCACGCCGGGGGGCAGCTCCTCGACCGAGCGATAGCAGCGACGTCCCAGCAGCGTCTCGTACTTCGGGTTGATGGGATAGATCTCGCCGGGAAATCCCATCCGCTCGAGATTCTCGAGGATCGTGCGGCCGACGGAAGGACGCTCGGAGGCTCCGAGCACGGCGACCGAGCGGGGCTTCAAGAGCGCGTCGAGATCGATGACTCTCCCCTCCGTTCCGTTGTGATTGACAGGGCCGAGATCGGCCCCGTATCGTACCAAATCTGATCTCGCCCCGGCCGTTCGGCCTCGCCGCCATGCCGTGGCCCGATGTGGAGGGCACATGAAGATCGGCTTCCATCTCACGCCGTTCTGGAGTCCCACGGACCGCGGCGCCACGCGAATCATCGACGAGGCGATCGCCGTCGTGGCCGCCGCCTCGCGGATGGGCTTCGGGTGGGTGTCGATCGGCCAGCACTGGATCTCGCATCCCACGGTGTGGCCGCAGCCGTTTCCGATGCTCGCGCGCCTGGCGCCCGAGACGGGCACGATGCGGCTGAAGACCTCGGTGCTGCTCCTGCCGATCGTCAACGCCGTGGAGGCGGCCGAGAACGTTGCCACGCTCGATCACATCTGCCACGGCCGCCTCGACGTCGGCGTCGCCATCGGCTACCGGGAACAGGAGCTGGAGGCCGCGGGGCTGCTGACGCGCAAGGATCGCGCGCCCAAGCTCGAAGAGTCGCTCGCCCTGATGAAGGAGCTCTGGAGCGGACGGGAGGTCACGTTCCGCGGGACGTACACGCGCGTCACCGCGGGCCGGATGGGATTCACGCCGTTCCAGCAGCCCCACCCGCCGCTCGAGATGGGCGCCCAGAGCGACGGGGCCACGCGCCGGGCCGCGCGGCTCACCGACGGCGTCTTCTTCGGTCCCCAGGTCGCCTGGCGCGACATCGCCAAGCTCGCCGAGGTGTTCCGGGAGGCGCGCGCGGCGAGCGGCCAGCCCGGATCCGGTAGCATCGGCGCCTCGCGGAGCCTCATCGTGGGCACCGACAAGGAGGCGGCACGAGCGGCGGCGCGCGAGTACCTCGAGAAGACGTTCACCATGTACCGGACGTGGGAGATGCAGGAAAGAGGCATGGCCACGCTGCAGCTCTCCTCGGACATCGCCCTCGACGACTGGACGGTCTGTGGCTCGCCGCGGGATTGCGTGGAGACGCTCCAGCGCGGACGGGCGATGGGGCTCGACAAGATCGGCTTCTCGATCTACAGCCTGCCGCGCGAGGTCCAGGCGCGGATCGACTACCTGCAGATGATCGCGGAGCAGATCCTCCGCCCGGCGGACGCCTTCTGAGCGGGCTTCGACCCTTCGCCCTCCACCAGCCATCGACCCTCGCCGAGGCCGCCGAGGTCCTGGCGCGCCATGGTGGCGATGCCGCGCTGTACGCCGGCGGCACCGAGCTGCTGCTGGTGCTCAAGGAACGGCTGCTGGGGGTGCAGAACCTCGTCGACGTCAAGCGGATCCCCGGTCTCTCCGACATCCGCGCCGACAACGGGCACGTGAGCATCGGCGCGACCGCGACACACCGCGCGGTGGAGCGCTCGGAGGTCGTGCACGGACGCTGTCCCCTCGTGGCCGGTGTGGCCCACCACGTGGCCAATATCCGGGTCCGGACGGTCGGCACCGTCGGCGGCAACCTGGCGTTTGCCGACCCGCACAGCGATCTGGCCACCCTGTTCCTGGTCTTCGACGCCGTGGTGCGACTGGCCTCTCGCGGCGGCGAGCGGGCGCTGCCGCTCGCCGAGTTCGTGCGAGGACCGTACGAGACGGCGCGGGCGGAGGACGAGGTCCTGGCGGCGGTGGATCTTCGCCCGTGGCCGGCGCGAACGGCGGGCGCCTACGTGAAGTTCGGCGTCCACGAGCGGCCGACGCTCGGCGTCGCCGTCGCGCTGATGCGCGGCGGCGGGGACGAGGCCGTGAGCGACGCGCGTCTCGCGATCGGCTGCGTGGGACCACGGCCCCAGCGCTCGCTCGCCGCGGAGGCGCGGGTGCGGGGCTGGTCCGCGGCGGAGATCGCCCGGCACGCGGACGAGGTAGCCGCGCTCGCGATCGGCGACCTCGAGGCGGTCGACGACCTGCACGGGTCGGCCGAGTACAAGCGCGAGATGACCCGCGTGTTCGTGCGCCGTCTCCTGGGCGTCGCCGCCGCGCGCGCGGCGGGACGGGAGCTTCATGAACGTTATCCCCATACGATCATCGTGTAGCCTGCGCCTCACGCTCAACGGCCGCGCCGTCGAGCTCGACGTCCGCCCCGAAGCGCTGCTGCTCGACGTCCTGCGCGACCGCCTGCAGCTCAAGGGCGCCAAGCGCTCGTGCGACATGCAGGTGTGCGGCGCGTGCACGGTGCTGGTCGACGGCGCGCCGGTGAGCGCGTGCACGTTCCTCGCCCTCGAGGCCGACGGGCGCGACGTGCAGACGGTCGAGGGGCTCGAAGGCGTCGAGCATCTCGATCCGCTGCAGGAAGCCTTCCTCGACCACGCCGCCATCCAGTGCGGCTTCTGCACGGCGGGCATCCTGATGACGGCCAAGGCGCTGCTCGCCGAGGAGCCGGCGCCGACCCGCGAGCGGGTGGCGGAGTATCTGCGCGGCAGCCTGTGCCGTTGCACGGGTTACCGGAAGATTCTCGATGCGATCACGCTCGGAGGACGGCCGGCGCTCGAAACCGCCGGGCCCTTCCGTGTGGTGGGCAAATCGGTGCGGCGGGCGGATACGATCGAAAAGGTCAGGGGGCGGGCGCGGTACCTGGGCGATATGGAATTGCCGGGGATGGCGCACGCGGCGGTGCTGCGGTCGCCGTACCCGCACGCGCGGATCGTCGGTGTGGACGTCGCGCGCGCGCGGGCTCATCCGGGCGTCTTTGCCGTCCTGACGGCCGCCGATCTCACCTGGTGCGACCCGTTCTTCGGGCCGGCGCTGCGCGATCGCCCGATCCTCGCCACCGACGTCGCCCGCCACGAGGGCGAGCCGGTCGTCGCCGTGGCGGCGGTGGACGAGGCGACGGCCGCCGAGGCCCTCGAGCTCGTGGACGTCGACTACGCGGAGCTGCCCGCCGTCATGACGCTCGAGGAGGCGCTGGCGCCCGGCGCGCCGCTCGTGCATCCGGGCGATCCGCTCGCCGGGCACTTCGCCGATCTCTCGACGCTCAGGCGGCGGCCCGGCACGAACGTCTGCCACCAGTTCGACTACCGGCGCGGCGAGCCGGATGCGGCATTCGCCGAGGCCGCGCTCGTCCTCGACGACACGTACACGTTCCCGCGCGTGCAGCACTACTCGATGGAGCCGCACGGCGCCCTCGCCGCCTGGGACGACGAGGGCGGCCTCACGGTGTGGGCGTCGACGCAGAACCCGTTCTCGGTCCGGGCCGAGCTGGCGAAGATGTTCGACCTACCGGCGAGCCGGATCCGGATCGCGGTGCCGCTGCTGGGCGGCGGCTTCGGCGGCAAGACGTACGCGAAGCTCGAGCCCCTCGCGGCCGCGCTCGCGCGGGTCGCCGGGCGGCCGGTGCGGTTTCTGGCGTCGGTCGAGGACGCGTTCCGCACGGTCCGACGCTGTAGCTCGCGCGTGCGCACCCGCCTGGCCTTCCATGCCGACGGCAGGCTCCTGGCCGTCGAGTGCGAGGCCGATTTCGACGTCGGCGCCTACGCCGACATCGCGCCGCGCGTCGTCCAGAAGGGCACCTACACGACGACCGGGCCCTACCGCGTTCCCCACGTCCGGCTGCACAGCAACGCCGTGTACACGAACACGACGCCGGGCAGCGCGTTCCGCGGCTTCGGCGTGCCGCAGATCGCGTGGGCGGTGGAGTCGATGATGGACGTCGCCGCGGACCGCCTCGGTCGCGATCCCGTGGATCTGCGCCGGCAGAACCTCCTCGCGCACGGCGAGGAGTTCGCGCGCGGCGATACACCGGTCGACGGCAAGCTCGAGGAAAGCCTCGACCGGCTGGTCGAGGCGATCCGGTGGCAGGAGGCCGCCGCGCCGGGCCGGGCCCGTGGCGTGGCCGCCATGATGAAGGCGAGCGTGGCGCCCTCGGTCTCCGAGGCCATCGTGCGCTTGCACGTCGACGGCAGCGTGACCGTGCTCGTGAGCACGGTGGAGATGGGGCAAGGCGCCCGCAGCGTCATGGCGCAGCTCGCCGCCGAGGTGCTCGCGGTGCCGCTCGCGTGCGTGACGGTCGTCCCGCCCGACACCGGCATCACGCCCTACGATCAGACGACCAGCTCGAGCCGCTCGACGACGATGGTCGGTCGCGCCGTCCAGGAAGCGGCCGAGGACGTGCGGGGCCAGCTCTTCCAGATCGCCGCACCGTTGCTCGGCCTGCCCGCCGGCCGTCTCGCCGTCGATGCCGCGGCCGTCGTGGGCGGGGACCGCCGCCTGGCCTACCCGGAGCTGCTCGACCATCGCTTCGGGATGCGCGGCGGAGAGCTGATCGGTCGCGGGGTCGTGGCGCCGGGCCGGACCGAGGCGCCGCTCGGCGGCAGCACGCCGTTCTGGGAGGTGGCGATGGGCGGGGCCGAGATCGCGCTCGACGAGGAGACCGGCGCGATCAGCGTGCAGGCCTACGCCTCGGTCGCCGACGTCGGGCGCTGCATCAATCCCCAGCAGTGCGAGGCCCAGGACGAGGGCGCGGTGATGCAGGGGCTCGGCCACACCCTGCTCGAGGAGATGGTCTACGAGGGGGGCACGCTGCTCAACCCCAATCTCGTCGGCTATCGCGTCCCCCGGGCCGACGACGTGCCGGCGCGCGTCGAGTCCGTGTTCGTCGAGAATGCCGACGGCCCGGGCCCCTTCGGCGCGAAAGGCGTGGGCGAGGGCGCGCTCATCCCCGTGAGCCCGGCCGTCGCCAACGCGCTGGCCCGGCTCACCGGGGTGCGCTTGCGCGAGCTGCCGATGACGCCGGAGCGTGTGTGGCGAGCGCTCCGGGCGCACCGTGCGGCTCCGACGACCGAGCCTCCCCTAACGCTCGGTCCGTGATGCCGTCGGCTTCGCGCATCGCGGTCGCGCTGGCCGTCGTGGTCGGCTACGTCGCTGCGGGCAAGGTCGGTTTGCACTTCGCGTTCCTGCACGCCAGCGCGACGCCGATCTGGCCGCCCGCCGGGATCGCGCTGGCGGCGCTCCTGCTGTTCGGGTACTCCCTGTGGCCCGCCGTGTTCGTGGCGGCCTTCGTCGTCAACGTCACCACCGCCGGCTCGGTCGCGACCGCGCTCGGAATCGCGCTCGGCAACACGCTCGAGGCCGTCATCGGGGCGTGGCTCGTCAACCGCCTCGCGGGCGGCGCCGCCGCCTTCGAGCGCGCGCGCGACGTCTTCCGGTTCGTCGCGCTCGGCGGCCTGGTCAGCACGACGATCGGCGCCACGATCGGCGTGACGACGCTCGCCCTCGCCGGCGATGCCTCGTGGGTCGACTACCGGCCGGTCTGGTTCACGTGGTGGCTCGGGGACGCCGCCGGCGACCTGATCGTCGCGCCCCTGATTCTCCTGTGGACGCGCGAGCGGTACCCGGGCGGCTTGCGCGGACGGCTGCCGGAGGCGCTGCTGCTCCTGGTGTGCGTCCTCAACACGGGGCTGCTCGTGTTCGGAGGCGTCTTGCCGGCCGGCCTGCGCAACGCGCCGATCGCCTTCCTGTGCCTGCCGATCTTGCTGTGGGCGACGTTTCGCTTCGGACCGCGAGAGCTCGCGACCGTGATCGCCGTCCTCTCGACGATCGCCATGGTGGGAACGCTCCGCGGATCGGGGCCATTCTCGCGCGGCACGCCGCACGAGGCGTTGCTGCTGCTCCAGGGCTTCATTTCGACCGTGGCCATCACCCTCTTGCCGGTGGCCGCCCTCGTCCACGAGTGGCGCCGGGCGGAGCAGGAGCGGGCACGGCTGCTCGTGGAGGAGCAGGCCGCGCGTGGCGAGGCCGAGACGGCGAACCGGGTCAAGGATCAGTTCCTCGCCATGCTCAGCCACGAGCTGCGAAACCCTCTCGGCGCCATCACCACCGCCGTCCATCTGCTGAAGCTCGTGGACCCCGCCGCGACCCAGGGCCGCGAGGCACTGCGCGTCGTCGAGCGTCAGACGGCGCATCTCGCGCGGCTCGTCGACGATCTGCTCGATGTCTCGAGGGTCATGGCGGGCAAGATCTCCCTCGACCGGCGGCCGCTCGATCTCTCCGAGGTCATCGGGCGGGCCCTGGCCGCGCTCGCCGGGCACGAGCGCATGATCCGGCACACGGTCGACGTCCAGACCGACCCCGTCTGGATCTTCGCCGACGCGACGCGGATGGATCAGGTCGTGACGAACCTGCTGGAGAACGCCGCCAAGTACACGCCGACGGGCGGCCGTATCGCCGTCACGCTCCGCGAGGAGCAGCGCATGGCGGTGCTCACGGTCGCCGATACCGGCAGCGGCATGCCGCCGGAGCTCGTGCCGCATGTCTTCGAGCTGTTCGTGCAGGGGAGCCGGAGCCTCGAGCGCGCCAGCGGCGGTCTCGGTGTCGGGCTCACGCTGGTGCGGCGACTCGTGGAGCTGCACGACGGCGTCGTGCAAGCGGTGAGCGAGGGCCCTGGACGCGGCAGCCGATTCACCGTTCGGCTTCCGGTGACGGCGGCCCGCTCGACGGCCGGCGCGAGCGACGCGACGGCCGCGTCGCCGCTCCGGCGGCGCATCCTGGTCGTCGAGGACAACGACGATGCGCGAGCGATGTTGGGGGACCTGCTCCGGCGGCTCGGGCACGAGGTGCATGAGGCCGTGGACGGCATCGCCGGGGTGGAGAAGGCGCTCGAGCTGAGACCGGATCTCACGCTCCTCGATGTGGGGCTTCCGGGTCTCGACGGCTACGCGGTCGCACGCCGGCTGCGCGACGATCCGACCGGTCGCCGCCTGCGTCTGGTTGCGCTCACGGGCTACGGACTGCCCGAGGACCGGGAACGTGCGCTCGCCGCGGGCTTCGACGCTCACGTGGTCAAGCCCATCGACCTGGAAAAGCTTCGTACGATCCTCGCCGAGGCCTGAGGTTCTGCCCTGTGATTCCAAATAATCAACGGCTTATACACATTCTTGACTTTATCGATCGACAATACTAGGTTGGCTCCATGGCCGTATCGGACGCCGAGGCCACCCAGGTCGCTCCCCACGGGGGGCGGCTCGTCGACCGTGTCCTGCGCGGGGACGCTCTCGTCGAGGCGCGAGCTCGCGCCGCTTCCCTCAAGCGGATCTCGCTGAACGCCCGGATGATGTCCGACGTCGAGCTGCTCGGCGTCGGCGCGTATAGCCCGCTCGAGGGATTCATGGGCCGGGCGGACTACGCGAGCGTGCTCCGCGACATGCGCCTGGCGAACGGGCTTCCGTGGACGCTGCCGATCACCCTCGCCGTCCGCAAGGCCGCGGCCGATGAGCTCCGCGACGGTGAAGACGTCGCGCTCGTCACGCCCTGGGAAGAGCCGATCGGCATCCTCCATCTCGCGGAGCGCTTCGCCTACGACGGCCACGAAGAGGCCCGGCTCGTCTACGGGACCGAAGACCCGCGGCACCCCGGCGCCGCGTACCAGCTGCACCGCGGCGACGTCCTGCTCGCCGGCGCCGTCGACCTGATCGCCCGACCGCCGCTCAGAGGCTTCGAGGCGCTGAGGCTGGACCCCGTCGAGGCGCGAGCGCGCTTTCGCGAGCTCGGCTGGCGGACCGTCGTGGGCTTCGAGAGTCAGCAACCGATGCACCGCGCGCACGAGTACATCCAGAAGTGCGCGCTCGAGCCGCTCGACGGGCTCCTGATTCACCCGCTGGTGGGCCAGACGAAGCTCGACGAGCTGCCGTCGCGCGTGCGGGTGCAGTGCTATCAGGTCCTGGTCGAGCAGTACTATCCGAGGGATCGCGCGATCCTCGCCGTGTTCCCGGGCGCGATGCGGTACGCGGGCGCTCGCGAGACCCTCCTGCACGCCCTCATTCGCAAGAACTACGGCTGCACGCACTTCATCGTCGGTCGCGAGTATGCCGCGGTCGAGCGGGACTTCACCCCGATCGGCGTCGACGAGATCTTCCATGTCTTCCCGCCGGACGAGCTCGGGATCACGCCGCTGTTCTTCGACGAGACGTTCTACTGCCGGCGCTGCGAGACCGTGACGTCGCCGAAGACGTGTCCGCATGGCGCCCAGCACCGCGTCGGGTTGTCCGGTGCCGTGGTGCGCGAGCTGCTCGGGCGCGGCGAGCTGGTGCCGACGGAGTTCGCGCGCCCCGAGGTCGCCGAGATCCTCCGGAACTGGGTGCGCGGCGCCGACGATGCGCGTTCGATTATTTCGAGGGGTGCCACGGCTTTGCCGGGGCGCCCCGAGCCACCCCCGGGGGGCTTGGGGGGCCCGCTCGAGGCCCCCCATGTCGTTAAGGAGACCAAGGCCCAGCGCGCGGAGCGGCTCAAGGCCGAGCTGAACCCGTGGGAGCATCTCGAGGAGATCCGACGGTTCGCCCGTGAAGGCTATCAGTCCATCCCCGCCGCGTGGCTGAACACGTACTTCCGCTGGTGGGGCGTCTATACCCAGGGCGATGGCATCGGGGCGGTCGGCGGCAAGGGCGGCGAGGGCAAGGCCGTGCCGTACTTCATGGTGCGGATCCGCATCCCGAACGGCCAGCTGTTCTCGCACCAGCTCCGGATGATCGCGGGCTTCGCCGAGCGCAGCGCCCGGGGCATCGCCGACGTGACGGTGCGGGAGAACATCCAGCTGCACTGGATGCCGATCGAGGCGCTGCCCGATCTGCTCGAAGGCCTCTGGCGGGCGGGGCTCAGCACGATGGGGACGTGTGGCGACGTCACCCGGAACATCACGGGCTGCCCGGTGGCGGGCGTGGACGCGGATGAGCTGATCGACGCCTCGCCGATCGTGCAGGCGGCCACGCGGATGCTGAACGGCAACCCGGACTTCTACAACGTGCCGCGCAAGTACAAGGTCACGGTCACGGGCTGCCGGGCGTGGTGCTCGTACCCCGAGATCAACGACGTCGGCCTGACGGCCACGCGCCATCCGGCGACCGGCGAGGTCGGCTTCTCCGTGCGCGTGGGCGGCGGTCTCTCGACGCTGCCGCATCTCGCCCTGCGGCTCGACGCGTTCGTCCACCCCCACCAGGCGCTGCCCGTGATCCACGGGGTCACCGAGATCTTCCGCGACAGCGAGATGCTGCGCCACGACCGTGAGAAAGCGCGGCTCAAGTTCCTCTTCGTGCAGCACGGCTGGACGGCCGAGCGGTTGCAGGCGGAGCTCGAGCGACGGCTAGGCTTCGCCCTCGATCCCGCCGTCGCCGACGATCCCCCCGACGACGTCTATCGCGATCACGTCGGCATCCATCCCCAGAAGCAGGACGGCTACGTGTACGCGGGCATCGCCGTGCTGCGCGGGCGGCTCACCGTCGCTCAGATGCGGGCGGTCGCCGACCTGGCCGACCGCTACGGCAGCGGCGAGCTGCGCACGACGACCATGCAGAACCTCCTGATCCTCAACGTGCGCCGCGAGCGGGCGGACGCGCTGGTCCGGGAGCTGGAGGCGGCCGGGCTCAGGGTCGACGCCTCCGCGTTCTGGCGAGGCACCGTGGCGTGCACGGGGACCGAGTTCTGCAAGCTGGCCCTCACCGAGACCAAGGGCTTCGCGCGCTGGCTCGTCGAGGAGCTCGAGACGCGCATGCCCGGCTTCGACCAGCACCTCAAGCTCAACGTCACCGGCTGTCCCAACAGCTGCGGGCAGCACTGGATCGCGGACATCGGCATCGAGGGTAAGAAGACGAAGGTCGAGGGCACGATGGTCGACGCCTACTACTTCTGCGTCGGCGGCGGCGTCGGCAAGCACCAGCGCATCGCGCGACCGATCGGCTATCGCGCCGCCGCCACCGAGGTCCCGGCCGCGATCGAGCGCTTGCTCCGCGCGTATCTGGCCGAGCGCGCCGACGGGCAGAGCTTCCGCGATTTCACCGCGCGCCATACCGACGAGGATCTGCGCGCGCTGCTGGCCGGCGCGGCCGTGGCCGCCGTCGCGCGCGATTCGTCTCCCGGCCGTCCGCCGCACGGCGTCGATTGACCGAGATGGGGGGCCTCGAGCGGGCCCCCCAAGCCCCCCCGGACGCTCGGGACGCCCCGGCGAAGCCGTGGCGCCCCTCGATAGTCCGTCGCCGTTTGACAAGCCCTGCCGCACGACGTAGTTTTTGCCGGCGATGAGTATCAACGGCAAGGCGTATATCGCGGGCATTTACGAGCACCCCACGCGGAAGGCCGACGACAAGTCGCTGGCGCAGCTGCATGCCGAGGTCGCCAAGGGCGCGCTGGAGGATGCCGGTCTCACCAAGGCGGACGTGGACGGCTATTTCTGCGCCGGCGACGCGCCCGGGCTCGGGCCGCTCTCCATGGTCGACTACATGGGGCTCGAGGTCCGGCACATGGACAGCTCGGAGACCGGCGGATCGTCCTACGTGCTGCACGTCGGCCACGCGGCCGAGGCGATCGCCGCCGGCAAGTGCCAGGTGGCCTTGATCACGCTGGCCGGCCGGCCGCGCGCCGAGGGCATGGCGACGGGGACGGCCCCCCGCAACTACGGATCGGCCGCCCCCGACGTGCAGTTCGAGACGCCCTTGTTCGAGACGCCCTTCGGACCGACGACCGTGAACATGTACGCGATGTGCGCCATGCGGCACATGTACGAGTACGGCACCACGAGCGCCCAGCTCGCCTGGATCAAGGTGGCGGCCTCGCATCACGCCCAGCACAACCCGCACGCGCTGCTCCGCGACGTGGTCACCGTGCAGGACGTGGTCGACTCGCCGATGATCGCGGATCCGCTGCATCGGCTCGACTGCTGCGTGATCACCGACGGCGGCGGCGCCCTCGTGGTCGTGAGCCCGGACGTGGCGAAGCGTCTGGTGCGGCCGCGCATCAAGATCCGCGGCGCCGGCGAATCGCCCAAGCACCAGATGGGCGGCAAGGTGGACCTGACCTACACGGGCGCCGTGCGCTCGGGGCCGGCCGCCTTCGCCGAGGCCGGGGTGAAGCCCGCCGACATCAAGTACGTGTCGATCTACGACAGCTTCACCATCACCGTGCTCATGACGCTCGAGGACCTCGGCTTCTGCCCGAAGGGCCAGGGCGGCAAGCTCGTGGCCGACGGCAACCTGATCGCCGGCACGGGGAAGCTGCCCTTCAACACCGACGGCGGCGGCCTCTGCAACAACCATCCGGGCAACCGCGGCGGCATGACGAAGGTCATCGAGGCCGTCCGGCAGCTGCGCGGCGAGGCGCATCCCAAGGTGCAGGTGAAGGGCTGCGATCTGGCCCTCGCCCACGGCACGGGCGGCTCGCTGGGCACCCGGCACGCCAGCGCCACCGTCATCCTGGAGCGGGAGTAGGGCCGTGGCCGCCACCGAGCGCAAGATCCCGGCGCCGCCGGCGAGCCCCGAGACGAAGGAGTTCTGGGACGAAGCGGCGCGGGGCACGCTCATGATCAAGCGCTGCCGCGCCTGCACGCAGGCCCACTACTACCCGCGCGCGTTCTGCCCGTTCTGCGGGAGCGAAGCGACGGAATGGCAGGCCGCCGGCGGCACCGGCGTCGTCTACTCCTACAGCGTGATGCGTCGGGCCGAGATCCCCTACGCGATCGCCTACGTGACGCTCGACGAGGGCGTGACGATGATGACGAACATCGTCGACTGTGACCTCGACCAGATCCGCGTCGGCCAGCGCGTCCGGCTCGTGTTCAAGCCGACCGAGGGCGGGCCGCCCGTCCCCGCGTTCACCCCGGCCTGACGGCGCCCATGGGCGGCGCGCTCGAGATCCATCCCATCGCCGGCGCGCTCGGCGCGGAGCTCTCCGGCGTCGACCTGTCGCGGACGCTCGACGACGACACGGTCGCCGCCATCCGCCGGGCCTGGCTCGAGCACCTGGTGATCTTCTTCCGGGACCAGGACCTGCCTCCCGCGAAGTTCCTTGGCTTCGCGCGCCGCTTCGGCGAGCCGATCGAGTATCCGTTCGTCCGCGGCCTCGAGGAGTTCCCCGAGATCATCCCGGTGATGAAGCTCGAGCACGAGCGGGTGAACTTCGGCGGCATCTGGCACTCCGACACGACGTATCTCGACGTGCCGCCCATGGCCAGCATGCTGATCGCCCGCGAGGTGCCGTCGGCCGGCGGCGACACGCTCTTCGCCAACATGTACCTGGCGTACGAGACGCTCTCCGACGGCATGAGGCACCTGCTCGACGGGCTCGTGGCCATCAACAGCTCGGCCCGGGCCGACGTCTCCCGCACGCGCGAGGACCGCCTGAAGGACAGCGCGCGCGCCGACGCCAAGAAGGAGTACGTCGCCGCGCATCCGGTCGTCCGTGTCCATCCCGAGACCGGGCGCCGGGCCCTGTACGTCAACGTCGCCCACACGGTCGGCTTCGAGGGGATGACGGAAGAGGAGAGCGCGCCGATCCTCGACTATCTCTTCCGCCACCAGACCCGGCCGGAGCTCACGTGTCGCTTCCGCTGGCGGCCCGGCTCCCTGGCGTTCTGGGACAACCGCTGCGCCCAGCACAACGCGATCAACGACTATCAGACCCACCGCCGCGTCATGCACCGGATCACGCTGGCCGGAGAGAAACCGGTCGGCCCCGCCTGACCGTCGACGGGCGGCCCGGCCGTCTCGCTAGCGGAGCAATTGCACCTTCGGTGAGCAGTCGGGCGCCCCGGGCTTGCAGGCGCTCGCCTGGTAGCCCTCGTAGCGCATGCACAGACGGAAGGCCGACGGGTAGGTCTGGGCCCGGGAGGCCGCGCACCGGCTGATCGCGATGCTCTCGGCCGCGCACGTGCCCCACACGCAGTCGAACCCCAGATCCCCTGGGCCGGGGGCAGGACGCGAGCGGCTCGCGCATCCACCGAGGGCCAGCGCGATCGCCACCACCCAGATGAGCCGTGTCCCGTGCGCCATCGATTCAGGCCTCCGTGTCGGCCCCTTGCGTCGTCTCGGCCGCATCGACGGTAGCACAGCCGCCGGCGCTCGACGCCATCCCGCCGCGGGTCCGTAGTGTCTCAGTTCGAAACTATGGCGACCCAATCGCCGCCGATCCACCGGGCGGGTGGGGCGGGTGGGGCCTTGGGAAACCCGATCGGACTGTCTGGCCCACCGCCCGCCTGTCGGTTGCCGGTACGCGTGTCACGACGTACGACGACGGGTTTCCCAAGGCCCCACCCACCCCGCCCGCCCTCTCCGCGGTGCTCAAGGTCGGATCGACGACTCGAGTGGCGAGGCTGTGCGCGACCTGAAGAGATTGCGTGCCCCCAACCTTCCTACGACAGGTTTGAGTTCGGCCGTGATCGTCGGTCAATTCCACGACTCCGCGGCCCGAGCGCCGCGTGGAGGGCGGGAGAGACGGGTGGGCCTTCGGAAACCCGATCGGACCGGCTAGGAGTGTGTCCGAGTAACAGAATTCACGATGAGGGACACCTCAAAATCCTTGGGAATTGCGAGGTCGACCATGGCTGAAACCGTCGATTTCGGCATT